>ENA-ORBV01009096-ORBV01009096.1-microbial-mat-metagenome-genome-assembly--contig:-NODE-9096-length-16453-cov-4.538959_pt1 | contig 16453 bp, 21 predicted proteins | sample MGYA00237777_ERZ505514 | MGnify/ENA primary metagenome ERZ505514 (study PRJEB26160, sample SAMN06269048) | microbial mat metagenome | isolation source: Oligotrophic lake microbial mat | place... | reverse complement strand
CCGCTGCCCCAGCTCCATGCCGTCGACGAGGTGAGCTTCACCATCGGCCGCGGCGAGACGGTGGGCCTCGTGGGTGAATCGGGCTGCGGCAAGTCCACCCTGGTTCGGCTGATCAACCGCCTGCTCGATCCGACTTCGGGCAGCATTCGCTTGGCCGGCGCCGAGCTCGCCGATTTCAAGGCCCGGGACTTTGCCGCCAACCCCCATCGCGCCCGCATCCAGATGGTGTTTCAGGACGCCGGCGACTCGCTCAATCCGCGCTACACAGCGGCCGACGCTATTGCCGATCCGGTGCGGCGCCTGAAGAAAATGTCGGGCGCCCAGCTCAAGGCCCGCGTCGAGGCGTTGGCCGACATGACCGGCCTGCCGCGCGAGCTTCTCCAGCGCTTCCCGCACCAGCTATCGGGCGGCCAGAAGGCGCGCGTCGGCATCGCGCGGGCCATCGCTGTCGAGCCGGAGTTGCTGATCCTCGACGAGCCGACGGCGGCGCTCGACGTCTCGGTACAGGTCGTGATCCTGCAACTCCTGCAACAGCTCAAGCGCGACCTCGGCATGAGCTATCTTTTCGTGAGCCACGATCTCAACGTCGTGCGGCTGCTCTGCGATCGCGTGCTGGTGATGTACCTCGGCAAGGTCGTGGAGCAAGGACCGGCGGCCGAGGTCTTCGCCGATCCCCGGCACCCCTATACCAAGGCGCTGATCTCGGCGATCCCGCAGGCCGAGCCTGAACAGCGCGCCAGCCGGCTCAGGCTCGATGGCGAACCGCGCAGCCCGATCGATCCCGATCCCCGGGTCTGCCGCTTCTACGGCCGCTGCCCCAAGGGCACGCCGCGCTGCGCCGAGGACATGCCGCTCTTGCATCCAGCCGGTGCGGCGCGGCAGGTTGCCTGTCACTTCGCTTGAGGGAGGAAAAGACGTGGCCGATGAGAAGCCTGATGTTGCGCGTCTGGTCGATGAGGCGGCGAAAGCCCTTGGGCTGCCGATTGCGCCCGAGTACCGCGCCAACGTGATCCTGAATTACGAGCGCTCCCTGATGATCGCCCGGCCGCTGCTCGAGGTCGACCTCGACGACGATCTGATGTCTGGCCCCGTGTTCCGGCCATGAGTGTTCCGGCCATGAGCGATCCCCTCTCGAAGTCCGCAACCGCGACCGAGATCGCGCACGCCATTGCCGGCGGCAAGGTCAAGGCCGCCGCCGTGATCGACGCCACCCTGCAGCGCATCGCGGCATCGGAGCCCACGATCAACGCCTTCACCGACATCGTGGCCGAGCGGGCCATCAGGCGTGCCGCCGAGATCGATGCCGGCAAGCATCGTGGACCGCTGATGGGCGTGCCGTTCGCGGTAAAGAACCTGTTCGATATCGAAGGCCTGCCGACGCGGGCCGGCTCCAAGATCAATGTCGATGGGCCCAAGGCTGTCCGCGACGGCGCCCTGGTGCGCAGGCTCGAGGACGCTGGCGCGATCCTGGTCGGCGGCCTCAACATGGGCGAGTATGCCTACGATTTCACCGGTGAGAATTCGCATTACGGCCCTTCGCGCAATCCGCGCGACACGACACGCATGTCCGGCGGCTCCTCGGGTGGCTCCGGGGCCGCGGTCGCGGCGGGTGAAGTGCCGCTGGCGCTGGGCTCCGATACCAACGGCTCGATCCGCGTGCCGTCCTCGCTGTGCGGCCTGTTTGGCCTCAAGCCGACCTATGGCCGCTTGAGCCGCGCCGGCTCTTTCCCCTTCGTCGATTCCTTCGATCATCTCGGGCCGATCGCGCGCTCGACCGAGGATCTCGCGCTGTCGTTCGACGCAATGCAGGGCTGGGATCCCGACGATCCCGTCTGTACCGATCGTCCCGCCGAGCCCACTTTGCCGCGCCTGGGCGAGGGCATCGATGGGCTGCGCGTCGCCATTGCCGGCGACTACTTCACCCGGGGCGGCGAGCCCGAGGCTTTCGAGGCCGTGGCGACGGTGGCGAAGGCGCTGGGAGCGACCAGGACTGTCGTGTTGCCCGAAGCCGCGGCGGCGCGGGCGGCGGCCTATGTCATCACCGCCATCGAGGGCGGGCAGGTGCACCTGCCGCGGCTCAGGACCCGACCGCAGGATTTCGACCCCGACACGCGCGAGCGCTTCATGGCCGGCGTGCTGCTGCCGGGCGCCTGGTACGTGAAGGCGCAACGCTTTCGCCGGCACTACCGCGCCAACGTGCTGAAGGTCTTCGAAGAGGCCGACATCGTGCTGGCGCCGGCCACGCCCTGCACGGCGCCAAACCTCGGCCAGGTCATGATGAAGCTGGGCGGTGTCGACCTGCCGGTGCGCGCCAACCTCGGCCTCTTCACCCAGCCGATCTCGTTCATCGGCCTGCCCGTCGTGGTGGCGCCGCTGCAACGGCCCGGCGGCCTGCCGATCGGCGTGCAGATCATTGCCAAACCCTACAACGAACAGGCCGCGCTGCGCGTGGCCGCCTTCCTGGAGAAGCAAGGCGTCGCCGCTGCGCCGCCGGCATAAGGAGCAAAAAATGGAAATCAACATTCCCGAGGTGGTGGGCGAAGTGACCGCCGCCTTCAACCGCTACGAGACGGCGCTCAACACCAACGACGTGGTGACGCTCGACTCGCTCTTCTGGAAGAGCCCGCACACGCTGCGCTACGGCATCGGTGAGCAGCTCTACGGCCACGACCAGATCGCCGCCTTCCGCGCCGGCCGAGACCCGGGCTTCGTGGTCAACCGCGACCTGCTGAAGCTCTGGATCATCACCTACGGCCGCGAGTTCGGCACCGCCAACTGCGAATTCAAGCGGCACGGCGGCAACAAGACCGGCCGCCAGAGTCATACCTGGATGCGGACTCCCGAGGGTTGGCGCATCGTGGCCGCGCACGTCTCGCTTCTGGGCGAAGTGACGCCCATGAAGACGCCTTAGACCGAGGCTTCGCCGTCTCCTCAGGGTGAAGTCTATGCTGTAGTCTCCTCCACGTCGGAGGGGACCCCAATGAAATTGCTTCTCACGCATGTGCCGCTGTCGCGGAAGAATTACTATGGCGCGCGGGCGCTTGGCCGATTGCAGGAGCTGGTCGACGTCAGGCTGCATGAGGGCGACGCGCCGCTCGATCCAAAGGAGTGATCGCGGCGGCGCGCGACGTCGATTTCATCATCGCCGACCGCTCCACCGCCGTGCCGGGCGAGATCTTCGCCGCATTGCCCAAGCTGAGAGTGGTGATGCGAAGTGCCGTCGACATCCGCAACATCGATGTCGCTGCGGCCTCGGCGGCGGGCGTGCTGGTGACGCATGCCGAGCCCGGCTTCGTGACGTCGGTCGTCGAACTGGCCCTGGGCTTCCTTGTCGATCTCTCTCGCGGCGTCTCGCGTGCCACGGCCGACTATCAAGCCGGTCGCAAGCCCGAGATTCGTGTCGGCCGGCAGCTTGCCGGCAGCACGGTCGGCATCATCGGCTACGGCCGCATTTCTCGCGATCTTGCGCCGCTGCTCGCCACCCTGGGCATGACGGTGCTGGTGTCGGATCCCTATGCCCAGATCGACGACCGGCGCTTCATCAAGCTGCCGATGGACGATCTGCTGGCGCGCGCCGACTACGTGGTTTGCCTGGCCATCGCCAACGAGGAAACCGAGAATCTCCTGGATGCGGCGGCCTTTGCCCGCATGAAGCCCGACGCCTTTTTCATCAACATGTCGCGCGGCAACCTTGTCGACGAGGCGGCGTTGACCAAAGCACTCGCGGACGGCCGCATTGCTGGCGCTGCCATGGATGTCGGCCGCGCGCCGGACCAGATGCCGTCGCCCGAGCTTGCCCGCCTGGCCAACGTGATCGCCACGCCGCATGTCGGCGGCCTGACGCCGCCCGCCAGCGAAAGCCAGGCGATGGACACGGTGCGCCAGGTCGAGGCGCTGGTGAAAGGCGAGGTTCCCCCAGGTCCGGCCAATCTCGATCGCTGGACGCGTCGATCTTAGGAGGACAAGGGGGATAAGCGTTCGAAACCTTCGCGCAGGGGCCACGTTACTTGTGGACCCTGACGAAAGGAGGCGAACGATGGACAATTCCTTGGAGACTTCCCCCAGTCTGGCCGCCGTTCGCGTGCCCGACGACGAGGTCGACCTGTACAATGTCTCCGAAGGCGGCTGGTACGCCGTTGATGACGAGGACAAGGCGGTCCTCGGCCCGTTCGAGAGCCTGGGCGAATGCGACCGGGCGATACACGACCGCGTTGCCCTCGTGAAGCCGTCGGCTTCGATCGCTACCCGGGCGCATCTTTCATAGGTGATCGCACGGTTGAAAAGCCGTGCAGGTTGGCCTACTTGCCTGGCATGCGTTCACCCAAGGACATGATGGCCGTCCACGTTCCGACCGCGGATCTGGGCGACTACAATCTCACCCAGACCGGTTGGTATGCGCTGGATGACGGTGATCACGTCATCCTGGGCCCGTTCGAGAGTCTCGCTCTGTGCGAGCGGGCGATCCAGGACCGTCTGCAGGAGCAGAAGGGCTGAGCCTGCGCCCTTGACAGGGCCCTATAGGATTGATATCCTATTGTCCTGTTTTATGCATCGTTTGATCGACCCGACCTGCGCTACGCGCGACGGAAAAGACGTCGAAAAAATGTCTCACTATCCTTCCCATTCCCACGCAGAATTCATCTCTAGAATCAACGACTTGGGGTCGAATTGGCCGCGCAAGATAGGAAGGGTTCGGAGCCTCTAGTTTCCGGGGCCGCGCTCCATCGAGAAGGGCTGCCAGCGTTGCAGCTTGGACTTCTCCAGCACCATCGGATTGACGCAGGCGCGCGGCCACTTGCCGCCCAGGACCAGCGCCATCTCAGCACCAACGCGCCGCTTGCGCGCGATGTCGAAGCGGCTCGACGCGGAGGCCACGTGCGCGGTCAGGATGACGTTGTCCATGCCGAGCAGCGGGTTGTTGTGGCCGACCGGCTCGGTCTCGAGCACGTCGAGGCCGGCGCCGGCGATCCAGCCTTCCTGCAGCGCCTTGATCATCGCCGCCTCATCGACGGTGGAGCCGCGGCCGGTGTTCACGAACAGCGCCGTCTTCTTCATCTTCCTGAAGTGCGCCTCCTTCATCAGGTGATGCGCGTCCTTGGTGCCGGGCGCGTGCATCGAGATGATGTCGGAGCGCTGCAGCAGTTCGTCGTAGCCGACCGGCTGCACGCCGTAGTCGGACATCACCAGCTCCTCGATGTAGGGATCGTAGGCCAGCATCTGGAAACCAAAGGGCGCGGCGCGCTTGGCGACGGCGCGGGCGACATGGCCGAACGAGATGAAGCCCAAGGTCATGCCCATCAGGCGGGGAAACTGGTAGAGCATCGGCCGCGCCTTTGCCCACTCGCCTTTGCGCACCAGCTGGTCCTGCACCACGAGGCGCCGCCAGCTCGCCAGGATCAGGGTCATGGCATGGTCGGCCACTTCCTCGATGAAGGTATCGGGGCAGTTGGTCACGGGAATGCCAAGCGCGGTGGCGGCCTCGACATCGACCGAATCGACGCCGACGCTGGCCAGCGACACGACCTTCAGCTTCTTGGCAGCGCCAATCACCTTGGCGGTGATGCGCGGCCGGCCCTTGCCGTAGATCGCATCGGCATCGACGGCGGCGGCCGCGAGTTCATCCTCGCCGCCCTTGACCTCGACGATCTCCGCGCCGATGGCGGCCAGCGCCTCCATCTCCAGGGAATGGTCGGCGCCCGGCACGCCGGTGCCAGGGCCTGCGGTCGTCACGATCTTGAAACGTGCCACGTGTTGTCTCCTCCACTCGTTTGACGGCACTCTAGCGCAAATCGGCGCCTCTCCAACCACGGTGAAACCAGCATGTCCGCGGCCAAGAACGTTTTGTTGATCGTCGTCGACCAGTGGCGAGGCCTGATGCTGCCCAAGCTCGGGGCGGACTACCTGAAGCTGCCGAACATCGACCGGCTTTGTGCAGAGGGCGTGACGTTCCGCAACCACTTCACCCAGGCCGTGCCCTGCGGGCCGGCGCGGGCGAGCCTGCTCACCGGGCAATATCTGATGAACCACCGCGCAGTGCAGAACACGATCCCGCTGTCCGCACGGTTTACCAACCTCGGCCACGAGCTGCGCCGCGGCGGCTACGATCCGGCGCTGGTGGGCTACACAACCACCACGCCCGATCCGCGCACGACGGACGCCAACGACCCGCGCTTCCTGGTGCTGGGCGACATCATGGACGGCTTTCGTCCGGTCGGCGCCTTCGAGCCCTACAAGGATGCCTACTTCGGCTGGGTGGCGAGCCACGGCTTCAAGCTGCCGGAGAACCGCGAAGACATCTGGTTGCCGGAAGGCGCGCCCGGCGCCGGCGCCACGGCGCGGCCGGCCCGGATCCCGAAGGAGATGTCCGACACGGCCTGGTTCACCGAGCGCGGCCTCTCCTACCTGCAGGGCCGCGGCGACAAGCCGTGGTTCCTGCATCTCGGCTACTATCGGCCGCATCCGCCCTTCATCGCCCCCGCGCCTTATCATGCGATGTATCGGTCCGAGGACATGCCCAAGCCGGTGCGGGCTGCGAATGCCGCCGAGGAGGCCAAGCAAAACGCGCTGCTCGCCTACTATGTGAACAACAGCAAGCAGTCGAGCTTCTTCCAGGATGGCCAGGGGCTGGGCTCCGCGATGAGCGAGGCCGAGGTCGCGCAGTTGCGCGCCACCTACTGCGGCCTGATGACCGAGATCGACGACCAGCTCGGCCGGGTGTTCGACCATCTCAAGGCCACCGGCCAGTGGGACGACACGTTGATCATCTTCACCTGCGATCACGGCGAGCAGCTGGGCGATCATCACCTGCTGGGCAAGATCGGCTACTTCGACGAGTCCTACCGGATCCCCATGATCGTCCGCGACCCGCGTGCCGAGGCGAACATGTCACGCGGCAGCATCGTCGAGCAGTTTACCGAAACGATCGACACCATGCCGACCATCCTCGAATGGCTGGGCCTCGACGTGCCGCGCCAGTGCGATGGCCGTTCGCTGCTGCCGTTCTGTCACGGCAGTGCACCGGCCGATTGGCGGACCGAGGTCCACTACGAGTTCGATTTCCGCGATCTCTATTACAGCCAGCCTGAATCCTCGATCGGCCTGCCAATGGACAAGTGCTCGCTCGCAGTGGTGCAGGACGAGCACTACAAGTACGTGCACTTCGCGGCCCTGCCGCCGCTCTTCTTCGACCTCGAGAAGGATCCGGACCAGTTCGTGAACCGCGCCGGCGACCCGGCCTACGCCGCGCGCATGGGCGAATACGCCGCCAAGATGCTGACCTGGCGGCTGGGCTTCGCGGAGCGCACGCTCACCGGCTATCGCGCCACGCCCGAGGGGCTCGAGGTGCGGGCAGCCTAGGGTTGGATGTAGACTGGCACCATGACCCACGACCTCTACCGCCGGCCCGCATCGGGCCAGCATCCACCCCACCGCGCCGACGCCTACAAGTCGACGGTCGGCCGCTCGCCGCGCCTGCCGGCGATCGTGTTGCCGCAGACCCTGTCGGAGATCACCGGCCCACTGTTGGTCGAGGAGCGGCTCGGCGCGCAGGAGAACGACCTCACGCGCCAGCGCATGGGCCCGCCGCTCGGCGAGCGCATCATCGTCCATGGTCGTGTGCTCGACGAGGATGGCAAGGCCGTGCCCAATGCATTGGTCGAGATCTGGCAGTGCAATGCCGCCGGCCGTTATCACCATCCCGGCGACCAGCACGATGCGCCGCTCGACCCCAACTTCTACGGCGGCGGACGGGCGCGCGCCGATGCCGACGGCACGTATAGATTCATCACCGTTAAGCCCGGCGCCTATCCGTGGGGCAACCACAAGAACGCCTGGCGGCCGGCGCACATCCATTTCTCGTTGTTTGGCCCGGCCTTCGCCACGCGCCTGATCACCCAGATGTATTTCCCCAGCGATCCGCTGCTCGCCTTCGATCCGATCTACAACTCGGTGCCCGAGGGCGCGCGACAACGCCTGCAGGCGGCCTTCGACATGGAGGCCACGCAGCCGGAATGGGCACTGGCCTACAAGTTCGACATCGTGCTGCGCGGCCGCAATGCCACGCCGATGGAAAACACATGAGCAAGGCTCTGACGCCGTCGCAGACGATCGGCCCGTTCTATTGGGGCACGCTGGTCAACAGTTGCCGCGCCGATCTTGCGCCGGCGGGCGTTGCCGGCGAACGCATAGAAGTGGCGCTCACGCTGCACGACGCCGACGGCGCCATCGTTCCCGACGGCCTGCTCGAAATCTGGCAGGCCAACAGCCACGGCCGCTACAACCATCCCGAGGATCGCCGCAACTTGGCCCTCGACGCGGGCTTCGAAGGCTTCGGCCGTGCCTCGACGGACGCGAAGGGCATCGCGCGTTTCGGCACCGTGAAGCCCGGCCGCGTGCCCTGGCCGCATGATGGAGGGCAGGGGGGCGGCCTGCAGGCGCCGCACATCAACATTTCCATCTTCGCCCGCGGCGTCCTCAACCGGCTGGCGACCCGGCTCTATTTCGACGGCGATCCGGCGCTGGCCGACGATCCTGTGCTGAAACTGGTCGAGCCTGGGCGGCGCGGCACGCTGCTGGCCAGGCGCGATGCCAAGGGCGTGTGGCGCCTGCCGATCCATCTCGGCGGCGCCGAGGAAACCGTCTTCTTCGAGACTTAGTACGGGACGGCATCTGGCCGACTCGGCGCGCCGGATGCTTGCACTGCCAGCATCTGTTCACGCAGATGTGAATGGTTGAAAGTTGCAAATTCAGCAGGAAATAGGCTATCGCTTCAGGTAGGCTGGCGCTTGGAACGTGCCGGCCTTTTCCATTTCCGGCACGACCGCCCGCGGCACGCCCGCGGGTTGCGCTTTTGCGCGGGTGCAGCCGCCACGGCTCGTGAGCCGTGGACAGTCCCAACAACGACCCCGTCTGAACGCGACGCGAAAAACGACGTGCGGCCAGACACTTAACGACGCCTGAACAACACGGCGCGCCGGGGCCTGTATTCTTGAAGAAGGTGCGAGACGCGTAAAAGCCAGCAAAATTAGGCTTTTCTCGCAATAGTGGACATCTTTCTGGACACAAAACGTTACATTCAGGCGTCCACAAATAACGGGCGAGAAGCCCCATGATATCGGCTCCTCGGCGTGCGGGGAGCTGGAGTCGTCTCGCTCCAGTGGACGTCAGGCGTAGCGCACTTTCACGATCTCGAGCTCCTCGATGCCGGCGGGCGTGCGCAGGTTCACGACGTCACCTTCGTGGGCACGCATCAGCGCCTTGGCGATGGGGGAGATCCAGCTGACATGGCCCTTGGCGAGATCGACCTCGTCGACGCCGACGATCTTGACCGTGCGCTCCTTGTCCTCGGCATTGGCCGTGGTGACGGTGGCGCCGAAGAACACCTGGTCGGTTTTGGCCCGCGTGGCCGGATCGACCACCTCGGCATTGGCCAGCCGCTTGCTGAGATAGCGGACGCGGCGGTCGATCTCGCGCAGGCGTTTCTTGCCGTAGATATAGTCGCCGTTCTCCGAGCGGTCGCCGTTGCCGGCAGCCCAGGTCACGACCTTCACCACCTCGGGCCGCTCCTTGCGCATGAGCATGTTCAACTCGTCCCGCATCCGGGCGAAGCCCTCGGGGGTCATGTAGTTCTTGGCGGTCGCCGGCAATCCACCCATATCCCCATCCAGGGCATCGGGCAGGTCGTCGTCGTCGTCGCCGTCGCTTTCCTTGGTGAAGGCCTTGCTCATTTCGATCCTTAATCTATCAAGCAGGGGCCGATGACAACCAGCCCGCCCCGTATGCAACGCGCCTCCGGCGAAAGCCGTGTCTCGTTTGCCGTGCGCGAGGGCCGGACGCGGCTGGCCGATCTTTATCAACGCGATCCCTGCCGGGTCTTGTTCCCCGATCCCGAGCCGGACGAACCGCCGCAGGCGGTGCTGGTGACGACCTCCGGCGGCGTTGCCGGCGGCGACAGCCTGCGCATGGCGATTGCCGCAGGCGCCGGCACCCATGCCGTGGTGGCAACGCAGGCGGCGGAAAAGATTTATCGCGCGGCGCCGGGTAGCGATCCGTGCCGGATCGACGTGGCGATCAACGTCGGGGCGGACGCCGTTCTCGACTGGCTGCCGCAGGAGACCATCGTCTTCCAGGGTGCACGTCTGGTGCGCCGCACCGTGGCCGAGGTGGCGCCGGGGGCGGCGCTGCTGGGTTGCGAGATGGTGGTCCTGGGGCGCGGCGCGTCGGGCGAGCGCTTCGCTTCGGGCCTGCTGCTCGACTCCTGGTCGGTCCGCCGTGCCGGCCGGCTCGCCTGGACCGACACGCTGCGCGTCGAGGGCGAGACGCCCGAGGGGGCGGGCTTCGGATCGGCCAATGCGCTCGCCACGATCATCGGCGTCTGGGACGATCCGCAGGCTTTTTTCGAGAAGGCCCGTCCGCTCCTCGAGGTCGAGGGCAAGATTCGGGCGGGCGTCACGGTCGTGAACGGCGTGATGGTGGCGCGGCTGCTGGGCGAGGCGACACAGGTGCGCGAAGCCGGCATCCGCTTTCTGAGCGGCCTGCGCGGTCAAAAGATGCCGCGCGTTTGGCATGTTTGATGCAGCTCTCGGCGGGCTATAGTCGAAGCTGAGAGCAGGGGAACTCGGCCAATGAATCTGACGCCTCGGGAAAAGGACAAGCTGCTGGTCGCCATGGCCGCCGTCGTGGCGCGCCGGCGTCTCGAGCGCGGCGTGAAGCTCAACCATCCCGAGGCCGTGGCTCTGATTTCGGACTTCGTCGTCGAGGGCGCGCGCGACGGCCGCTCGGTCGCCGACCTGATGCACGAGGGCGCCAGCGTGATTCGCCGCGAACAGGTGATGGAGGGCGTGGCCGAGATGATCCACGACATCCAGGTCGAGGCGACCTTTCCCGACGGCACCAAGCTCGTCACCGTCCACGATCCGATCCGTTGAGGAGCACGGGCCATGAAGCCGGGTGAAATCCTCACCGCTCCGGGCGAGCTGGAGCTGAACAAAGGCCGCAATCCGATCACCGTCGAGGTCGCCAACACCGGCGACCGCCCGATCCAGGTCGGCAGCCACTATCATTTCTTCGAGACCAATGATGCGCTGAAGTTCGACCGCAAGCGTACGAAGGGCATGCGGCTCGACATCGCCGCCGGCACCGCCGTGCGCTTCGAGCCCGGCCAGTCGCGCACGGTGCGGCTCACGCCCTATCTCGGCGGGCGCGAGAGCCACGGCTTCCAGGCCAAGGTCTCGGGCAAGCTCGGACCGATCGCCAAGGTCGGTCCGTCCAACGAAGGCCCGACACGCATCTCGCGCTCGGCCTATGCCGGCATGTTCGGCCCGACCACGGGCGACCGCGTGCGGCTTGCCGACACCGATCTCTTTGTCGAAGTCGAGAAGGACCACACGACCTACGGCGAGGAGGTGAAGTTCGGCGGCGGTAAGGTGATCCGCGACGGCATGGGCCAGAGCCAGCGCACGCGCTCGCAGGGCGCCGTCGACACCGTCATCACCAATGCGCTGATCCTCGATCACTGGGGCATCGTGAAGGCTGACATCGGCCTCAAGGGCGGGCTGATCGTCGCCATCGGCAAGGCCGGCAATCCCGACGTCCAGCCCGGCGTCGACATCGTCATCGGCCCCGGCACCGAGGCGATCGCGGCTGAGGGTAAGATCATCACGGCGGGCGGCATCGACTGCCACATCCACTTCATCGCCCCGCAGCAGATCGACGATGCGCTCTACAGCGGCGTCACCACCATGATGGGCGGCGGCACCGGCCCGGCCCATGGAACGCTCGCAACGACCGTGACGCCCGGCCCCTGGCACATGGGCCGCATGCTGCAGGCGGCCGAAGGTCTGCCGATGAACCTCGGCTTCTTCGGCAAGGGCAACACCAGTAAGCCGGCCGGCCTGAAAGAGCAGATCGAGGGCGGTGCCTGCGGGCTGAAACTGCACGAGGACTGGGGCACGACGCCGGCCGCCATCGACAACTGCCTCACGGTGGCCGACCGCTTCGATGTTCAGGTGGCCATCCACACCGACACGCTGAACGAGTCGGGTTTCGTCGAGACGACGCGAGCGGCCTTCAAGGGCCGCGCCATCGCCACCTTCCATACCGAAGGCGCGGGCGGCGGCCATGCGCCCGACATCATCCGGCTCTGCGGCGAGAAGAACGTGCTGCCGAGTTCGACCAATCCCACCATGCCCTACACGGTGAATACCGTGGACGAGCATCTCGACATGCTGATGGTCTGCCATCACCTCGACGCGCGCATCCCCGAGGACGTGGCCTTCGCCGAAAGCCGCATCCGCCGCGAGACCATCGCCGCGGAAGACATCCTCCACGATCTCGGGGCTTTCTCGATGATGTCGTCCGACAGCCAGGCGATGGGCCGGGTCGGCGAAGTCGTGATCCGCACCTGGCAGACCGCCGACAAGATGAAGAAGCAGCGCGGGCGGCTGAAGGAAGAGTCCGGCGACAACGACAACGTCCGCGTAAAACGCTACGTCGCCAAGTACACGATCAACCCCGCCATCACCCACGGCATCGCCAGGCACGTGGGCTCGGTCGAAGTCGGCAAGCGCGCGGACCTGGTGATGTGGTCGCCGGCCTTTTTCGGCGCCAAGCCCGACATGGTGCTGATCGGCGGCTCGATCGTGGCGGCGCCGATGGGCGATCCCAATGCCTCGATCCCGACGCCGCAGCCGGTCCATTACCGGCCGATGTTCGGCGCCTTTGGCCGGAGCCTGGTGATCAGCCCAGCCTTGTTCGTGTCGCAGGCCGCAATCGCCAAGGGCGTGGCCAAGAAATGGGGTATCACGCGCCCGCTGCTGCCCGTGAAGGGCACGCGCAAGATCGGCAAGAAGGATATGGTGCACAATTCGCTTTGTCCCAAGATCGAGGTCGATCCCGAGACCTACGAAGTGCGGGCGGACGGCGAGCTGCTGACCTGCGAACCCGCGACGGTACTGCCCATGGCCCAACGGTATTTCCTGTTCTGACATGAAACGCGCTCTCGACGTCGTCCGCGCCGGCCATTGGCCGATGCAGGATCGCACCGACACCGTCACTTTGCTGTTCGACGACCGCTATCGCCGCCGCCTGCGCATGCTGGGCGACGGCGGGCTCGATTTCCTGCTCGATCTCGCTGAGCCCGTGGTGCTGCGCGGTGGCGACGGGCTCCGGCTGGAAGAGGGCGGCTTCGTCGAGGTGAAGGCGGCGGACGAAAATCTGATCGAGATCCGTGGCCGCGATGCGGCGGCCTTCGCGCGGCTTGCGTGGCATCTCGGCAACCGCCACCTGCCGACGCAGATCGATGCCGACCGCATCCTGATCCGCGACGATCATGTGATCGTCGACATGCTGAAGGGGCTGGGCGCCGAGGTCCGCGCCGTGCGCGAGCCGTTCGATCCCGAAGGCGGCGCCTACGGCCAGCACAATCATGACCTCGGCCATCCGCATGGCCATGTCCACGATAAGCGCCATGGCTGAGGCCGGTCCTGATCCGCTCTACCGGCTGCTCGCCTGGCTGTCACCGGCCTATCCGGTCGGCGCCTTCAGCTATAGTCATGGCGTCGAGACGGCGGTGGAAGAAGGCTTCATCAAGGATCGCGCCTCGCTGGTCGCCTGGCTGGAAAGCGTGCTGGAGCGCGGCACCGGCCTAGTCGACGGGGCGCTGTTTGCCGCGGCGTGGCGCGCCGTCGACGGCGCCGATTGGCCGGCCTTCGACGCGATCGCGGAGCGCGCGGCGGCGTGGCGGGGCACTTCCGAGATGGCGCTGGAGTCGCGCCAGCAGGGCGGTTCGTTCCTGTCCATCACGCGCGCGGCCTGGCCGCATCCCGATCTGGACACTGGCCACGATCGGACAGGCGGAGAACTCGCGTTGCCGGTGGCCGTGGCGCTGGCGGCCGCGGCGCACTGCATTGCGCTCGAGTCCGCGCTCGCCGGTTACCTGCATGGCTTTGCCGCCAACCTGATCTCGGCGGCGGTGCGGATCGTGCCGCTGGGGCAAACCGACGGCCAACGCGCGTTGGCGGCGCTGGAGCCTGCCGTGCGGCGAACCGCCGAAGCGGCGTTGGCCGCGGCGTCGCTCGACGAGGTCGGCACGGCGACGCCGTTGCTCGACTGGTGCTCGCTGCGCCACGAAACGCAATACACGCGGCTGTTCCGCTCATGAACACCGTGCTGGCCCTCTTGTTGTTCCTGGGCGTCGGTGCCATCGCCGTCGTCCACGCCTTGTGGGGCCTCGGCAGCACCTGGCCCGAAGCCAACCAGGAGGCGTTGGCGAGGGGCGTCGTGGGCGATGGCCGCAAGCGCATGCCGCCACCGTGGCAGTGCTTCGCCGTCGCGGTCCTGCTGGCGCTGGTGGCGCTGTGGCCCTGGTACGTGCTGGGACGGAGTTCGGAGTCGGCCGTGCTGACCGGCACTTTCGCCATTGCCGGCGCTTTCGTCGCCCGCGGCTGGGCAGGTTATAGCCCGCGCTGGCGAAGCCACTTCTATGACGAGCCGTTTGCCAGGCGCGACAAGCGGTACTATTCGCCCTACAGCCTGTTGCTCGGCGTGAGCTATCTCGCGCTGCTGGCCGGAGAAATGGAACAATGAGTGCGCGTGGTCCCCTGAGAGTGGGCGTCGGCGGTCCGGTCGGGTCGGGCAAGACGGCGCTGGTCGAGCGCCTGTGCAAGAGGATGCGCGACACCTACGATATCGCCGTCGTCACCAACGACATCTACACCAAGGAAGACGCCGAGTTCCTGACGCGCGCCGGGGCACTGGCACCGGACCGGATCGTCGGCGTCGAGACCGGCGGCTGTCCGCACACGGCGATCCGCGAGGACGCCTCGATCAACCTCGCGGCCGTCTCGGACATCGTGCGCAAGTTGCCGAACCTCGAGATTGTCTTCGTCGAATCGGGCGGCGACAATCTCGCCGCCACCTTCTCGCCCGAGCTGGCCGATCTCACCATCTACGTGATCGACGTCGCGGCCGGCGAGAAGATCCCGCGCAAGGGCGGGCCCGGGATCACGCGGTCGGACCTGCTGGTGATCAACAAGATCGACCTGGCGCCGCTGGTCGGCGCCAATCTCGATGTGATGGACCGCGACGCGCGCAAGATGCGCGGCGCCAGGCCCTTCATCTTTTCAAACCTGAAAGAGAACAACGGCGTGGCCGAGGTTGCCGCCTTCATCGTGCGCCAGGGTGGCCTGCCGGCGCGTTGATGTGAAAGAATGGAACAAAGAGGAGTAATCGATGATCCGGACGATCTGCCTGACGGCGCTGTTGCTCACCCTTGGCGGGCCTGCCTCCGCCCATCCCGAGCACGAGGCGTCGGGCTTCCTCCATCCCTTCACCGGGATCGATCATCTGCTGGCCATGGTCGCCGTCGGGATCTGGGCGGCTTTTCTGGCGGTGCGGAAGCGCGCGACGGCGCTGCTCGTGCCGGCCACCTTCCTCGCCATGATGGCCGTGGGAGCAGCTGCTGTATTTGCAGGCATAAAATTGCCTCTGGTGGAGGCAATCATTCTGGGTTCGGTTTTCGTCTTCGGCGGTCTCAGCTTGAATGAGGTGCGCCTGCCGGCAGCGGCGGCCATGTCGGTGGCCGGCCTGTTCGCCTTCTTCCATGGCTATGCCCACGCCCTCGAAGCGCCCGAAGCCGGCGCCGGGGCCTACATTTGGGGGTTCCTGGCCGCGACCACCCTCTTGCAAGCAGTCGGGCTGGGCCTCGGCTGGGCGGCGCTCCGCGTCCTCGGCGATCTGGGATTGCGCGCCCTGGGCGGCGCCGTTCTCGCCGGCGGCGCCTTCGTCCTGATCGCGCAGTAGAAGTTTTCCCGGGACCGCCGGCGAGTTTGGCACGGCTTTCGCTCTCTATGTTCACGGGCGGGGATCCGTCGCGAAAACAAGGAGAGCGGGATGAATTTGGGTTCGATGATGCGGACGGGTCTCGTTGCCGCCGGCCTCCTGGCCGGCGCAACGGGTAGCGCGTTCGCCCAAGGGGCACCGATCAAGGTCGGTATTCTGCATTCGCTGTCGGGCACGATGGCGATCAGCGAGACGACCCTCAAGGATGTCATGCTGATGCTGATCGAGGAGCAGAACAAGAAGGGCGGCGTTCTGGGCCGCAAGCTCGAAGCCGTCGTCGTCGATCCGGCGTCGAACTGGCCGCTGTTCGCCGAGAAGGCGCGCGAGCTGCTGCAGAAAGACAAGGTCGCCGCGGTGTTCGGCTGCTGGACCTCGGTCAGCCGCAAGTCGGTTCTGCCGGTGTTCGAGGAGCTGAACGGCATCCTCTTCTACCCGGTGCAGTACGAAGGCGAAGAGAGCTCGCGCAACGTGTTCTACACCGGCGCCGCTCCGAACCAGCAGGCGATCCCGGCCGTCGACTACCTGATGGCCAACGAGAAGGTGCAGCGTTGGGTCCTGGCCGGCACGGATTACGTCTATCCGCGCACGACCAACAAGATCCTCGAGGCCTATCTCA
>ENA-ORBV01009095-ORBV01009095.1-microbial-mat-metagenome-genome-assembly--contig:-NODE-9095-length-16453-cov-4.880191_pt1 | contig 16453 bp, 11 predicted proteins | sample MGYA00237777_ERZ505514 | MGnify/ENA primary metagenome ERZ505514 (study PRJEB26160, sample SAMN06269048) | microbial mat metagenome | isolation source: Oligotrophic lake microbial mat | place... | reverse complement strand
AGGCCCCACCACTCCTGCAGGACGATGACGCCGGGGCCTTTGCCGCCGGCGGGCTTCGCTAGGTAGCCGGTCGCGGTGCCGCCATTCGACGCGAAGCGGACGAGCTCTCCCATGGTTAGTAGTTCTTCCCGGGGGGCGGACCGAACGCATCGACGTACTGCGGCCAGTTCATCGGCTTCATGCCGCTGTCGACCTCCTTCATGGTGATGCACTGCGGCACCGGGCAGACGAGCGCGCACATGTTACAGCCGACGCACTTCTCTTCCATGATGTAGGGCTTCGCCGGCGAGGTGTCGTGCGGGCGCAGGCCGATCGACTGGTGCGCGCCGTCGTTGCAGGCCGTGTAGCAGAGCTGGCAGTTGATGCACTTCTGGTAGTCGATGTCGGCGATGACCTTGTAGGAGAGGTCGAGCTGCTCCCACTTCTTGACGCGCTGCACGCTCTTGCCGACGAGCTCGCTGACCGACTTCATGCCCTTGTCATCGAGGTAGTTTGAGAGTCCGTCGAGCATGTCCTCGACGATGCGATAGCCGTAGTGCATGACCGCGGTGCACACCTGCACCGTCGACGCGCCGAGCACGATGAACTCCGCCGCGTCTTTCCACGTCTGCACGCCGCCGATGCCGCTGATGGGGATGCCGGCGGTGAGCGGGTCTTTGGCGATCTCGGCGACCATGTTGAGCGCGATCGGCTTCACCGCGGGGCCGCAGTAGCCGCCGTGTGAGCTGAATCCGGATACGGTGGGCTCGGGCACGAACGTGTCGAGGTTCACGTTGGTGATCGAGTTGATCGTGTTGATGAGCGAGATGGCGTTGGCGCCGGCGCGCTTCGCGGCGCGGGCGACCAGGGTGACATCGGTGACGTTGGGCGTGAGCTTGACGATGACGGGAATCGTCGCGACTTCCATGACCCAGCTCGTGATGCGCTCGGCGACGGCGGGCTGCTGGCCGACGGCGGAGCCCATGCCGCGTTCGCACATGCCGTGCGGGCAACCGAAGTTCAGCTCGATGCCGTCGGCGCCGGCATCGGCGGCGCGCTGGACGAACTCGTGCCACTGCTCGCGCGACTCGACCATGAGCGAGGCGATGACGGCGTGGTGCGGCCAGCGTTTCTTAACCTCGGCGATCTCGCGGAAGTTCGTCTCAGCCGAACGGTCGGAGATGAGCTCGATATTGTTGAAGCCGATCATGCGGCTCGGGCCGTCGTTGAGTGCGGAGTAACGCGAGGCGACGTTGATGATAGGGTCGCCGATGGTTTTCCACACGACGCCGCCCCAGCCGGCCTCAAATGCTCGATGGGCCTGATAGCTGGTGTTGGCGGGCGGGCCAGAGGCAACCCAGAATGGATTCGGGGATTTGATACCGGCGAGATTGCAGCTCAGATCAGCCATGGAGTGGTGAGGGTAGAGAGTTTATTCTCCGCGGATGGCGCGGATAGACGCGGATGAAGAAAAAGACAGTGGGGCATTTTATCCGTGTTCATCCGTGTAATCCGCGGGAAATGGATTGGTTAAGTGTTCCTCATAGCGGCTTCCAGTTCGTGGGCGCGGACCCGCCTGCGCTCTGTCGAACTACGGCGAGGCAAGTGGGCGAGATATAACTGAAGGAGGGTCATGATTTGTGAGTAAGCGCTGCTTCCAACTCATGCGCGCGGATTGGATATAGCAGGCCGGAGCCGGAGGAGCCCTGCTTGGCGCCGAGGCGCGAGGGTTGGACTGGCGGCTCGGTTTTTTGCTTGGTAAGGAAGGCGTGGATGCCGTGCGCGGCCTTCTTGCCTTCGCCGACGGCGTTAACGACCTCGCGGCCGCCGTTGCCGCAGTCGCCGCCGACAAAGACGTGCGGCAGGTTGGTCTGCCCGGTGAGCGGGTCGTGGGCGATGACGCCGCGGTCGTCGACCACGAGCTCGGGGAAGAGCCCGCGGAGCAGCTTGACCTGTTTTTCCTGGCCCACGGCCTTGAGCACGAGATCGCAGGGCTCGACGAACTCGGTGCCCGGGACGGGCTCCAGCTTGCCCCTGGTCAGGCGTGTGCGCACGAGCCTGAGGCCCGTGACGTGGCCGTTGGCGGCCACGATCTCAACCGGCATGGCGTGGAAGATGAACTGGGCGCCGTCATGCTTGGCGTGCTGGTATTCGAAATCATAGGCGGACATGTCACCCTCGGCGCGCCGGTAGACGATGAACGCGCGCTCGGCGCCGAGGCGCTTCGACTGCGTGACGGCGTCGATCGCGGTGTTGCCGGCGCCGATGACGGCGACGCGGTGGCCGACCGGCACGGTGTGCAGCGGATCGGTGTGGATCTGGGCGATGAAATCCAGTGCGTCGCGGACCTCGGGCAGGTCCTCGCCGGGGATGTGCAGCCGGCTGGCGGCGCCGAGGCCGATGCCGATGAAAAGGGCGTCGTATTCCTTTTCCAGCTCCGCGATCGTGACGTGCTGGCCGACGGCGACGCCGGTCCGCAACTCCACCCCGAGCGACTGAACCAGCTTCACCTCGGCGAGGCTGACCTGCGGCTTCATCTTGTAGTAGGCGATGCCGTAGGTGTTGAGTCCGCCGGCCTGTTTCTGCCGTTCCAGGATGGTGACGCGGTGCCCGAGGCGGGCTAGTTCGGCGGCGCAACCGAGCCCGGCGGGGCCGGCGCCGATGATGGCGATTTTCCTGCCGGATTTTTGCCTGGGGACCTCGGGCAGGACGTTGAGGCCGCGTTCGGTGATGTAGTCGGTGGCGTAGCGCTGGAGCCGGCCGATCATGATCGGCTGCTCGTCGCGGTCGTCGAGGACGCAGGCGCCCTCGCAGAGCACCTCGGTCGGGCAGACGCGGGCGCAGGAAGCCCCGAGGATGTTGGCGGTAAGGATGGTTTTCGCCGCGCCAACCGGGTTGCCGGACGCGATTTTCTTGATGAAGGCCGGGATATCGATGCCGGTCGGACACGCCATGATGCACGGGGCGTCGAAGCAATAGAGGCAGCGGGTGGCCTCGACGAAGGCTTCCTGGGGCCGGAGCGGCGGCTTGAGGTCGGCGAAGTTGGCGGCGAGGGCGTCGGCGGGCAGCAGCGGGGAAAGTGGCATGGGGACGCGGGGGCAACCGACAGAGCGCAAGAAGGCTCAGCACGAGGGGGCGTCAGTCAACTTTGGCCGGCGATTCCCAAGGCCAACGCGGGCGCCTGCAGGAATGGATGGTTGGGTGATTTGGTGGGTTGAATACAGCGGAGAAGCCGGTAGTTTCCAAGCAGAAATCAGGCCGACGGGCAGACCAAGCCATGAGCGGTTGGCCACGAAGAACACGAAAATGACTTTAATCCCGGGCGAAAAATTACCGCGCGCCTATAGGCGCCTTGAGAACTTCATTCGCTGTCGATGTTTGGGGCTTTTTGTGGCTAACAATGGTTCGGAGTTCGGCCGGTTTTGCGGTTGAAATTACCAATCCAAGCATTGCCATGCCGCTAAACCCGAAACGCACCGTCGCCGAACTCAAGGAACTGCGGGCGCTCACCGGCGACGAAAACGGCGCCCAGCGTGTGGCCTTCACGCCGCTGTGGGTGAAGACGCGCGCGTGGTTGAAAGAGAAACTCACCGGCCTGCCGGTGGAGACGCACACGGACGCCGCGGGAAATCTCTGGGTAACGCTGCGTGGCGAATCGGAAAAATCTCTGCTCATGGGCGGACACATGGACTCCGTGCCGAACGGTGGCTGGCTCGACGGCTGTCTAAATGTCATGGCCGGCGTCGAGGTGCTGCGGCGCATCAGCGAACAATATCAGGGCAGGCCGCCGGTCACGGTGCGCGTCGTCGACTGGGCGGACGAGGAGGGGGCGCGGTTCGGGAAAAGCCTGTTCGGGTCGTCGGCCTGCTCCGGCAAACTCGACATGGCCGAGGCGCGCGGCTTGAGGGACAAACAGGGCATTTCACTGCCCGATGCGCTGAAGGCGGTCGGAGTGGATTTCGAAAAGGTGAAGGATTGCGGCGTGGAACTGAAGTATGCCGCGGCCTATCTTGAACTGCACATCGAGCAGGGCCCGGTGTTGCTGGATAGGGACCTGCCGCTCGGCGCGGTGCTCGGGACTTTTGGCGTGGAGCGTCACGCGATCATTTTCCATGGCCAGGCGGCGCATTCGGGCAGCACGCCGATGAACCGGCGTAAGGACGCGTTCCTCGCTGCCGGGAAAATGGGTCAGGAAATTTACCGCATCACGGACCGCCACGGCGGCGTTTGCACCATCGGCTCGTGCACGACCAAGCCCGGCATCGTCACCAGCGTGGTGGAGGAGTGCCGGATCACGCTCGACCAGCGACACCTCGATGCGCAGGCGCTCGCACAGATGCTCAAGGAGGCCAAGGAGGCCGCCGATCGTTTCGCCAAGGAAGGCAACGTGCAGGTCGCGTGGGAACGCATCTGGCAGATCGAGCCGCGGCCGTTTCATCCCGAGCTGATCGAGCTGTGCGATGCGGCGATCAAGGAGACCGTACCGAAGTCACATCGCCTGCCGTCAGGCCCATTGCACGACGCCGCCGAGACCTGCGGGGCGGGCGTGCCGACCGTGATGATGTTCGTGCAGAGCCTGCACGGGATCAGCCACAACAAGATCGAGGACACCAAGGAGGAGCACCTCGAACTGTGCGTGGCGGCCTTCGACCGGCTGGCGACGAAAGCGCTGGCGTGGGTGCAGAAAAAATGACTCGTTTTCCGGGTGGAACGCGCTCCACCTTTGAGTCAAGCTGTGCAGGAATTTCCGCGACGTTTGCATCATGCTACTCCGGCTTGGGTGAAAGGCGGCGCTATGTTTCATGTGCGCATTAGGGCTGTTGCGCAACAATCGCCATTCACTGAAGCAATTTTGTCGGCCGAATGGTTGAAGGCTGCCCGGCGCTATCACGAACCCGGACATTGGTGGTGCGAACTGCTTCTGCTCATGCCGGATCACCTGCATGCCTTGCTACGATTCTCGCACGAGACGAACATGAGCGCGGTGATGAGTAGCTGGAAGCGGGGAGTGGCGCGATTCCAAGGCGTGAACTGGCAGGGTAATTTCTTTGATCACCGAATCCGAAATAAAGGCGAGGCCACAGAGAAGTGGCATTACATCCGGCTGAATCCGGTGGTGAAGGGTTTGTGCGCCAGTGAAGATGACTGGCCGCACTGGTGCAGTGGTGGAACGCACTGACCGCAGTGCGTTTTCGGCAAGGCAAGCGCGCTGGGGTCAGCGCGCTCCACCACAATGCAGCGACTAGCCCGCGAAAAACTTCTGGATCCGGCGGAGCGAGGCGATGAGGCGGTCGATCTCCTCCTCCGTGTTGTAGAGGTAGAAGCTCGCGCGGGTCGTGCTGGTCAGGCCCAGCTTGCGCATCAGGGGCTGGTTGCAGTGGTGGCCGCCGCGGAGGGCGACGCCGTCCTCGTCGGCGAACGTCACGATGTCGTGCGCGTGGACATTCTCAAAGGCGAAGGAAACAAGCCCGCTGCGCTCGGCGCCTTTCCGCGGACCGATGATGCGGATGCCGGGCAGGGGGGTGAGCTTCTCCATCGCGAGCTTGATCAGCGCGTCGTCGTGCGCGGCGATCTGGTCGCGCCCGAGGGCGTCGAGGTAATCGCAGGCCGCGCCGAGGCCGATGGCGCCCGCGACGTTGGGTGTGCCGGCCTCGAAGCGCTCGGGGGCGGGTTTCCATGTGGCGCCCTCGTAGGTGACTTGGACGACCATGCCGCCCCCGGTCTCGTCGGGGGCGAGTTTGTCGAGCAGGGCGCGGCGGCCGTAGAGGACGCCGATGCCGGTGGGGCCGCACATCTTGTGGCCGGAGAAAGCGAGGAAGTCGCAGCCGATCTGCTGCACGTCGAGCGGCGCGTGGCCGATGGACTGGGCCGCGTCGATCACCGTGACGGCGCCGACGGCCCGCGCGCGGCGGCAGAGTTCGGCCACGGGATTGATCGTGCCGAGGGTGTTCGAGATGTGCGTGAAGGCGAAAAGCTTCACCTGCGGCGTGAGCAGCTGGTCCAGCGCGGCCAGGTCGAGCCCGCCTTCGCCGTCCGCGCCAAGCAGCGGCACGTATTTCAGCGTGGCGCCGGCGGCCTTGGCGGCCTGCTGCCAGGGCACGAGGTTGGAGTGGTGCTCGAACTCGGTCGTCAGCACGACGTCGCCCGCCTTGAGGTGGGCGTGGCCCCAGCTGCGGGCGACGAGGTTGATACTCTCGGTGGTGCCGCGCGTGAAGAGGACCTCGGCGGGATCGGCGGCGTTGATGAACTTTGCGATGCGCGCGCGGGCGCCCTCGTAGGCGTCGGTGGCGCGCGTCGAGAGCGCGTGCAGGCCGCGGTGGACGTTGCTGTTGTCGCGCTCGTAGTAGCGCACGAGGGCGTCGATCACCTGGCGTGGCTTCTGGGAAGTGGCGCCGTTGTCGAGGTAGACCAGCGGCCTGCCGTTCACCTGCTGGTGCAGAATCGGGAAATCGGCGCGGACGTTGTCCCAGGCGGAGGGCATGTTCAATCCTTGTGCGTTTCGGTCGTGGCCGTGATCGGGTCGCCCTTGGCGGCGTTGAGGGCGGCGTGCCAGCCGAGCGTGGCGCACTTGATGCGGGCGGGGAACTGGTGGACGCCGGCGAGCGCGGCGAGGTCGGACAGGTTGGCCTCGTCGACTTTGCCGGTCGTGACGAGTTTGTGCACGTCGGCGTAGATGGCCTCGGCCTCGGGGACGGTCTTGCCCTTGAGGTTGAGCGTCATGAGGGAGGCGCTGGCCTGGGAGATGGCGCAGCCGGAGCCCTCGAAGGAAATGTCGCCGATGCGCTCGCCGTCGAGCCGGAGGTAGACCGTGCACTGGTCGCCGCAGCTCGGGTTGTCGCCGTGGGCGACGCGGTTGGCCGTGGGGAGCTTGCCGCGGTTCCGCGGGCGGCGGTTGTGGTCCAGGATGACGGACTGGTAGAGATCGGTGAGGTCTTGCATCGGCCGGAAAGTGAAGGGCAGAGGCTACTTCAGGGAGGCCGTTTGGCAAACAGAGTTTGGGGCGTAGGAGGGCTCGGAAGGTGGAACCCGGCCTCCGGACGGGTTTTCACGACTTGCGCCATGCAAACGCGTCCGGAGGCCGCGTTCCACCTCACGAGGCAGGCGGCATCGGCGGGGCGGTCAGGCCGGTCGGTGGCGGGACGATCTCGAGGACCTTGGCGATGAGCTTGCGGACGCGGACGACGCCGACAATGCGGCGGCTGGCCTTGTCGGTCACGACGGGGATGGTCTTGAAACCGTGCTCCTGGAACGCCGAAGCCGCGATGAGGGCGCTGTCGGTGGCGGCAAGGACCGTGGGGTCCTTCTTCATGAAGTCGGCGAGGGGAGTGGCGGGCTTCACCCCGTTGCTCTGGGCGCGGAGCAGGTCGGTCAGCGTGATCATGCCGTCGAGCCGGGCGCCGTCGGGCGAGACAAAGAAGAAGTCGGACGGGTGGCGGGCGAACTGGTGCGTGACCTCGTAGAGCGTATCGGTCGGCTTGAGCAGCGGGGCGGGGGCGGGCTCGATGAACTCGGCCAGCTTGAAGTCGCGCAGGGCCGCGAGCACGGCGGGGCGCTCCTGCCAGGTGGCGGAGGAGCGGCGGGTGATGGCGGCGGTGAGGGCGGTGCGCAGCGGCGCGAGCGACTTGGAGATGGTGGTGAAGACGTTGCGGCCCATGACCACGACCTCGACGGGGGTGCGGGCGCGGACGGAGGCGCCGCGGGGTTGGTTAGTGATCAGCGCCTGCTCGCCGAAGAAGTTGCCCGCGCCGAGCGTGGCGATGACCTCGCCGTCGGGTTTTTCCGGGGACGCGCGCACCACCTCCACCTCGCCGTGCTCGATGACGTAGAAACCGGAGGGCGGCTCGCCCTGCTTGATGATGTAGTCACCCGGCTCGTAGTGTGCGTGGGTGACGCGCTCGGTGACGTCGGTCTTGATGCAGCTGAGATCGCGCGGGAAGATCAGCAGCCAGGCCCAGTCAAAGCCCACCTGCACGCGGCGCGACCACGAGGGGAGCTTGAAGAGGTAGACGCCGCGCCAGGTGAACCACGCGAGGAAGCCGGAGAGCCTGAAGCCGAGCATCTCGGCCACGGCGCTGTGGCCGCCGATGGAGCAGAGCTGGCCCAGCACCTTGAAGGAGAATGGGCGGGTCGCCTCGCCGGCGAGGACGCGGACGATGTTGTCGGCGCACTGGCGGCCCTGGCGCTCGGCAAACTGGCCGGTGGGCGGGGACGGCTGGCCGTCGTGGGCGTTGAGGATGTTGGCGCAGTCTCCGATGGCCCAGGCGTTGGTCCGGTCGCGCAGGCGCATGTCGGCCTGCGTGAGGATGCGGCCCTTCTCCTTCGGCGTGTCGAGCCGCTCGACGACGGGGGCGGTGGTGCTGCCGATGGTGCAGACGATGGTGCCGCCGCGCACAAAGCCGTCCTTCAGGCCCACACCCTCGCCGGTGGCGAGCATGACGCGGGCGTTGAGCCGCATGGTGACGCCGGCCTTTTCCATCTTCTTGCGGGCAAACTCCCGCAGCTGCGGGCTGATTTCCGGTAGCAGCTGGTCGCGCGAGTGGATGAGCGTCACGCTGACGTCGTCGTCCCGGATGTTGGAGTAGAAGCGCAGGCTGGAGCGGACGAGGTCGTTGATCTCACCGGCGGTCTCGACGCCGCTGTAGCCGCCGCCGACCACGACGAAGGACAGATACCAGCGGCGCTTTTCCGGGTCGTCGCAGACCTCGGCCTTTTCCATCGCGGAGAGGATGTGGGTGCGCAGGACGGCGGCGTCACCGACGGTCTTCAGCGGGAAAGCATGGTCGGCCATGCCGGGCACGACGTTGAGGTTGGAGATGTTGCCGCAGGCGAGGACGACATGGTTGTAGTCGAGCGAGCGCGGCTGGCCGTCGTGGCCCTCGAACTCGAGGCGGCTGCCGGCGAGGTCGACGCCCCGGACCTCCTCCGTGCGACACTGGACGCCCGGCAGCAGCTGGCGGAGAGGGACGATCACATCGTCGAGGCTCAGGGAGGAACCGACGGCATCCGCCAGCAGGGGGCTGAAGACGAGGTGGTTTTCCTTGTTGAAAAGGATGATCTCGGCGTCGCCGTGGCGGAGCTGGCTGCGCAGGGTCTGGGCGCACTTCACCCCGCCAAAGCCGCCGCCGATGATGACAATGCGTTTTGAGGGCATGGGGTGCTTGTGGTGGTAGTCTGTCGGGCGCCGGACCGAAGGCAATACGGGGTTCGGGTCAGGGGAGCGGTGCCGGCCACAGCCGTTTGCGCGAAAAAGCGTAGCCGGATCCGGACGGCCAATAGCATTCGAAGGCGAGTGCCTGATGCTTGGAGGGAAAGGCCAGGTATGGTCCCAACGCCGAGCCCGTGCATGGGATGCACGATTTCATCGGCTTCTTTCTCGTCGTGTTCGCCCTATTAAAATATTTTGACCTGCCCGCCCTCGCCGACGGACTTCAGAAATATGATCTGCTCGCGAAGCCCTTCCGGCCCTAGGCCCTCGTTTATCATGGCGAGAGCGCTAACGGGCGAGCACGAGAATACGAACACCGGATCGCGGCAGCGCGTGGTCAGCCGTAGCCAGAGCGTGAGGGTGAGGCGAAACGCGCGATCGCCCAGCCGGCGGCGACTAACAGAAGTCCGGACGCAAGGTAGAGCATGTCGAAAAGGAACTGTTGCGGGTGTCCGGGCAAAACGTGGTGCAGGCCAAGAATCTGATGGTCGATCAGCCCTTCGACGAAATTGAACGTGCCCCATCCGGCGAGGATGGCCCCAAAGAGAACTTTGCCGGACCAAGTCTGAGCGGGCTGGCGGCCGGCCCGGAACAGTAGCATGACTCCAATAAGGGTTAGACTCCAAACGGAGAAGTCGAAGAACCCATCCTGCGTGATCTGCCGTTTGAGCTCGTCGATCGAATTCGGCTGGCAGGATTCCGTGGTGCAAATCATGTGGTGCCAGCCAAGGATCTGATGGAAGACAATGCCATCGAACAGGCCACCCAGACCAAGCCCGAGGACAAGTCCGGCGCGAAAGAGAGGTTTGGTGTTCATGACTGAATCACAGCACCCGCAGGGAGGCTACGAGGTCGGTCTGCTCCGCGACCGCGAGCTTCGTCAGCAGGAGTTCGGCAAGATTCGGATGGGACATTTTGCAGGATGGAGGCGTGGTCACATGGTGGGCAGATTTAAGGCGTGCGACCGGACCGGAGCGTTCTGGCCCGAGCCCGGCTGCGACCCTGCGCATCAGACCTGCGAGGTTTCACCATCAGCAACACGATCCCCCCAACGAGAGCGAGTGCTCCGATGACGGGCGGAATAAAAATTTTGCCGGCCGTCGCAATGTGCAGGCCGAGAAACTCGATGGGCTTTCCGGGAGTGGTGAAACTGATGCCTGAATAAGCCAGCACCACAATGCCGAGAGTGACCGGAATGACTGCGCTGAGGGTTCTTGAGTTAATATTGGGCCTCAGGTTTTTTCCGACGGTTAGTCGCAAGGCCGATTTCGCGCCGCGATGTGAACCTGAGCATGCCACGGCCGTCTGATTACCGCCATGGGTTGTTACCCTACGCCCACGGGCTCGGCGCTCGATTTCACGGAGTTCCCGAACGATAGTCATCCCGCGGGGAACGCCCCTTTTGGCGCGCTCGATGGGCCTCGTTCTCGGCATCAGTGCGACTGATTGAGAGAATCTCGGCTAGGTCGCTCAATCGGTATCGCGGTTGCTTCCGAAGGGGTTGAGCAACGGCCCCTCGATCCATCGTAGGGTTATGCCCCATGTTAACGCAACGGCCCAACGCATAGAATGAGCCTCCATGAAAGACCCCGTCTATAAAGTGATCGAACTTACAGGCACCTCGACGACATCGATTGAGGACGCCGTGGCCAAGGCCATCCACCGGGCGCACCAAACCCTCAAAAACCTTAGCTGGTTCCAAGTGATCGAAATGCGCGGCAACATCAATAAAGGGAAGGTGCGACACTGGCAGGTGACGATCAAAGTTGGCTTCACCGTGGAGGCCTGAAACCCCAAGGGCCGTGAATCCAGGCGCAGGGGGCTCACCTGCGGCGGGATTAGCCCCAGTACTGTTCACTTAGATATTATCGCGACGATGGCGCGGTAGAAGATGGGGGCCGAGGGACCGCCGGTGCGGCGCAAAGGATAGCCGGACATCTTGCGTTTGAGTCCGCGCGGGATGTGTCGCCCGCGGCTGCTCACGGATCGCTCCTGCAGGATTTCCCGGAGGATACTATGGAGCCAGATCTCCGCCTGCCGAGGGGGGAAAGACTGGCGGGTGGGCCAGTTTGCGTCGGAGCACTCGGACGGTGTGAGTGAAGGAGAGTCGGTCCGGGTCGATTTTCTCGCGGTGTGCGGCGCGGCACATCAAGGAACGAACCGCCCGGTGCGCGAGCAGCAGGCCGTAAATCTCCTGCTCGACCAGGTCCGGTGTTTTGCTGCGCAAGACAACTTGCTGGCCGCCGCGCAGGTGGGTCTTGAGCTCATCAAACACGCCCTCCATCTCCCACCGCTCAGGGTAAAGCGCCGCCAGTTCGCTCGCCGGCGCTTGGTCGGCATCGAGCAGGGTCGTCATCAGTCGGTAAGTTTCCCCTTTGGGATGGTTTTCCAAAGTGTATTCGATCACGCGGACTCTCACTCCGTTCGTCCGGTGACGCTGGTCGGCAGTCGACGCATAGAAGGTGGACAGATAGGAACCGTCGGAGAGCACGGTTTCCACCGGCAGGCGATAATTGGCGCGCACCCGCCACAGCAGCTCGGCGCCACTTTTCACGACCAGCTGCCAGAGGCTGAAGCTCGCAAAGAGCCGGTCCGCCAGGCAGAGCATGCCGGCGGAAAGTTTGGGCACCACGGCTCTCGCCAGCGTGTGTTCACCCGTTTTATACGGTGCCATCGCCACCGCCAGCATCGCATGCGCGCCCGTTTCCACCAAGCCGACCAAACGGACCTGGGGAAACGCCGCCTTGCCGCGGCTGGCACCGGGTTTGCCGAAGCGCCCGACATTGGCCTGCGTGTCGGGCACATCCAAGGTCGTGCCGTCGATCGCCATGAGCCGGAGCCCGCGATAAAACGCTCCCGCCGCCTGCGGTTGGGCCAGCGGCTGGGCGGTCTGCTCCCAGAGTCGCTTGAGCGGGGCGACCCCGAGTCGGGTCCGGGCCTGCGAAATGGCGGCCTTGCTCGCCACCCGGAGCGGCTGCGGCTGCCCGGTGGCCCCCATCCACTGGAGACCCTCGACCAGCACGCGCAGCACCTCGCGCGTCGATACGGCCATGAACAAACCCAACGACATCACATAATACGTTACCACTTCGGCGGGCAGGTCTCTCACTCGCTCACTTTCGCGGCCGGTCTGCTTCAGGGCGCTCGTGAGCGTCGCCCACGGATAGATTTGGGCCAGCACCCCAATACTCAGGTGCTCGGCAATTTTTCCGCCCGTCGCCATCGTCATGGTGCTTCGTGCCATGGCCCAAACCATTGTGGGTGGAGAACGAGGGGGTCAATCACTAAGTGAACAGTAATGGGGCTAGGGAGAATATCCCACGGCCGGCGGTTTTCCACCGCCAGCCTGAGGCCAACAATCACTTCGGCTGAGCCTTGGCGGCGGCATCGGCGTCGGCCACGGCCTTGTTGGGCAGCGGATCCCCGTCGGCGCGCCAGGTCAGGCCGCTCCAGTCAGCGGTGACGATTTTACCGGCTTGATAGGCATACGCCTCAAGGCGATTGGGTCCGGGCACGAGTTCGACCTTGGGCCAGATGAAGCGGCGGTCAGAGGAGCGGGCCTTGCCGAGTGACACGCCGTTTAGCTTCAGTTCCACTTCGTCGGCGTTCGAGTAGACCTTGACCTCGTTCACCGAATCGCGGCGTTCCCAGAATCTCTTGCCCACAATATGCACCATGGGCTTCGTCGTCCAATTGGCCTGATACCAGTAGAAGGCGTCCTTGCGGGTCTGGCGGTCGTAGGTGACGAGGCCCTTGTCATTGCGCCCGAACTGGTCGCCCTCCGTGCGTTGGTCGGCTGAGAAATCGAACATGTTCCAGACGAAAGTGCCCCAGAGCCAGGGGCGGTCCTTGATCTGGAGCCAGCTCTCCTCGTGAAAGGTGGTCTGCCACTCCTCGGGATGCCAGCCCGCCTTGGCCATGTGCTTGCGCGGCGGCGGATTCACCTCGTGCTGGTAGAGGCTGGCGCCGGCCCCGTATTCACTGATGCCAATCGGCAGGGCGGGGTGCGCGGCATGGAACTTGTCGAGGAATATGCCGAGTTCAGGGTAGTTGCCGCCATACCAGCCGAAGTATTTGTTGAAAGCCAGCACCCCGGTCAGGGTGTTGCGCGGATCGGTCAGGCTATGATGCGAAGCGTAGACCGAAGGTCGCGAGGGATCCTCGCTCTGGGCCACGGCCGCGAGTTCAGTCAGCAGGGAGGCGGCCAGTCTGGCCTCGGGCTCGTCGTTCCTGCCACGGGTCTCGTTGCCAATGCTCCAGAAGAAGATGGAGGGATGGTTATAGTTCTGGCGGATCAGTTCGCGCAGCTGTTGCACGGCATTAGCCCGCGCCGCTTCGGTGGCCGGCGGTTCGTTGACAAAGCAAAGTTCCGCCCAGACCGCCAGGCCGTTGGCGTCGCACAGGTCGTAGAAATACTGGTCGTGCTGGTAATGGGCGAGGCGGACCGCGTTGGCGCCCAACTCGCGGATGATATCCATGTCCTGCCGGTGATCCGGCTCGCTGATGGCCCAGCCCTTGTCCGGCCTGTCCTGATGGCGGTTGACCCCGCGCAGCGGGACCATCTGGCCGTTCAGCACGAAGCCCGTGTCCGCCCTGACCTCGAAGGCGCGCAGGCCGAGGGGCTGGGCAATGGCGTCGATCGTCCGGTCGCCCGCCAGCACGGAAATGGTCGTGCGATAGAGGTAGGGATGGCTCACCCCGTTCCAGCGCTGCGGTTGCGTGATGCTCAGGGGAACCACGGCCGTCACGTTCTCCCCGGTCTTCAGTTGCAGCGGCTGGCTGGCGGCGGCGACCTGCCCGCCCGCCGCATCCTGCACCTGCACACTGAGCGTGCCCGCGAAGGGGTGCGCTGACTCGTTGACGACTTGGATCCGGGCGTCGATCTCGGCCCGCTCAGCGGTGACCTGACGCTGGACAAGGTATACGCCGGGCGAGGCGTGATCAAGGGTCGCGATATGGACGGGCGCCGTCAGCAGCAAGCGCACGGGTCGGTAGAGGCCACCGAATTGGGTAAAGTCGCCGCTGATCGGGATGATCGGCGAAGGGGAGTTGTCGACCCGCACGGCGAGGATATTGTCAGCCTGAAGGTCGATCAGGTCAGTAAGGTCAAACCGGAAGCGGGCAAAGGCTCCGGTGTGGGATCCGACGGCCCGACCATTCAGGAAGACGTCCGCCACCTTGCAGGCGGCGTCGAACTCGATCAGGACCCGCTGGCCCGGCTGCAGGGCCGGCAGGCGGAAATGAGTGCGGTACCAGCCGGTTCCACGGTGGTAATTGTTACCGCCATCCTGCCCGTCGAAATTGTTCCAGGTGTGAGGCAGTGACACGGTCTCCCACGTGGAATCATCATAGCCCGTCCCGGACGGTGATTCATCCGTGGCCGTCAGGGAGAAGCGCCAGTTTTCCCGGAGCGGGATCGTGGTTCGAGGAGCGATTTCCGCGGCGCACGCGGCCACGACGGGCAGGGCCAGCAATGCGGCGCGCCACGGCAGCCAGCAACGAAAGTTCAGGTTGGAGAAATTGTTCATGTCAAGGCACGGAAGTCACTTGGCGGTGGCAGGAGAGCGCAGGGCCTTGTCGGCGGGCAGATCCTGCCCGCTGTAAGCCTGCTGGGAAGTCCAAGGGGTGGCGGGTTCGTGCCAGAAGGGGTTTTCGGGCGGCAGGCCCAAGGGCAGAAATGCGGCGGCGCAGAGATAAAGGCTGCCGGTTGAGATGTAATTCTCGCCGATAGCCGGCTGAGCCCCCGCGAAGCCGATGCGCAGCCAGCCAGCCCCATCGAAGACGCCTGGGGCTTCCAGCAGGCGGCGCATGACTGCCGTCATGGCGCTGCGTACTTGCGCCGGCGGCAGGGCGGACGGGAGTTTTTCGAGCAGGGCCACCTGGGCCAGGCCGTGCAGGACGCCGCAGCGGTAGGCGAGGGAGCGACCGACGGGCGGGATAGCGCCCTCCGGGGAGATTTGCCGTTCCAGCAACGCGGCGTGGCGTTGGGCCCGGACCATCATGCGGGCGGGAAAATCCTCCGCCGCCCAGTTTTCCCGGGCACCGACCGCGGCCAGCACGTCCAGCAGCATCGGATGCATCACGATGCTGCTGTAATAGTCGAAATGAAACTCGGGTCCGTCCCCATAGTAGCCGTCGCCTTTATACCATTGGTCGAGTTGCCGGAGGGCGTAGTCCACCCGCGCCGGCTCCCACGCCAGGCCTTGATGGCCGAGGAAGGCCTCGACGCTAGCGGAGAACAGAACCCAGTTATTCTGCCCCGGCTTGATCTGGCGCGTGGCCCGCATGAGTTGCTCCACCCGGGTTTGGGTGGTGTCGGGAAGTTTGTCCCACAATTGCCGGGGCGCGCGCAGGAAGGCTTCGGCAAGAAACGCAGTATCGACCAAAATCTGAGAGCCCGCTGCGGGATCAATCACGTCGGGTGAGCCGGGATCGACCAGGGAAGATATGGTTTGAAGTGCTAGGCTGCGGTATTCCGTCCGCAGCGCGGCTTCTGCGGCCGGCACCGGGGCCTCCGACTCTAGCCACGGTGCCATGCCGCAGAGCAGGCGACCCGCGGCCTCGAGGCGGGCAAATGGCGTCCGCTGGTCGGTCCCTGCGGCCATCGGCAGGTCGGCATGCAGCCGGCGCTGGGCGCCGGCGGTGAGCACGGGGCGGGCAATTTTATCCAGCCAGCGGATCCATTGGGCGCGGTCGGCGGCGCCGGCCGGCGCACCCGATGCGACCTCCCGCCAGGTTTGCTCGAGCACCGGCCGGATGAGCTTGGTGAACTCGACGTAGGCGGGCGGATGAAAATGAAGCTTGTCCGCCTTGTAGAACTCGAGGCGGGGCTGCCCGGCGGCGTCAACGAGGACGGGATTGAGATCGATGAAAGCATGGCCCGGTGTTGCCGCACAGTAGGCGCGGGCCAGAGCGTTGTAGTGGTCGACCTGGGCCCAGCGGGCCACGCGGTCCGGTGAGCGGGTGCTGGAAACAAAAACGAGACGGGTGGCCGGCAGGGTCGCCCGCACCCGCTCGGAAAACTGGCGGAAGCGGGCGAAGATCACCGCCGGGTCCTCAGGGGAGGCGCCTGCCTTGAGATCGTTGCTGCCGCAGTAATAGACGATGACCCGGGGGGCGCAGGGCAGGACGACCTGCGCGAACCGGTCAAGCTGGTCCTGAGTGCGGGAGCCGCCAAAGGCCCGGTTGCTCACCGGCAGGGGGGCCATCTGTTCCGTCACGGTCGTCCACTGCCGGAAGATGCTGCTGCCGACAAAGAGGATGCCACCC
>ENA-ORBV01009094-ORBV01009094.1-microbial-mat-metagenome-genome-assembly--contig:-NODE-9094-length-16454-cov-4.507663_pt1 | contig 16454 bp, 15 predicted proteins | sample MGYA00237777_ERZ505514 | MGnify/ENA primary metagenome ERZ505514 (study PRJEB26160, sample SAMN06269048) | microbial mat metagenome | isolation source: Oligotrophic lake microbial mat | place... | reverse complement strand
CGGCAGCGTCAGATGTGTATAAGAGACAGGTCTGCTGCGCCGCTCACGACTGGATAGGTTTGCGCGGCGAGGCTGTTATCCTGGTTTACGCGTTTATCGGCTGTCCACTGGCGCGCGCCGTTGTCATCCAATGGTTGCAGATAGACATTGTAGTCGCCCTCGCGATTATCATGCCAGGCGACGATGGCGAGCCCGGTGCCGACTGTGGCGAGCATGGGCGCGCCCTGCTCTGCCGTGCCTGTGTCATCATGAATGCGTATATCCTCTACCCACAACGCTTCGCCTTGGGGGCTAAAGCGTTGGGCATAGATGTCGTTATTGCCATTGCGATCATCCATCCACACGATGAGTACATTCCCTGTCATATCGACAATCGCGGCTGGTGAAGCCTGCGTTGCGCTGCCATCGTCGTTGTTGACGCGGTGGTCATGTGCCCAAAGCCGATTGCCCTGGGCGTCGAGCTTTTGGAGATAGATGTCACCACTATCGTTGCGCAAATCTTGCCAAACCAAATAGAGATTGGGGTTGCTTGCGTCAGCGAGCCGGGCGCTTGCGACAATCACCGCTTGCTGGCTCACATTGTCTTGTAATTGTAGCGAGAGTTGGTGGTCGGTTATATTCCACTCTGTACCTGCCGTGTACGCCAGGTATTGATGGGAAGTAAAGGCTTCTTGAAAGCGGATAGGTGCGTTGCCGCTGTTCGGTTCTGTTGAGATTGGGCTTGCTCTGGTAGCGCATGAGCTCCGCCTTGGTGCGGAAGAAGTCAATCGGACTCGCCGGAGATGCGCCACTCGCCGACACGAACACGAAGTGTGCAACGCCAGCGGATTCGGACGCGGCGATGAGTGTGCGCTGTCCCGTCCCGTCCACGGCCGCACTCCGATTCCGGCCAGTGCCGAGCACCGAATGCGCTGACGAGATGACGGTGCGGACTCCGTGCATGGCATGCTTCACGGACTCCTGATCGAGCAAGTCACCGGTTACAACTTCCGCACCGGCGTGCAACAGGGCACGTGCCCGTGATGGATCGCGCGTCATGACGCGAACGCGAGCACCATTTCCGAGCAGGCGATGCGTGAGGTGACGTCCCAACTTCCCTGTGCCGCCGACGATCAGAATCATCAAAGCTCCGGGTTGAAGCGGAGAACGTAGCTGCTGGAGCGTGCCACAGCGAACGAGCCGCTTCGTGGTGGCGATCGCGGATCGGCGCCACGGGCATTACCATTCGTAAATGCTGCGCGCCGTCCGCTTCCTGGCCCTGCTGGTCAGCTTCCTCTCCATTCAGCTGTCGCTGTTTGGCGGCGGCGTAGGTTGCGACCCCAGCATGGTCGCCATGACAGCAAGCGAGACCATGGCGGGCATGAACACGAGTGCACCGGCTGACGGTGACCACCAGGCACCCGCGTTGTGTGATGTTCCGCCTGACGATGGGCCGTGTGCCACCATGACCGTCTGTGTTTTTGCGGCGCTCACCTCCTCAGGTGTCGACGTTCCCGCGGCGTTTGTGATTACTGCGTTCAATGACGTGGTCTCGACCACGATCTTGACCAGTGTCGGGTTTTCACCCGACCACCCGCCACCTCGCGCGTAGAGGCTTCCCAAAAGCTTTCGCGATCGACGCCCATTGCAACTCGGCGATGGAGCGTGCGATCGCGACCAGACTTTGCCTCATCGCCATGCGCCGCACACTTCTTGTTGCGGTCACCCTGCTGGCAGGCATGCCGACCGCTCAGCCACTCGTGACGCGAATATTCGCGTCCACCAGGGTTCCCGCGTTCGTTCCCAATGCCCTGTTGGCGGCACAGACCGTATCGCACGCGAATCCTCCGTCGAAGCACCCGATCACGCTGCACGCCACGGATTCACCGCTGCACGCACACTTCCCCACCGCTTCGCCGGTTGACAGTGTCACGGTGGGCGCGCTCATATCGGTCGCGGTCCAGCGCAACCCGCGCATCGAGGCCGAGCGTCAGCGCGTGCAAGCGGCCAGGGCGCGACAGGGGCCATCCGGCCTGCCCACCGATCCGCGGCTCATGCTTGGGCTGCGCAACTTTCCCGTGAGCGAACCCGGCTTTCGGGATTTCATGACCATGAAGATGGTCGGGGTGAGCCAGACCATCCCTTACCCCGGTAAGCTGCGAGTGGAGCGGGACATTGCCGCGCATGATGTCGAACTCGCCGCCGCACGCGAGCGTCTGGCCGTGGCCGACGTCACGCGCGACATCCAGGAGGCCTTCTATGATCTCGTGTACGTAGATCGGGCCATGGAGCTCGTGACGCGCAATGGCGATGTCCTGGTGGGTGTGACACAGATCGTTGAAACACGCTATGCCGCAGGCAGCACGGAGCAACAGGAGGTGCTGCGTAGCCGCCTGGCGTTGACGCGCCTGGCAGATCAGGCGACAGTCCTGGTCGAACAACGACACGCTCTCGTGGCGCAGTTGAATGCGCTGCTCGACCAGCCCAGTGAAACTGCCATCGAACACGCGGTGATTGCCGAACGGGTTGCGCGTGCGACCGTGCGCGACTCGACCGGCGAGACACAGTTCATGTCGGCATCACTGGGAGCTCGCGTTGCGAACTCGCCCTTCCCCTCGCTGCGCGACGCGCAGTTGCTGGCACTGCGCGAAAGTCCCGACCTGCGTGAGATCGAGGCGCAGATTGTCACGCAGACGCTGCGGGTGGAGCGGGCGCGAAAAGAGCATCTTCCCGACATTGACGTGATGCTGGAGTACGGGCAGCGCAATGGTTTGAGCGACATGGTGAGTGCGACGGTATCCATCCCGTTGGGGGTGCGAAAGCAGCGCAAGCAGGACCAGCTCGCAATGGCGGCAGCGGGCGAGCTCTCGGCGTTGCAAGCGGACCGTCTGGCGCGCCAGAATGTGCTTCGCGCCGACGTGGCACGGCTGCTGTCCGACCTGGAGCGACAGCGCGCGCAGTTGACACTCTACCAGATGTCCGTGTTTCCCTTGGCGCGAGCGAGCCTGCAATCAGCGTTAGCCGACTTCCAGGCGGGACGTGTGGCGCTGACGGCCTATCTGGAGCAGCAGGTGCTGCTGTTCAACCACGATCTCGAGTACGCTCGCTTGCGCAGTGATGTGGGCAAATCCCTTGCCCTGCTTGAACGCGTGGTTGGTGTGGAGGTGCTGCCATGAACGCCAGCGACACCTCACGACCGATGCGCTGGACCTGGACAGCTATTGGTGCCGTGCTTCTGGTGGGCGCTACGTGGATAGTGCGCGGGCAAGTACAGACGCGCTCGAGTCCCATGGCGATCAACGGAATGCCGGAGGCGGGGAGCGAGCCGTCTGCGGGCGGTGGTGACGACATGGCCGGCATGGACATGAGCAGTGACGGAGCGATCTCGCTCACCGCCAACCAGTTGCGCACCTTTGGCGTGACGTTTGGCACCGTAGAGATGCGCTCCCTCTCACAGTCAGTGCGCGCCGCGGGTCGCGTGGTCGCCGATGAAGCGCGAATCGAACAGGTGGCGCCTCGTGTGAGTGGCTTTGTGGAACGACTGCATGTCAACGTGACGGGACAACCCGTGCGCCGCGGCCAGCCGATGCTTGAGCTGTACGCGCCCGAGCTGCTGGCCGCGCAGCAGGAGCTGCTGTTGGCGGCCGAGTTGCAGCGTACGCTCGGCCGCAGCGTCGTGCCGGGAGTCCCGTCATCGAACGCAGACCTTGTGGCGGCCGCCCGTCGTCGGCTGACGTTATGGAATATTTCGGCGGCGCAGATTGACGAGGTGCTGCAAACGCGTGAGATACGGCGGACACTGACCGTGATCGCGCCAGCCTCGGGCATCATCACCGAGCGTAATGTCACACAGGGGCAGGCCGTGTCCGCCGGACAGACATTGTTCACGATTACTGATCTGTCGCGCGTGTGGGTTGAGGTGGATCTGCGCGGCGCCGAGGCGACCGCCGTGCGCATCGGTACTCTGGCCGAAGTCACGATTGCCGGTGTGAGCGATGCCATGCGCACCGGGCGGGTGGAGTATGTGTATGCAACGGTGGATGCCGAATCACGCACCACTCGCGCCCGAATCGCTCTCACCAACAGCGATGGGGTGTTGCGTCCCGGGATGTATGCCACCGTGCGGCTGGCCACGCCTGTGCCCTCGGTGTTGACCGTGCCGAGTGCCGCGGTGGTGCAGACGGGAACACGCGCCCTGGTGTTTGTGGACCTGGGGGGCGGCAGGTTGGCGCCGCAGGAGGTCATCATCGGCTTGGTGACCGGTGATTTCACGGAAGTGATTCGCGGATTGGAGCCGGGTCAACGTGTGGTCACGTCAGCGCAATTTCTGCTGGATTCAGAATCGAATCTGGCGGAGGTGATGAAGAGCATGATCGGCATGGGCGGAAAGATGGAGGACATGCCGGGCATGGACATGCAGGGCATGGACACGAAGGGCATGGACACGAAGGGCATGGACATGAGCGGCACGGGCAAGCCCGCCAAGACCACGCCACCGCCGCCGAGGTAGCCGCCATGCTCTCGAACGTGATCGAGTGGTCGGTGCGCCACCGGATGGTCGTGGTGATGACGACAGGGCTGCTCGCAGCAGCGGGCATGTGGGCATTGTTCACCACCCCGGTTGACGCCATCCCGGACCTGTCCGACGCGCAAGTGATCGTGATGACGGAATGGCCAGGTCAGGCGCCGCAACTGGTGGAAGATCAGGTCACGTATCCGCTGGTCACCGAGTTGCTGAAGGTGCCGGGCACCAAGTACGTGCGTGGCATGTCGCAGTTCGGATTGTCCGCTGTGTACGTGGTGTTTGACGATGGGACGGACCTGTACTGGGCGCGATCGCGCGTGCTCGAATACTTGAGCGGAGCGCGCGACAAGCTGCCGGCTGGTGCACAACCAATGATGGGACCCGACGCCACGGGTGTGGGATGGGTGATGCAGTACGTGCTGGCGGATACCACGGGCCGACGCGACAACGCGGAATTGCGGGCCCTCCAGGACTTTTCCGTACGCCCGGCGTTGACTGCCGTGCCAGGGGTGGCGGAGGTGGCATCGCTGGGAGGGTATGAGCGCGAGTATCAGGTGGTGGTGGATCCTGCAAAGCTGCTGGCGTTCAACGTGTCCGTGCAGCATGTGGCGAACGCTGTACGCAGCGCCAATCAGGATGTGGGGGGTCGCGTGCTCGAGATGGGAGGTGCCGAGTATGTCGTGCGTGGTCGCGGACGCTTTGCGAACCTCGACGACATCCGGAACGTCTCGATTGGCGCGGGTCGTGACGGCATTCCCCTGGCCGTACGCGATGTGGCGACCGTGCAGACCGGTCCGGCGCTTCGTCGCGGGATTGCAGAACTCGATGGACGGGGTGAGGTCGTCACCGGATGGGTGGTGATGCGGTATGGCGAGAATCCCCGCGCGGTGATTGTCGGTGTGAAGGAAAAGCTGCGCGAGATTGCACCGTCGCTTCCACCGGGTGTGGTGTTTGTCGAGGGCTACGATCGCTCCGGCCTCATTGATCGCGCCGTGGCAACCTTGCGCGAGAAGCTGGTCGAGGAGTCGATCATCGTGGCGCTCGTAGCCGTGCTGTTCCTGTTGCATGCGCCGAGTGCGTTGGTGGCCATTATCACGTTGCCTGTGGGCATACTGATGGCGCTGTTGGCCATGCGATTGCTGGGCCTGAGCGCCAACATCATGTCACTCGGCGGCATTGCCATCGCCATTGGCGCCATGATTGACGCGGCCCTTGTGATGGTCGAAAATCTGCACAAACACATGGAGCGCGATGAGGCGGAGGACACGGCAACGCCACATTGGGAGCTCGTGGTGCGGTCCGCGCAGGAAGTCGGGCCCGCACTGTTCATCAGCCTGCTCATTATCACGGCGTCATTCCTGCCCGTGTTCGCCCTGGGCGATCAGGAGGGGCGATTGTTCAAGCCGTTGGCGTGGACGAAATCACTGGCCATGGCGTCGGCCGCCCTGTTATCGCTGACGCTGGTGCCCGTGATGATGGGATGGTTTATCCGCGGTCGCGTGCGACCGGAACGCGACAATCCCGTGAATCGCGTGATGCTTCGGCTCTACCGTCCGGTGATCGCATTGGTGCTGCGCCACCGCTGGACAACCATTGTTGCCGCGATGGTCATCATGGTTGTGACTGTCTTCCCCTGGTCTCGCGTCGGGAGCGAGTTCATGCCGCCGCTCAACGAAGGCTCCATCATGGATATGCCGTCGCTGCTACCCGGCGTGGGCAATGCGCAGGCCAAGGCCATCCTGGAGCAACGCGACGCCGCGCTCATGCGCATTCCGGAAGTGCAAAGCGTGCTGGGCAAGATCGGGCGTGCCGAAAGCGCCACCGACATGGCGCCCATGTCAATGATCGAGTCCATTGCGATTCTCAAGGACCGCAGTGCATGGCGGCCTGGAGTCACCTACGATTCCATCGTGTCCGAGGCCAATCAGACCGTGCGTACGCCGGGTGTGGCCAACATGTGGAGCATGCCGATCAGGAATCGGTTGGACATGTTGGCCACCGGCATCAAGACGCCCGTGGGCATCCAGATATTCGGTCCGTCGCTGGATACGCTGGACATGATCGGACGCGACATCGAAGGGATCCTGCCGACAGTACGCGGGACCAACAGCGTGTTCGCGGAACGGACGATGGGAGGACGGTATCTGGATATCACGATCGACCGTGACGCTGCGGCGCGCTATGGATTGTCGGTGGAGAGCGTCCAGATGGCGATGAGCACCGCTGTTGGTGGCGTCGAGGCCGGACAGGTCATCGCCGGTCGGGAGCGCTTCGGCGTGCTGGTGCGGTATCCTCGAAACCTGCGCGATTCTCCAGACCAGCTGCGCGAAGTGCTGGTGGCCACGCCTTCCGGCGCGCAGATCACCTTGGGTGAGGTGGCGCGCATCGAGATCGTAAAGGGCGCAACACTCATCAAATCAGAGAATGCGTCACTCAATTCCGTGGTCTACGTGGATGTGGAGGGCCGGGACATCGGCGGGTATGTGGCGGACGCCAGAGCCGCGCTCGACACCCGGCTTGCGCTGCCCACGGGGTACCGACTCGAGTGGTCCGGGCAGTATGCATCGCTGCAGCGCGCGGTCAGTCGGTTGCGCGTCGTGATTCCAATCACGCTCCTCATCATTGCCGCCCTGCTCTGGCTCAACTTCAGAAACCTCGTGGAAGTGGGCATCGTGATGTTGTCGTTGCCCTTTGCGTTGGTGGGTGGGGTCTGGTTCATGTGGCTGCTCGACTACAACATGAGTGTCGCCGTGGCCATCGGCTTCATCGCGCTGGCCGGCGTGGCGGCGGAAACCGGCGTCGTGATGCTGTTGTATCTGGACCACGAGTTCCGCGCGCGCGCTGGGCGCGGGCTGATGACATCAAAGGCCGATGTGCAGCAGGCGGTCACCACAGGCGCGGTGGATCGCGTGCGCCCGAAGCTGATGACCGTAACGGCAATCATGGCGGGATTGGTGCCGATCCTCTGGAGCCAGGGTACGGGGGCCGATGTCATGAAACGAATTGCCGCGCCCATGGTTGGCGGCATGTTGTCGAGCACGATTCTCACCCTCGTGGTGATTCCGGCGATTTATTCACTCTGGAAGGAACGGGAATTGTCCCGCAAGGCGCACGGCAGGTAGCGGTCGCGAAGTCTCCAGTTCACTGTTTTCTCGAAGCGAGGTACAGCAGATGTCACACTCGGTACGCACCACACGATCCGTCGTCGTCGTTTGCCTGATGGCGTTGACCGCCTGCGGCCAAGGCGACGACTCACAGGCGGTGATGTCCATGTCGGATTCTTCAGGCGTGCAGGGAATGGCGGGGATCGAGGGGATGGGCGGAATGCAGGGGGCATCTGGTGCCGAAGGCATGAGTACCGACATGCAGGCGCACTTGAGCGCGATGATGGCGGCCGACGGTGCCGGCATGCAGGGCATGCTGGCCGAGCATCGTCAGTTGGTGGCCAACATGTTGGTGAAGATGAATGGTGAAATGGCCAGCATGCAGATGACGGGCGACGCCCAGTGGACGGCCATGGTGGATTCGTTGCGGCAGGACCTGGTGCGGATGCCGGAGATGGACGCAGGGCAGCTGAAGGCGGCGATGCCAGCGCACGAGGCGCGGGTGCGCCGACTGGCGCAGACACACGCAGCGATGATGAAGTCAATGCCGTGACGGGAGCGCGTGCGGGCCCATCGTAGCCAGGCAACTGCTCGGCCGTCATGTCATAAGTTGCGGCGACCGTGGGACGCCTCCGGGCCATGCGATTCGAGTCTTACCGCGAGCGTTCGCGGCGCCGTCAGCCCCGCGTCACCCAGCTGCGAAAAAATTACGCTCGTCACGTGGGCCGAGTCTACTCGGCGCAGTGCGCATAGAACACCGGCGCGACTATCGCGGCCGCGCAGCCGCCGTTCCGAAGTACACCACGTTGCGCGCGTCCGACCGTGCCACGGCGATGTCCAGTGTTCCGTCAGCATCGAGATCGGCAATCGCGAAGCCATACGCCGAGCCGTCAGCATCACCGAAGGGCACGCGCTCGAACGCGCGCCCCGTGCCATCGTTGTACAGCACCACCGGCCGTGCGCGCTCGTAGCCCATGATCACGTCCACGGCACCATCGGCGTCCATATCGGCCACCACGAGTGCGTACGGACGACCACCAACCGCATCGATCGGCACCGCGTCGCGGTACGTGCCGTTCGCGCGTGCGTAATACACGCGTGCACCGCGCTCTTCGTCGATGGCCACGATGTCGTGGCGACCATCGCGGTCGAGATCGGCGACGACCGTCAGGCGAATCGTGGCAGCGGCGTCACCGAATGGTACGCGACGGAACGTGAGCGAATCAGCGCTTGATTGCTGCAGATACACGTGCCCCTGCCCGCCGTCGCGGTGCGGTACGACCAGGTCGATCCGGCCATCGCCATTCATGTCGGCCGGCGTGATGCTGGTAGACGATTCGGTGGAGAATCGTTGACACGGACGCTGTAGCCGTCCCTCACCCGCGCCGAGGCAGATGTAACTGCCACCGGGGCGATTGCCGGAGCGATTGGCGGCGATGAGATCGAGCCGGCCGTCACCATTGAGATCGGCCACCTGCACCTGACGCGTGCTCCACTCGGCGTCGCCCCACGTGGAGCCCACGGTGAACGTGCCGTCGCCGCGATTGAGGTACACGAGCCCCGGATCGGGACGATCGTTGCTGACCACCACATCGAGGTCGCCGTCGCCATCCATATCGGCGAGCAGCGCGGAGTACGTGCGGTCGGACGCGCTGCCAAGGTCATACGCGCGCGCAAAGCCGCCGCGGCCGTCGCCCAAATGCACACGATCCACGAGCGGCCAGTGGCGCCCCTTGGCCAGCACGAGGTCGGGATGTCCGTCGCCGTTCACATCGCCAGCGCTCACGTTCGCCGAGGTGAACGCGGAGTCCTCGAGGTAGCGCACGCGCGCAAAGGTGCGCCCCGGGCGCTGCGCCGTAAGGCTGGGCGCGGCGATGGCGAGCAGGGCGAGCGCGGTGAGCGCGGTGAGCGCGTGGCAGCGTGTGCGCATTGAAGTTTGCGACGGGTTTGCGACGGGTGGGCGACGGGTCGGGTGCGACGGGCGTGTGGGAAGGTATCGCCGAGCGACGCGTGGCGGGACATTGGGGCCGTCGGCGATGCGGAGTTCGCGCCGCCGCAAACGCAGCCGCCAACACGCCCGCGCGGACGCGAGCTTGGCATTCCATTCCCCGGCACACCCGGACCACTCAATGCGATCACCGACGTCGCTGGCGTTGTCGTAGGACGTACGACACTCGTGAGCGGTGACTCTGGAACTGTCGTGCGCGGCAAAGGAAACGTACGCACCGGCGTCACCGCAATTCTGCCGCGCGCCAAAGGCGATTGGGATTTTGTCATGGCCGCCACGTGTAATGAGAACGGCAATGGCGATATGACCGGCGTGATTTGGGTGAAGGAATCTGGCTTTCTCGAAGGACCCATTCTGCTGACCGGTCCACATAGCGTTGGTACGATTCGCGATGCGGCCATCGAATGGCAAATTCGGAACGGTCGGGGGTTCATCGTCACCTATCCGCTGGTGACGGAAACGTCCGATGTGCTGAACGACGCGACCGGCGCGCACCTGAAGGCCGAACATGCCTGGGCTGCACTTGATGCGGCGAACATCGGTCCAGTGCGCGAGGGAGGTGTGAGCGGCGGCACTGGCATGAGCTGCAACGGATTCAACGGCGGCATCGGCACGTCATCGCGTCAAGTTCCAAAACCCGGCGGTGGGCATCATACGCTGGGCATCCTCGTGCAATGCAACTACAGCGGTGACCTCGCGATACTCGGCGCGCCCGTTCGGCGCGAGCGGCAGGACATTCCACGGCTCTGCACGGTGTTGCCCGGTGCGCCGACACGCGCGTCCTGGGCTTTGTTCCAAAGTGCACCGCAGTGGCGCCGGGACGCAATGACGATGAGGCCAAAACGATGGTCGGTGCCGATGCACTGCGTGCACGTCAACGCACCATCACGCACTCGCACGTGCAATCACGCACACATCCTCGCTGAAAAGTCGACACGCACGCGCGACTTTGTGCGGTAGGCGAAATGATGCGATCAGGAGGTCGGTGAACGACGTCGGGCGGCTGCGCCCGAGACGCGGTTTGCAATCTCAACGAACATGGTTCTGCTGCATTGCGGCCGACTCATGGTCCGCGTGATCAAAACTGCTGGACCGCAATGTCAGCAGCCACTGGCCTTGGCGGGCGACGGCGTGACACGACTCTTAGCCTGACGCGCCGACCTTCGCTGGGCGCCACCTAAGATTCGGCTTGCGCTGCGTGGTCGCGCAGTCACGCAGATACAGGTTGATCAGTGTCTGATACGGCAACTCCAGTTCGTCACTCAGCGCCTTGAAGTACGCGATGGTGTCGGCATCGAGCCGAATCGTGACCGACTGCTTCAGCGCCTTCGCATACGGATTGCGCCGCGCTTTCGAGAAATCGTATTCTGCGCGCATCAGGGACCTCGCACGGCATACTGCCGCGATTCAGGGCGAGTCGCACGGCGAGCCGAGATGATCCGAATCTCTGCATCCGTCGCGCGATAACGATGTACGACAACCAGGAGCCGGAGCGTCTGACTGAGACCAGGCAGGACGAAGCGCTCTTCCGTGCCATGCTTGCGCTGGTTGGCGGCATCCTTGCGCGGATCCCAAATGAATCGCGGCGCGTCCATGACGGAACGTACATACGATGTACGTATAGCCCAAGGCTGGCGTCCACCTGCTGGCCGCACCGACCACACCAACGCTGACCGGCGAGCGCGAGCTGCCACGACGCGTGTCTTGCGGCATGCCGAGAGTTTCGCCGGGGGACGTGAACTCGGCTACGCCCGCGCGGTGCGTGAGCAGCTGAAGGAGCGTCACGGAGCGCCACAATGCCGGCATGACACCCGCGAGCTCCGGGACGCTCGCGCCGATCGTTCCGGCCCATGTCAGCACACCGTCTTTCACGAGCGCGCCGAGCAGGATGGCAGTGATCGCCTTGCTATTCGACCCGAGGTGAGAGTGATCGTCGTTGCTGACGGTGTCGTTCGCGTTGCCGCGTCGCACACCGAACGCGTGCGTCACCGGCGTGCCGTCCAGCGTTACCAGCGCCCCAGCCACGGCGGGAAGGCTGGCTGCTGCGCGCGCGACCCAGTTGCTGAACACCGACCAGTTTTTGCGGCGAGCTGCCGATCAACCAGTCACGATGTCGTGAACGGCCAGCCTCGTGGGGCAAACGCCCGTCCGCGGCCCGAAGCCGTCCCACGCCACGCCCGCCATCCCGCCAAAGTCGCGGCGTTCGGACATTCGCGCCACGCCACGACGTCCCCGCTCCTACGGCACCAGCCCAAGCCGACCGATGGCGATATCAGCAGCAAATGCAGCCTGACCCGCCACGATGCCGATGCGCTGCAGCGTTGACGGATCGAGTGGTGCTTTCAGCGATGCCGGAATGAACGTGCGCCACGGCAACGACACAGTCTGCGACGAAGCCGTCACCGGCAGTGGGGCTGCGTAGTACTGCCGTGGAGATCGCGTGTCGGCGGAACGCAGGTGCACGAAGTACGACCCGGGTACGCCGCACACCGTGAGCTGCAGGCCGCCGAAGCGTGCCGCGCCGGCCACCGTTGCCACCTCAGCGCGCGCGACCGACACGCCGCCCAGCACGCGGTCGCTGAATACGCGCCAGCGGCGAGCTACCACGTCGGCGTCGGTAAAGTCATCAAGCAGGTAAGTCATCAATCCTGTTTCATCGTGCGCAGCAGCTCGGCGCCCTCGCGCTTTCTCGCGTCGTCGCCGATCTCCTGATTGGCGAGGCTGGGCAGCTGCAGCAGCACCGTGCGCGCCTCGGCCGATTCGTTATTCGCGACAAGCGCGCGGGCGTACTCCAGCTGGAACATCACGAAGCCCGGACGCAATTCGGTGGCGCGCTTGAGATGGGTGCGCGCGTCGGCCGCGTTGCCGAAGCCAAGACCGAGCGGCATGCGCAACGGACGCGGCGTGTCGGTGAGTTTGAGGTGGGTACGGCCAAGGATGTAGTGCGCGGTAGCGAGCGTGACGGGAGGCACGTTGCGCAACGCGATGACCTTTTCGGTATCGTCCTTCGCCTGCAGCACGTAGTCGGCGGCATCGAGTATGCCGGCGAAGAGGGCCACCTTCCCGTTGGCGGCGGCGCGCCGCACGTAGCCATCGGGCGCCGTATTATTGGCCTTGATCGCGCGCTCGGCCAGCCCCAACGCGTCCCGGTATAGCTTGTCCTGCGCCTTGCTCTTCTCCGGGGCGGCGTCCCCCTGCAGCACTCGCACGCGCGAGCTGCGCCAAAGCACCTCGAAGTCGTGTGGGGTAGCGGCGAGCGCTTGGTCCACCAAGGTGACGGCCGGTGCGAGTTGTGCCGCGGCCAGCAGCGTGTCGACGCGGGCGATCGACGCCGTCTGCGCGAGGAGCGGAGCGGGTGCGAGCAGAACGACCAGCAGCTTAATACGTCGCATGCGATCAGCGGTTGAGTTTGCCGATAGAATTGGTCAGGATTAGCTACAGTCTGCCGGTCTCGGTTCGCTCCCGCAAGCTCCCCTCGTCTCCTCCAGCGATGACACGCTCCCCGTTCAATCCTTCGTTCCGCGTGGCATCGCTTGCCCTCGCTGGAGTTATCTCGACGGGCGCGTGGACGCACACGCTTCACGCGCAGCGCGAGCGCGTGACGATGCGCGTGGAGGCGCTGGGGGCAACCGATGTGTCGTTGCCTCTTGGTACCACCGCCCGTCCGACGTTCGCTCAGCAGGCCATCCAGGCGTCGTTGGGGCATCGTTTTGTGCGAGACCAGGGGAACACGATCGTCGTCGTCGGGGGGCAGTTCCGCGTCGTGCGCGCCGCCCTGCCCCGCGAGCGTGCCCGGCTGCAGGGCAGCACCACGTTCGATGCGTTTACGACACTCAACGTGGCCGCGGCCGACCTGCTGGTGCTGCGCACCGTCGGCACGAAGCACACCATGGTGGGCGTACTCCGACCGGGCTTGTACGGCGAGACGTTTCGCGTGGAGGGTGCCGCGTTCGTTGATCGCATCGTGTCCGCACGCACCACCATCGGTGCCGGCATGTCGTACGCGTCGAGTTTCGGCAAGCTGTTGCCCATCCCGGTACTTCACGTGGTGTCGCGTCCCTCGCGTCGCGTCCTCATCGACGCGCTGCTCCCCTCGCGAGGCGACGTGTGGTGGATGCCGCGCAAAGGGCTCGACTTAGGGATCAACGCCTCACTGATCGGCGCGAACTATGGTCTTCCCGACGCGCAGCGCGTGGCGGGTGGTGACGCGCTCTGGCTGGCCAACGCCACCGTAGGTCCGCAGGTGCGATGGGCACCGGGGGGCGGGAAGCTGCAGCTCACTGCGGATGCCGGCATAACCGTGCTGCGCCGACTCGAGTATGCCCGCGAAGGCCGCAGTATGGCCGACCTGGCTCCGGGGAACGTGCCGTTCGTACGGTTGGGAGCGCAGCGCCTGTTTTAGAGCCCCTACCCCCCGAAGCTTGACTCGGCGGGCGTGCCGAGCGTACTCTCAAGTAGCACGCAACGCGATGACACTGGGCGCGAACTTTTGGTGACGGACTCTTTGGCAACTGCGCGCATATTCGCCCCATGCGCTGCGGACCACTTTCGCCGAGGACAGACGGACGATGCTCATGGCTCAGACTACGGGCGCGTGGACGCTCGCGGAGCTGGATCGGTTGCCCGACGACGGCAACAAGTACGAGCTCGTGGATGGGGAGCTGTTCGTGACGCCGGCGCCGTCGCCGATGCACGAGGCCCTGGCGGGTGAACTGATCTGGATCCTGCTTCCCTATGTGCAGGCGCAGAAGCTCGGGCGCTTGTTCTTCCCGCGCTCGGTGGTGCGCCAAGAGGGCTCTGAAGTCGAGCCGGACATGATGGTGCGTCCCGCCACGCCTACCCTTCCACAAACGTGGGCGGAGATGCCCACGCCGCTGCTCGTCGTCGAGATAATGTCGCGGACCACCCGTCGGCGTGACCACGAGCAGAAGCGGGCGTTCTATCTCCGCCTCGGCGTCGCCGAGTATTGGATCGTCGACCGCTTCGAACGCACGATTCGCGTGATCACACAGAACGCGGACGACGTGGTCTGTGACACGGAGCTGGTGTGGTTTCCATCGGGTGCGACCGACGCGTTCCACATGGATGTGACCGCGTACTTCTTCGCGGCGTTGGGCACGAGGTAATCGTTCTTCGGGCGTTACCGGCCCGCGCCCGACTGGCTCACCCGCGGCACGCCGGCGCGAAACAGATAGCTGAGTTTGACGAACGCGCCGTCCGACACACGCTCGGCTTCGAATGGCCGCATGGTGAGGCTCGCGTCGAGCGCTGAGCCGTATCCCACGAAGATGACCGTGCCGGGACTTGGGAGATACGAGATCAGCCAATCCGCTCGTCCAAGCAGAGACTTACGGCGACCGATCGTGCTGTATGTCCCGTTGGCTGCGCGCGTGAGCAGTGGACGCTCGGTACGTGGATCCCGCAGTGCATCACGGTCACGCGATTCGACCTGTACGATCAGCCGGGCAAAGAGGGCGCGGGAAAACTGGTACTCCGTGCGCAGGCGTGGTACGATCTGCGTGCTGAACACGGATCCATCGCGCGCGCGCAGGAATTGCTGGTAGCGCACGAGCGACGACACACGTAACTGCGACGATGGACGCAAGTCGGCCGACAGCTCCATCTCCGTACGCGTGGCGGTGGCGGTTTCAAAGAACTCGGGTTCGGTGCCGCGCCGCGCGCTGAGGGTGGCCCCGCCGCGACGCCACTGGGGTGTATTGACCGAGAATTGGAGTGCGCGTGTGAACTGCCGGCCATTCGGTATGAAGGCGACGGTATCGACCCGACCGTTGGCGGTGGGAAGCAGCGTGGCGAGACTGGCATAGCGTCGCGCATCGAACGCGACCGCCTGCACCTCTGGAGTGATCGACGCCCGCCAGCCGCCGCGCAATACGAACGAATTATCGAGGGCGGCGGTGACCTCCAACGGCGAGCCGCGCTCTTGAAATCCCTCGTACGACCACAAGGCCGACGAGCGGACGAACTGCTGCTGCTGATCCCACCAGCCACCCTTGCGGCCGAAGCGTGTGAATCGCTGGAAGAGCTGGGCACGCACGAAGTCGGTGCGATTCACAAAACCGCTCTGCGTCTCGAACTGCGGCGAAAAGGAGGACAGCGAGCTCCGGTACCCCCACGAGCGCCCGGTCCTTCCATGATTGAATTCGAGGAGCTGTCCGCTGCGCGTGCCAGCGCTGTCGCCGGTGAGACTCGTCGCCGCGCGCACCTCCACATTGTACACTTTCGCGAAGTTGAGGCGCGAGTCGACCCCGGCCACCCGGTTGAAGCGTCGCCCCTCGGTGCGGTCGGTGACGAGAAAGCCGGCCGAGCTTTGCGTACCGATATCCCGGCGCACCCGCAGGATGTTGAACACCGGGTTGGTACGACCATCACGACTCGTACGCGCGGCGTCGACGGCGCTGAGGAACCCGATGTCGATGTTCGGGATTTTGCCCGTGACCTTCACCGCTCCGAGCGGTTGCACGATGCGGCGCGTGTACACGAGTTGATTCGGGGCGTCGAATTGCTCGCTTCCTTCCACGAAAAACGGACGAAGTTCCGGAAAGAAGAGGGCGAATCTGGGGTCGCCGGGGATCTGTCCGACGTCGGTTTCCACCTGACTGAAGTCGGGATTGGCTGTGCCGTTCACGGTGAAGTTCGCGGTGGCCCCCCAGCGCACATCGCCGCCGAACTGTCCGCGAGTCCCGTACTTCCAGCTGTCCGGGCCGCTCGGCGCGCCGGTGGCGAACGTCGTGGATGTGGGCACGAGGTCGAGCACCAGTCCGCGCTTCATGCCCGTCATGCCGCGGAGGTAGCCTGCCTGCGCCGAGAAGGCTTGTAT
>ENA-ORBV01009093-ORBV01009093.1-microbial-mat-metagenome-genome-assembly--contig:-NODE-9093-length-16456-cov-5.147262_pt1 | contig 16456 bp, 19 predicted proteins | sample MGYA00237777_ERZ505514 | MGnify/ENA primary metagenome ERZ505514 (study PRJEB26160, sample SAMN06269048) | microbial mat metagenome | isolation source: Oligotrophic lake microbial mat | place... | reverse complement strand
GATTCGAACCCACGTGCCCTTTCGGACAACACGCTTTCGAGGCGCGCCCGTTACGACCACTTCGGTACCTCTCCGCAGAGGTGGGACCGCGTCCGGCAAGCCGGAACGTCAAATTATAACGGATCAGGGGCCGTCTGGTCGCCACCGCCGCGCCGCACCCGGAAGAAATCTCGCATCAGCGCCCGGCAGTCGTCCTCGAGCACCCCGCCAACGACCGCCAGGCGGTGGTTCAGCCCGGGCGTTTCGTGGGCAGCAGTCATCGAGCCCAGCGCCCCTGTGCGCGGCTCGGGCGTGCCGAAGACCACGGTGCCGATGCGAGCGTGCACCATGGCGCCCACGCACATCAGGCACGGCTCCACCGTGACCACCAGCGTGGCCCCGCTCAGGCGGTAGTTCTTCAGACGCGCGGCCGCGTCGCGTAGCGCCACGATCTCGGCATGAGCAGTCGGGTCGCTGGTGGAAATGGGACAGTTATGCCCCTCGCCCACCACCTCGCCGTGCACCACCACCACGGCGCCCACCGGCACTTCCCCGGCCGCGGCCGCCCGGGCCGCCAGGGCCAGCGCCTGGCGCATGTGCGGTTCGAACTCGGCGCTCACTCAATCACCGTGATCTCGTCTTCCGGCAAGTGCACCCGTCGAGGTCGAGTGAGCGCGTCGATGAGCGTGCCGGCAATCACCAGCACGATCGGTCCCAGCACCAGGCCCACAAGGCCCAGGGCCGACACCCCGCCCAGCAAGCCGATGAACACGACCAGGCCGCTCGCCGACGTGCGGCCACTGAGCAGAATCGGCCGCAGCACGTTGTCGGCCGAGCCGAGCACCACCGCGCAGATCGCCGTGAGCACGAGCGCGGTCGTGACGTGACCCGAGAAGAACAGCCACGCCGCCACCGGCACCCACACGATGGTGGCGCCAATCACCGGCAGCAGCGAGCAGATGGCAATGGCCACGCCCCACACGGCCGGCGCCGTGATGCCGAGCAGCCAGAACGCCACGCCGCCAATCAGGCCCTGCACGGCGGCCACGATCAGACCGGCGCCCACGCTGGCCACCACCAGGTCGCTCGTCTCCGAGATCAGGCGCTCGCTTTCCTGTTCACTGAACGGCAACAGCCGGCGAATCACGGCGGCCCATGACGTGCCGTCGCGCAACAGGAAGAAGAGCGCGAAGAGCATCACGAGCAGGCTGCCCAGAATCGACAGCATGTCGGCCAAGAGCGATCCGGCCTGCGGCACGAGGAAGGCGGCCGCCTGCTGCAGGCCGTCGGTGATGAGCGACACCGGGTCGGGCGGCAGGGCCACCGGCACGCGAGCCCGCACCACCGCCCACGCGCGCGTGAGCTGCTCAGGGGTGGTGGTGGACAGGCCCTTCAAGTAGCCGAGCGCTACCGGCACCTGCGCGATCACCACGGCGCCCAGGAACACGGCCGGGGCGATGATGAGTACGGCCGCCAACAGCGTGGTGGCCAGTGCGGCATTGCCGTTGCCCACGCGGATGCAGAACTTCAGGTAGACCGGGCGCAGCGTCATCGCGAGAATCGCCGCCCACGCCAGCGGCGCCAGAAACGGCCACACCACCTGCATCGCCAGATAGGCCACCAGAATCACGACCGCGTAGAACAGCAGGTCGGCGAAGCGCTCGCGGCTGGTGGGCTTCTGCGACATGGTCACGCCCGGCTAGGTCTTCTTCACGCTGAGCGGCAGGGCCGCACCGCCGATGGCCAGCGCCAGCAATCCACCGAGCACGGGCAGCCCGAAGCCATTGGTGAGGAACCGGTACTGGAAGATCGCGCCGCTCGCAAAGTGGATGTTGAGCACCATCAGCAACGCCGCGATGGCGGCGTAGCGCGCGTAGGCGCCCAGGATGAGCGCGGTGCCCGTGGCCAACTCGCCAAAGAGCACGAGCCGCGCGAATACGGCCGCGCCAGGAATGCAGACAGTCTCCAGGTAGGCGCGATTCCACTGATTCGCGGTCTGCAAGTAGGTGGTGAGCTGAGCGGTGAGCGGCGAGGGATCCATCAGCCAGCCGATCTTGCCGAGGCCCTCGAAGAGGAAGAACACGCCGAGGAAGAGGCGCAGCGCCGCGAGTCCGCGCGCCTGAGTATTTGCGGCCATGTCCGAAGCTTAGCGCAGGCCGAGACGCGTCACGCGTGCCGTCGTCGAGAACGCGCGCACCCGGGCACGATGGCCCGGGCACGCACGTGGCTCAGCCTGCTAGTTGCCGCCGCCAGGACGGGTGCCGCCACCCGGACGTCCACCGCCTCCCGGCCGTGTGCCGCCACCAGGACGGGTGCCAGCACCGGGCCGTCCCGAGCCGCCAGCCGGGGGCTGCCCACCGCTCGGCGGACCGCCCACATCAGGAGGCCGCCCTGAGCCGCCGCCGGGGCGCCCCTGCGCGTCGGCGCTCGTCGCCATTCCGAGGGCGAGCGCAAGCAGTAGTCCCATTCCAATCAGTTGCGTGGTCTGCATTCAGTGTGTCCTTTCATGACAGGCACTGTGCCCACCTTAGCGATTGCGTGTGGGGTCGGGATGTCAGGTCGGTGACAAGGTGATGGCAGGAACGGCGCGCTGGGTCGCGTCCAGTCCGACTCGGCGTCACGGCGTAGCACGCGGTCGAGCGTCACCCCGGATGGCGCCCGCGGATCTCGCCAATGAGCCGCCGCAGCGCGGTGCGCTGCGCCTCGGGGAAGGGATCCGCCGGCGTGGCCGGCTAAATGTTTGAACCCATCCAATGTTTGATCTACTCTGTGGCGAGTGGCCTCCGATCCCGCCGACCTGCTTCGTGAACGCGGCATTCAGGTCACGGCTCAGCGCCTGGCGGTCTTGAGGGCGGTCGCGGGCCAGCCCCACATCACGGCCGAGAGCGTGTCGGAGGTGGTCAGAGCAGAGATCGGCGCCATCTCGCTCCAGTCGGTGTACGACGCCCTCGGCCTGCTGGTCACAGAAGGCCTGCTCCGGCGCATTCAGCCCGCCGGATCGCCGGCCCGCTTCGAGGATCGCGTCGGCGACAACCACCACCATCTGATCTGCCGCATCTGCGGCCGTCTGGTCGATGTCGACTGCGCGGTGACCACGGCCCCCTGTCTCGCGGCGGCCGACGACCAGGGCTACGAGATCGACGAGGCCGAGGTCGCCTACTGGGGGCGCTGTCCCCAGTGCCTGGCCCACGCCCGCGCGGCCCCACCTGCCGATCCACCGACCCGCCGTCGCCGCAGCCCGCCGAAGGTCGCGGGCTGACATTTACAACCTACCCCCCACACTCCAAGTAAAGGTCAACGTCACATGGCAAACGAATCGAAGTGCCCGTTCTCGGGCCAAGCGCACAGCGGCACGACGAACCGGGATTGGTGGCCGAACCAGTTGAATCTGAAGGTGCTCCATCAGCATCCGCCCAAGGGCGATCCGATGGGCGACGCGTTCGACTACGCCGCCGCGTTCAAGACCGTCGACCTCGAGGCACTGAAGAAGGACATCGAGCAGGTGATGACGACGTCGCAGGACTGGTGGCCGGCCGACTTCGGCCACTACGGTCCGCTCTTCATCCGCATGGCCTGGCACAGCGCCGGCACCTACCGCATCCACGACGGCCGCGGTGGTGCGGGCAACGGCACGCTGCGCTTTGCGCCCCTCGGCAGCTGGCCTGACAACGTGAACCTCGACAAGGCGCGGCGCCTGCTCTGGCCGGTGAAGCAGAAGTACGGCCGCGCGCTCTCGTGGGCCGACCTGATGGTCTTCACCGGCAACTGCGCGCTGGAGTCGATGGGTTTCAAGACGTTCGGCTTCGGCGGCGGGCGCGTGGATGTGTGGGAACCCGAATCGGACATCTACTGGGGCTCCGAAGCCACGTGGCTCGGCGACCAGCGCTACAGCGGCGACCGGCAGCTCGAGAATCCCCTGGCCGCCGTGCAGATGGGCCTCATCTACGTCAATCCGGAAGGGCCCAACGGCCACCCGGATCCGCTGGCCAGCGCCCGCGATATCCGCGAGACCTTCCGCCGCATGGCGATGAACGACGAAGAGACGGTGGCGCTCATCGCCGGCGGGCACACGTTCGGCAAGACGCACGGCGCGGGTGACGCCAAGCATGTGGGCCGCGAGCCCGAAGCCGCCGCCCTCGAGGAACAGGGCTTCGGTTGGAAGAGCAGCCACGGCACCGGTAAGGGCGGCGACACCATCAGCAGCGGCCTCGAGGTCACCTGGACGACGACGCCCACCACGTGGAGCACCGACTTCTTCGACCACCTCTTCGGCTTCGAATGGGAGCTCACGAAGAGCCCCGCCGGCGCGCACCAGTGGCGCCCGGTCGGGGGTGCCGGTGCGGGCACGATTCCCGACGCCCACGACCCGGCGAAGACGCACGGCCCGACGATGCTCACCTCGGACCTCGCGCTGCGCATGGACCCGGCCTACGAGCCGATCTCGCGGCGCTTCCACCAGGAGCCACAGGCGTTCGCCGACGCCTTCGCCCGGGCGTGGTTCAAGCTGACCCACCGCGACATGGGACCGATCGTGCGCTACCTCGGCCCGCTGGTGCCGGCGGAGCCGCAGTTGTGGCAGGACCCGGTGCCTGCGGTGACGCACGCGCTCGTCGGCGCGGCCGACATCGCGGCCCTCGAGCGCACGATCCTCGCCTCGGGTCTCTCGGTGTCGCAGCTGGTCTCGACCGCGTGGGCGTCGGCCTCGACGTTCCGCGGCACCGACAAGCGCGGGGGCGCCAACGGGGCGCGCATCCGCCTCGCGCCGCAGAAGGAGTGGGCCGCCAACACGCCCGCGGAACTCGCCAAGGTGCTCCAGACCCTGGAGGGCATCCAGCAGGCGTTCAACGCCGCCGGCGGCACGACGCAGGTTTCGCTGGCTGACCTGATCGTGCTCGGTGGCTGCGCCGCCGTGGAGCAGGCCGCCGTGGCTGGCGGCTACGACGTGCCTGTGCCGTTCACGCCGGGCCGTGCGGATGCGTCGCAGGAGCAGACCGACGTCGAGTCCTTCGCCGTGCTCGAACCGACGGCCGACGGGTTCCGCAACTATCTTGCTCCGGGGCAGGCGCTGCCCGCCGAGAACCTGCTGATCGAGAAGGCGCGCATGCTCACGCTGAGCGCGCCCGAGATGACGGTGCTGGTCGGCGGCCTGCGGGCGCTGCACGCGAACGCGTCGCCGTCTGCGGCGGGTGTACTCACGACGCAGCCCGGCACGCTGAGCAACGACTTCTTCGTGCACCTGCTCGACATGGGCACGGTGTGGACGCCGACCTCCGACGCGGCGGAGACCTTCGAGGGCCGCAGCCGCGCGACGGGCCATCTCGCATGGACCGCCAGCCGCGTGGATCTCGTGTTCGGATCGAACTCCGAACTGCGCGCGCTGGCCGAGGTCTACGCGTGCGATGACGCGAAGGAGACGTTCGTGCGCGCCTTCGTGGCCGCGTGGGACAAGGTGATGAATCTCGGCCGCTACGATCTGGCCTGATCTGGACGCGTGCCGCTCAGTTGCCCGTCTTGGCTGGCCGGGCGGCGCCCGACGCAGCGCCACCGAACAGGCCACCGAAGAAGTCGCCGGGATTCCACGTCGGCCGGGCCGTCTCCTGCGCCACGAGCCAGCCCGTGAGGAAGTTGAGCTGCGCGTGCTTCGCGCCGGCGTCGAAGTCGAACGGCTGCGACATGTCGTCGTTGGGCTTGTGGTAGACGTCGCGGCGGTAGGCGGCGTTGATGGCTGCGCCGTCACGCGCCGGATCGCCGGTCTTGAAACCGCTCTTGATGAAGAGCGACGGCACGCCCTGGCGCACGAAGCTGAAGTGGTCGCTGCGGATGAACAGCACCTGCTCAGGGATCGGATCGGCGCCGATCGCAATGCCCAGGTGCTGGGCCGCGCGCGCTACCGGCGCCGCGAGCGTCGAGTGCTGCGCGCCATACGGAACGATGTCGAGCAGCGGGTGGAACAGAAACGGCATGTCGAGGGTGAGGTCGGCCACGATCCCGTCCTTTGCCACCGTCGGATGGCGCGCGAAGTAGTCGGAGCCAAGCAGCCCGCGCTCCTCGGCCGTCACGAACAGGAACAGCACGGAGCGGCGGGGCCGCGTGGGCAGGGCTGCATAGGCGCGCGCCACATCGAGCACGATCGCGACCCCCGAGGCGTTGTCGTGAGCGCCGTTGTAGACGGCGTCGCCGTTCATCGCCACGCCGCGTCCGAAGTGATCGACGTGGGCGATGTAGACGACGTGTTCGTCCTTGAGCGCCGGGTCGCTCCCCTCGAGCCGCACGACGAGGTTGGCGCTCTCGACGTCCTGGTGGGTCGACTGCGTGGTGAGCGACACGCGGGTGGCCAGGTCGAAGGCCTGCGGCGTGCTCTTCGCGGCCGCCGCGAAGACGTCGGCGGCGGGCGTCGGCGCACCGGCAAAGAGCGCCGCCACGCCGGAATGATTGAGCGACGCCGAGCCCCGCAAGGCCGGATCCCCGCGGTTCGGGTTGCCCTGCGCGTCCACCCAGGCGTAGCCGCCCTGCTTGCCGGTGGCGACGCTCACGTCCCACCGGAAGCGCGGGTCTTCGGGCGAGGTGAAGCTGATCGTGCCGATGGCGCCGCGCTTGACGGCCTCGGCCTCTTTCGCCGCCCCCGACGAGTAGTAGGCACGCTCGTTGCTTGGCAGCAGCGCCGGCGCGCCGCTCAGGAACGCCACCACCTTGCCCTTCACGTCGATGCCCGCCCCGTAGTCGTCGTAACCCAGCGCGGGCGCGCTCACGCCGTAGCCGACAAACGCGACCGGCGTATCCGCGATGCTCACCTGGGCGCGCAGGGGGTCGGCCCCGAGCAGGAAGTCCTTGCCGTACGCCAGTGTCCTGGTCCGGCCGGCCGAACGCACGGTCATGGCACTCGCGTTCTCGACGACGACGCTGTTCCGAAGCGGCACGCGCTGCCGGTAGCCGCCATTCTCGCCGGCCGGCGCGAGTCCGAACGAGGTGACCGTCTTCTCGACGTATTGCAGCGCCCCCTCGTATCCCGCGCTGCCCAGGCCGCGGCCTTCGAGCGCATCGTCGGCCAGCACGGTCATGTGTTGCTTGATCTGGCTGCCCTGGAATGCTTTGAGCGCCGCCGCGATGTCAGGCGCGTCGAGGGCATCGGCGGCCGGCGCGGGCGCCGGTGCCGGCGTCGAGCCTCCGCAGGCGCTGACGAGCGCGACCAGTGCCACGCCCACGACCATTCGACGCCCGGCGTGCCGAGCCACCTGCTGATGTTTTACCCACATGGCCGCGTAGGATACCAGCAGAACGCGAGGGGGTTGCCTCCCGGTGTTGCGGCGCGCCACAATGGGTCGTTCGTCATGGAGAAGACCTGCCCCGTCAGTCCTCAGCCCGTGTCGTGGGTGCGTGACCCGCGCCGCTGGGCCTTTGCCGGCCTGGGCGTGGCGTCTGTGGGCATGGGCTGGCTGGGCGTGTTCGTGCCCGGGCTGCCGACCACCATCTTCCTCATCATCGCGTCGTACTGCTTCGCGCGCAGTTGTCCCTGGCTCGAGGACCGGTTGCTCCGCATCCCGCTCTTCGCCCCCTACATGAAAGTGCTCGACGAGGGCCGCGGCATGTCGCGCGCGGCGGCCAAGAGCGCGCTGCTGTCGATGTGGTCGTGCGTGAGCCTGAGCCTGACGGTGCTCTATCTCGCCGGGCGTCTCACGCCCGTCATCGCGACGATCGTCGTGCTGGCGGCGGTGGCCGGCACGGCCATGATCCTGCTCTACGCCCGCAAGCCCCACCCCGTCAGCGCCTGAGCGCCGTCCGAGCGTCTCGCATGTGGACCACCTGTGTCTGGTCGATGGCTGATTGACGCATGACTGGCTGCCATATATGGTAAACGCATGGAGAAGACGACTGTCTACCTTGAGACTTCCAGCTACCAGCGCCTGAAGCACATCGCCCAGCGCGAAGGCCGCAAGCCCGCAGAGCTCGTGCGCGAAGCGGTGGCGGAATACGCAGCTCGGCACGGTGAGGGCCGGCGCGTCCCGGCAAGCGTAGCCTCGTTCGCCAGCGTCAAGCGCGACCTGGCGGCCCGCGACGAACAGCATCTCGAGGGATTCGGTGAGCGTGATCGTCGCTGACACGAGTGCGATCGTCGCGCTGATCGATCACGGCGACGATGCCCATTCGGCGATGCTCGAGCTCTACTTGCAGGATCCCGACCGGTGGACGCTTCCCTGGGCGATTCTTCCAGAGGTCGCGTATCTGGTTGGGAGGCACGGAGGTCCGGCGGTGGAACAGGCCTTCCTGGACGACGTCGCAGGCGGACACTACGGAGTCGATTGGGGCCAGCCTGCAGACCTTCACCGGGCGGCGGCCTTGCACCGACAGTACGCGGGCCTGCACCTTGGCCTGGTCGATACCGTCGTCATGGCCATCGCAGAACGCCTCAGCGCGTCAGCCATCGCCACGCTCGACCGCCGCCATTTCGGTGCGGTGACGCTTCGCGGCAGGCCAGCCCTTGTGCCCGACGCACCACGGCTATCATGATGCCGGTCAGGCGCCCCAGTCGATTTTCCGCCCCTGCCGCGCGCCGCGGCGCTATCGTGTGCCCACACACAGGAGGCAGCCATGATTCCCGCTACCCGTTTCACGCTCGGACTCACAGTGGCCGGCATCGCCGCCGGCGTGGCGTTTGCCACGATCGGACCGATGGCGCAAGGAGGGCGTTCCGTGATTCAGCGCATGAACCCACCCGGGCTCTCGACGCCCACTGGCTATTCCCACATCGTCTCGACGCGCGGTGGGCGCACGATCTACATCTCGGGGCAGGTGGCGTTCGACGCGAAGGGCCAGCTCGTGGGCAAGGGCGACCTGACGGCCCAGACCAAGCAGGTGTTCGCGAATCTCGACACGGCCCTCAAGGCCGCTGGCGCGACGTTCAACGACGTGGTGAAGACCAACTACTACATGCTCGACGCGTCGCAGGTGCAGGTGATCCGCGAGGTGCGCTCGCAGTACTTCACGAAGGAACTGCCGGCGAGCACGCTGGTGCAGGTGGGGCGGCTGGCGAACCCAGACTTCCTCGTGGAGATCGAGGTCATCGCGGTCGTGGCCGAGTAGCATGACCCGCCTCTTCGTATAATGCGTCATGGATGCCGACGCCCTCGCGGCCCTCGCCCGCCGACACGGAGTGCGGCTCGTCGTCCGCTTCGGCTCCACCGTGACCGGAAGCACCCATGCCGGCAGCGACCTCGACCTTGGCGTCGTCACAGGTAGCGCCAGCCTGTCGTTCTCCGCACTGATGGACTTGACGTCCGACCTTCAGGCGTTGGGGCACGGCCGCGAGGTGGACGTGGCAGTGCTGAACCACGCGGATCCGCTCTTTCTGAAACAGGTGGCCGACCACTGCGAACGCGTGTTCGGCTCGCCTGATGACTTCGCGGCCTTCAAGCTTCGCGCGTTCCATCACTACCAGGACTACTCCCGTTATCTGGTGCTGGAGCAGGCGTTTGTCGACGGCCGCCTCGGCACCGCGGCGTCATGACCATCAACCACGAGCTGGTCACGCGCAAGCTGCTGCTGGTGGTCACCGACCTCGAACCGCTTGCCGCCATCGCCGCGCAGGGCCGCGGCGCCTACCTTGCGAGCGAGGTCAACCAGGCCGTCGTAGAGCGCCGCCTGCAGCGGGCCATTGGCCGGATGATCGACCTCAACTATCACTTGCTGACGGCCAGCGGGCACGCGCCGCCGGCCGACTATCACGCCTCGTTCGTCGCGCTTGCCGGCATGGGCGTGCTCGACCACGAGTTCGCGGCGCGCGTGGCGCGGGCCGCAGGTCTTCGCAACCGGCTCGTGCACGACTACGACGACTTCGACCCCGCGCTCGTGTTCGAGGCGCTGGAAGCAGCGCTGCTGGACATTCCCCGGTATCTGGCAGCCGTGAACGACCATGTGAAAGCCATGCGGCGCGAGCCTTGATTGGGAGGCGGGCGGCGGGCGCGCGCGAGACAGAGGAGCGACATCATGACGTCGACGTCGGGACCCAGCCCCAGTGAGTCGAAGAGCTGCCTACCCCCTCGCGCGAACTCGAGCCTGACGGCCGCGGTGGCTGGTCTCGTCCTCACGACCACACTGACCGCAACCGGCCAGACGCCCGCGCCGAAACCGGTCGAGCCGGCCGTGAGGGCGGTGCACGACGCCGCGCTCCGCGCGCTGCCGTTCCACGACCGGCAGGACTTCGACGACGCACGCCGCGGCTTCATCGCGACGCTGCCAGAAGCCGAGCGGTCGGGACGCTACGCCTTCCTCGACGCCGAGATCGCGCCTGACACAGTGCACCCGAGCCTGTGGCGGCTGGCGCGGCTCAACACCATCCACGGCCTGTTCGAGGTCGTGCCCGGCGTCTACCAGGTGCGCGGCTTCGCGCTGGCGAACATCACGTTCATCGAAGGCGCGACCGGCGTGATCGTGGTCGACCCGCTCGGTTCGGTGGGATCGGCGAAGGCGGCCCTCGACCTGTACCTCGCGCACCGGCCGAAGCGGCCGGTCACGGCGGTAATCTACACGCACAGCCATAGCGATCACTACGGCGGCGCGCGCGGCGTCATCGATCCGGTCGAGGTGGCCGCCGGGCGCGTGATGGTCGTGGCGCCGGCCGGATTCATGAACGCCGTGATCGCCGAGTCGGTGGTCGCCGGCAACGCCATGGGCCGCCGCGCCGCCTACCAGTTCGGCACGCCCCTGCCCCGCGGTCCGCGCGGCTCGGTCGACGCCGGTCTCGGCAAGATCGACGGCCTCGGCGCGCCCGGGCGCTCGGTCATCGCGCCCACCACCTCGATCACCGAGCCCCTCGAGACGCGCGTCATCGACGGCGTGTCGATGGTGTTCCAGCTCACGCCCAACACCGAGGCGCCAGCCGAACTGCACCTCTTCCTGCCGAAGCAGCGGGTGCTGAATCTGGCCGAGAACGCCACCAAGACGATGCACAACCTGCTGCCCTTCCGCGGCACCGAGGTGCGCGACGCGAGCGCCTGGTCGGCGCATCTCAGCGACGCGCTCGAGCGCTTCGGCGCCGACAGCGACGTGCTCATCGCGCAGCACCACTGGCCCACGTGGGGCCGGGCGCGCGTGGCCCGGGCCCTCGCGAACCAGCGCGATCTCTACCAGTACATCCACGACCAGAGCGTGCGCCTGATGAACCATGGCTACGTGCCGGCGGAGATCGCCGAAGCGCTGGAGCTGCCGCCGGGCCTGGCGAGCGACTGGGCGGCGCGCGGCTACTACGGCACGCTCGCCCACAACGCGAAAGCCGTCTACCAGAAATACCTCGGCTGGTACGACGCCAACCCCGCCACCCTGAACCCCCTGCCGGAGACCGAAGCGGCGAAGAAGTACGTCGAGTACTTCGGCGGCGCGGCGGCGGTCGTCGCGAAGGCGCGCGCGGACTTCGCGAGCGGCCAGTACCGCTGGGTCGCCGAGGTGCTGCGTCACGTCGTCTACGCCGACCCGGCGAACCGCGAGGCCCGCGCCCTGGCCGCCGACGCCTTCGAGCAGATGGGCTATGCGGCCGAAGCTGCGACCTGGCGCAACGCCTACCTGCTCGGCGCCCAGGAACTGCGCCAGGGGCTACCCGCCGCCCGTCCGGCGCTCCTCGATCCCGAGATGGTGCACGCCATGCCGCTCGGCGTCGTCTTCGACGTGCTCGGCACGCACGTCAACGGGCCGCGCGCCTGGGCGCACGAGATCACGGTGGGCTGGACGCTCACCGACACGAAGGAACAGGTGACGGTGACGCTGCGCAACGGCGCGCTGACGTGGGTGGCAGGCGCGCGCGCCGCTACCCCTAGCGCAACGGTGACGCTGGCCCGGGCCGGATTCGAGGCCCTCGTCCTCGGGCAGCAGGCGCTGCGCGAGGCGGTCACGGCCGGCGCGGCCAGTGTGACCGGCGACGTGTCGGCCGCAGCCACGCTCTTCGACGTGCTCGATCGCTTCGATGCGGGCTTCGCGATCGTGGAGCCGCGCCGGCCGCAGTGACGTCAGCCGGCGGCTGACTCGGGAGCCGGTTGAAGTCGTTGAGGGCCGCCGTCAATCTCGAACCCGATCTCTACGGCCTGGCCCGCTCACTGGCCCGCGAGGAGGACTGCACCATCAGCGCCGCCGTGAACCGGCTGCTGCGTCGCTCGCTCCCAGGTGGTGCCGATCGGGGAAAGAACACCAGGCGGCCCCGGACGCGGAATGGGTTCACGGTCTCACAGGGACGGACGGTCATCACGGCCGGCACGGTTCGACGGGCAGACGTCGAGGACGAGCGCTCATGACGTGGCTGCTCGACGCCAACGTGCTGGTCGCGCTGTGCCTGGACTCTCACGTCCATCACCGGCGCGTGCACGAATGGTTTCCGACGTTGAAACGCGACAGCTTCGCGACGTGCCCGTTCACGCAGGGCACGCTGCTGCGCCTGCATATGCGGACCGCCGCCGACCCGAGTGCCGCGGCCGCCTGGCGAGCCCTGCGTGATGTCGCCGCACACCCAAAACACGAATGGTGGGGCGATGCGCTGAGCTTCATCGACGTGCCGCACCGCCATCTGCAAGGCAGTGCGCAGGTGACCGACGCCTGGCTCGCGGAGTTGGCACGAAAGCGCCGTGGCCGTCTGGCAACGCTCGATTCCGGCTTGGCCGCGCAGCACCCCGACGTCGCCGAGGTGCTACCGCCCTAACCCAGCCCTGACCCTACCCGCGCGCCGCGACCGGCTCCGCCACCTGGCTGTGCGCAAACGCCCAGTAGAGCTCGCGCGCGCGCCGGTAGACCGGGCCGATCGCCAGCTCGCGCGCCTCGTAGCGCACGCAGGGCACGACCTTGCCGTGGTTGCCGGTGGAGAAGAGCTCGTCGGCCTGGTGCAATTCGCCCGGCCGGATGGTGCGCTGATGCACCGCGATGCCGTCCTTCTCGAGCAGGCCGATCACGCGCTGGCGCGTGATGCCGTCGAGGAAGGTGCCGTTCGGCACCGGCGTGTGCACCGCGCCGTCCTTGACCATCATGAGGTTCTGCGCGGTCAGCTCCGCCACGTTGCCGATCGGATCGCACATGACCGCATTGTCGAAGCCGCGGCGCTTGGCGTCGGCGATGGCCATGCCGGCCATCGGATACAGGCAGGCCGCCTTGGCGTGCGTGGGCGCCTGATCGGGGCTGCAGCGGCGGTAGGGCGACAGGCACAGCGAGAACCCGCGCGCCGGATCCGGTAGCGGCGACGTGTGGATCACCAGAGCGAACCGCGTGGAGTCGGGGTCGATCGCCACCAGGCCGGTCTCGGCCCAGAACATCGGCCGGATGTAGAGCGCTGCATCGGCCGGGAACTTCGCGATGCCTTCGCGCGCCAGTGCGAGCACGCGCTCGGCCGAGACCGGCGGCTTCATCAGCAGGCCTTCGGCCGACCGGATCGAACGCTGGCAGTGCAGGTCGAGGTCGGGCGCCACGCCTTCGAACGCGCGGGCCCCGTCGAACACGGAGTTGGCCAGCCAGGCGGCGTTGGTGGCCGACGTCATCAGCGGCACCTCGCCCGTGCCCCAGGTTCCGTTGTAGTAGCAGATGGACGTCACGGTGTCATCGAGCATGCGCAGCCTCCTGAAGGGTTGAATTATAGTGACCTTCTGACCAAACCTACACGTACGCGCCTCGACAAGCGCCTCCGCGCCGATCAACCCGGATTGTCGTGGGCCAAGGTGCGCTCGGCCATCGAGCGCGGTCAGGTCACGGTCAACGAGGTGATCGAGCGCGATCCGGGGGCCGAGGTGCTCTCGTCCGCCGCTGTCGTGCTCGATGTGAACCGCCCAGCGGTACGCCCGGCGCGATCGCGTTTCGGGCGTCTCTACGAAGACACCCACATCCTGGTCGTCGACAAGCCGGCCGGCTTGCTCACGATTCCGGTGGACAGGGAAGACGGCGCCAGCGAGGACACGGTGCTGAGCCGCGTGCGCGAGTACATGGATCGGCGGCGCGGCCCGGGCGGCTACGTGGGCACGTTGCACCGCCTCGATCGCGACACGACCGGTGCGCTGGCGCTGGCCCTCACGCGCGAGGCGCACGACGCCGGCCGCGCGCAGTTCGGCCGGCACGAGTTCGACCGCCAATATGTGGCGCTGGTCGAGGGCGTGCCTGCGCCGGTGATTGGCACCATCGAGGCGGCGATTGCCGAAGGCTATACCGCTGGCCGCCGGCGTCTGGCCGGCCCGGGCGAAACCGGCATTCCCGCCGTGACGCACTACGTGGTGCGCCAGGCCTACGGCACCGGCGCCGCGCTCGTGGAGCTCACGCTCGACACCGGCCGCCAGCACCAGATTCGCCTGCACCTGCAGCACATCGGCCATCCCGTGCTCGGCGACCGTGTCTACGGCTCACCGAGCGGGGCCGAGGCCGCGTCGCGCCAGATGCTGCACGCGTGGACGCTGTCGTTCCCGCATCCGATCACCGGCGTGCGCGTGTCGACCGAAGCGCCGCCGCCCGACGACTTCATCCGCATGCGCGCGCGCATGCGCGGCTGGCGCTAGCGGCGCGCCAGAGGACAGCTACGACTCGTCGTCGGTTAGCGCCGCCACATCCGCGAGGTCCTTCGGTCGAGCGGCGGCCCGCTTGTTCTTCAAGAACTGCGTGCGACCGATGTAGAACACGGAATTCGGCCCCAATGGTCCGATCTCCTTGCCCAGCCACACCTCATCCCAGGTGACGCCGTCCACGGCGCTCATGACATGCAACTGCACGGGCGGCACGCCCATCTCGATCACCGTGCGCGGGCTGACGACCCCTTCGGCCGTCAAGCCGGAGGCCGGGAAGCCGAACTCGGCGATCGCCGCCAGCAGCCGTTTTCCATTCTCAACGGTCGGCCGCACGAGGACATCCAGATCGCCCGTGAACCTCGGCGCGCCGTGAAACGCCAGCGCGTGCGCGCCGACAATCACGAACTCAACGCGATGGGCGCTCAAAAGTTCGCAGAACTCGCTGAAGTCTGGCGCCAGGTCCACTCCACTGCCTCCGGAGGAATTCGACAGCAGCGACGCGTTCGGCCGCGGGACGCGATCGCCAGTAGCGAAGCGCGGTGGCACTGGAGCCATGGTCGGCAAGCGTGAGCGTCTTCGGCGCTGCACTCCGGTCCATGCGAAACTCCATCGCACGAATTGTAGCCCGAATCCCAGGAGGAGCCGATGACCCTGCGACACACGTTCCTGGCCGCGCTCGTCGCGTCCAGCACCATCGCGTCATTCCACGCGCAGTCCGCCCCTGCACTGCCGGGCACGCTGCAGATCACCCTGCTCGGCACCGGCAACCCGCGGCCCAACATGGAGCGCTTCGGGCCGTCGATTCTCGTCGAAGCAGGTACCCAACGTCTGCTCATCGACGCCGGTCGCGGCGCCGCACAGCGCCTGTTCGAGATCGGCCAGCGCGACCTGCTCGTCGGCATCGACACGCTCCTGCTCACGCACCTACACTCCGACCACACGGTCGGCCTCCCGGACGTGTGGCTCACGAGCTGGATCTTCGGCCGAACCAGGGCGCTCTCGCTGTTAGGACCACCAGGCACCGTGGAGATGGCCGGGCATCTCGCACAGGCCTATCAGTGGGACATCACCACGCGGTCGAAGGATGAAGGCTTCCCCGCCGAGGGCGTGCGGCTGGCAGCGGCCAACGTGGCGCCGGGCGTGGTCTACGACGTCGAGGGCCTGCGCGTCACGGCCTTTGCAGTGGACCACGGCGCCTTTGCCGTGCCGGCCTACGGCTATCGGGTGGACTACCGCGGACGCTCGGCGGTGTTCTCGGGCGACATGCGCTTCGACGAGCGCTTCGTCGATTATGCCAAGGGCGTGGATGTGATGGTGATGGAGGTGATCAGCCCCGAGGTGGAAGCCCGCCGCGCGCAGGTGCAAGACCCGAAGGCGCTCGCGCGCATCCTGGCCCGGCACATCAGCCCGGAGCAGGCGGGCACGCTTTTCGCGCGCGCCACGCCGCGTCTCGCCGTGTTCACGCATGTCGTGCCGTCACCGGCCACGGCGGCGGATCTGATCCCGCCCACGCGGCGGACCTATGCTGGTCCACTGGCGGTGGGCTACGACCTCATGACGATGGTGATTGGCGACACGGTGGACGTGTTCCCGCGCAAGACCCTTAGCGACAAGTAGCGAGGCCTCATGATCCCAACACGATCGCTGTTCCTGGTCCTGTGCGCGGCCGCCGTGTCGGCGTGTTCCGCACCCGCTCCCGCCCCTCCGCCCGCCGCGCCGTTTTCGGTCGTGGAGGCCAGCATGGCCGACATGCAAACGGCCATGGCCGAGGGCCGCGTCACGTCGCGCCAGCTCGTGGAGCAGCAGGTGATGCAGGGCGGTGAGGCGGCGCTCCCCTACCACTGCTTCCGGGTCCTGCGCGGACGCGGGGTGGACGTCCACCTCGTCGCCCCTGTCTCTTATACACATCTGACGCTGCCGACGAATAGAGAGATGTAGATCTCGGTGGTCGCCGTATCATTAAAAAA
>ENA-ORBV01009091-ORBV01009091.1-microbial-mat-metagenome-genome-assembly--contig:-NODE-9091-length-16458-cov-6.030767_pt1 | contig 16458 bp, 17 predicted proteins | sample MGYA00237777_ERZ505514 | MGnify/ENA primary metagenome ERZ505514 (study PRJEB26160, sample SAMN06269048) | microbial mat metagenome | isolation source: Oligotrophic lake microbial mat | place... | reverse complement strand
ATGATACGGCGACCACCGAGATCTACACCTCTCTATTCGTCGGCAGCGTCAGATGTGTATAAGAGACAGGCGATCGCCCGATGCTTGAGTTCTCTGTTCCATAGTGCTTTTTAGCTTTTTTTGCTCAGTTTTTTTAACTAAAAAATTAGACAAAGGCAACAGCCAGTTTGAGAGGGGATAGGTCAACCCTGCCAAATGAATTTGCGAGAAGTTAAACTGCTCTAATTTCTGCTGCATTTCCGAGAAGTGATATCTCCTGTAATGTCCGGCAATTTCGTCTTCAATGCCCCAATGCTTTGGAGAACCGGGAACCAATAGAATTATGCTTCCCCCTGGCTTCAAAATCTGCCTGCATCTATTGAAGTAGCTAGACTCCGTGAAGTCATCTAAATGCTCTAAAACCATACAGGAGATGATTAAATCAACTTTGGAGGATTGATTTGTGCTAAACCAGTCCTGATCGTTGACTTTGTATCGAGACTGGTCAATCGCTGCTTGATTTAGATGGGTTGCTTTTTTGACTGCGCTGGGGTTCAAGTCATAGCCGATTCCCCTCCAGCCCAAATCAAGCAAAAGTTTTGAGATATACCCCTGTCCACAACCTACTTCAATAAACTCTCCGCATTGGAGCGATCGCAGCCGTTCTTTGAGATACATGTGCTGCAAAATCGTACCGGGTGGTAGCGGTAGGTTCATGCTTCAACTCCATCTACAATTTGCTTATCAATGACATACTGCGGGCGGTTTTTCACCTGCTCAAAAACCTTTCCAATGTAAAGCCCGGTAATTCCAGTGCTAATGATGGTAAAACCACCAGTGAGCAGAATCAGCACTGACAAACTTGTCCAACCAGGCAGGGAACCATGTACTAAAAATTGATAGACGTAATAAATCGCTAGCAAGATTCCTAAAAACGCCACCATAAAGCCTAGGTAAACAATAGACTTGAGCAGATCTGTGGTTTGAAAGAAAATTCCGTCAAAAGCGTGTTTAAAAAGTTTGCTGAGGCTATAGGAACTTTTTCCGCTATATCGTTTAATGTGTTTATACTCAATGGCAGTGGTTCTAAACCCAAGCCATTGCAAAATAAACAAGTAGTGGCGGTTTACATCATTCATCGTCAGGTAGGCGTTGACTACCTTTTTTGAAATGATGCTGAATGTACCGTAATCTCCCTCCAGCTTGTTTTGAGAGAGAAAGTTCAGCACTCGAAAATAGAGTTTCGCGGTGATTTTCTTAAACAAAGAATGCTGCCGCTGAATTCGTTTTGCTAGCACAACATCATACCCTGCGATCGCTTGCTCATAGAGGAAAGGAATCTCTTCGGGAGGGTCTTGCAGATCACAGTCCATGACAATCACCCAGTTGCCAGAGCTTTGAGATAGCCCCGCAGTAATGGCGGCATGTTGACCAAAATTACGGCTCAGGCGATAGACTTTTACTGCTTTATCTTGTCTAGCAATTTCGGTTAACACCTCCCAGGAGTTATCTCTGCCGCAGTCTTCAATAAAAATTATCTCGAAACTCGGCACTAGAGACTTTAAAACGGTTCTAAGCCGTTGATGCAGTGCAGTCAAACAATCGGCGCAACAGTAAACTGGAACAACGACACTAATTTCAATCATGTTGATTGCCTCTGTTCCATCATCCTTGTCCACTGCGATATAGTCGCTCTGATGCTGGGCGGTAGTACTCATCAGGGTTGCAGGGCAAGCGTGTATAGTATCCCAGCAGTTGCTGGGTTCTGGGTGGTTGCGACATTAGCACGTCACTGCTAAGCGATCGCACATAGTCCACCTGCTGCTTAAAATAAGATCGCGTAAACTGCTGATTGATTGCCAGACGGTCTTGCCCGGAAGTGTTGACCCCAGCGGCGTGCCACAGGGTTGAATCAAATACCAACATTGAACCAGCAGGACAAACAGCAGCGATCGCGTTTTCCTGCATGTATTCTGGGTCGAGTGGTTCCAGCTTTTGGTGGCTGCCTGGAACAACCAGCGTTGCACCATTATTATCTGTAAACTCATCAATGGCAAAGAAAATATTGATGGATGCAACATACCCGTTCAGCACCCTGCGAAAATCCCTATGGAACTGATTTTGAAAAACCTTGGGTGCGCGATCGACGGGAAAAGAGGGCAAGATAAACCCATTTTGCAGGTGAAGGATAGCCGTCTCAGAAACAGTGTGATCAACAATCTGGAACATTGCCGGAATCTCTAAAAACTTGAAGAAGTGAGGGTCATACCTTGTCATAAAGCGTAAAACGCCCAACTCTCCTGCCTTATTCAGACGTTCTGCCCCAACTTCAGAAATAATTTGCTCTCGAACTTTATACAAAGCAGTTCGAGTTGCTTCTAAAAAGTAGTCGTCTAAAACTTCTTCAACAATTGCATAGCCCACACATCTCAGTGCTTCTACCGTTTGTTTCAGCCAGTGCTGATCGCTACTTACGCTCACTTGGGGCATTGTACCTCCTTTCCTGCCAATTAAACTCCAAAATCGTCACACCAAACTCCGCTTTTCCATAGTCATTGCTGCAATCCAGCATAAATGCTCATTGGTCATATTCTTTAAAACGTATAACCACAATACCGAACCCAACAAAATTCCAGTTGCCTTTACAAATAATAATCTCGACGAAGCTACTTGTTTTACTCTAGGAGATTTTGTCTTCTGGCTTTACCTGACGAATGCGACGGTCAGCACTACACTTTTCCTAATCTTCAATTTTGAATTGCTGTAATTCTTCTATGGATCAAAGCGGTTACCTCAGATTTTGCTATAATCCTCTACGTTTATCTTGCTTAAGAGTACTGACTAAGGTCTTTGATAGGACATATTCCTTGCTCAACTTATCCATTCGCGCTCTTGCGATTCCTTCAACTCCCTAATTCGCTGAAAAATTCTGCACATCAGACGTAATATATAATTCAGATTGCCTAATGAAGAAACTTGCTGTTGTCCAGTCCAATTATATTCCGTGGAAGGGTTATTTCGATCTAATTGCTGCTGTGGATGAATTTATTCTGTTCGACGATGTGCAGTATACTCGGCGCGACTGGCGTAACCGGAACCAAATAAAAACACCACACGGTGCACAATGGCTCACGGTTCCTGTTAAAGTGAAGGGAAAGTACTATCAAACTATTCAGGAAACAGAAATAAACGATGCTGACTGGACAGAAAACCACTGGAGGGCGATCGCCCAAAATTACTGCCGCACTCCGCATTTTGAAGAAGTTGCAGCTTTATTCGAGCCGCTTTACCAGCATCAGTACACGCACTTATCCGTGCTTAACCGCAAGTTCATTGAAGCTGTATGCACTTATCTTGGCATTAATACCAAAATTAGTAATTCTTGGGATTACACTCTAATTGATGGTAAAACTGAGCGTTTGGTTGATCTTTGTATACAGACAAACAGCACCGAATACATTTCTGGTCCTAGCGCCAAAAGTTATACCGATGAAAGCCTTTTTGCAAAGCGCGGTGTTAAACTGACCTGGTTTGACTACGCTAACTATCCAGAATATCCGCAGCTTTGGGGTGAGTTCACCCACAACGTTACTATTCTCGATTTGCTGTTTAACTGTGGTCAGAAAGCACCTGCTTACATGAAGTATGTTCGGTCATGAAACCATTTGGAAACCAAGCAACGTCATTACACAATTATGCGACGGGTTCATGGAAAACAAGATTGCTGATCTGCTGTCAAACGTATCCCAATATTATTCAACTAAGCTAGCCGAACATGGGGAAACTCCACGGGGTGTCGATTGGAATGGTGAAGAAAGTCAGGTATTGCGCTTCAAGCAGCTAAGTAAGGTCATTGATCCACTCGAAGGCTTTTCGCTCAACGATCTGGGGTGTGGCTATGGAGCTTTATGCGACTATTTGAGTAGGTCTTACCAAAGCTTTATTTACAATGGCTATGACATATCTGACGAGATGATAAGTGTTGCGCGAGTTCGCTATGCCGATAGTTCCAATGCTCATTTCATTGTTGCTTCTGAACCGCAAGAAATCGCAGATTACGGACTCGCTAGCGGTATTTTCAATGTCCGCCTTGGATATAGCAATAGTGAGTGGAGTGACTATCTGGAGACTACACTCGACATTCTAAATCACACCAGTCGTCATGGCTTCGCTTTTAACTGTCTGACATCCTATTCAGATGCAGACAAAATGAAAAATCACCTCTATTATGCTGATCCTTGTGCTTTGTTTGCTCTTTGTAAACAGCGATATTCGCGCAATGTAGCCTTATTGCATGATTATGGTCTTTATGAATTTACAATTCTGGTAAGAAAATATTCATGAAACAGCCCCTCGTCATCTTTGGTTTAGGCGACATTGCTCAACTAGCGCACTATTATTTCTCTACAGACTCGAACTATGAAGTGGTTGCGTTTACAGCCGATGCAGATTACATCACCGGAACTGAGTTTTGCGGGTTGCCCGTTGTACCGTTTGAAGAGGTGACAACTACTTACTCTCCTACGACGCATGAGATTTTTGTAGCCTTAAGCTACTCTAAGCTCAATCAGCCTCGTAAAGAGAAATATCTTGCCGCAAAAGCATTGGGCTACCCACTTGCTAGCTATGTTAGCTCCTCTGCAACAGTACTCAATGATGGCAAGATTGGCGACAACTGTTTCATTTTTGAAGATAATACAATTCAACCTTTTGTCATAATCGGCAACAATGTGACGTTGTGGAGCGGGAATCATATTGGACATCATTCAACGATTCATGACCACTGCTTCATTGCCTCACACGTTGTCGTGTCGGGCGGTGTGGAAATTTATGAATCTTGCTTCATTGGGGTCAATGCTACTCTGCGCGACCATATTAAAATTGGTGAAAAGTGTGTGATTGGTGCCGGAGCGCTGCTTTTGTCTGATGCTGAACCAGAAGGGGTTTATATCGGTCAGGCAACTGAGCGATCGCGGGTGCCCAGTACTCGACTGAAAAAGATTTAAGGATTCAATTGATGCACTGGCAAAAGCTCGGTCAACTCTATTCTCCTGAGCCTATTCGTCCCAAGCTAGAAAGTCATGCTGCCAATCCTCTCGCCATATTGTTAGAAGGAGATATTTATCGTGTTTTTTTTAGTGGTCGCGATGTTCAGAACCGTTCATCGATCGGGTTTGTTGATATTGATGTTCTAAAATGTGAAGTCGTTTTTATTTGTGAGAAACCCGTATTTGAGCATGGGGCAGAAAATAGCTTCTACTCTCATGGTGTCAGTATTGGCAACTGCTATGAGGTAGAGGGTCAACGCTATATCTTATTTATGGGTTGGCAATGTTCTCCTAATGAACATTGGCGGGGTGATATAGGGTGTTTGCGCTTAAACGATGACCTTTCTATCCAGTTAGATAGTGCTGAACCATTGATGGGTTCCGATGATACAGACCGATTCAGTTTGTCTTATCCTTGGGTAATTCGAGAGAACGAGCTTTACCTGATGTGGTATGGCTCAACCTTGACGTGGGATGCAGGGAATGGTGAAATGCTTCATGTCATTAACTTTGCAACTTCAATAGATGGTCATCAATGGCAGCGGCTTGGGTTGTCTGTTCCTTATAAATTAGGCATTGCTCAGGCATTTTCGCGCCCCACAGTTGTGACTGACCGATCAGGCATTTATCATATGTGGTTCTCTTACCGCAGTGGTCAGCCTGGACAAACTTATAGAATCGGCTACGCTCATAGTGTTTCTGGAAGAAGCTGGCAACTCCAACTTGACGATGCGGGCATTGACGTTTCCCAAAACGGCTGGGATTCTGAGATGATTGAATATCCCTTTGTTTTCGATCACAAAGGCCAGCGCTTTATGCTTTACAACGGTAATGGCTATGGAAAAACGGGATTTGGTCTTGCGGTGTTAGAAGATAGGTGATTTGTCCATAAGAGCGGAAGTTTCTGGTTTAGCAGTAGCGCTCTTGAAAGATGAATTGGTTGATATTACTAAGTAACTCACTAATGAAAAGATGCCTCACCTGTGGTGTAACTTTCCCTTCTAAGAATGCATATTGTTCAGCTTGTGATGCTGAACCTATTAGCATAGATGGCTTTCCTGCTTATGCACCTGATCTAGCACATAGTGGGGGTGGATTTAAGGCGAGTTATTTTGCTAATCTTGCTCAACTCGAAGCAGGACACTTCTGGTTTCAAGTACGGAATCAATTAATTGTTTGGGCGATAAAAACGTATTGCCCTCAGTTTCGATCTTTTCTTGAAATCGGATGTGGCACCGGATATGTTTTATCGGGCATTGCTAAAGCTTATCCGCATGTGAAACTTCAAGGCAGTGAGATATTTACTGCTGGATTGGCTTTTGCTGCTGAAAGACAACCGACAATTAATTTTATGCAAATGGACGGGCGCAACATTCCATTTGTTGATGAGTTTGACGCGATCGGTGCCTTTGACGTACTAGAGCATATTGAAGAAGATGAGCAGGTGTTAGTTCAGATGCATAAAGCTCTACAACCACATGGAATGTTGTTGATTACGGTGCCACAGCATCCTTGGCTATGGAGCCAGGCAGATAGTTATGCTCATCATGTCCGTCGGTATACAGCGAAAGAACTGAGAGGGAAAGTAGAGAACGCTGGCTTTCAGATTATTAGAATCACCTCTTTTATGTCCTTACTATTGCCACTCATGTTCATCTCTCGTCTGCGACAGCGACAATCGAAAACTGAGTACGATCCAACAGCAGAGTTGAAAATCAGCGGTTGGTTAAATACTATTTTCAAGGTTATTTTCAATCTAGAGCAAATAATTATACGATTTGGTCTGTCATTACCCTTCGGTGGATCGCTGTTATTGGTCGCTAAAAAGCTATAGAATTTGCCTGGGTCTTAAACCGATCATGTTGCTCGTTCACTCTTATCCGTTCCATCTGTTTACTACCTCTATAAGATCTGTAATGGTGAAATTTTACCTACCTACCCCCAAATTTAATACTTGTTCAGCCTCCTATCTCCTTAATGCACCCATTAAACAATGAAAGCACTTAAACGGCGAATCAAAGCAAATTGGGAAATTTTATTACTTCTCTTGCTCCCTGTACTGTTATTGCTGATCAATCAAATCTGGATATTTAGCCCCAATGGTACTATCGACCCGTGGCTTTATTTTGGGTACTTTATTCGGTTAAAGCAATACTTAATCGCTTTGCCAGAAGCTTACTATGGAACGCGTTTATCATGGATTTTGCCAGGATACTTAGCGTACTCTCTATTCTCGCCGTTAGTCGCAAATTACATTTTGCATCTAGGTTTTTATTACCTTGCTACTCTCTCGCTTTACTTCATTCTTAAACCTAGCGTTGGCAGACGAGCCGCTTTCCAAACCAGCGCATCTATGGGCTGCTATGCTTTCTTCCTCCAGGCAATTGGCTGGGATTATGTGGATGGAGCCGGAATTGCTTATTTCTTAATGACCATACTAATGTTGAGTTGGGCAGCGAGGAAGGAATGCTGGACGATATGGATGGTTTTATCGGGCGTCTTCTTTGGAGCTTTGATCTATACGAACCTCGTTTGGCTAGCATTAGCTCCCTCACTGATAACCTATTATATTTTGACCAATCATCTTCATCGAAAACGAAAATTTTTCATCAGTATTGCTGCTTCTATAGTTGGCATTTTGGCAATCACTCTTCTGTTATGTGTTGTGAACTACGCTACTGCCGGAAAGTTTTTCTTTTTTATGCCCTCGGTAAATGTTGTACTAAATTACGGAGGTAAGCCAAATCCTTTGAGAATTAGTTGGCATCAATGGTTACCAAAGGCGACTTGGTTACTCTTACCATTAATCGTATTATTGAGTAGTACAGCAACCCTAACTCTATCTAAGTTTAGGAAGTCTTTTGAACAGGTAGATGCTGTGCCTCTTCACGCAATTTTTGTTGTAAGTTGTCTGAGCATGATTTTTCTGGAAGTAGGAGGTATTTCTACTTTACAGTTTACTTTTTATGGCAGTTATCTAATCCCCTCCATGTTTTTAGCAATTGGAGCGTCATTGAAACCGCTCGCGACACTTTCAAAAGGTGGCTTTGCTTTTGTTGCCAGTTTCTCGTTAATGCTGCTGATCTTTCCGCTCATAGCCGCTTATCTATCTGATAATCGGCTAATTTTTGTATCTGACGATCAGCTAATCATTTTTTGCTTACTATTTCTGGCAGCCATCTTATTCTCAATTGCCAGTCATTTCAATCAAAAGAGAGTCGGTAGCATTGTGGCAATCCTGCTGCTTACTGTCAGTGCAAGTATTTCTTTTGGTCAGGGGTGGAATGCGAATTCAATTGCGAGGCAGTTTCAAGCAAATGCTTTGACCGCAAAGGCTGCAACTGATAGCCACCTCACCGTTAGCAATGTACAAAAGCTGTTTAGAGATATCGATCCAACATTTAGCGTGTTCTTTTGGTACTCGTTAAAAGAGTTAGAAGTCTATCGGTCTATTTCCTCAGCCTCTCTATGGGGGTTTCGTTTTATCAACGAAGAATTTCCTGGTTTGCAAGGGAATGGTGGCTCCAGTAGCACCCCCCTCCCTACTCAGCGGCTCGACGATTTGAAAAATCTGTTTACTGCATCGTCAAAGATTGCTATCTTCTCTCAACAGAAAGACGCGCTGCAACAAGCGATTAATTCGTTGAAGACAGTAGGTTTCACGGCTAAGTCTATAGCGACTTACCCGATCAAGCAGGATACGATCGCTTTCACAATTACTATTATTGAAGTCTCAAAACTAAAAGACGCTCTATAAATGTCATCCACATTGGTATTATTCAACGAGCAGCCGATCGCCAATAGGAAATAACTCTGACCATGGGTATCAATCAATTTTTCCAAGAAACACCGGTTCAACAAGTCAAAGACTATTGGAACAGTCGTCCTTGCAATATTCGCCATTCCACCAAACCCGTGGGGACGCGCGAGTACTTTGATGAAGTGGAAGCCCGTAAGCACTTTGTCGAGCCGCACATTCCTACGTTTGCCGAGTTTGAGCGGTGGGACGGCAAAAAGGTGCTGGAAATTGGCTGCGGGATTGGCACGGCTATGATTAACTTTGCGCGATCGGGGGCTGAAGTCACTGCGGTCGATTTATCCGATGAGTCGCTAAAGTTGGCAAAACAACGGGCAGAGGTGTATGACTTGGGCGATCGCATTTCCTTCTATCACGGTAATGCTGAAGAGCTAAATCAATGGCTGCCCCCTGCAACCTATGATTTGGTGTACTCGTTTGGGGTGATTCACCACACTCCCCATCCTGAGAACGTTATCGACCAAATTCGGAGCTATGTTAAACCGGGTAGCACCATCAAAATTATGGTTTACTACCGCTATTCTTGGAAGGTGCTGTGGATTATCATGACCTATGGCAAGGGGCAGTTTTGGCGGATGAACGAGCTGGTGGCTGCCTACTCAGAAGCGCAGGCAGGATGTCCCGTTACCTACATCTACTCGAAACAGGAAGCGAGGAATTTATTGGAAGGCTTTGAAATCGTCGATATGCAGGTTGATCATATTTTTCCTTACTACATTCCAGACTACAAACAGTATAAGTACACGAAGGAATGGTATTTCCGCTGGATGCCCCAACCTCTGTTTCGGTGGTTGGAAAAGAGCTTTGGTTGGCATCTATGCATTACAGCCCGAGTGCCCAACGAAAAACCAGAGCTTTAAAGGCTAGCTGTTCTTCGAGGAAATTGCTTACGTCTCCGCAGCAAAGCTATTGCTACTTTGCAGATTATTTTGGTCACCTGATTATTGGTTAGACTGGCTTGATTCTAAGAAGGCGATCGCGGTTGCTTGACCTGTAGCAGGTTGCCAGCGATTGGCGATCGACATTCGCCAGCCTACACCAAAAGCGCGATCGCCGATTTCGGAGAAACCACTCTGTAGCGCCGTCGCATCGCTAAGCTTGTGAGAATTTGAAGGTCTGAATCGTCGTGTAGCTCATACTGGTTTTCTTCCATGTGCAACTGTTCGATCCATCATCGCAATGTGCGATCGGGCACCCTCTTTCTTCTGACTTTTGAAAGTCTTCAAGCGAGTTGCTTACAGCTATTTTCAGTCTGCGGTTTATTCATGTAAAAACGGCTGTGAATGAGTATTAGGGCGTGAGCAGAATGGAGATGACGATCGCTGCGATCGCCAAAACAATCGATGACATAATCAATCCAGCCGCAATATTGCCGTTGCGAATCTCTTCACGATAGTCAATTGGGTCAATCTTATCAAACAGGCGCAAACATCCATAAAAGATCAACACGCTGACCACAGACCACGCGATCGTTTCTCCCAGCTTTTGTAGAAATGGCATCATAATAATTACCAATATTATTCCCGATTTGAACTCCTAGGCTGAGCAACTATTATGCCACTGGGCGCTGAAGAGAATAACCAACCGGAATGAATTAGAGACAGACTGTAGCTATTTGTAGCTATTTGTAGCGATTTACTGACCAACCCTGATGGCATGTTCTATCGTTCTAATATGCGGTTTCACGATATTTCACACGGCTGCATAATCGTTGCCTCAACGGTTGATTAGAGTTTATTGCGGTCATTGTTATTTTGTGATTCACCGATGTCTTCTCCCAAGACTCAACGCACAGCCAAATTTCTTGACTCCTTCACTTACTTAACACTGCTCTCAACCGCAGGAATTTTTGCTTGCTTGCTGGTCAGCCCAATTTTTATGCGATCGCTGGTTTCAAAAACCATCCAGGTAGACCCCGATGTGCCGGAGCAATTGCCTCCCATTCAGCTTAAAAAAGAACCCATTGGCGCACTGCGAATTGATGTCAATGCTGCAATTCCAGAAAATCACTGGGTCACCTACGAAATTCAGCTAAAAGACCAGCAGGGTCAGGTGATTGCCAGCGGCATCAAACAAGCTTGGAACGAGTCGGGCACTTGGGCAGAAGAGGGAGAAAGCGGCACTTGGGCAGAAGATGATTTAACGGGCGGCTTAGATGTGCGACCCACTCAAGCAGAACTCGTGACCATCACCTTAAACATATTGGAATATTCTGACATCTCTGGAAAAGAGATTGATCAGCCTGTGCCCTTTGAGATCAGCGTTGTGAATGGAGCCGTGGATACTCGCTATCTATGGACAGGCATCATTGGCACCGCATTTCTGGCATTTCTGGCAATTTTAGTTACGCCTTTTTCGGGCAAGGTGATTATTGATAAGTTTATTGGAGACAGTGATATTAGTGGGCGCGGCATTTTGGGGGGAACGAACAACCTGGTGAGGGTGTCTGTGAATATTAAATCTGATGAACACTCGCCGCCAGTACTTAATGTGCTTGTCGTTATCAATGATGGCAATGGTGAACAACTATATTCCGATAGTCATCGGATTTATCTATCGTTAAATAAATCAGAGGGCGGCAAAGTCACTGGTGCCAACGGTAAATTAAGCAGCTTTTTTATTTTAGAACCGCGTGGCTCCTATGGTTTTCATGTCGAAGTTACGCCCGATGCCACCGTCGATCGCACGGAGATCATCGTCCGCGAACACTGCAAAACGCTGTTTCCCGTTTCAGTCACCTCTTTAAAATCAATCCAATGACCAAATTGTTTGCCTTGCTAGCAATACTCCTAGCCGGAACCACCATTTTTTATGGCTTTACTCAACAATCTGCATTAGTGCTGCGACAAGAGCAGCAAAATAATCACTGGGTTCGCCACGATACTCGAACGTCTGGCTCGTATCGGGGCGGCATTTGGGTCGCCTCGCCCACGCGCCAAACCTACGGCGGTTTTCGCGGGGGTGGTCCGGGTGCCGGGAAATAGAAGTATGAAGCATCAAGACAATCATCAAAATGAGTGACATTGCCTGGATCAAGGAACACCCGCTAAGCCGTCGTCAGCGATGGCTATTGCTGCTGACGGCGGCAGTTTCCTCTGGCTGTGGACTGGCTGTGGAACTGCTGTTGGGCACCCTTGCCAGCTATTTGGTCGGAAATCAAGCGCTAGCCTATGGTGTGGCGGTTGGCGGTTTTTTGGCGGCGATGGGGCTGGGCGCTTATCTGAGCCGATTTGTGGCGGTGAAGGGCGATCGCGCAACTCAACAAACCCAACTGCAAACTGCTTTTATTTGGGTAGAACTGTTGATGGCTCCCCTCAGCGCCATTATTCCCTTAGCGCTGTTTGCTCTATTCGTGATCGATGGTCCTTTTTGGATTGCCTTGTTTTTGGGAACCATCATGCTGGGAAGCTTGGCAGGCATGGAGTTACCCCTGATCACCCGCCTGTTAGAGCAAGATGAAAATCTGAAAGACACCCTCTCTGGAGTGCTGGCATTAGATTATGCCGGGGCGCTGTTTGGGGCGCTGCTGCTGCCGATTGTGCTGCTGCCGCTCTTGGGCATTTTCCCCTCGGCGGCGTTGATTGGGGCAATTCCAGCGGGAATGGTGGTCTTGCTTGCCCACAACTTTCCTGGACTGCGCCAGTGGAAACGCTGGGGATTGCTGATCGGATTGGCGCTGCTGATACTTGCGCCGTTGACGATTCCCTTGGGCGATCGCCTAGAAAACAACTTATACAAAGCTCCCGTCATCACCCGCATTCAATCGCCCTATCAGCGCGTTGTGTTAACTCGTCAAGGTGTTGACCTGCGCTTGTTTCTAGATGGCGATCTGCAATTTTCCACCCTCGACGAATATCGCTACCACGAAGCCCTCGTCCACCCCGCCATTAGTGCCAACATCGCCCTTCGCACTAATGGAGCGCAATCCGAACCTCAACCCTCGAACCCCAACCTTCCAACGTCGAATGCTGAACTCAAAACTCAAAGTTCACCACTCGCAACTCGTCATATTCTTCTATTGGGTGCAGGCGATGGACTCGCCCTGCGTGAAGTGCTGAAATGGCAGGATGTGGAAAAAGTCGTGCTGATCGATCTAGATAAGGCAGTGGTGAATTTAGCAAAACATCACCCGTTTTTGGTGGAGGCAAATGATCACGCCTATGCCGATCCACGAGTGCAGGTGATTCAAGCCGATGCTTTTGTGACTGCGCCCACTCTCAGCGATCGCTTTGATGTGATCATTGCCGACTTTCCTGACCCCGATCGCGCCGTGATTGCCAAACTCTACGCCCAAGGATTCTACCAGCGATTGCTGGCTCGGCTGGCTCCTGACGGCGTATTTGTCACCCAAGCTTCCAGCCCATTTTTTGCCCCCAAAGCCTTTGCCTGTGTTGCCGAAACCTTGAAATCCGTTGGGCTAAACGTGTATCCCTATGTCGTGGATGTCCCCAGTTTTGGGCTGTGGGGCTTCGTTATGGCATCCTACAACACCATTCAACCCAACAGCTTGGAATTGCCCATTGCCACCCGCTTTTTGGATGAGCCAACGATGCAAAACTTATTTCAACTGCCCAAAGATATTCAGTTAGGCAATGTGGAAGTGAATCGGTTATCGCAGCCGATCATTCTTAAGTATCAGGCAGACCCACGCTGGGCAGCTTATGACTGACGAATGTTGAATGACGAGCTACGAATTGCGAGTTACGAATTGCGAATGTCTAATGATGAGTGGCAAATGGCAAGGAGGAAAAAATGTTGATGTGGTTGTGGATTGGAATTGGGGCGATCGCGATCGTGGGAGTGGTTATAGTTGTGCGACAACGCCAAGGCAAGCCGCTAGTAGGAACTTCAAAGCAGCCAGCCCTTCCGCCCTTGCATCGCACGGTGTTTAGTCTGCAAATTGGCGACATTGTGCAATATCTGGGTGCTGATTGGGTGGTCGAAGGTCAATTAACTTTTAGCGATCAAGGCTATACCTGGATGGAATATATGCTGCAAGATGGCGAACAAGTTCGCTGGCTGTCGGTGGAAGAAGACGATCGCGTGGAAGTTTGTTGGATGGAACCCGTTACCGATTTAGAAATCAGCGGCACTCCACCACAACAGATCACCTACGAGGGAGCGGTATACCAATTAAGCGAATCGGGAACTGCCAGCATGACTCGTGTGGGCACTACACTAAATAAACAAGCTCAGCGCTGTCGCTATTACGACTATTCAGGCGATCGCGACCAAATGCTATCCGTGGAAGACTGGAACGGGGACATCGAAGTGTCGGCAGGACAGCAAATTCGCCCTAGTTCTCTAACTCTGCTTCCGGGGGATGGACGGCGCGTGTATGACTGAACCGAATATTGCACCAATCCTTGCACCGTTGCGATCGCACCACTGGTCTGCCATTTTGACGGCGGCTGAAAGAGTGTATACCTGGACGGCGGCTGACTTTTTAGAGCGCCTCAAGCAGGTTGTGCAGCAAGCCGGATTAACGGTGGTAGGCGAACTGGCGTTTACGTTTCAGCCTCAAGGAATCTCGGCGATCGTCCTCCTAGAAGAATCCCATGTGGCGCTGCATTTTTGGACTGAAAAAGGCAAAATAACTGTAGATATTCATGTGTGTGATTTTCACGAAAACAACAGACCCAAAGCCGAAAAATTAGCTCATTTACTAGCGCTAGAAGTTAGCGAAGCATCTGGTCAGTGGCACTATATATCGCTGATTGAGACTGAAGAAAAACCTGCTTAGAATGCGCTTAAAACTAGCTATAGATTGCTTAGTGAATTTAAAAAAGATAGTTTAGCCAAATTCATTGCCATCCAATCGCTATGTAAGTTACAAGTATAAAAAAATTAAAAATCTCTGTGAACAAATAGTATAAGCCCGTTATTTTTACATAAAGCTATATCAGCTCGTAAACTATATAAACGTACAGCTTTGATGCTCTAAAGAAGAACCGATTCATGAATTCAATCGATTTGGCTTTTACGACTGCAACGGAACAGGCTCGGCTCATTCGCTGTAAGGATATCTCACCTCTAGATTTAGTTGAGGTTTATTTAGAGCGGATTCAGCGGTTGAATCCCATTTTAGGAAGTTATGTATTCGTGGCGGCAGAGCAGGCGATCGCGGATGCCAAAGCTAAAACCGAAGTTTTAATGAATACGCCAGCCGCAGAGTTGCCAGCATTTTTTGGGGTGCCCATTTCAATCAAAGATCTCAATCCTGTAGCAGGTCTACCCTGTGCTTACGGGGTGAAGATTTTGAAGAACCGGATCGCGACTGAAGATGATGGCGTAGTCACCAAGCTGAAGCAAGCAGGCTTGATTATTCTGGGCAAAACTGCCACCTCAGAAATGGGGATGTTGCCCTATACCGAGCCACGGGGGTTCGCTCCTGCACGAAATCCTTGGAGTTTGGAGCATACTCCGGGTGGATCGAGTGGTGGGGCAGCAGCGGCGGTGGCAGCCGGTTTGGGTGCGATCGCCCAGGCTTCAGATGGCGGCGGTTCGGTGCGAGGTCCTGCATTTTGTTGTGGCTTAGTTGGGATCAAGCCTTCCCGTGGACGAATTAGCTATGCGCCTGTGGGAGAACGGTTGAATGGGCTGGCAACAAATGGGGCGATGGGTCGCACGGTGGCGGATGCGGCAGCGCTATTAGACGTGATGTCAGGCTATGTTCCTGGAGATCCCTACTGGCTTGCCGATCCAGAGCCATCTTTTTTTGAAGCAGCGCACATTCCACCAAAGCGTTTACGCATTGCTTATTGCACCGCGATTTTGCCCGTCGGCGAAGCCGATGAAAACTGCCGCCAAGCGATATTAAACACAGCCGCTTTATTAGAGCAATTAGGGCATTCTGTAGAAGCAAAAGAATTTGTGGATGTTAGTGACCTGATTGAGCCATTTACCACGGTTTTTCAAGCTGTTTTGAATGAAGTCGGCATTCCTGATCTGGTTTTGGGCAAGATGTGCCGCTGGTTTGCTTGGAGGGCGCGTTTTTGCTCCTCTGGGAAATATTTAAGGGCGGTGACTAAATTGCAGGCGATCGCGCGTCAAATCGTAGAGTTTTTTGACACGATAGACGTGCTAGTATTGCCAACCTACATGCATCCCGCGATTCGAGTGGGGGCGTGGGCAAAAGAGCGCCCTAGAAAAACATTGGAAAACATCGTTAACTGGATTGCTCCCTGCGCTCCCTTTAATGCCAGCGGACAACCCGCGATCGCTCTTCCAACAGGATTCACACCTGAAGGGTTACCAATGGGTGTGCAGCTAGTGGGTCGTCCGGCTGAAGAAGCCACACTTATTTCTCTTGCTGCCCAAATTGAAGCCGCACAACCTTGGAGCCATCATCGTCCGGCGTTTGCAGTGCAAGAGTAGGATAGGCACACTCTTATATTGCTTCTGAATGCGAGTAGGAGTGCTTTGGCTCCACCTCAAATTCTGGGTTATGTTCTAGCTGCATCGGTCATGCCTTGGGGTCTAAGCAGCAGATAGCGGTTGGTTTCATCGGGTGCTGTGGGTCATATACGATACCTGTCTAGTGGGTCATTTGCTACGGTTGTTGCCTTAGCTAAAAGGAGGGAAAATTAGTGACATTCTAGCGTGAGGTAACGG
>ENA-ORBV01009089-ORBV01009089.1-microbial-mat-metagenome-genome-assembly--contig:-NODE-9089-length-16468-cov-5.049722_pt1 | contig 16468 bp, 12 predicted proteins | sample MGYA00237777_ERZ505514 | MGnify/ENA primary metagenome ERZ505514 (study PRJEB26160, sample SAMN06269048) | microbial mat metagenome | isolation source: Oligotrophic lake microbial mat | place... | reverse complement strand
TTAGGTCTGGACATCACGGGTATCTCCGCGACGGGCGCCAGGAGCCTCTCTCCTGACCCTCAACCCGCCACGGCAAAACCCGTCCGCACTCTCACTCTGGGACGCCGGATGTCCGGCAATCCGCAAAACCGGAGAGAGGGAGAGCCAGCTCTGCGATCTTGCGTCAGGGATACGCGCCCGTAAGGGGGAAGACCCGCATACGGGGCTTCAGCGAAGCCAGCAGCCCGGCCCAAAGGGCGACGCCCAATACCAAGGGCGCATACGTCTGTTTCGAAAGACGATCATTGCAGGGTGAGGCAATTTCAGGCTGGTTTGAGATATGACGGTTTATGCCTACCAAAGATAGGTTATATGGCCGCAACCGTGAACTTGTCGTCGGTTTGCGAATCTGCTATATGTGCCTACTTATGGTAGCTCAAAAGAACGAAAAGATAAACCAGTTGAACCGCCTGCTCCCCGAAGGGTTGGTGGTCGATACGCCTTGGCTTGAAGGCCATGGATACCGACGTCAGTGGCGTGAGAAATATGTTGCCCAAGGACGGCTCGAAAGCGTCGTCAGAGGTGTCTATCGCCGTCCATCGGCGAATGTTGAACCGATGGTCCCTTGGCAGCGGATTGTCATATCGCTTCAGCGATTGCTCGAAAAATCAGTGCATGTGGGCGGGCGGTCGGCTCTGGAGTTGCAAGGGCTAGCCCATTATCTCAGGCTTTCGGGAACCCCGGTTCTCCATCTTTATGCTTTTGAGGCGCTGCCCGGCTGGACGCAGCGCATAGCAAGCGATGCCCGACTGGTCGAACATAAGGGTGGACGGCTTTTCGAGCCCGGCGCTCCGGGTCTCACACAAATCGAATGGGGACATTGGGGCTGGAAGCTTGATGTGTCCGCGCCGGAACGCGCGCTGTGCGAACTTCTCGATGAACTGCCTGATCGTGACACCTTCCATCAGGCGGATGTGCTGATGGAATCGGCGAGGACGCTCAGTCCCCGTCGGGTTCAGGCAGTTCTGGAGGCGTGCAAGAGCGTCAAGGTGAAACGCCTGTTTTTGTGGTTCGCTGAGCGCCAGGCGCACTCGTGGTTTGGCCGTCTGGATCTCAGTCGGATCGAGCTTGGCCATGGCAAGCGCCAGATCGTCCCGGGCGGCCGGTATGATCCAAAATATCAGATCACGGTGCCGGAGAATCTCGATGCCGGCGGCTGAGGGCTATCAAACGCAAGTCGGCCTGCTCGTTCAGACGCTACCGCTCGTCGCGGCGGAGGCCGCATTCGCGCTCAAAGGCGGAACTGCGATCAACCTGTTCATCCGCGACTTGCCGCGGCTGTCGGTCGATATCGATCTGACCTATTTGCCGGTCGAGGACAGGGCGACTTCGCTTTCGAACATCGACGCGGCCATGCGCCGTATCGCCCGGGCCATTGAAGATGGCATCCCTCGCAGTCGCACACAGCTCGTGCCGCTCCACCGTGAAGTGAGCATCACCAAGATCCTGGTCAGCGCTTCGGGCGTTCAGATCAAGATCGAAGTAACGCCGGTGTTGCGCGGCTGTGTCTACCCGCCTGAGATGCGCAGCGTGCGCGAGCGCGTCGAAGACGCATTCGGCTACGCCGAAATCGCGGTCGTTTCCTTTCCAGATCTCTATGCGGGCAAGATAGTGGCGGCGCTCGACCGGCAGCATCCCCGCGACTTGTTCGACGTGCAAGGTTTGCTGGCCAATGAGGGAATCTCGGACGAACTGCGCCGCGCCTTCATCGTCTACATGCTGAGCCACAATCGACCGATGGCCGAAGTTCTGGCGCCGCGTCGGAAGGATTTGCAGCATGAGTTCGACACTGGCTTTGTCGGAATGACGCAGGACGAGGTCGCCCTTGAGGCGCTCTACGCAGCTCGTGAGGAACTGATCGCCCGGATCGTTGGCGAGATGCCCGAACCTCACCGCCGCTTTCTCCTCTCCTTCAAGGCAGGCGAACCGGATTGGACGCTTCTGGGCGTGCCGGGAGCCGACACGCTGCCGGCGGTGCGATGGAAGGTCGATAATCTGGCCAAACTTCCTGACGCCAGGCGCATAGCGCTGCTGGCCGATCTCGAAAAGGTATTCGCGCCATGATGTTGGCTGATGTTGGACAGCGCATTTGGTCGGTGCGGCAAGAAGGATGGAGGGGCAATTGGTAACGCCACTCAGAAAAAAGAGGCTCCGCACCGAGGAACTCTATACGCGCGTTCCAGAGATCGAAGCCAAGCTGGTCGAGTTGGAAGGCTTGTCGCGGGATGATCTCTTGGCTTGCATTCAAATTCGTCGCCGCGATGATCCCGGCTATATACCAAGCGAATGCCTGCTCTATTTCGTGCGCGCGAGCCGCGCCGACAATTCTACGGCTGGTTTCGACCGGTTGTACAAGGTCTTGGCGGAGCGGGTGATGCGCTCCTTGCCCAAAGCCGAGAGCGCGGACAGCAAAACCGCGTCACTCACGAAAAGCGTCATTCGAGAGAAGGTTTTTGGGCGGTTTATCGAACTGCTTTCGGCCGATCGCAGCGCGTATTCTGAGAAGCTGGACTATTTTGAAGTGCGATTTGACGGCGGTCTCGCCAGCCTGCGCCGTGATGCGCAAGAGCAGGCCTGGCGCGACGAGAACCGGTCGGCACCCCTCGAATATGACGAGGACACGGGGGAGTTGTCCGATGAGGTGGAGAAGGCGGCTGGCAGCTTCGACCCGTTCCCCGCCTCAGAAATCGATGGTTCGGATTACCGGTCGCGGTTGGACGCGGCGATTGAAGGCTTACCACCAGATCAAATCAGGATCATCGAGATGTTGCGACAAGGCATTCCCATCGACTCCAAGGAGGCTGGCGCTGTCACCATCGCCAAGGCGCTTGGCAAATCGGAGAAGACCATCAGGACGCATCGAGACAAGGCTTTGGCTGCCTTGCGAGCGGCCATGCTTGGAGACGAGCAATGAACCCCAGCCCTTCCAAACCATCACGCGAGGAAATACTCGACTCCTTTGCGGTTGAGCTGAGCCCGGGCCGAGAGACGCTTGAGCGTTATTTGCGCGACTATCCAGGCTATGCGACCGAACTGGTTGATCTGTCGCGCGAGCTGTCACGTTCGATCCATGAAGATGATGGACCACTGACGGCGGAAGCCCAAGCGGCAATCGAGGTTGCCTGGGAACGTCATGTTGCTGCCGCGCCCAAGGTTGTCGCCGATCCTTTCGCGATACTGTCTGTCCAGGATCTTCGTGACGTTGCCAAGCAATTGGACGTGCCGAGGCAAGTAATTACAGCCTTTCGTGAGCATCGGGTCTTCATCGACACCGTGCCCAGGAAATTTCTTGGACGTCTGGCAACCGCCATTAACAGTACGGTGGATCTGGTCCGCGAAGCGCTCATAGTGCAAACGGGGTCAACGCTGGCGCGCAGCTACAAGGCGGACGGGAAGCCGTCTGCGGAAACTGCTGCAACATTTGAGCGGTTGTTGATCGACGCAGGCGTGTCTGAAGAAAAGCGGACGACCCTGCTGGCGGACGACAACTAAGATGGACGCGGTCGAGCTGGCGCGACAGATTGCAGCCGACCTTCATCGTCAGGCCGTTGCGAACGGCCATGATCCTTGGCGTCCTTATGAATTTGCCATAGCCGAAGCTCAGCGGCGCGGCTTGGATGTCGAGCCGACCGCTGCGGGTTCGGTGATGCTCGACGGTGGCCGCGCAACCGTCGTTGCCGCAGACTGCCTCATCCTGCACGAAAACATTGGAACGGTGTTCGAGCAGGCATTTCTCGTCGCTCATGAAATTGGTCACATCGAACTTGGTGACGATGTTGCCGATGAGCCGGCGCGCGATGTCGATCTGGCGCGAGCGGCTGAACCTTCGCCCGTGGGCGTCGATCGGGTCGTTGACTATGGGCGCAGACAGCGGCGCGAGGTCCAGATGGATCTGTTCGCGCGCGAGTTTCTTCTGCCGCGCGCGCTGGTTCGCAAACTTCACCTTGAAGATGGTCAGACCGCGACGGCGATTGCAGCGCGGCTTGGGGCGCCGTTCGATCTGGTTGTCCAGCAGCTCTTCGACGCTCTCCTGCTGCCGGAGATCGCGCCCGCGGTGGAAGCTGATTCCGTAGAGCGTCCCCTGAATCCGCTCCAGGCATCAGCGGCAACGCATCGCGGCGGGGCATTTCTGCTCGAGGCAGGGCCAGGCACTGGCAAGACCCAGACGCTGACGGCCCGTGTCGAGGGGCTTCTGGCAGAAGATGTCGATCCGCGACGGATATTGCTCCTCACTTTCTCCAACAAGGCCGCCGGTGAGATGGCGGAACGGATTGCCCGCAAACACAAGGCTGCTGCCGCAGCGATGTGGATCGGCACGTTCCACGCCTTCGGCCTCGATATAATCCGACGGTTTCACATCGAATTGGATTTGCCGAAAGATCCCCGGATGATGGATCGGACCGAGGCGGTCGAACTTCTCGAGACCGAATTTCCGCGTCTTGGCCTCAATCACTATCGTAACCTTTATGATCCGACGCAGATTATCGCCGACATGCTGGCAGCGATCTTTCGCGCCAAGGACGAGGTAGTCGACGAAGCGGGCTATGCCGAATTGGCGGAGGCGATGCTTGGGAGCGCGGTGACTCCAGAGGAGCGCGAAGCGGCTGAACGGGCGGGGGAGGTCGCCCGCGTCTACGCGGCCTATGAGGGATTGAAGCGGCAGGCGCATTGCGTCGATTTCGGCGACCTTGTCTCGATGCCGGTGCGCTTGATGGAACGAGATTCCGAAATCCGCGCCCACCTGCAGGCGCAATATGACCATGTCCTGGTTGATGAATATCAGGACGTGAACCGCAGCAGCGTCCGCCTGATTGCTGCCCTACGAAGTGATGGGCGCAATCTCTGGGCGGTCGGAGATGCCAAACAGTCGATCTACCGGTTTCGGGGCGCGTCGTCGTTCAACATGACGCGCTTCGGAACGTCAGATTTTGCTGGTGGTGCGCGAGGGCGCTTGAAGCGAAATTATCGTTCGGTCGATGAAGTGGTGCAGGCATTCTCCGCCTTCGCCATTCGTATGAAAGCCGGCGACCAAGATAGTGGTCTTGAATCCGAGCGTGGCCAGAGCGGGGTTTCCCCTGAACTCCGCACGGTCGATCAATCGCCGCAACAGACGGTGGCGCTTGCCGATGCAATCGAGGAAATGCGCCGAGCAGGGCATGCCTATCGTGACCAGGCTGTGCTTTGTACCGGGAATGAAAAGCTTTCGGAGCTTGGGCAGGATCTGGAACGCCTTGGCGTGCCGGTTCTTTTCCTGGGCAGCCTTTTCGAGCGGCCAGAAATCAAAGAGCTTCTGTCGTTGCTGACAATTCTCACCGATCGGCGGGCGATGGGAATGGTTCGCGCAGCGTGCATGTCGGAGTTCGCGATGCCGATCTCTGACGTCGACGCGATATTTAGTCACCTGCGCGCGTTGGACGCTACACCAGGGGCGTGGCTGGGCGAATTAGGTGCGATCACCGGCCTGTCCGAGGCCGGCAGCGCGGCGTTGGGGGCTATGGCGGCCACGATGCGCGGCTTTGACCAGAGCGCCTCGCCCTGGACGGTGTTGGCCACGCTGTTGCTCGATCGAACCCGCATCGCGGCGCGTATCGGCGGTTCGAGTGACATCGCGGAGCGCACCCGTGGCCTCGCGATCTGGCAATTCATGAATTTCCTGCGCGTGCAGCCCGGCGGTCAGGGGCTCCCTATCGTTCGGCTCCTCGATCGGGTGCGCAGGCTTGTGCGGTTGGGCGATGATCGTGACCTACGGCAGCTTCCGGCAGCAGCGCAGGGACTTGATGCCGTGCGGCTGATGACCATTCACGGGGCAAAGGGACTTGAGTTTCCCGTCGTGCATGTGCCTGGTCTCAATGGCGATACAATTCCCAGGACACCACAAGCACCGCCGTGCCCGCCGCCAGATGGAATGGTCGAGGGCGCCGAGGGCCGCGCGCTCGATGTTTTCCGCGCGGGCCATGCCGAGGAGCAAGAATGTTTGTTCTATGTCGCGCTGTCGCGCGCCCGCGACCGGCTGTTTCTGTACGCCCCGACCCAGAAATCAAATGGCCATAACCGGCCGTTGTCGAGTTTTCTTGATAGGGTGGAATCGGGGCTGGTGCGAACGAAGGTCAGCCCGACCAGAATCTTGCCGCCCGCACCTGAGGCCGGTGATGTCACGCTCGTCATCGATGGCGCTCTTCGATTTACCGGGGCGCAGATCGCGCTCTACGAACGCTGTCCAAGACGCTTCTTCTACACCCACATCCTCCAGGTCGGCGGGCGTCGGACGGCGACGGCCTTCATGCAGATGCACGAAGCAGTCCGAACCGTCTTCCAGGCCGTGATTGCTGACGCGAGCATCATCGGCGGAGAAGGTGATTTGGAAGGGCAGATCGTCAACGCGTTTGCCGCGCATGGGTTGGCTGATCACGGCTATGTCACGGAGTATAAGGGGTTCGCCACCTCAATGATCCAGTATTTCCTCGCGGCGCGCGAGGGCCACACACCGGAGGCGCCCACGGCTCTCAGCATTGCGTTTGGCGCCGAGGAAATTATCGTGCGCCCAGACGAGGTCCTGGTGCGGTCTGATGGCAGCCGCACGTTTCGGCGGGTTCAAACCGGACATTTTCGTACCTCGGAGATGGACGATGTAGGTGTCGCTGCCTTCCTCCTAGCGGCCCAACGGGCTTTCCCCGGTGCCAGCGTCGAACTCGTCCATCTGTCCGACCAGACCGTCAGGTCGCTCGATCTAACGACCAAGAAGCTTCAGAATCGGCAGGAAAAGCTTGCGCTGTTTCTTGAGCGGATTCGCGGCGGCAAGTTTCCGGCAGATCCTTCTGCCCGGACGTGCCCGGGTTGCCCGGCATTTTTTGTATGCGGCCCGACACCAGCGGGCACCCTCAAAAAAAGTTTTAGCTGATCTTACCGGTTGGCCATTGTCGCACCGATTGAACCCTTAGAGCCAGGCGCTGCTTGGCCAAACTCTAAGGAACAAACGACAATGAATACCGACGAACTTCTCGATTTTGACGACCTGGGCGAGGCCCTACGCGAAGGCCGGGTACTGCGCCCGGCGCGGGGCTATCGCATCCGCTTCGCACAGGACGACCTCAACTTCCGTAACCTCGATATTGCCGATCCCGTGCCGCTGGGCCGTCAGATTCTGACTGTCGCCGGGCGCGATCCGCTGGATGGCTACAGCCTTTTCGCAATCCTGCCCTCCGGCGATTTCGAGGATGTGCGGCTTGATGAGGCATTCGACCTGCGTGAGCGGGGTGCCGAACGGTTTGTCGCGTTCCAGACCGACCGTGACTTCAAATTGACGCTGAACGATCATCAGCTCGAGTGGGGCAAGCCGGCGATCGGTGGTGCCGCTCTCTATGCGCTAGCTAATATCGGCGACGATGAAGCAGTCTTCCTGGAGGTGCGTGGGGGAGAAGACCGGCTGATCGAGCCCGCCGACCTCATCGACCTGACCGCCCCCGGCATCGAGCGTTTCATCACCGCGCCCAAACCGCTCAAGACGTTCGAGATCATCGTCAATTCGCGGCCGCGGGAAGTCGAGGCTCAGCAGGTCACGTTCGAACAGGTCGTGCAGCTGGCCTTTCCTGGCCCCCACGAAACCAACGTCGTCTTTTCGATGACCTACCGCCACGCCGCCTCGACGCCCCATGCCGGTGAACTCGGCGCCGGTGGCAGTGTCGAAGTGAAAAAGAAGGGAACCGTGTTCAATGTCACCCGCACCGTTCAGTCGTAACGCCGACCTCAAGCGTCTTCGTGACGAGGGCTACTTCGTGCAGATCCGGGGCGGGTTCCTGGTGATGCGCGAAGTGCCCTACGTCAATGCTCAACGGGAAGTGCGGACCGGAACGCTCATCTCCAGCCTGACGATGGCTGGAGATGAAACCCGCACGCCCGATACCCATGTGATCCATTTTGACGGTGATTTTCCATGCCGATCCGATGGGACGCCAATCCAACAGATTTCGCACCAGTCAGGCGACTTCGACCTCGGGCACGATCTGAAGGCGAAGCACTCGTTTTCGAGCAAGCCGGAAGGCGGGTACACGGATTATTTTCACAAGATGACCACCTATGCGGCGATCCTGTCAGGGCCCGCTGAGGTTCTGAAGCCCGAAATGTCACCGCGGACCTTCAGGACGCCTGAAGCGGAGGAGGACAGCGTCTTCAACTACACGGAGACAGCGTCAGATCGTGTGGGCATCGGCGCTCTGACCGAGAAGCTGGAGGGCGAAATTATCGCGATTATTGGTCTCGGTGGCACAGGTTCTTACGTTCTGGATTTCATCGTCAAGACGCCGGTTCGTGAGATCCGGCTGTTTGATGGCGATGAATTCCTCCAGCACAACGCGTTTCGTGCCCCTGGCGCACCGACCATTGAGGAGCTCCGCGAAGCGCCGAAAAAGGTCGATTACTTGAAGGGTATCTATTCAAGGATGCACCGGGGGATCATCGCACATGCGGTGGCGCTGGACGCCGACAACCTGCATCTGCTCGACGGGATCACGTTCGCGTTCCTCAGCATGGATGCAGGCGAGGAAAAGCGTCTGGTTGTCGAGAAACTCGAAGCCTTGGGCGTGTCCTTTGTTGATGTTGGCATGGGGCTGGAATTGGATGACGGTTCATTGGGTGGCATTCTAAGGGTCACAACCAGCACGCCGGAAAAGCGTGATCACGTCCATCAGGGCCGCATTTCCTTCGCTGGCGGCGGCGAGAAGGATATCTATGCGTCAAACATTCAGGTCGCCGACTTGAATGCGCTCAACGCGGTGTTGGCTGTGATCAAGTGGAAGAAACTGCGCGGATTCTACCGTGACCTGGAGCGGGAGCATCATTGCACCTATACGACAGACGGCAATATGCTGCTCAATGGTGACCTCCCATGATGCGGCACGGCCATCTCGAACATCGGTTCGTGCAACACATTCCCGATGGGATTGAACCAGGCGTGCTCTATATTTCGATGGAATATGGAACGGCTGCCCACAGATGCTGTTGCGGGTGCGGCGAGGAGGTGGTGACGCCCTTCACGCCGACCGACTGGAAGATGACGTTTGACGGTGAAACAGTGTCGCTCAATCCGTCCATCGGAAATTGGACGCTCGCTTGCCGCTCTCACTATGTGATCAAGCGGGGGCGGGTGATTGAGGCGGGGCCATGGACGGACAAACAGGTCGAAGCCGAACGCCACCGGGATCGTGCGGCCAAGGCGCGCTTCTATGGTGTGCCTGAACCCACCGAACCCGTTGCAACAGCAGGTCAGGCGGAGCCGCCTTCGCAAGCTAAGCCAGGTTTTGTGGGCCGCATCTTGCGCTGGGTGAGCAAGGCTGGGCGCTGAATCAGGCGGAAGTGGTTGTTACGGTTGAGTAGCACTACTTCGTTGCATCCTTCCGTTGGCGGTATAATGATCGTTCCCGGTGAAAAGTGCATCACTTCGTTGCAGTCTGATGCAGAGTGAGGTATCGTCCCTCGGAATTTGGAGGGTGATATGACCGAGCGTCCTCGCAAGGCAACGCGAATTACGGTGAGCTTGGAAGAGCTGGACTACCGGCTGCTCAATGAGATTGCGGTTGCACGGGATGCTTCCGTTTCTTGGGTAATTCGCCAAGCGATCCGGCAATTCATCGAAAGCACGGCCAAACCCCAGAAAGAAGAGGGCCCACCGCGTGGTAGCCGGGCGGGCGGCAAACGATGAAGCTAATTCGGAACAGCGGCAATGAACGGGTGATTGATCGCCTGCGCGAGTGGCTTGCCCAAGGCGCGTCCATCGATCTGATGTCGCCAACCTTTTCCGTTCATGCGTTCGCCGAAGTCCGGGAACTCATCGAGAAGGCTAAACGGTGCCGCCTGCTTCTCGGGGAAGAGACGGCGCTCGTGGGTTCGCTTTTCGGTGGGCCAGCCGATATCGCTTTTCGAGGGCAGCTTCAGGGACGCTGGCTGGCCAAGCTCGCCGGCGATTGGATCAGGAGGCGCGCAGATGTCAGGCACGCAGCAGCAGCGCCGCCGCAATCTCTCATTGTCGTTCAAGCCGCCGAGAGGCGACGCGCGTTGCTTGGAACCTGTTCCTTCACGACAGAAGGGCTCGGGATCACGCCGGGAGGTCAGCTCGGGCTGGTTCAGGCATCTGACGCGGATGACGAAGCCGCTGTGTTCGCCGATTGGTTCCGGGCGAATTGGGATGGGCTGAAGCCGGATCCAACGGCGAAGGATCGACTTGCTGCTTTGCTCGAAGAGGCGGGTTCCCAGCGCCCGCCGTCGCTTCTCTACTTCCAAATCCTGTTCCAGCTGTTCAAGGATCTGGGCGACGAACTTGATGAAGAGCGGATTATCAAATCTGCGACCGGGATACGGAACACCATCGTTTGGAAAAAGCTGTTCCGGTTCCAGCGTGACGGCGTTGTCGGAGCGATCGACAAGCTTGAACGTATCGGCGGCTGCATCATCGCCGATAGCGTTGGCCTCGGTAAGACGTTTGAGGCCTTGGCCGTCATCAAATATTATGAGCTTCGCAACGACCGGGTTCTCGTGCTTTGCCCGAAACGCCTGCGGGATAACTGGACGCTCTACAAGGCCAACGACCGGAGAAATATCCTTGCCGCAGACCGGCTCAACTACGACGTTCTCAATCACACCGATCTGTCACGCGACGGCGGGTTGTCCGGGGATATCGACCTCTCCCATGTGAACTGGGGGAACTACGATCTCGTCGTCATCGACGAGTCCCACAATTTCCGGAACAAGGCGACACACAAGGAGCGTGACACTCGCTACGACCACCTGATGAAGCGGGTGATCAAGGCCGGCGTTAAGACCAAGGTGCTCATGCTTTCCGCGACGCCGGTGAACAACCGGCTGGCGGATCTGAAAAACCAGATCGCCTTCATGACAGAAGGGAACGATCTTGCGCTGATCGGCTACGGCATTCCGAGCATCGAGGCGACGATCAGGAAGGCCCAGGCGCAATTCAATCGCTGGCTTGATCTGCCAGAGGCCGAACGCCGCCCGGCGCGGCTGATGGACATGCTTGGCTTCGACTATTTCAAGCTGCTCGACATGCTGACCATCGCGCGCTCGCGCAAGCATGTGCAACGCTACTACGGCACGGCTGAGACCGGGCAATTTCCGGAACGCCTACGGCCCTTCAACATCAAGGCGGATGTCGATCTGGCCGGCGAGTTCCGCCCCATCCGCGAGATCAACAATGAGATCCGGCGACTGACGCTCGGGTCTTATGCACCTCTGCGCTACGTGCTTGCGCACAAGCAGGCTGCCTATGACGAAAAATACAGCACGAAAATCCGTGGCGGCCAGAGCTTCTTCCGGCAGGTCGATCGCGAGGAAAGCCTGATCCACCTGCTACGGGTGAATATCTTGAAGCGAATGGAAAGCTCGGTGGCCTCGTTCGCGTTGACTATAAAGCGCCAGCTTGCCGACGTGGAGGCGTTGCTTTCGAAGATCGACGCCCACGAGGAGTCGGTCGAAGAAACCACGATCGACGACATCGACGTTGATGATCCGGCCTTCGAGGCTTTGCTCGTAGGACGCAAGGTAAAAGTTCTGCTTCAGGACGTTGACCGGGTGCGCTGGCGCCAGGACCTCGTCGAGGATCGCAATCGCCTTGCGACCCTCTTATCTGCGGCACGTTCGGTGACGGCAGATCGCGACGCCAAGCTCGAAGCGCTGAAACAGGTGATCGCCAAAAAGGCGCACGAGCCCGTCAATGCCGGCAATCGCAAGCTCTTGCTGTTCACAGCCTTCGCCGACACGGCGGACTATCTTTATCGGGAATTGGCTCCCTGGGCGAAGAAGACGCTCGGATTCAACGCCGCCGTGGTTACGGGGAGCGGCGCTAACAAGACCACTTTGCCGGGCTTGCGCAGCGACATGAGCACGATCCTCAGCGCGTTTTCGCCACGCTCGAAGGAGCGACCGGCGGAGCTCGCGGCCGAGGGGGAGATTGATCTCTTGATCGCGACCGATTGCATCTCCGAAGGCCAGAACCTTCAGGACTGCGATTTCCTCATCAACTACGACATCCACTGGAACCCGGTGCGGATCATCCAGCGGTTCGGCCGTATCGATCGTATTGGTTCGCAAAACGCCCAGATTCAGCTCGTGAACTTCTGGCCAAACATGGAGCTCGACGAATACCTCGATCTCGAATCCCGCGTCAGCGGCCGCATGGTGCTGCTCGACGTATCGGCGACCGGCGAGGAGAACGTCATCGAATTCCAGGCGGGCAACCAGATGAACGATCTGGAATACCGCCGCGCTCAGCTTCAAAAATTGCAGGACGCCGTGATCGATCTGGAAGACCTGTCGAGCGGCGTCTCGATCGCAGACCTGACGCTCAACGATTTTCGCATCGATCTGTCCGGATACCTGCGGGAGAACAAGGAGCGCCTCGAAGCACTGCCGCTTGGCGCCTATGCGGTCACCTCCGCCCCTCGCATCAACGCGGCGAACGGCGACGGCGGCATTCAACCTGGCGTGATCTTCTGCCTGCGCGCTGTAGGCGATGCGGCGCTGAAATCGCCGGAGCCGGGCTATCCGTTGAGTCCGCACTACGTCGTGCATGTTGGCGACGACGGCGAGATCAGGCTTCCTTATACGCAGGCGAAGCAGGTGCTGGATTGCCTGAAGAAGCTCAGTCTTGGTCGTGATCTGCCCGACGCGGAAGCCTGCGCTCGGTTTGACAAGGCCACCCGCTTCGGCCGGGACATGGGGCCATACCAGAAGCTGCTGGCGCGGGCCGTCGCATCAGTTGTCGGCAAGAAGGAAGAGCGCGCCGTCGCCAGCCTGTTTTCACCGGGAGGAACGCACGCCATGAAGGGCGAATTCGCCGGGATCAATGACTTCGAGGTCGTGGCGTTTTTTGTTGTGCTCCCTGACACGGAGGGCGCGGCGGCGTGACGACGGAAGCCAGCATCCTCGCGATTGTCGACGCGCTCGGGCTGCCGCCCGAGGCTCGTGTCGACGCACGGGTGCCGAAGAAGCTTCTGGTCGAGCAAGGCGCGCCGACGTCTGCTGACAAGCGCGCGATTCAGGACGGCATTGACGAGCTGCAATGGCTCGCTGCCTGCAAGTCTACCACGATCGGCGTGCCGGCCTTCACGGACGAAGCCCGCGAGTATCTTGAAATCGCCGTCGTCGCCTGCGCCTTCCGGCCGGGCGCAAAGGCGGCGCGATTGATCGAATTGATCCACCGCGCAATCCCTTATCCTGTTTTTCTCGTCACCACGGATGAAGAGGGCATTGCGCTCTCGGTGGCGCACAAACGGCACGCCCAGAACGAGGCGGGCAAAGTGGTGGTCGAGCGCGTTGTTTCCGTAGCGGGGTTAAGTAGAGAACAGTTGAACTCCAACGAACAGGCGTTCCTGCAAAGTCTTGCCCTTGCCAAGCAGTCGCGCCGCGACCTATGCACACTATACGAGGGCTGGCTGGCCCGAATCGAAGCGCTGAATGCCGCGCGCCTCAACGGCGCGTTCACGGCGACTGATGATGCGGCGTCGATCGAGTACCGCCGCGACGCCCTCGAAGCCCATTCCCGGCTGACGCGAGAGATCATCGGACTTCGCGCCAAGGCCAACCGCCAGAAGCAGCTGAACCGGCGCGTCGATCTCAATCTGGAGATCCAGCGTCTGGAAGCCGACCTCGCGACCCATACGAAGAACCTTTGAGAACGGAAGACGCGCCCATGGCCGACATCAAGAAGCTGGACCTGAACGACCCTGATACCAAGAGCGCCGACGTCGTCGCGGGCAATGTCGAGGCATTGAAGACGCTGTTCCCGGAGGCGTTCACGGAAGGGCGGATTGATTTCGAGGTACTCAAGGGCCTGCTCGGTGCAGCGGTCGATGAGCGCGATGAGAAATACGGTCTGAACTGGCACGGCAAGCGCCGCGCGCGGCAGATCGCACTGACGCCTTCGACCGGCACGCTGCTGCCCTGCCCGGATGAGAGCGTCGATTGGGACACGACGCAGAATCTAATGATCGAAGGCGACAACCTCGAAGTGCTCAAGCTCTTGCAGAAGAGCTACGCTGGAAAGGTGAAGCTGATCTACATCGATCCGCCCTACAATACGGGCAAGGATTTCGTCTATCCCGACGATTTTCGAGACAACATTGCCAATTACCTCGAACTGACAGGCCAAGTGGAGGGTGGTCGAAAAATCAGTTCCAATACTGAGGCGTCCGGTCGATTCCATACCGACTGGCTTGTCATGATGTATCCTCGCCTGAAATTGGCGCGAACACTTCTAAAGTACGATGGAGTCGTGTTCGTGTCGATTGATGATCGCGAGTTGAACCACTTGCGTTCTTTAATGAATGAAATATTTGGCGAGGAAAATTTTGTTGCGACGATCTCAGTCGTTAACAATCTGAAGGGTCGTAACGATAAAAAGCACGTTGCTGCGTGCCATGAGTACGTTGTTATCTATTCTGGTAAAGAGTTCAGGTCGAACGGCTTACCACTCACCGACGAGCAACGCGCCGCATTCAAGTTCACAGATGAGAAAGGCTACAAGTACGCTCTCCGCGATCTGAGGAAGCGTGGAGGACCAGATCGCCGGGAAGATCGGCCCAATATGTTCTTTCCAATATATTGGGATCAGGCCAGCGGGCGCTGCCATCTTGAACGAAGGGCCGGAAGTGACGTTGAGATCCTGCCAATGCGCGGTGACGGCGCTGAAGGCCGCTGGCGTTGGGGGATTGATAAGGTAAGGCAGCATTTGGACTGGCTTCATCCGAAGAAATCCGAGCGTACAGGGCGTCTGGATGTCGATCATCGGCTATATCTTGATACGTCGATCGCTATTGAAGACGACGCGGATGAAGAAGACGAAGATGATGAAGGCGCAATTGAGCGTACCTCAAAACCAAAATCGGTTTGGCTTGGCGGTGAATTTTCAACTGATAGCGGCAAGAGATCGCTTAAAGAAATTATGCCGGGAGAGTCTTTTGATTTTCCAAAATCAATTGATTTTCTGCGCACCTGCATTTTGTTGGGAACTTCTGAAAAAGAAGTCGTCGTTGATTTGTTTGCTGGGTCAGGTGCCACCGGGCAGGCGCTGTTGCAGCAAAATGCGCTCGATGGACAGTCACGACGATATATATTGGTGCAATTGCCAGAACCGCTCGATCCCACTGAAAAAAGTCAGAAGGCCGCGGCCGCAGTTTGCGACAGACTTGGTCTGAAGCGGAATATCGCTGAACTGACTAAAGAGCGATTGCGTCGAGCAGGCAGCAAGATCAAGGCCGAGAACCCGATGTTTTCGGGCGATACTGGCTTTCGTGTCTTCAAGCTCGCGTCTTCTAACATACGGGCGTGGGAACCAGATCCAGCCGATCTCGAAAACAGCCTGCTCAAGAACTCTGAACACCTCGTTCAGGGGCGCAAGGAGCAGGACGTTCTCTACGAGCTGTTGCTCAAGCTCGGTCTTGATCTCTGCGTGCCGATCGAGGCGAAGACCATCGTCGGCAAGTCCGTCTATTCCATTGGTGGCGGCGCACTTATCGTCTGCCTTGCTGACGGCCTGACCAAAGACGTGATCGAGCCGCTCAGCGCCGGGATCGTCGCGTGGAGGGAGGCGCTTACGCCCGCCGTCGACACCCGCGTCGTGTTCAAGGATTCCGGCTTCGCCGACGATATCGCCAAGACCAACATGGCGGCGATCCTGAACCAGAACGGCATCACCGACGTGCGGAGCCTCTGATGAACGGAGATCAGTTCATCGCCTTCGCCTATGGTTCGAATATGCCGACCGCTCGCATCCAGGATCGTTGTCCATCAGCGCTGCCGCTTGGAATGGCGGAGCTGGGCGGATACGAGCTTCGATGGCACAAGCGAAGCAGGAAAGACGGTTCTGGCAAGTGCGATATCGTACCGACCGACAAAGGGGGCGCATCTGTATTCGGCGTGCTCTATCGGATCGCCAGCGACGAGAAGAGCGATCTCGACAGAGCCGAGGGATTAGGCAACGGCTACGCTGAAACGGAAATCGCGGTCCATCATGGACCCGACCTGGTGACCGCAAAAGCTTATATCGCGACCGATACCGATCCGACACTGAAGCCCTACACGTGGTATCGCGCACTCGTTATCGCGGGCGCGAAGGAGCACGGCCGCGTGATCGCGTTCCTCGAGCCGATCGCGCTCTACCACGAACGCGACTTGCACGAGGACGGCGACAACCTCTGGCTGACGGACTATCCGCCGCCTTCGACCGATCCGCGCGAGGTCCTGCTGCCCGGCGATGTCGGCGTGTACGGCGCGGAGAACAAGGACGTGTTGATCGTCAGCTATGCGAACGGCCTGCGCCTATCGCTGCGCGCCGCACGCATGCTCGAGCGCGAATCCGGCCTGAAAACGCGCGTTCTCGACCTGCGCTGGCTCGCGCCGCTGCCCTTCGAGGCCGTGCGCCGCC
>ENA-ORBV01009088-ORBV01009088.1-microbial-mat-metagenome-genome-assembly--contig:-NODE-9088-length-16469-cov-8.218643_pt1 | contig 16469 bp, 18 predicted proteins | sample MGYA00237777_ERZ505514 | MGnify/ENA primary metagenome ERZ505514 (study PRJEB26160, sample SAMN06269048) | microbial mat metagenome | isolation source: Oligotrophic lake microbial mat | place... | reverse complement strand
GGGCGCGGCGGGCGCGGCGAGTAGGGGCAACTCCGGCCACCGGGCATGTTATCCGCAGATGACGCAGATTTCTGGCCCGTTACCATCTGCGTAATCTGCGCAATCTGCGGATGATGTTCCGATTGTGCCGTCCGGCCTGTCCCCAGTCCCCTGTCCCCTTGCCCGAGGAGGCCCAGCGTGGAGCTTATCCCAGTCGATGATCACATCACTGCGATCGACCACAACCTGCTCGGCATCCCCGGCGTCGGCGTGACATACGTGGTGCGCGGTGAGGCCATCGCCCTGATCGAGACCGGCACGGCGCTCACGGTGCCCCACACCCTCGCCGGCCTGGAGCGCCTTGGCGTGCGTCCCGAGCAGGTGGACTACATCATCTGCACGCACATTCATATGGACCATGCGGGTGGCGCTGGCTACCTCGCCGCCGCCCTGCCCCGCGCCCAGGTCTACATCCACAGCATGACGGGCGAGCACCTGGTTGATCCCTCGCGGCTGCTGTCGAGCGTGCGCCGCGCCGTAGGCAAGGAGGCCTGGCCGCTCCACGGCGACATGCTGCCAATCCCCGCAGCGCGCCTGTGCCCCGCCGAGCAGCTGCAGCTCGACCTTGGGCGCGCTGTGGTTCTGGAGGCTATCGCGACCCCCGGCCACTCGCCGGACCATCTCTCGTTCTGGGAGCGCAAGAGCGGCGGCCTGTTCATCGGCGACGCGGCCGGCCTCACGATGGACCGCTGGGGCCTGGCCTTCCCCGTGACCCCGGTGCCCAGCTACGACCTGGCCGCCCACCGCGCCACGATCGCCATGCTGCGCAGCCACGCCATCCCGCGCATCTACGTGACCCACCACGGCCCCCACGACGACGTGGATTTCCAGCTGAGCCGCGCACAGGAGCAGGTGGAGGGGCTGGCGGCCCTGGTGGAGCGGGCCCTGGCCGACGGCGACCCGGACGTAGAGACCCTGGCTGCGCGCTGGTTGCCCTACCCCGCCGACGGCCCTGCCGCGCTTGTGGCGCGCAGCTGGAGTCGCATGAGCGTGGCGGGCATGCTGCGCTACGAGTTGAAGCGGCGGGCGTAGCGGCGCGCTCGTCGCAATAGGGGCAGGCAACAAACCATGGCTTTTCACACCATACGCCAGCAATTCTTCCCGTTCACACCCACACCGAGCATCACCATTCGCGCAGTCGACAGTGCAACCGTTTATGCTGTTACAGGCAGCATTGCCTACCAGGTCTTTACTCCATCGCCCGAACTTGGGCTGATGCCAACCATGTCTATTCCACAGCCTTTACGCGATGCTTTTCAGAGCCACACCGAACAGTTCGTCTTCTATAATGCGGAGAACGAACCAATTGGCTGGTCAATCGGTCAACAACGAGAAGCTGACACCTTTATTATGCTCTGGACAGGCATCCTGCCCGCATACCAACATCAAGGCATTTACTCAGCATTTCTACGGCGCTTGCTCGACTACCTGCGCACGCTTGGCTATGCGCGCGTCACGAGCAATCATATGGTCAACAATCGGGCCGTACTGATCGCAAAACTCAAAGCCGGATTTATTGCCACAGGAATGTCACTAGACGAGCGTTGGGGGGCGATATTGTGGTTGACGCATCACCTTGATGATACTGTTGAGGAGGCGTTTCGACGTGCGTTTAGCCTGGAAAAGTATCGTACTTAATGACTTTAGAATCCCGGCAATTCTGGTTCGCCGTTAGGCTGGCAAGCTCAGAACCAGTCTCCACGCGAGCGCTTGGCCCGAACTGTGGTATCATGCCACGCAGTTGGAAGTACCGTTGAAGGAGTGAGCAATGGCAAGCGAACCACTTGTCACTCGTGATCGAGATATTCTGGGTGGCACGCCAGTGTTTACAGGCACGCGTGTTCCCGTGCAGACTCTGCTCGATTATCTTGGTGCTGGCGATCCACTCGACGTGTTTTTAGATGATTTCCCAACCGTAAGCCGCGCTCATGCGCTTGCGGTCTTGGAGCTTGCAAAACAACTCTTAGTGACGCAAACGTATGCATATTCTGCTTGATGAGTGTCTTCCGCGCAAGCTCAAACGGGAACTTTTGGGCCATCATGCGGTAACCGTTCCTGAGCAAGGATGGGCGAGTATCACCAATGGTGCCTTGCTCCGGCTGGCGGAACCACTCTTTGATGTTTTTATCACGGCGGATCAAAACCTCCAGTATCAACAGAATCTACAATCGTCGCAGCTTGGCATTGTTGTTTTGGTTGCACACAATACGCGCCTCGAAACACTCGTGCCATTGATGCCAAACGTACAACTGGTGCTACAGACCATTCAACCAGGCGATGTGGTGCGTATTGGACCGTAACAAATAGAATGTGTTCCGATAGTGTGCGTATTGCACGTACATGGGTGCTCACAGTGCGGCTCAACGCCGCTGAATGCCAGACGGTAGCTGTAGAATTGAGCGCAGCATAACGAAGAAGCAGGAGGGCGAGATCGCTCCTCCTGCTTTCTGTCCCTCGTGAGATGACAATGAATGAGCTTGACTATCTGATCCTGTTCGGGGCGGGGCTTTTCACGCTGCTGGGCATCTACTGGGGGCTGATCCGGCAGCTGCTCTCGCTGGTGGGCCTGGTGGTGGGCGTGGGCATGGCTGGGCGCTATGGCCCCGAGGTGGCCAACTGGCTCAGCTCTTTCATCGCAGACCCCACCGTGGCCGGGGCGATTGGCTTTCTGGCGGTGCTGCTGCTGGTGAGCGCCGCAGCGAGCGTGATAGCGTCGCTGCTGAGGATCTTTGTGGGGCTGCTGTTCCTGGGCTGGCTCGACCACCTGCTCGGCGGTTTGCTTGGCCTGGTTCAGGCGGTGCTGGCGGGGGCGGCGCTGGTGCTTGGGATGGCCGCTTTCCCGCTGCCCGCCTGGACGGGGGCGGTCGACGGCTCGACTCTGGCTGGGGCGCTGCTGCGTGTGAGCGGCGTGTTCGCGCCGATCCTGCCAGAGTTCTTTGAGCGCGTGCTGCGTAACGGCGTCGGCCTCTAGCCGGCCAGCGTGGCAAGCTGCGGCTCTGGCGCCACCAGGGCGTTGTGGCACTCGAAGAACCAGCGCTCCAGAGCGGCGAACATCGCCGAGGCCGAGGCGACCACGGCGTCCTCGTGGCCGGCGCCGTGCTGCTCCGCGAAGCTTTTATACGCCTTCCACAGCGGACCCACCTCGGGGCCGTAGCTGTTAAAGAAGGCCGCACCGCCGTTCGCATCCACGCCAAGTGTCTGCTGGAGGTGGCGCACGATTAGCTGCCCGCCCAGGGTGGCGCCCTCTAGCACATACATGCAGCCAATGGCGGCGGGCAGCTTCGGCACCAAGGGCAGGAAGTCGCAGCGGGGTAGCGTGGCCATGCCCTGCTCGGGTACGCCAAGATGCGCAAGATCGGCGCGTAGCAGTGGCGCCTTGAGCCGGCGGCCCATGGCGAAGTCGAGGGCCGGCCAGTCGGCGGCGGCGATGAGGCGCGCCTCCATTGGCGCGTAGAGCCCGTAGTAGACTTTCAGCACGGCGGTGTAGCTGTCGGGCGTGATCCCGGCGCCCACCAGCCCGCGCGAGAGCGGGTCACGCTCCAGGCGCTCGTGGTACGAGCGCGTCTCTGCTTTGAGTATGGCCATCAGCATTGTGTGTACTCTTCCTCTGTTACGTAGACGGGTAGCTGCCGGGTGGCGCCCGCATATCGCCGTACTATACGCTGTGCTGCTTGCGCCGTGAATAGACCACCAGGGTTAAAACGGGGTAGTACTTTGATGCAGATCGCTCATAACCGGCGCAGCATTGCGTAGAGCGCCTCGTAGCGCGGCAGCACGGCGGCTACGGCGAAGCTGGCGCGGGCGTGGGCGCGGGCGGCGGCCCCGAGGCGCGCACGCTCGGCGGGGTTGGCGAGCAGCGCGGCCAGGCGTGCGGCGAAGGCGCGCGGCGTGGCGGCAAGGGCGCCGGTACTCCCGTCGCTGATCACATCGCCGGTGCCCCCAGTGGGCATGGCAAGGATCGGCGCGCCAAGGCTCGCGGCCTCCAGCAGCACGCGGCTGAGCGGCTCGCCCCAGGCCGAGGGAAAGAGCAACAGATCGCAGCGGGCCATCAGGCGCAGGACTTCGCTGTGGTCGGCCCACGCCAGGCAGCGCACGGCTACCCCAAGCTCGCCGAGCTCGTGCTCCAGTCTCGGCCGCAGCGCACCGTCACCCGCAATCAGCAGGGTGAACGGTGGCAGGCCCAGCGGCGCCAGCGCCCGCAGCTCGCGGAAGATCGCGGGCAGCAGCCCCGCACCCTTGTTTGGCTCCAGCTTGCCAGCGTAGAGCAGGAGCGCACCATCCCAGGCTGTGGCAGGGGATGGGGCCGCTGTAGCATCTGTGGCAGGGAAGTCCACCATGTTCGGTAGCACATGCAGGCGCCCCGGCGCGACAAGCGGCTCCAGACGGCGGGCGATGTAGTCGCTCACTGCCACGACGGCGTCGGCCTGGGCGAGATAGGCGGCGCGACGGCGCATGTGGGCCAGCAGATATGGCAGCGCCGGCATAGCCAGGGCGCCCTTGAGCGGGCCGAGGCGCGCTACGAGGTTGGTGGCGAGGCCGGGCCAGCCAGGTCGGTCGAAGGGGATGTAGTCGCCGTGGAGGCCGGTGGCGAAATAATCCCAGGGCCAGTGGTCGCGCACGGTGACGACGGAAGGCACACCGAGCTTGCGCGCAGCGAGCACGGCGGCGGGGGCGGCCTGCACATGCTGGGCGTGGATAGCGTCGGGCAGAGCGCCGCGCCGGGCCTCGGCGACGATAGCGTGGGCCAGAGGCTGCCAGAGCGCCTCGTGGCGGAAGTAGTTCTGCACAATCGGCAGGGGCGGCGCGGCGTAGCCCACGCGCAGCGCGGGGACGCCATCGGCGTCGTAGGGCGTCGCGCCACGCCGGCCACGCGCGGGCACAATCGCCGTCACGCTGTGGCCGCGCTTAAGCAGTGCATAGGCGAGCGCGTGGCTGCTCCAGGCGGCGCCGCCCTTGCCATCAGGGGGGAAGACATCGCTCGGCATAATGATTCGCATCGGGGCGCTCCAGCGGCGCGCGGGCCGCGCCAGAGCGGCTAGTATACCGCCTGACGCGCCGGGCGTTGTCTCCACAGATGCCACAGATTTCCGGCCAATTTCTGGCCCCGAGGCGTGCGAGGCGCGTTGTGCTGCAAGATTGACAATACAGTACTGTGTGGACAGCATTGCGGGCGCCCTCGCCGGTGCAGCGATTGTGGTGCTGGCGCTGCCCGGCATGGCTGTCGCGGCCTTTGCTCAGGAGCACGGGCCGGCGCTCAACGGCAAAATCGTGGTGGACACGACCAACCAGTTCGGCCAGCCGGTGTTGAACGGCCTCGCCGCGATCCAGGCCGTCGCGCCCGAGGCGACGCTTGTGCGCGCCTTCAACTCGCTTGGCTGGGAGAACTTCGCCGAGCCTGTGATCGACGGTGCGCAGGCGGATCTCTTTTATGTAAGCCCCGAAGGCAAGGCCCGCACCGTGGCCGAGGAGCTGATCAGCGCCGTTGGCCTGCGCCCAGTGCGGGTGGGCGATCTCCCCCAGGCGCCGCTGGTAGACAACCTTGGGGCGCTGTGGGGCGCCCTCGCCTTTGGGCAAGGCCATGGACGGCGAGTCGCATTCAAGCTGCTCACGCCGCAGTAGCGCGAGCTCGGGCTCCTTGCCGCCGTCGCCAGCCCCACGTACAATGCGGCTGGCGACAAGTGCTGGCTGAGGAGCACAATGCTGGATCTAACCAGGGCCTTCGCGAGCTTCCCGGTGCTTGAGACGGAGCGCCTGACGCTGCGCGCTGCCACGCCTGATGACGCGGTCGATATGTTTCGGATCATGGGCGACCCCCAGGTGACGCGCTATTTTGGGCAGCTGCCGATGACCTCGCTCGATGCTGCGGCAAAGCGGATCGAGGGCTTTGCGCTGGCGTTTGCGGAGCAGAGCGGGGTGCGCTGGGCGATCAGCGCGCGCGCCGACGGGCGGCTGATCGGCAGCTGCGGCTACTGGCGGCTGCTCAAGGAGCATCTGCGGGCCGAGGTTGGCTACGAGCTTGCGCCAGCGTGGTGGGGGCGCGGGGTGATGCCGGAGGCGCTGGAGGCGGTGCTGCGCTTCGGGTTCGCCGACATGGGCATGCACAGCGTGGAGGCGCAGATCCACCCGGCGAACAGCGGCTCGCGGCGCGTGCTGGAGAAGCTGGGCTTCGTGCAGGAGGGGCACTTCCGCGAGAACTTCTACGACCCGGTGGAGCAGGGGTTCACCGACACGGCGCTGTTCTCGCTGCTGCGCGCGGCGTGGGCGGCGCGGGCTGGCGCGGGCTCAGGCGGTCGCTGACAGGGCTTCGGGCATGTTGGTTGTCCACAGATGACACAGATTTCCGGCCTAATGCTGGCCCCACCATGTCATGCCCCACCATGTCATGCTGAGCGTAGCGAAGCATCTATCCCGGCTCCAGAATGAGCCGTCGCGCCGGGCATGGTTGTCCGCAGATGACGCAGATTTCCGGCCCATTTCCGGCCCGACGGTGCATTTGGCGCGTCACAGTGATGTCTCTGGATAGAAAGCCGTGGGGGCGCCTCTACACTCTCGCTTGTCCCATGAGGCCAACCCCGCAGGTTGCAATGGCGTGTTTCGCACGCTGATAACTGAAGGGTATGCCATATGACGCACGCTTTTGTCCCGTGAGGACAAGCCCAGATCAGAACGCCATGGAGTAAGCTACCAGCTTACGTCGCTTGCGGAGGAAACCCAGGAGCAACCAGAGGCTTCGTGAAACCCAGGTTGTCCACAGATGACACCGATTTCCGGCATGTTGGTTGTCCACAGATGCCACAGATTTCCGGCCCAGCGCCCAAGCAAAGATAATGGGTTAGGCCCTGTAGCGGCGCGCTAGAGCGCGCCCGTACGACCCATCCCACCAGGGTTGGTCGGCAGGCAGCGCCGCGCGCGCAGCTGCCAGCGCCCGGTCGATCTGGCCGTCGCGGCGCAGCTCCGCAAACAGGCGCGGCGTGAGCTGCGCGATCAGCGCCTGCGGCACGTTGCCCTGCATCGCGATCACCGCGCCGATGCCAGCGCGGGCCAGCTGCGGGCCGATGGCGGCCAGCGTCGCATCGTCGTCGCCTGCGCCCTGGCACGAGGCCAGGATGACCAGCAGCGGGCGGCGAGTCAGGTCGGCGATCTGGCGCAGCAGCTCGGCGCCATAGATAGGGTGTGGCGGCTCGCCGGGGAGGCGCTCCAGCCACAGACATGGCTCACCTTCCACCAGGGCGCCGTGGGAGACCAAGTAGAGGATGTGGGGCTCGGCCCGCAGGGCGTCGGCGAGCGCCGACAGGGTCGCAGCAGGCCGATCGGCGCGGCCATCAAGCACCGTAGTGGGGATGTCGCCAAGCCCTGTCTGCGCTCGGGCCACCTCGCCAGCCACATCGACCGGGGCCATGCCGAAGCCGACGGCGGCTGAGACGGCGATCAGGGCGCGCAGCTGGGGCGGGCGGGCGGCCTGCACGTCGCCGAGGTGCGCGCTGCTGAGAAAGCGCGAGAAGGCCACGCGCTCGCGGTAAGCCAGCGGCGTGGCGGTGAGCGGGTCGCGCAGCAGCTCCCAGCGAATAGCGTGAAGCGCGTCGTCGCCACGTAGATGTAGGCGCACCCGCAGCCGGGCGCCACTGCCCTCGGTGAAGCCCAGGGCGCGCTGCCAGGCCTCGCGCAGCGCCGGAACGAAGACCATGCCGGTCAGTGCGCCGGCGTAGGCGTCGGGGATGGTGCGCAGCGCACGCAGGGCGCCATCGTCGAGGGAGATCGGCTCATCCTCGGCCAGATCTGCGGGGCGATTGGGCAGCGCGACGCGCAGCGCGGCGGTGGTGGCGCCAGCGGATCTGGCGATGATCAGCTCGATGTCGACGACGTGCATGTGGCGGTATGCAGGCAAACGGTGATGAACGGGATTGTAGCACGTACGAAGCTGGAGTGAGGCGATCCAGAGCGGATGCAACTTCTATGAACCGGACGTTTTATCCACAGATGACGCAGATTTCCGGCCTATTGCTGGCTCAAAACATGAAGCGCGGTTACGATGGGACAGTGCGGCCCACCACCCCAAGTTGTAGCTGATCCCGCATCAGCAGCAGAGCGCGCGCCCCGTAGATCAGACGGCAGCTCAAGGGGCCAAAACAGATTGGGTCGTAGTCCACCACCACCACCCGACTGTCCGGCGTGAGCATCAGATTGTGGGCGGTGAGCAGCGGGCGCTGGCTGATCAGCCGCCACCCCTCGGCGAGCAGCCTGCGTGGATGCCAGCGTCGCGCCTCGGCACCGGCCTTATGCCCGTAGCCATAGAGGTCGGCGACCCGGCCTGTGCTGCGATAGCAGGCCAGCGAACGGAGAACAATGCTGCGCAGGTTCTCCAGCAGCGACACCTGGCTGGCCCGCGTCAGGCTGCCGAGAACGACCGCGTCGAGCGGATGTGCGCCGTCGAGAAAGGGCTGCACACCTACAACGAGCTGCTGCCCTGAATCGTCGGCAAGCACCAGAAACCATGTTTTCAGGCTATGCTCCGGCCCAAGGTGGGCACGTAGTAGATCGGCAAGCTGCTGCATCTGGGCCGCTTGCCTTCTAGCTGCAACCACCTGAGCCCTTGTTGACTTAAGCTTGATCACGAAGCGTCGGTCTGCCGTGCGGTAGACATCCGTCTGGGAGCCGCCGCTGAGGTAGACAAGCGGCTGTGCGAACTGAAGCGCCGAGAGCGCAGGCGCCGTTTCGGTGCCTGGGGTACGCATCGATTGGATCATCGGCACACATTTCTTAGGCAAGCTTGCAGATTGCAGATAGAGCACAGCCGGACGCGCTGCGCGGGCGCAAACTGGAAAGCACCTGCTGTTAGAGCACGGCAGGCTCAGCCGGTAGCTGAGAGCACCCCGGGCAGGCGCCGTGCGCGCCACAGGTACCAGGCGGCCACGCTGCGGTAGGGGCACCAGAGCTCGCCGAGGGCGCGCACAGCCTTGGCGGGCGGCGGCGCGGCGTGTCCGTACAGCTGCTGCACGGCGTAGCGCAGCCCCAGGTCGTCGGCGGGGAGGATGTCGAGCCGCCCGAGGGCGAACATCAGGTAGATCTCGGCGGTCCAGCGGCCCACGCCCTTCACAGCGGTGAGCGCCGCGATGGCGGCCTCGTCGCCTTGCTCGGGCAGCTGCGCGAAGGCCTCGGTGGTGCCGTAAACGGCCAGATCACGCAGGTAGCGCACCTTCTGGCCGGAGAGCCCCGCCGCGCGCAGCGCCTCGTCGGGCGTGGCGAGCAGTGTCGCCGGCGTGATCGTGCCGCCAACTGCTGCCTCCAGCCGCAGCCCGATCGCCGCCGCCGCCTGGATCGAGATCTGCTGCGAGACGATCGCGTCGGCCAGGGTGGCAAAGCTGTGGCCGGTGGGCGCCAGCTCGCAGGCGCCGACGGCGACGATCACCGGCGCGAGCAGCGGGTCGGCGGCCTGGAGGCGGGCGATGGCGGGCTCGTAGTTGGTAGCCATATGATCCAGGCGTGTTGTCCACAGATGACACAGATTTACGGGCTATTGCGGGCCGCGCTCACCAACAATAGCCCAGAAATGGGCCAGAAATCTGTGGACAGGGTGCGGCGTATTGTTTCGGGCTGCCCGATGGCCGGCGGCTGAACGCCGCGCCGGCCCGGCCTACGGCCGCTCGTCCGCCTACGCGGACGCAGAATGGCGTCGGCGCAGGCCGACGCGCGGCGCGCAGCGCCCCGGTGGCGCGACTTCAGTCGCCCGCTGCCCCGCCTGGGCCGAAACTTTACGCCGCACCCCTGTGGACGCAAAGCCTGGCGCTCACCTGTGCTATGATTATAGTGCTATCCTAAAGTGTAACAGCGTTCGCGTCAACCAGCATGTATGTCATCGGCACCGCAGGCCACGTCGATCACGGCAAGTCGACCCTGGTCAAAACGCTCACCGGCATCGACCCCGACCGCTTGGCGGAGGAGCAGCGCCGTGAGATGACGATCGACCTCGGCTTCGCCTGGCTTACCCTGCCCTCCGGCCGCAGCGTGAGCCTGATCGACGTACCCGGCCACGAGCGCTTCATCAAGAATATGCTGGCCGGCGTCGGCGGCCTGGACGCCGCCCTGCTCGTGGTCGCCGCCGATGAGTCGCTTATGCCGCAGACCAGGGAGCACCTCGCCATCCTCGACCTGCTGGAGGTGCGCCACGGCGTGGTCGCCATCACCAAGGCCGATCTGGTGGACGCCGACTGGCTGGAGCTGGTGCGCGAGGAGGTGGCCGCAGGCCTGCGCGGCACAAGCCTGGCGAACGCCGCGCTCGTGCCTGTCTCTGCGCGCAGCGGCCTGGGCCTGGATGCGCTGCGCAGCGCGCTCGACCGCGCCCTGGACGCGACGCCCTCGCGCACGGCGGCGCGCGGCGCCCCGCGCCTGCCCGTGGATCGCTCGTTCACGATCGGCGGCTTTGGCACGGTGGTGACAGGCACCCTGATCGACGGCCCGCTGAGCGTGGGCCAGGAATTGGTGGTGCTGCCCGCCGGCCTGCGCGCGCGCGTGCGCGGCCTGCAAAGCCATAAGCAGCGCGAGGAGACGGCCCTGCCTGGCACGCGCGTGGCCGTGAACCTGGCCGGCGTTCACCACAGCGAGGTTGCCCGTGGCGACGTGCTCGCCCTCCCCGACAGCATGATCCCCACCAGCATGCTCGACGTGCAGATCCGCGTGCTCGCCGACGCGCCCGCGCCGCTCGCCCAGAACGATGGCCTGGACCTGTTCACCGGCGCCGCAGAGGTGCGCTGCCGCCTGACGCTGCTGGACGCCGAGCGCCTGCCCCCTGGCGCCAGCGGCTGGGCGCAGCTGCGCCTGGAGCGCCCCGTGGCCGTGGCACGCGGCGACCGCTGCATCCTGCGCGTGGCCTCGCCCAGCCGCACCGTGGCAGGCGGCATAGTGGTAGACCCGCACCCGCCGCGCCATCGCCGCTTCCGCCCTGAGGTGGTCGCCGCGCTGGAGACGCTGGCGCGCGGCGACCCCGCCGAGCTGCTGCTCCAGGCGCTCGGCGACGGCCCGCCCCGCCCCGTGGAGGAGGTGACGGCAGGCATGGGCGCCGCCCTCGCCGCCGCGACGGTGGCGCAGCTCGCCGAAGCGGGCCGAGTGATCGTGCTGCCGGAGGAGACACGGAGACACGGAGACACGGAGACACGGAGACACGGAGACACGGAGACACGGAGACCGCCTGACGGCACCGATAGGCGCTCCTTGTCTCCCGGTCTCCGTGTCTCCGTGTCTACCGGACTGCTTGTGTCCGCAAGCGGCTGGACAAAGCTGACGGAGCGCCTCATACCACCGCTGCGCGCCTTCCACGCCAAGTTCCCGCTGCGCCGGGGCATGCCGCGCGAGGAGCTGCGCCAGAAGCTGCGCCTTGCCGCGCGCGCGCTCGGCCCCTTTGTGGAGGAGGCAGCGCGCCGGGGCATGCTGGGCCGCGACGAGACGAGCGTGTGGCTGGCGGGCCACGACCCGCAACCCGCGCCCGCCGAGCGTCGCGCGCTGGATGCCGCTCTGGCCGCTATGGCCCGCGCCCCATACGGCCCGCCCGCACCCGAGATCGACGCCGAGCTGCTGGCCTGGGCCATCGAGCGGCGCCTGCTCGTGCGGGTCGCGCCAGAGATCTTTTTCCTGCCGCAGACCTACGACGAGCTGGAGGCCTGGGTGCGCCAGACGGTCGCAGGCGAGGGCAGCGTGGGCGTCGGGCAGTTGCGCGACCGCTTCGGCAGTAGCCGCAAGTACGCCCTAGCCTTTCTGGAGCAGCTGGATGAGCGCAAGGTGACGCGCCGCGTGGGCGAGGGGCGAGTGCTTGTCTAATCGTCCACAGATTTTCGGCCCATTTCCGAACTTATTTCCGGGCCGCGCTATTGGGCCGGAAAGCGGTGACATCTGTGGACAACAGAGCTGCGGTTGACATCTCCCGAGGCCCGTGCTATCGTCGCGCCAGCTAGGCCGACCAGATACGAGTGTGACCATGCTGCGTGATCTCAGAATCTCAGTGATTGGCCCGGGCGCCATGGGTGAGGCAGTGATCGGCGGCCTGCTGCGGCAGGAGCTGGTGGCGGCCGATCAGATTATGGTGAGCCACCCCCGCGAGGAGCGCCGCCGCGAGCTCCAGGCCCGCTACGCCGTCCAGGCCACCGCCGACAATCTGGCCGCCGCCGCGTGGGGCCGCGTCGTGATCTTCGCCGTGAAGCCACAGCAGCTTAAGCGCGTGCTCCCGCCCCTGCGCGGCACGCTGCGCGACGACGACCTCGCCATCTCGGTGGTGGCCGGCGTTACACTGAGCAGCTTCGCCCAGGCCCTCGACCACCCCGCCGTGGTGCGCAGCATGCCCAATACCCCCGCGATTATGGGTGACGGCATGACAGTCTGGACGGCCGCCGAGCAGGTGAGCGAGACGCAGCGCGGCTGGGCGCGCATCGCCCTCGGCGCCCTCGGCAAGGAGCTGTTCGTCGACACCGAGAACTACCTGGATATGGCGACGGCGATCAACGGCACCGGTCCGGCCTACTTCTTCCTCATGATGGAGGCTATGGTCGACGCGGGCGTGCATCTCGGCCTCTCCCGACGCATCGCCGAGGAGCTAGTGCAGCAGACCATGCTGGGCTCGGTGCGCTACGCCCAGCAGAGCGGCCTGCACCCCGCCCAGCTGCGCAACGCCGTCACCTCGCCGGGGGGCACCAGCGCCGCCGCCATCTCCGAACTGGAGCGCGGCGGTATGCGAACCGTGCTCAGCGACGCGATCTGGGCGGCGTATCGACGCTCGGTGGAGCTTGGGAAATCGCAATGAATGCAAAATGCAAAATGCAAAAGTGGAGCATGCGGCTGGCTTTTGCATTTTGCATTTTGCATTTTGCATTACTATGACAACTTACGGTCGCCCGCGCCTGCTCACAGAAGAGGATAAGCACTACAAGGCCTACGTGGCCGGGTTCGCGCTGCAGCGCAAGAACCAGAAGGCCATACGCCCGCCGCGCCAGCGCGATCTGTTCGGCGGCGAGGCCGAGGCAGCGCTGCGCATATGGCTCGCCGAGCGCGTCGAGCTCGACGACCGGCGCATCCTGGAGTATGAGGAGCGGCGCAACAAGCGCGGCTTTATCAAGTACCGCGAGCTAGACGCGCTCACGATCGAGGGGCGCAGCGCATGGGTCTTCGAGATCAAGGCCAGCCGCACCGCCAGCGCCCTGCGCCGCGCCGTGGGCCAGCTCCAGGAGACGCGCGCCATCCTCAGCCTGGCCTACCAGAAGGTGCGCATCACCATTTTACTGGTGGACACCGGCATCCCCGCCACGGTCGAGCAGATCGACGCCATGATGGCCGCCGAGCGCCCGCCGCCGCGCCGCCCCGAGCTGCTGAGCGAGGTGACCGCCGCTGTGCCCGAGCTGCGCCTGATCGATAGCCTGGAGGTCGAGGCCGACCCCGCTACGATCGATGTGCTGCGCTTCAGCGTGGAGCAGATTATTGCCATCGCCGGCGCCGAGAACCTCTCGCTCGCCTGGGACGCCGACGACGAGGAGCCCGACGAGCCCGTCGATCCCAGGCCAGCCTCCTCGCTCTACGCCAGCAGCGGCGGCGACGAGGACGAGGCGACGCCCGACGACGACGATGATAGCCCGCTGGCGGCGGCGCTGCGCAAGGCGGGGCTGAAGTAGGGGAGGGAGCAGATGGCCGTCTCGCAAGCGCTCACTATTGAGGATATTATTCTCCAGACCGATGCGTTCGGCGCTCCGGTACGCCTAGAATATGTGCGCGGTCGCACCAAATGGGAGGCGTCGCCGGCAAGCCGCCACCAGATGACTGTTGATCGTATTCGCGAGTCGTTGAAGCGAGCAGGACGGCCCGGTGCGCCGGAGTGTGGCTGTCACTCCCTCGCCGACGTGCTCGTCCGCTTTCGCGACCCCGCGCGCTCGCTGAAGCGCCCCGATATCGCGATCTTCTGCGAGGGGCCGCCTGAGTCCGATGAGGCGCTGGACTTACTCCCCGCCGCTGTGATTGAGATCATCAGCCTGGGCTACGAGGAGAAGGATCTCGGCAACGACGGGGCGCCCTTCTACATCGAGCAGGGCATCGCCGATGTGCTCGTGGTCGATCCCCGCACCAGCGTTGTGCTTCACTACCGGCCAGGCCAGCCCCGTGTTCAGCACACCTCACCCGTCGAGCTCGACCTCGCCTGCGGCTGCCGGGTGCGCGTGTAGACGCCGTTCGCACAGAGCGCTCAGGCCCCAGACACTCACGAGCAGCACGTATGGCGATCCGACCTGCAACAACTTTTCTCCGGCTTGCCCTCAGGCGCGCCGCACGCGGCACGGGCTCGTCGGAGGCGTTTCTGAAGCGGAGAACCGCTGTGCAGCCAGTTCCAGATCTTGGAGCGATCCTGGTGTCGGTGCCATGGGTGCTTGTGGGTGGCCTCGCGCTGCGCGCATACATGCCCGAGCGCATGACGCTGGACGTTGACATCCTTGTCCACGAGCGTGACAGCGCCCGTGCGCAGCAGGCACTTGTCGCTGCCGGCTACCGGGTTACTGGGGAATTAAGCATCGGCGGATTCAGCGTACAGTCTGCCGATGATGCCGAGCCGCCGATCGATGTGCTGACCCGCGCTGATCGTTGGCTCGACGCAGCCCTTGCTACGCCAACGCTTGATCCGGCTGGCTACCCTGTGCTTGGACGGGCATACCTGCTCTTGTTGAAGCTCCAGGCGGGTCGCACGCAAGATCTTGCCGACGTGCAGCGGCTGCTGGCGCGAACTGCGCTGGCTGAGCGCGCGGCAATCCTTCAGCTTGTGGAGCAAGAGAGCCCGGAGCTGCGCGAGGACTACGAGTCGCTCTGCACCCTCGCAGACCTGGAGTTTGGGCCGCCACCTGAGCAGGACTGAAGGCGTGGAGGTACGAGGATGGCCGTCTCGCAGGCGCTCACGGTTGAGGATATTATAAGCCAAGTTGTACTTTAATCGCTCGTTCTACTGCTTGCATGTCTGCTTGAGAGAGTCTCCCCATCTGATGTGGCAGCCGTTCCTTGCTCACGGTGGTTACTTGGTCGGCCATCGCCTTATGTTGAATAGACATTATTGGGAATAAGGCAGAACGCCCGTGAATCGGCACGCTCAAAAGTTCTACTCCGCGTCCTGATGCGCTGGAGCCATGAAGATTGACAAGCCCTTTCTTATTCCCAATAATGTCTACTTTATAAAGGCCTGCATAGACGGCTTCATCGATGGTGATGGTCAGTTTCTTCTGCATCTTGTGGTTCCTCGCGCAGCTTGTACGTTACACGTGCGGGCCATCGCAGAGCGCAGCCCAACGCGCCACAGCGTAGCTTGCGCTGTGCGTCACGCTCACACCCCGCCCTCCACTAGCGCGATCTCGTCGGCACTCAGGCCGCCAAATAGTCTCGCACATCTACTTGCGCGCCTGCCTCTGCGAGCTGCTCGGCGGTGCGCAGCAGCTGTACCGCCGTCGACTCATCAACAAACGCTTCGCCGCAGTTTGGGCAAACACGCGCGGGAACATTGCGTACCACCAGGGTGAGCTTGCCGCGGGTCAGCGTAATAAGCGTGCTGCCGGGCTCGGGCTCGGCCTGGCGACAAATAACACAGATCATGCCTTTGACCTCCTTCTGAAGTCTGGCTCCCATTGCTGCGGGTCCGGCTCATAGGCAGTAATAACGATGATCTCGTGCGCAGGAAGGTTGTCGGCGTAGACTACGTGGAGTGAGCGTCCACCAGGCTTGCCCAGCACCAGTCGACTCGGATATGGCGTATCGTCGGAGTACGTGACGATCGTTTCGCCTACCTCGATGACAGCCCGGACCTCTTCAACACTGATGCCACGCTCGAACATGCGCTGGAGCGCGTGTGCGCGAAACACCAGCTTCACGGCTGCCATAGAGCTCCTCACACTCCCGTGCTCACGGCCTCATGCACAGCATACCACGCTCACGCCCCGCCCTCCACCAGCGCGATCTCGTCGGCGCTGAGGCCGTAGAGCGCGTAGACGATCTGGTCGATCAGGCGATCCATGGCGGCAAGCTGCGCGTCTAGCGCCGCGATGGGCGGCTGCCGATGGCGGAAGAGCTGCACGAGCTCGGCCAGGTTGTCGAGCGCTTTGAGCCGCCCGCGCAGCAGCCACTTCCACTGCGCCTCCGTGATAGCGCCCACGTCGTCGCGCAGCTCGACGCGGCCCGCCGCCAGGGCGCCCAGCGCGGCTTGCGCCGCCGCCAGCGTGGCCGCGTACAGCGCCTGCTTCGCCGCGTGGGCCTTGTCGTCCGGCTTTGGCGGGCGCGGCGGCGTGTAGAGCCGCCCGATCTGCTCCAGCCGCGCCGGCCCCAGCAGCCCCTCCAGATCCAGCAGCAGCAGCTCCAGCGCCGCCTGCCGCGCCCGGTGCAGCGCGATCATCGCCCCCGCCAGGTGCGCCAGCAGATCGTGGACCACGTCGCTC
>ENA-ORBV01009087-ORBV01009087.1-microbial-mat-metagenome-genome-assembly--contig:-NODE-9087-length-16470-cov-8.997804_pt1 | contig 16470 bp, 18 predicted proteins | sample MGYA00237777_ERZ505514 | MGnify/ENA primary metagenome ERZ505514 (study PRJEB26160, sample SAMN06269048) | microbial mat metagenome | isolation source: Oligotrophic lake microbial mat | place... | reverse complement strand
CCGAGATCTACACCTCTCTATTCGTCGGCAGCGTCAGATGTGTATAAGAGACAGAGACAGGAGAGACGGCCGTATCTTGGACTGCTCAAGCTGATATTGCCTCTATCCCTTCAAAAACATCATCCCAAGAATCTCCAGTAGAAACCGCTAAACCTGCTAAGAAACAGGGTGATTTCTCAAGTTCAAAGACATCCACTCAGAAATCTCTAGCGCCAACTGCTAAGCCTGATAAGAAGAAAAGTGCTTCCCCTTGGCTGGGCGCTGCCACTCTCCTTACTCTTATAATCTCGCTGCCTACCATTATCTTGTTCCTTATTCCAATGGCGATCGCAGGTGGAGCTCAAACTTTTTTCTACAGCAAGGGAGAGCGCGATAAAACCAAGCTAGGAGAGTTGTCTTGTAAGTACTTCATAGGTAGTTTTTGGGGACTGGTTGCTCTCGCCGGAGTGAGCAGCATGCTATTTCCTGACCTTCGCAAACCTGCTACTGTTGCCACTACCGCTCCTTCACCAGTGGCAGCACCAAAAGATAAAACCAAGGCTGTTTCTATTGATGGCGAGAAACAAACTAAATTAAATGGCGAATCAAAATGTACGAACGCAGCAGGTCAGATGTGGACTGGCGTAAGAGTTTATCTGGATTCAAATTGCGAGAAACCGTTGGCGGTAATTTTAGGCGGAACCAAAGTTGATGGGGAAAAGGGTGTTGTTCTCAAGTTCGATAGGGGAGAAACAGAAGTCAAGCTACGAAGCGCTGTAAGAGATGATGCTTATGTAATGAGAGATGACCCTGCAATAGAACGTCAACAGTGGCAGGAATTTTAGCTGCTATTAACTCATAATAGGAATCTATCCTTAGGTTTATGTGGATCGCTGCTCAATCTTTTACACCACTTGCGCGATCGCTTTTAGCTCAAAGATTTTTTCCAGCACTTCTTCTACTACCTTGTCAGGAGTCGAGGCACCGGAGGTAACGCCGATCGCAAACCCGATTTTTTCACGGGACGATGGTTCTGTATGATTGTCTGATCTTGGGCAAAACAGTTTCGTCATCAGGCATTTGGCGGATTACGGCGATCGCGCAACTCCCTTAAAATCTGCCTATTTTCGCGTTGCAACCCTCGGATAAACGTAGCGTGCTCCTCGTGCCGAATCGCGGATTCGGTTACCATCTGCACCAAATCTTCAATGCTGGCACGAAAATCAGCCCGGTCAATCTCTTGAGTTTGCCTCAACTCAGCGATCGCGCTAGCATTCGCTTCAATCGCACGGGCATTGGATTCAACGATTTTTTCAGTCCTGGCAAGGCGATCGCTGGATTCGTGTTGCTGTAAAGCAGTTTGGGCTAATAGGTCTCTAATTTCATCAAAGGTCATCACGGTTTTCCTTTTCTAGCGCTAGTTACAGCACTTGCACCACGGCTTTTAGCTCAAAGATTTTTTCCAGCACTTCTTCTACTACCTTGTCAGGGGTGGAGGCACCGGAGGTAATGCCGATCGCGCCTTTATTCTTCCTCAGATGGCGTGATTTGCTGTGAACTGTGTAGAACTGCAAGGATATCGATTTGGTCGGGTTTGATGTAATAAATAATGCGATAAGAGCCTTCAATCACTTCGCGAATCTGTTTAGTTTCAAACTCCGTTACAACTCGACCCGACAGTGGAAAGCTAGCAATTTGCTGAGATCGCCGGGTCAAACGATCAATCATTTTAGCTGCGTACTGAGGTGAGTTTTGACCAATGTAGGTGTAAATAGCTGACAGGTGCTTAACAGCCGTATCTGTCCAAAAAACTTTCACTGGGGTAATCCAAACTGCTTCCTCACATCTTCAACCCTGGTTAGCTGTCCCGCTTCACTGTCAGCCAGTCCTGCTTCAATGGCTTGCCTCACATAAATTTCATGCATTAGATCCTCCCAAGTGGAATTTTCAGGCAAATTATCGAGCAGTTGTCTTGCAGCTTCTTTAATATTGGTAGGTTTCATCAGGTATTTGATCAGCAACGTTATTTGTGATTGTAATATCTTTGTGCTAGATAGCCGATAAGTAACCACACTGTCCTTTTCCACGGGGCGATCGCGGGGATTGAGAAGCCGGGGTTTCTCTCAAAGATCTGCTCAACCTTCTACAGCACTTGCACCACGGCTTTTAACTCAAAGATTTTTTCCAGCACTTCTTCTACTACCTTGTCAGGCGTGGAGGCACCGGAGGTAATGCCGATCGCGATCGCGCCTTTGGGCAACCAGTTTTCAGCGACTTCCAAATCGCGATGCAGCGGCTTATGTTCCACTCGATTTCCCGCACCAATCCGGCTAGCGCTGTCGATGTGATAGGACGGAATGCCGCGCTCAACGGCGATTTCTTGTAGGTGAGTGGTGTTGGAGGAGTTGTAGCCGCCGATCACCACCATCAGATCCAGCTTGTCTTCCACCAGCCCTAGCATGGCATCTTGGCGTTCTTGGGTGGCATCACAAATGGTGTTAAAGCTGAGAAAGTGATTATTTAATTGGTCGGGACCATACTTTCGCATCATCGTATGTTCCAACAATTTGCCGATTTGCTCGGTTTCGCCCTTGAGCATGGTGGTTTGATTGGCAATGCCCACACGCTCCAAGTCGCGATCGGGATCAAACCCGACTGAATGCGATCGGCTAAACTTCGCCAAAAACTCAGCGCGATCGCCGCCATTGAGGATGTAGTTGGCGACATATTCTGCTTCTTGCAGGTTCAGCACAATCAAGTAAATGCCTGCAAAAGAACTGGTGGCAACGGTTTCTTCGTGATTATATTTGCCGTGAATAATTGAGGTGTGACTTGCCTTCTTGTGTTTTTCCACCGTGTTCCACACCTTAGAAACCCAGGGGCAAGTCGTGTCTACAATCTTGCAGCCTTTCTCATTCAAAAGCTGCATTTCTTGGACGCTAGCTCCAAATGCAGGCAAAATTACCACGTCGCCGCTGTTTACAACCGAAAAGCTCTTTTCTCCGTTTACCACCTCAATAAAATGCACATCCATGTCGCGCAATCGCTGATTGACTGAGGGATTGTGGATAATTTCGTTGGTGATCCAAATGCGCTGAGTCGGAAAGTGAGTCCGGGTTTCATACGCCATTGCCACGGCGCGCTCCACTCCCCAGCAAAATCCAAAAGCTTCTGCCAAATGAATCGTCACTTCGCCTCGCTGGAGCCTGTAGCCGTTATCCCGAATCTGCTGAATCAAGTTGCTTTGATACTCGCTCTGCATTTGCCCAGACACCTCGGCTTCGTGCCCAAAGCCTTTGCGGTGATAATTGTCCGAATTGTTGAGCGATCGCTTAAACGCTTTAGTATCCATTCAACCCTTACCTCACGGTGATTCATTCCTAGTTTTAATTTTCGCTCATCTTAGCCCCGTGTGATCTAGATAAACTTAATCAATTGACGGGTGAACAGATGACCGGAACGATGAGGCTTGTGCAAAAGAATTTCGCTATAATATCTCGCAAATAGCGCTCAAGCCTAGTATGGTAAGGCTCTAAGTCTGATAGGGCAGAGCTTTCCAGGTATTCTTTTTGCTTACATTTTTTTCGCTTACATTTTAAAAAACGAGTATGACTAAGGGGCTGGGGGATGTAGCTTGCTTCCCGCAGGGTGGGCTGACTTTAGTTGCACATCAGGTATAGCTAGTAATTCTGCACCAACTTTTGATAAGTCGTTAGACACCCATCGCTCATGCACACGGATAGTTCTAGTTTGCCGGATCAACCCACTATTTTAGGATTTGATCCCGGTCGTTTGAAGTGCGGCATTGCGGTAATGGGAGTTGACCGCGTTTTGAAGTATCACCAAGTGGTGAGTGAATCAGACGCGATCGCCGAGATCGAAACGCTGCGCCAAACGTTTCCCGTTTCTTTGCTGGTGATGGGAAACCAAACAACTTCTAAAAATTGGAAGCTGAGACTTTCAGAAACGCTAATCGAACCACTGCGAATTGTCATGGTCGATGAACGAAATAGCAGCTTGGAAGCCCGCGATCGCTACTGGCAAATGTATCCGCCTAAAGGTTTTTTGAGTCTAGTTCCCCAATCTCTCCGCAGCATTCCTCGCCCCGTTGACGACATTGTGGCAATTCTATTAATCGAGCGATATCTAGAACGGCTCGTAGGATAGTTTTGTCCTTTTCCAGGTGGTGCAGGGTTTCAGCCGCTACTTTCCCTGCCTGCGTAGCAATGACTCATCCCCTGATTCACTCTCACGCGATCGCTTAATCCTCATTCTTCAGGGACGACTACTTATCTTGCCTGGGGTAAAGTGCCTACAGCAAAAACCTAAGCGATGGTTTTGATTTCCAAAAAATTTCCTTCAATTTTTTACTGGAACAATTTAACTTGATGTGCAACTAAAGGCAGCCCACATCTCCCAGCCCCTTGTATTTTAAGGCGCAGGGCTTTTAGATATTTCCGGTGCCCTCTCTCACCAGGAGAGGGCTAGGGTCTAGCTAGCTTGCCGCAGGGTGGGCACTCTTATTCCCTACTTGCGGCTTTCAATGCCCGCTCCATAAAGAGCTTTTGAGCGGAGCGCGCTGCTTTGCCTTTGGCTGGCGATCGCTGAATATATTCCCCATCACTGTGCAGATCCCAGGCTTGAAGATTGTCGGACAGCAAAATATCCAAAATATCTTTGAGTTCATCCTTTAGTTTTGGATCTTCGATTGGAGTGACGGCTTCCACTCGGCGATCAAGGTTGCGCGGCATCCAGTCTGCACTGCCGATATACACTGCTTCTTTGCCATCATGATTATGAAAGGAGAAGATGCGGGAATGCTCTAAATAACGCCCCACAATGCTGATTACCCGAATGGTTTCACTGATGCCCTTTAAGCCGGGACGTAGGCAACACATCCCCCGCACAATCAAATCAATCTCCACTCCGGCTTGTGAGGCTTCGTAGAGTTTTTGGATCATCGCTGGATCGGTCAGCGCATTCATTTTGGCAGTGATTCGAGCGAGTCTTCCACTGCGGGCATTGTCGGTTTCTCGTTGAATTAACTCACCCATGCGATCGCGCAGAGTTATGGGGGCTACTAACAGTTTGCGGAAAGACGATTGGCGGGAATAACCCGTCAATAAGTTTGTTAGATCGGTTAAATCGGCTCCTAGTTCTTCGCAGCAAGTCAGCAATCCTAAATCGGTATACAATCCAGCCGTTTTAGGATTGTAGTTTCCGGTGCCAATGTGAGCGTAACGTTTCAGTTTGCCTGCTTCTTGGCGAATGACTAGAACAATTTTAGTGTGAGTTTTTAAACCAGCTACGCCGTACACGACATTCACTCCTGCGGCTTCTAAACTCCGTGCCCAAGTGATGTTATTGGCTTCATCAAACCGGGCTTTGAGTTCTACTAACACACCGACCTGCTTCCCATTTTCGGCTGCGGTAATCAGCGATCGCACAATCGGCGAGTCTCCGGAAGTGCGATACAGCGTCATTTTAATCGCCAGCACTTGCGGATCATAAGCCGCTTGACTAATAAACCGCCCCACCGATGCAGTAAATGACTCATAGGGATGATGCAGTAGCAAATCACCTCCTCGAATCACGGAGAAAATATCAACTACATTGTCTTTTTTTTGAAAGGCTGACTCGGTTTCATACTCATTTACAGCCTTCAATCGAGCCGGAATTACCCCCGTGGAAGGAGCATCTTTCAACTCTGGCAGAGGCAACCCCATGAAGGAAAACAAATCCTTCAAGTTGAGCAACCCTTCTATTTCATAAACCTCTCTGTCGGTCAAGCCAAGCTCTTCAACCAGCGGCTTTCTGAGCAAGTCAGGCATTCCCTTTTGCACTTCCAACCGCACCGCCGATCCACCTAAGCGATGAGTGCGTAATTCTTGCTCGATCGCCAACAGCAAATCGTCGGCTTCGTCTTCTTGCACATCCAAATCGGCATCGCGGGTAATCCGGAAGACCCCAAACTCTTGGATGATCATGCCTGGAAACAGCATTTCTAGATTGTGGGCAATCAGTTGCTCTAATGGAATGCCCATCCACACACACGATTTGCCGTCATATTGACGCAACTCTTCTGGCAAGGCGATGAAGCGCGGCAAGATGTTGGGCACTTTCACACGAGCAAAACTTTCCTTTGCAGTCTTTGGATCTTTAACGCTGACTGCTAAGTTCAAACTCAGGTTTGACATATGCGGAAACGGATGGCTGGGGTCGATCGCCAGCGGGGTGAGGATGGGGAAAACGCCTTCTTCAAAATAGCGCTGTAGATAGACTCGTTGATCTTTGCTGAGGTCGATGTAGTTGACAAAGCGCACTCCCTTCTCGGCTAGCAAAGGGCGCAATTCACGCTCAAATAACTGGTGTTGCCGGGTCACAGAGGGGCGGAGGCGACTAGTAATTTCATCTAACTGCTGTTGAGGGCTGCGTCCATCTACGGTAGGTGGGTTGACTTCTGCATTGACCTGACCGATCAAACCAGAAATCCGTACCATCAGGAACTCATCCAAATTTGAGCTAAAAATGGCTAAAAACTTCAATCGTTCTAGCAGCGGGGTATGAGGATCGAGAGCTTCTTGGAGGACTCGGTCATTAAACTTCAACCAACTTAGCTCTTGGCTAAAGTAATTTCGAGCATCGAACAAATCAATTTCGGGTGCTGTCTCGTTCGGTAGGGACATGATTTCTTTTTTGCATAGATGCTAAAGATATTGCCAAAATAAAAGAAAAAGGGAAAGTTCAATAGGACACATTATCAGCGTAGCGTCACAAAGTAAGCGCTGGCGATTCCCCTAGGGAGTCCTGTGGAAAGCTTCGCTAACGGTTCACGAATCGCGATACGGCACTCTGTAGAAGCGCTAATAATCTACAACTGCTCAGCCTGTGAATGGAGAAATAAACAAATAAGAGCTTAGAGAAAAATCGTTGAGGATCTTAATTTTGAGTGCGAATAGAAGAAAATCTTAAAAAATTTAGAAACAACTCTTTTGGCGAGTATCGATTCACTAATAGCGATTAGCTTCCAGCCAAATGCTAGCGAAAACATTTTGTTCCTGATCTGCCGCTACACTGATTGATGCAATTTTAATAATAATTAGAAATGCTGCTGCAACAGTTGCGAAATAAGAGCATACAATTATTGAAACCCAACTTAAGACTTAGGCAGCAACAATGGTAGAAGCAACTGAAAAACGACAAAAAGCGATCGCAGTGAAGCAATCATCGATTGGAAACACCAGCGCTTTTCTAGAGTCGCTACCCGAAAAACCCAAAGAAGATTTATCTTTGAGAGAAGCGATCGACCAGCTACGTGAACCTCTAAGGGCAGCGCTTCTCAGAGGTTATACTTATCTAGAGTTGGCAGAAATGCTGACCGAAAAAGGCATAAAAATTAGTGCGTTTACTTTAAAGAATTATGTGCCTTCGGGTAAGCGCCGCGCTAACAAAGAAAAGGAAGCTGCTGCTGCTAAAGTTGGAAATCGTCGAGGACGAAAAAATCAGGCAGTAGAATCAGTAAGTGCAGAACTAGACACTCAGCCCTCCAAACTAGCGGAAACACCTGCTAAATTATCGGTGGATGAGGCTATAAAAACTGAGTTGGAGACGAGTGAAAAAGCGCCTCAGACCCAAAAAGCGTCGGCAGCAAAAACCAAAGCCGATGATGAATCAACGGTAAAGCAACCTACTGCAACAAAATCTCGTACGGCTTCAACGAAGAAGCTTACTTCTACACAATCTCGTAAGACATCCGCTTAAAAAAATCAGCGATCGCTGAGGGGCATCAAACTAAAAGCGCGATCGCATGATCACGATGTACAACTTTTGTGCGATCGCCCGATTCTCCTGACCTGCGCTTGATTCAGAAAGTGCGACCCACCTAATTTAATTAGTAGGACTTACGCACTCGCCCCCTAAATCCCCCAATTCTGGGGAACTTTGATCTCTAGCTCCCCCAGAATTGGGGGTTGGGGGGCAAATTTCGGTTGATTTGCGTAAGTCCTGATTAGGATAAATTTAATTAGGCTAAGTTTGATCAACATTTCACATTGCCTTTCTGACTATCTCCCTTCAATCAGGCTCTTTACAAAGCAGATTTACTGACCAGCATGATGACGAAACAGCGCGTTCTTTCTGGAGTTCAGCCAACGGGCAACCTTCACTTGGGTAATTATTTAGGAGCGATTCGGAACTGGGTTGAAGGGCAGAGCCAGTACGACAATTTTTTCTGTGTGGTCGATTTGCACGCCATTACCGTGCCGCACAACCCCAAAACGTTAGCAGCCGATACGTTGAATATTGCCGCGCTCTATCTTGCCTGTGGCATTGATTTGCAGCACTCCACAATCTTTGTGCAATCTCATGTTTCGGCTCACAGCGAACTGGCGTGGCTGCTAAACTGCATCACGCCGCTTAACTGGCTGCAAGACATGATTCAGTTCAAAGAAAAAGCCGTGAAGCAGGGGCAAAATGTCGGCGTGGGCTTGTTGGATTACCCAGTGTTGATGGCAGCAGACATTTTGCTATATAACGCAGACAAAGTGCCTGTCGGTGAAGACCAAAAGCAGCATATTGAGTTGACTCGCGATATTGTCGATCGCTTCAATCATCAGTTTGGTGATGGTCAGCCCGTCCTCAAATCACCAGTGCCACTCATTTTGGCACAGGGCGCACGAGTCATGAGTTTAACCGATGGCACCAAAAAAATGTCGAAGTCTGATCCTTCAGATCTAAGCCGAATTAACCTGCTCGATCCGCCGGACTTGATTCAAACCAAAATCAAAAAGTGTAAAACTGATCCGGTGAAAGGTCTGGTGTTTGGCGATTCGGAGCGTCCGGAGTGCAACAATTTGCTGACGCTGTATCAGTTGATGTCCGGTAAAACCAAGGATGCGGTGGCGGCAGAGTGTGCGGAGATGGGCTGGGGACAGTTCAAACCGCTGCTGACGGAAACCGCGATCGCTCACCTCAAACCCATCCAAGACAAGTACCACGAGATTATCAACGATCAGGGCTACTTGGAATCGGTGCTGCGCGATGGTAAGGAAAAAGCAGAGGCGATCGCCAATCAAACCCTGCTTAAAACCAAACAAGCTCTGGGTTTTTCTCTACCGCTTTAATCAAGTGAGCCGACAGTGATCTAGCAATACGCTTTTCCCTAGAAACCAATAAGAATTTGCTGCTGCTGCATATGACCTGTGGCGTAGCGTTACGCTGATAGCAAGCTACTTCTTTCGCAACGCCTTACCGTATTACATCAATGCTTAGTCCATCTTCTACTCCATCCTTTCACCAAGCGATTCAGTCGGGTGAGTTTCTGATTACGGCAGAGGTTGCCCCGCCAAAAGGAGGCGACCCAGCGCACATGCTGGCGATGGCTCAACTGCTGAAAGGGCGAGTGCATGGGGTAAATGTGACCGATGGCAGTCGGGCAGTGCTGCGGATGTCGTCGCTGGCTGCATCGGTGATTTTGCAGCAGCATGGCGTGGAGGCGATTTGTCAGGTTGCCTGCCGCGATCGCAATGCGATCGGGCTGCAAGCCGACTTGATGGGCGCTCATGCATTGGGCATTCGTAACATCTTGGCGCTTACCGGCGACCCGGTAAAAGCAGGAGATCATCCTAACGCTCGTCCTGTGTTTGAACTAGAATCGGTGCGCTTACTTACTCTGATCCACAAGCTCAATGGTGGACTAGACTTTAACGATAAGCCCCTGCCCGATGGCGCAACAAACTTATTGGTTGGCGCAGCGGTAGATCCTCAATCTGGCAGTTGGTCAGGGCTACAGCGCCGATTTGAACGCAAGCTGGCGGCTGGCGCACAGTTTTTTCAGAGCCAGTTGATCTCCGATTTCGATCGCCTGGAAAAATTTATGACTCAAGTTGCAGCAGGGTCTAACAAGCCAGTTTTGGCGGGTATTTTTCTGCTCAAATCAGCCAAAAATGCCCAGTTCATCAATCGCTGTGTTCCCGGTGTTCACATTCCTGATGAGATCATCGATCGCCTAGGTGCCGCTGCCGACCCGCTGCATGAAGGCATGATGATTGCTGCTGAACAGGTGCGGCTGGCGCGTGAACTGTGTCAAGGCGTTCACATGATGGCAGTCAAGCGCGAAGATTTGCTTCCGCAAATTCTTGATTTAGCAGGCATTCCACCGCTGAGTTAGGGAAGAGTGGCAAATGGTAAGGGGGCGATCGCGTAGCGTCTTTATAGGAGATATTGATCGCTTTTCAGTCAGCGTCTTCTCTATCCTGACTGGTGCTTAAGTGAGTTGTGCTTAAGTGAGTTGTGCTTAAGTGAGTTGTGCTTAAGATAATTATGCGATTTTTTGTCTACCCTCGAACGAGATAGATCAGCGTTGTAACCCGTTTCTTTTGTTTGTGTTATGTATGAGTCAATCAACCTCTTTTTAGTCAACGATTGTTTTTCTAAGTGAGCCACTTTTTAAGTGAGAAACTTATTGATCTAGTGCTTTTTATCTAAATGTCTAAGTTTATTTGAATGTGTTTGTAGATATAGGTTTCGGCGTTTGAAATGAAGCAGCGATCGCGGATTCAACTCTACTATTGACAAGCTTTCGTGATAAACCAAAAGCCTCCCGGTCACGACTGATTTTGGCGTGATACATTATCAATACTGCTCGTTATTGAAAACACCGGGTTCATCCAAGAGAGGAAAATATGTCTGAAATTCAAACTCCTATTCGTGCTTTTGACCAAGTTGTTGATAATCCAGTTGGCTTAGAGCTTTCCGTAACCACGCCCATCATTGAAGGAATGAACCTTACTTTAGCCAGCTTTCAAGCGCTTTATCTGCAATATCAAAAGCATCATTTTGTCGTGGAAGGCGCTGAGTTTTATTCGCTTCACGAGTTCTTTGCTGAAAGCTATGGACAGGTGCAAGGCTACATTCATAAAATTGGTGAGCGCTTAAATGGTTTAGGCGGCGTTCCGGTTGCAAGCTTTGCAAAGCTCGCTGAACTGTGCTGTTTCACGCCAGAACCTGATGGTGAGTACAATTGCCGTCAAATGCTGGAGCATGATTTGCAAGCGGAACAAGCAGTGATTAATTTGCTGCGTCGGCAAGCTGGACAGGCAGAAAGTCTGGGCGATCGCGCGACTCGTTTGCTGTATGAACAAATTTTGTTGGAAACGGAAGATCGAGCTTTTCATCTAGATCACTTCTTGGCTAAAGATAGTTTGACCTTCGCTTACGTCGTTACCAATAATTAACTTCCACTGAGAGCGATCGCCCTTCCAATTTATTTACAAGGGCGATCGCTCAATGTTTAAACTTGAGAATTGCGATCGCTGTATTCTAGAGCGTTTACCGATCACAGTTTAGTTAACATCATACCCATTGCAGTTGCACGACTGATTAAATTATCTTTCTAACTTGATAACGTTTGGCTCAGATTGCACTTTATGAAGGTTTTTAAATCTCTTTTCAACTGTTTTACAGTAGCCACTCTTATCAGAGTTTTGTAAGATGAAACCATAAGATTTACTGAGTTAAGCCACTTGAATCCTTTGATTGATTTGCCCTGTTTCTCTGTATATATTCTGATTTTTCACGGGAGTTCTGATCAGCGATCGCGCTTGGCTTCAGAAGCTTTGACCAGTCGGTTCCGCGATCGGGTATCGGTTCTTTTTCAAGACCTACCTCTTGTTTACGATGCTTACTTAGAATGCCATCCGTTGCCGTTGCACCAACAAATTGAGCAAATTGTCCAGATCAGTCAAGCAAAAGAGCCATTCAAAAAGATTTCTCTACAGCTATTGCCAGTTTTTTTGCTGGCTGGTGTGCATTTGCTCGAAGATATTCCGGCTGAAATCGCTCAAGCCCAGCAATTAGTGGGAGACAAAGCGACGTTAAATGTAACGGCTCATTTGGGTTCTCATTTAGGGTTACGGCAACTGCTCAACGATCGCATATCGTCCCTGCCAATGGAAGCCTGGATCTTGCTCGCCCATGGCAGTCGTCGCTTGAATGCTAATCAACCGATCGCAGCCCTTGCCGATGATCTCGGTGCCACCGTTGCCTATTGGTCAACATCACCTAAATTGGAATCGTGCCTGCAAGACCTTGCTAACTCAGGCTATAAAAACATTGGCATCTTGCCTTATTTCTTGTTTCACGGCGGCATCACCGACGCGATCGCCCAATCCATCACCCAATCTCAACAGCATTCCAGTCTCAAAATCACCCTCGCCGAACCGCTTGATGCCAGCCCCGGGCTGGTCGATCTACTCGTCGATCTAGCCAACCAATGATCAGTGCAGAATGCGAAAAATCAACCATCAAACATTACGTCTTTATCACTGTTTTTAGGCTTGCATCCATAATTCCGTTCGGCTGAGCGCTCAGCCGAAGCCTGACCCTAACCCCCCTTGCTTTCCCTTCTATGAATCAATTCGGCAAAGTCTATCTTGTTGGCGCTGGACCTGGCGATCCCGGCTTAATGACCCTCAAAGGCAAAGCTCTTTTAGAGTGTGCCGATGTCGTAGTTTATGATGCCTTGGTCAGTCCCCAAATTTTAGCGATGATTAATCCGAACGCAGAGCAGATTAATGCTGGAAAGCGGAAAGGGATGCATTCTTTGGTGCAAGAAGACATCACTCAATTATTGGTGAATAACGCACAGTCCGGCGGTTGCATTGTGCGTCTCAAGGGGGGCGATCCATTCATCTTTGGGCGAGGGGGCGAGGAGATGGAAGACTTGGTGGCAGCCGGGGTTCCTGTGGAGGTAGTGCCGGGAATCACCTCTGGAATTGCTGCCCCTGCCTATGCAGGCATTCCCCTCACCCATCGCCACTACAGTTCTTCAGTGACTTTTGTGACTGGGCATGAAGGCGCTGGAAAGTATCGTCCCGCTGTGAATTGGCACGCGATCGCCCACGGCTCCGAAACCATCGTGATTTACATGGGCATCCACAATCTGCCCTATATCATTGAGCAACTGTTGGCGGCAGATTTAAGCCATACAACACCCATTGCGTTGATTCGCTGGGGCACTCGCCCAGAGCAAGAAGAACTCAGGGGAACATTGGAAACCATTGTGCAACAGGTGGAAGCAACAGGATTCTCGGCTCCCGCGATCGCGGTAATTGGGCAAGTTGTCAACCTCCACGCAATCCTGGCAGATTGTAGACCGCCCCAATCTAGCTAATTAGTAAAATCGATTAGCTCCTCTTCAGCGGGGTCAAACGCTCGCCAGCCAGTCGCTTGACAGATCGAGCGAATCACGCCCATAACGACCGCATCATCCCCAGTATAAACATCCAACCCCAACATCAAAATTGGCTCGTCGTCTGGAATGTAAAACTCTAAATGGCACTGTTCGCTAACAACGCCGCCCCGATCAGGATGGGTTGGATTGACTGGAAACTTCCAATCTGGACAGGTTTTGGACAATACAGATAAAACTTCTGATCTGCGTCCTAGGGGAAGCATATCGGCATTAGTAACCCCTTCAAACGAGGTGATAGTCTTAGAAATGTTGATAAGATCGATTTGCCGAGTCATGGATCACAGTGATGAGCGTTTGTTCGGAGCCGAGGACATTAATTTAGAGTAGTAGATCTAGCAGGTAAAGCTTCAGAAGTCAGATTTGCTGGCAATTGGGAGTGATACCCAATCCTAGAAACTCTCTAATCCGAGTGTAAGATTAATCCTACCCACTCACGCTGTAAGTTTTCTAACTTAATTTCTACTAAAAATTCCATCTAAAATGATTGTCCCTGAATGAGTGTATCTGGTTAGCGAAGAAGTTGCCCGCACAAATTGAATTACAAGTTGAAGAAGAAGATGCTGGAGAACGGCTCGATGCGTTTCTGGCAGACCAGTTGGTCGATTTGTCGCGATCGCGTGTACAAAAACTTATTGTTCAGCAACAGGTGATTCTCAATGGTGAGGTTTGTCGTTCCAAAAAAGAATTGGTGCAGGCAGGCGATCGCATCCATCTCACTATTCCCGATGCCGAACCGCTCAATCTTCAGCCAGAAAATATTCCCTTAGACATTTTGTATGAAGATGCCGAACTGCTAATTGTGAACAAGCCTGCGGGTTTGGTGGTGCATCCGGCTCCCGGTCATTCCAGCGGCACTTTGGTGAATGCGCTGCTGTGGCATTGCCGCACAGAGTCGGGAGGCAGCACTCTATCAGGCATTGGCGGCATTCAGCGTCCCGGCATTGTGCATCGACTGGACAAAGACACCACCGGGGCGATCGCCATTGCCAAGAGCGATCGCGCTCATGTGCATTTGCAGCAGCAGTTTCAGCATAAGACGGCAAGGCGAGACTATCTGGGCATTGTCTACGGTGCGCCCAAAACTGAAAGCGGTACGGTGAATGCAGCCATTGGGAGAGATTCCAAAGACCGCCAAAAAATGGCGATCGTGGCTGAAATTGATGGCGGACGAACTGCAATCACCCACTGGCAGGTAAAGGAACGGATTGGTAACTACACGCTGATTAACTTTGAGCTTGAAACCGGGCGGACTCACCAGATCCGGGTGCATACCGCTCATTTAGGACATCCGATTGTCGGCGATCCGGCTTATGGATCTGGGCGTTCTGTGGGCGTTAATTTGCCGGGTCAGGCGCTCCATGCCTGGAGATTGCGGTTAAGGCATCCGGTGTCCAACGAGTGGATAGAAGCGATCGCCCCTGCGCCAGCTTCCTTCACAACGCTGCTAGAAGTGCTGCGAAAACGCCAGTGAAGGTACAGGGTGCCGAGTGCGAGGTGCGTCAATTCACACGCCCATCCACTCATCCCCCATCCACTCCCATCCAGCCACTACTGCAACTTCAGCCTCACTTTTAGGCTGAAGTTGCCCGCAGCGACCTCGCCACACGATCGCCCTCGAATCTGATGGGTGCCCTTTTGGGAAGGCGGAATATGGGCGGCTCACCGATTATGACTCAGGCTTCAGCGATCGCTTTGTCTGCGCTAGAGCTTCTTCTAAGTCAGATAGCTGCACTGCGCCTGGAAGCGGTTCTCCATTCATTACAAAAAATGGAGTGCCCTCAACGCCTAGTTTTTCCGCGATTTCCACATCTTGATTGATCGCGCTTGCCGCTGCACTACTGGCGCGATCGCGCTCAAACTTCGCCAGATCTAGCCCCAAAGATTTTGCGGTTGATTGATACAGCGCCTCACCTAGTTGCTTTTGGTTCGTAAATAGAGCATCGTGAAACTGCCAAAATTTGCCTTGCTGTCCGGCTGCCCACGAGGCTTTAGCCGCTGGTAGTGCCTCTGCATGGATCGAAGTTAGCGGCAAATGTTTATAGGTCAGCGTCACGGTATCTCCATGTTTTGCCATAAAGTCCTTCAGCGTGTCGTTGGCTTTGGCACAATAAGGACACTGAAAATCGGAAAACTCCATCAACAGCACTTTTCCGTTCTTCGCGCCCTTAGTGGGTGAGTTGCCAATCACGGCTTTAGGGTTGGCTTTTATCTGCTGCAAAAAAGCTTGCTGCGCCTTTTGCTGAGCTTCTTGCTGCTTCTTTTGATAAGCCTGCACCGTCTCCAAAATGGCTTCTGGATTCTCCCGAATAATTTGCAGGACTTGATCCCGGAGTTGGGGATTAATCTCGCTACCGCCTGCTTCTGCCGGGAGCCATCGATTGATTAAGGCGATGCAGACCACTGCCACCAGCAATCCTGGCAACCGCTGAAACTTAATGAATCTTCCTAGTGCTTTTCTTGCCTGCTGCCAAAACTGATTGCGACTCATCACTTCTCCTCACGCTTCACTCCTATTTCTCAACCGCACGACGCGATCGCCCTCATTCTGCCACAGGGATTCTATTGTTGGGGTTGTTGAATAGAGGCGATCGCTCCAGTCCTTGCTGTCACTCACCATCACCGCAAAACCGCGATCGTCCACTAACCATGAAAACCTCTCCCCGACCCGATTAGCCCGTTGCAGCCCCTACACTTTTGAACATCAACTTGCTTTTGCCAAGGGACGGACTGTTAAAATTTGGTCAGAGCGCAGAACTTTTACCGCAGAGCTTGGGATAGCTATTACTGCAAAAGATTCACCGACCGCATTAAAGACTTCCAGCACACAGCCCTCTTCGCCATCACTCGGATGAGGGACAAAATCAACCAACACTGCAACATCTCCTGCTCTCAGCCCATACTCTGGCAAGTCGCGAGTTAATGCAACCTCCTGATATAATTCCATCGTCATGTTAGGACTCCTTACGGGGTTTAAGGGTCACAAGCTGAAATTTGCCATCGATCTGTCTTTGTAGCCAAACTGTAACGACCGATAGACGCACACCATTCCCACCGACTAGATCTCCTTCAACTTGATAAAAGGTTCCATACTCATTGCTTCTATTCAGGCTCTTCTGAGGTCATGGTGATAAGTTATTCTAATCAGAGAAGCAAGCTAACAGCCTAGTGCAGACTGGCGGAAGAAACGAATCAGTTAATCGGAGGGCATGAAGGATAAGCTGAAGCCGTAAGGTTATAGT
>ENA-ORBV01009086-ORBV01009086.1-microbial-mat-metagenome-genome-assembly--contig:-NODE-9086-length-16471-cov-5.945834_pt1 | contig 16471 bp, 8 predicted proteins | sample MGYA00237777_ERZ505514 | MGnify/ENA primary metagenome ERZ505514 (study PRJEB26160, sample SAMN06269048) | microbial mat metagenome | isolation source: Oligotrophic lake microbial mat | place... | reverse complement strand
GCCCGTTGGGCGTGCAAGTGCGGATTCCGCGATTGCCCAGTCGAAACTGCTACTACTACTAGTATTAATCAATAGCAAAACAGCACAAACCGGATCTATGCTAGCATGAAATTTGCAATTTTTGTAGTAACTGAGAACCGAAGAAATCTAGCACCATCGTACAAAAAGTATTCGCACTCTAAAGAATCTAGTTCTCTTTCTGGAGGCAGTCCGGCTTGAGTTGGACATGTTTTGTGAGAGACGACTGTTGCATTGTTTTGCATCCACATGTTGTCAGACAACACATTGCCAAATGATATTGCAATTTTCTCCCCAACAGATTTAGCTGCCTTCTCTCATAAAATTTCAAATCCAACTTCGGAAACACACTTCCACTAACTCTTTCATAGCTGTGGCATGACTTTTTGTGTGGCCTTTGAACGTCTTCCACTGACTGACTGGCGAGGCAAATAGAGTTTACCTCACGCCCCAGTTCGTGAGTTCTCAACATGGTAAATAAAAGTGATCAGAGGAATGATTCAATCCGCATGGCTTGCGAGCTCTGGTTTCCTTATCGCCAAAACGAGCTGGTCAATTATTATTGAATAGGGTAATTTACTAACCAGTAAAAAGTGGTTTTTGTGCTGTGCTCGTTTTGAAGTTTTCTCGCAAACATACGAACCATTCCAGTCCTTCAATCAATAATAATAATTATAATTGAAGAACCATCGAAGAAACGAGAAAGGCTCGGAGTGAAGTCGCTGGCAACAAAAGAAGAGAGAGAACCCCCCTTTCATGCACGCTACACTACAACAACTTCTTATGAACAAGAAGAACAGTGAGTATTTGAACTAGAAAAAGATGTCTGGATTTCCTTACGATGGCTGGGGCGTGAAAGAGGAGGGACAAGAAGAAGAGGAAGCGAACTGGGGCTCTGTTAGTATTAGAAAGGAGGATGAGCCGCCACTACCACAACCAAGTGAAGTTCGAATCAAGCAAGAAGAAGAAAGCGACAACGATGAATCGTCGGCCGAAGAGGGAGAAATCGAGGATGACGTTCATGCGCCAGAACCGAATACAATCCTTAGCTACAACCATCGTCACCAAGCAGTGTCGCACACGGCGCCCCACGATGGCCACAGTAACAGAGCTTTGTCTCCTTTCAACGACGAAGACGCCCCCCCTGAGCCAGTACTAAGCTACAATACAAGCACTCCTGTGCACAACAGTCGTGGCTACAGAGTCTCTTCTCCTTTGCATGCGCAGCCTCCATTTGATGCTCAAGAGCCCGTGTCGCCAGTGATCAACAACCAGCATTCCCACAATCCTCAACATCAAAACAATAGACTTCGCATATCAGCAACAGCAGCAGCAATGGTGACACCTCAACTACAGGCGCCGCCGCCGCCAGAACAAGCAGAAAATGGACCTGCCCCCGTTTCGGCGGGAGTGGATGGGATTGGGCTTTTCAAGAGTTGGAGAGAATCGTATGTAGACCCAAAGGCTGCCTGCCATGATTTGCTGGACAATTGCTTTGATGCCACGTTACACGATTATTTCAACGGGAAAATTCGAATGGATTACTTCCCCACGAATGGATTCGTCATTCTCAACAATAGCAAAAAGGCCATCAAAAGGCTGTCCCAGACCATGACTGCCTACCGTAGTGAAAAGAGTTCGGCGGATGCTATTGGAGAGTACGGAGTGGGCCTCAAACAATCTGTGGCCACCTTATCCCATTGTAACTTTGTACTGACGCGTAGCAAGCAGCGTGTCGAGTTCGGAGTGATCGCGGACAGTCTGCAGACTCAAACCAATGTATTCCTGCCACACTTTTCCTTCTCCATCGAGAATGTAGACCAACTGGAAGACGAATTGAAACAACAATTTACCAACATTGTAAATAGCAATGCTCAAATATCGCAGCTCATTGCATCCGAATTGGGAAAAAACCAGGATGTTGAATCGTCCATTCAGGTGTTGGTGGAACGATGCTTGAATATGTGGGACGCCGAATGGGGTGCCCAAAAATATGTGTTCCAAGTGATATGTTGCAACCTAATTCACGGTCCCTCGAAAGCCTTCTTGCAGGCGATAAAGGACACGTTGCCAAAGAACTACATTAATGTACCTCCCCGGGGCTTTGAGTTTTACATCATGGGCAAGAAGGTTCTCTTCCAATATTGGCAAAACCGTTTGGTGGAGATGACCAAATTTGAGGTCAACATTCCCAAGGACAAGCACATCAAAGATTTGTCGGATCATTCCCCGTGGCAACAAAATGGCTATGCTCTAAGCATCTATTGTGGATTCGATGCTATACGCCTTGAGGACAAGAAAGAAAAACTGGCTAAAACTTGCCAGTTAAATATCTACAGCCGTCAATCGGGCCGCCTGATTGAAACGACCCCGGACGCCCGGGACATGCTAGGAATGATTTCCTCCGGAATCGATTTTTCTCAGGGTCTGACGGTCATTGTAGACGACGCGGGCGGTAACTTGCCGTTGAAGCCAACCAAGGACGGAATGTCGTGGACGAAAGAGTCGCTTGGGGAAGTTCATAAGAGCAACCTATTCGCTTGGGTCGGCGCGGTTGGAACTATGTATTGGAAGTACCACGAAGCAAAGTTTAAGGCTAAGCATACTGATTTCAAGAGAAAGATGAAAGTCGCGATTCTTACCTTTGTCACGCAAATCGAGGAGCGACAGAAGCAACTGGAAACAACTTCGGATGACGAGTCGTTGTCGATCATGAAACGGCTGGAAGATGCAAAATTCTCAATGTTTTCCGATGTCAAATGGACCAAGGCAGTATCTACAAACGATAGGAAACTGAAAATTCGGAAGTCAAGCCATAAAGTGGTTCTTTGGAAAGGACCTGCGACGATTTTCCAACTTAAAGATACAGATTACAGCAGGGGGGCAACAAGCAGCGAGGCAGAAGGGAAGAAAGCGGGGAAGAAACCTGAAAAGGACCGCAGACATCCAGCTGCAAAAAGAAGGGCATCTGCGGCAGGACTTTCCGGTACTAGGGTTTCACCTCAGCACAACTCGTCACCTGAGCACCACACAGAAAGTAGCTCTGGTAGCGAAGAAGAAGATTTGACGGGCTTTATTCGACCAACTAAAGTGGCGAGGACAGTGAGTGCCCCCGGCAAGGAAATACGTCGGCCAGGTTCAAAGGCTTCGAAAATTGGCAGTGTGACCGATAGCGCGTATAATTTAAGAGCGTTAGAGCTGAAGAAGGAGTTAAAAGCGAGTAAAAATCGAATTCAAGAGCTAGAAACTGAGCTACTGCACGCGAGGAGGCAAATCCAACAACAGAGATCTCGTGTACACACTAACCCTGACTTTTCTGATACATCAAAGCAGGCTCTTCAGGAGGCGAAGCTAGAAAATGCACGGCTGCTGCAGCAAAAGGCAAAGCTTGAAGAAAGCCTGCAAAGGACCGAAGAAGAACGGGCACGGGAAGTCTCTTCATTACGGTTTGAAGTCGAAAGCTTGAAATTACAACTGCAGCAGCAACAAGTAAACGGAATGAGCGAAATGTATGAAGATCCCGTGGCCGACTTTGCAACAAGTTTTGATCAGCACTGAGATATGTAGCGTTCTGGCATTGTGGCAGTGTGGATTGGGCTCAATCGGTATGTTTTGTATTGTTCCTCCTGTTGCCACCGATAGGTTTTCAACAATTGAATGAATGCTGGCTGCAAGGAAGAAGATCACGGCAATACAAGGTTCAAAAGCTAGCTCTTTAATTAGCTACTTCTCGTCCAGAATTCTTAGTATATCTGAGTAGAACTCCGCGCACACTGCACTGGCAAAATCCAATGGAATGGGATTGGACTATTGACATCTCAGTCGGCGAAAGTTTAGGTAATATTAGTTGAAACGAGCAAGCAAACAAGCATTGCCACCGGTTTTCGGCCAAAGCAGCTTGATGCTCTTATCGTTTCTCAATTCTCTGGCGCTTTCGCGGGTGGTGGCGTCCACTTGCAGCTGCAACACACCAAAGACAGGGTGTCTCCCTCAACAGGGCATATTTCAGACCCAGTGATTCAATGTCGCGTTTCACAGCATTATACCAAGACCGAGGACTCCTTCGAAGTGTATTGTAGAGTTTCGTGAGGTAGTCGGTGGGGTCGCTATATTTAGAGGAATCGGCAACTGCCAATATTTCAGGGTAGAACTTTTCTTCTCGACTCTCGAGGTCAATGCCGGCGTGCATATTCGCTAGGAGCTTCACAAACTCCTCCGCGGTCGTGCTCCTGTCACGGACCTTGCTTCTCCCAAAACGGTTGAAAGTCGTCAAGTGGTATATTTGATATGCCGCAGAAAAACTTTCATACCTAAATTCGTGGCGAGGATCGCGCCTCCAGCTGTGTCTGGGAATTACTGTGTAGAAGTGTTGGTCGTCGCAAATGTCCGCAAATTCGATCGTGGTGTTGTTGAGTCTCTGGAAAACGTCTACGAATGTCTCGCTGATGTTAGTTCCCTCCATTGACAATCCTCGCAAAAATAAGAACTGAAGACTTTTGTTGGCTCCCAAGGCTTCGCACAGACGGCCCACCTCAATTTTGTAAGAGAGGCAATGATGCTCGTCAAAGTCCTCAAAAGAGCCCTCTACCTGCAGAAATTCAAGACATCCGTGTTCAACGAGCGCAACCAACGGCCCGGTGATGTTTACAATGCTGCTTGGTTCTGGGTGTGGACCGAGACAAAAGATTTTGAGTTTCGATAAAATAGACACCGCATCAAGAGCGCCGAGAATCCATGTAGGGTTGTTGATGAGGTGTCCTGGCGCGAACATAAGCCTTTCTAGCCTTTTCAGTTGAGATATCTTTTTCCACATTGCTGTCCAGCATTCTGAGGGAATATGAAAATGATAAAGATTCACGCGCTGTATTTGAAGACTCTCGTCTGCCTTGTCATTTTCATCCCATGGACATTCATAGCGCTTGCCATCTACCTGGATATCTAGACTCCCGACCGCATCCCGGGAAAGGAAGGTCTCCAATGTTGTCTTGTCGGCAAAGAGGAACGAATCCAGAGTCAACGCTTGGAGAGTCCAATCTCGTCCATTCGACAAAAGCCCCCGTGTAATTGACTGTAGACAACCCCGGTATCCCGCAAAGAAATCTTCTTGCTCTGCATGAGGCTGGCTACAAGAAATCGCGACCTCCTGGAGTGACTGATTCTTCTTGGTAAACAAACGCTGAAGAGATCCCGCCGCCAATTCCTGTTCCGGGCCAAACAAGTCCAAGGGAGGAAACAATTTCAGCCTTTCAACTTTTGTGGAGGCATTATCTGATAGCAGCGACAAGACGTGCGCAAAACCTTCCCGGGTCCAGTGCGCTGGTCCACACTCCAAATATCGTGTATTATGAACAATGATTTTTTCAAGAGCTCTTGCTCGGCTGACATCCAGCTCCGACTGTAAACGAGGCTCCCATTGTATCTTGAGGTCATCGAAGTGCCCCAAAGGAAAACTCGATACTGCTATATCCAGATATTCTGGTCCGTAGCCATAAAGCAAAAGACACTCCACCAGTAATCTTTCATGGATACCTCGTTTTGTCGCTTCATTCGGAAAAAAAACTCAACACATCCTTGATTACATCAAGAGGAACACGGATATCAGCAGCGTCGGCTTTTTGTAGAATGCCATCAAGCCCGGTGAAGGGTCCATCATCTGTATCATGAGCGGCTCCGGGGTCGTAAGCCTTTACTTGCAGCGCCACGTCTCGTCCAAATCCACTGTACAGGACAAAGAAAAATGGGCTCCATTCCGAAGGAGGGCAGTTTTCTCCGTCTGCTTCGATAGTATACTTTTGAGAGGCAAGGAGGGGGTAACGTTCGATTATCTTCAACGCCCCCTTTTCTAGCCAGTTTTGTCGGTTTTCAGCGCTATTCATCAGGAAAATTGGATGCCTTTCCTCAAAGATTCGATGCAACCAAACATCAGCTTTGAAGAAGGGTAGACTCAGAAGCATACTGTCTGTAATTTCCGACTCGGGGAACTCTTCGTCGTGATAGTGTTCGTGAACTCTTGCTTTAATCTCTTCTGCCGAATCTGCTCCAAATTCATCCTGAACTTCCAGCAGATCGATTACTTCATACAGTTCGATAAAAAAGGCAATGGCGCCAAGATGAATGAGAAATCTTCGATTCTGCAGCAAGTCACATTCACTTCTTTTCTGAAGTAAAAAATCCACACTCAACATTTGAATATCTTCGAATGTAGTGACATTATGCTTGTACAAGAATCTCAATAGTTTACAAGGACTAGAACCGTCATCCTCCAAAATTCTTGTATCAAAGAAAGGAGGCAGATTCAGCCACTTCTTGTCCTGTCCTGCAAACATGATCGACACGAGGGGCATGAACTCCTCTTTCATTTTACTTCTGGTTGTAGCGCTTTGGGCGCTCATCATGTCGTTGGGCACGATGGCTCGGATTCTTTGTTCATTCAAGAAAGTCTATCGCTAGCTAGTAGTAGACTTTGTGATCATCCCCACCTTTGTGTATGCGGACGCTTCCTGGGCTACTTATGAGTATCCAGTCTCGCCACCCCTTTGCCGTGATATCGATAGAGAGTTCTTCTTGTTGTTGATGGGATTTTAATCAATCAAAAAGAAGGTTCGGGTTGAATATTTCGTTGGGTCGCACACTTTCTCTGTCCAAACGGCTTTCTACTGGAGTGCTACTGTACATTTTGGAGTAGCTATCTAGCTAGTACAGTAGTCATAACTCCACAACTGCCTCGACTAGTCTACTATTCGTAGCCTTTTTATCTGGACCGACTACACCCTGGTCCGAGAGACCAGTTTCTGAACTAGACTGCAGCATAACATGCACGCAAAGTTGTAGCTCAACAAGTAGTTTATAGACCATGGCCACTCATTAAGTACGGTAAATGAGGCAAATTCGTTTTAACACTTTGTAGTAAAAGCCGGATACCAAACAACCATTTGCAGCCAATGCCTTCGACTAATAAATCTAAATAAGAACGGACACCTCGGATGCCACGGAACATACAAAGCAAAATGATGTGTTTGCCATGGACCGAGAAATATTTTCAGAGCCAGAGAGTGGCACACGTAAAAAAGAACCGAGGTCCATCTTGTGAACGTTCAGTGTTGTCCGAGATAAACTCCTTCAATTTTTGGAAGTGGAATCAACTTTTGTATGCTTGGGCAACGCTGACCTTTGGATGATGTCAGATGTGGAATCCAAATCAAACAGAAATCTATACAGTGAGCTTCCAGTCCAATCTCCAACCTCATACACTTGTGCAATAGTTCCTCACATGGGATCTCTTTCCTACTGTTCTTGTCCCTTTGACATCCAACCTTGAAGACCCTGTCCTGTGCCTCTCGCCTCGATTTTTTTTGAGAATAATAGCAAACATTGTCGTTTTGCTTTCGCAAAAAAGAATTGTTGTTTTCATCTAATATTTACTTTCTACAGCTGCTGCATTTCTTCTCTTCCTTGCAAAACCTCCTATCCGCTTCAAACATCATCTCAACAAATTGCTTTAATTTGTCAATGATTCCAGTCGTTCCATTTTCTTTTCTTTCTTCCTTCGGTGCACTTCATCCAAGTTGAACTCGTCATCAAGCAAAAACTCAACCTGGGCATCACAAACTGGTGATACAATCCCTTTTTATTGGGCTTTTGCTTCCACAACTGGCACCGCTACTTCCTCTGTCACTGCTGCCACCTCGGGTTCAATGGCACCACGGGTATAACTCACGTAGGAAGTCCAGAAGAAGCTCACTAAATGCCGAAAGGGCATTCGAATGTGAATGGGAAGCACAAATTGCACACAATCGGAAGGTCCCCACAATTGAATCATGGCCGTCAAATCTTCCTTGATATTCTTGGAATACTTGGTAATACCATCCTTGGCCCAATCCAAAGGATTCCAACTGTGACCACCCACAAATTCCTTGACGGTATAATAGGTTGGAAAGTAAAAGAGGGGCAAATGAATCGTCACATCAAAGAGTACCATTTTCATGGCATCCAAAATTCCCGCCGTGTCTTTGAGCTTTTCCGCAAAGGACAGCTTGGCAAATCGATCCATGGTAGGGAACCATTGACGATATTTGGTCACCATGAGCCACCATTGGAAACATCCCAAATAGGCAAACCCAAAGACGACGAAAATACCATTGCGTTTCCAATCAATTTCATTCCATGATTTTCCTTCGGCCACTACTTGACATACCAAATCGGCAGCCGAAGTTTTGCCCGTAGCAATGATCAGTTGAAAGGCAAAGGGATGATCTTTGGGAAAGGACATGATGCCACCCTTGGACGCCGCCTCGGCAGCTGGTTTGACCACCGATTCACTGCTCAATTTGGCCGTCTGCTGTTTGGCGGCAGGTTCCACAGACGCCTTGAAGGACTTGGCGGTCGAGTGATACACGCGCCGACTGGCCGTGGAAAGCAGCGAGGTAGTTCGATACATGGACAACATTTTTGAAGGGTTTGTGTAATTTGTTTATTGGCAATAAATCGCTTCTTCCTTGATTTTCTTCGACTGAAAACTTTTGCTCGTAGTACCGCTTACGGGAAAAAACTATTCTCCTCCAAATATGAAATGCTGGTTGGTAGAAGAAATTCTCTTCCCCATCAAATAAAATGCACAGCTACGAGCTAGTGCAACTGCAGATGCTGATGTTGTTGAATTGATCTCAGCACTACGTCGACCTACCGGATGTGAACATTGTAATGCTTTTGTCAAGCCAACGTGGCTTCCTATTGCTCGGTCGTGTTGACGTTGCCATGGCCCTTCGAAAGAAAGATGAGAGTAGCGTCGATGACAGACGAGTGCTGACGAGGACCCAATCCCTAATTGGAGACCTCTCATGGATGATGTGGATTCAGAAACCACGTGGATGACGTTGCGACCAAATTCGTTATTGCTTGGAAACAGGGTGCGTTCTATTCAAGGTTACCCATCCCTCTATCAGCACCTCTGCTAGCTAGCTAGCAAGTAAAACACTGGATACGACGAGTAGTATCGTTTGCACTTTGGTCTGGCTTGTGGATTGCTCCAGCATCTTATATCCCTGACAAACAAGTCTTTCAGACTGCACGAGCTAGATATCTTGGCCACCATTTGATATTTAGATCACGCTTTAAACATGGGTGCACTCTGATGTTGAACCACAGCAGAAGAAGTTACTGTTTTTGATGTACCCAAGTAACACCAACAAAAGTGGGCACTCTATTCTTCTTGATTCACAGCATAGCAAAGATCAAAATTACTCTCCACTTCTTTTTTCTAATTCTTCTTATACAAAATTACAAGTAAGCAATAGCACCATTGAATCGAAAATCAATAATCTTCCAGTTCAATTCCATTTCTTCTTCGTTGTATTCTCGCTGAAAGGCACAAACATAGGAATTCGCACGAATATCATCTTCTGACCCTTCCACGACTTCTCCTGTTTCTTTCTTGGTGACGCAATTTATTTGTTGGCACATGAAATGTAACAAAATAATGGGGGATCCCTTATTGACTTCGTCAGGCTGTTGTGATTGATTATTGTGTTGACGTCATAATATATAAATGTTGGGTGAGAAAGTATATATTTAGCGAGCTCATCAAATCATACTTGAATTTCATAAACAAAAGCAGTGTGCATGAACTAGATTTTCTGTCTCTTACCTCCACCGCCAAAATTTCAGAATTCATAATACCCAAGACATGTGTATCAATTTGAACTTTCTCCTGTTCCCGGGCAGCAATTTCTGAGGCAATTCGTTTAAAGACCCCTTCTCCGAGCCACGGTTTGAGTTGATTGGTTTTTCCTTGCAGAAACCATTCCATGACTTGTGGCAGTGTGTGTCCGACAACATCTCGACGCCAATCCTCCAAAGTAAAATCGGGATCCAATACCCGCAATTCCTTGACGGCAATACTTTCGGGCGTTTCCGCAGTTAGTGTATCATATACGGAGGATGCTCGGTAGACCCATGGATTTTGACTCGTTTCCCATGCCTCTCGTGCATCTTCTCGTAAATGATCTACTTTTTGTTTGACATCTTTGGCGCCACTCTTGACATAGACTTCTTCACTTCGTGTCAACATATCTTGAATAATGGGGGCGTCGGTCAATCGTCGTTGCATGCGTTCCCAGGCCGTCAAATGTTCGGATTCGTCAATGACCATAATTTCGACCGGACCCGTATATTTTTTCTCGCCCTCGGCCGTGGCTTCCGGATGTTTTAATTTTTTGTTAATGTCTTTGCGGTCACCCGCCTTGATCAAATCTTGCCATGCCAACCCAACTTCTTTGGCAAAGCCATCCCATAGGTCGGCGGCTTTGTGTAAAAAGTCTCGATTATCGTCACCACCACCACCACTAGTGGCAGAGTCTACGTCGCCCTCTTTTTTCGTTTTGGATTTGAGTCGATTGACCGTGTCTCGAAGAGAATCTCCAGAGGCATTTTCGTTTTTTGCCTCGCTTTTTTCTTCGTTTTTTTCAGTAGTGTCGTCTTTTTCTTCCTTTTTGTCTTCGTCCACTGGTTTGTCGTCATCTGTTTTTCCTTCTTTGGTCGAGGTGGAAAAATTGCGAGTCCAAGAACTCACACTGGAATAAATATTATTAGTATTGTCAAAGTTGTGAACCATCAGCGTTCGTCGTTGCTGTTGTTGTTGTTGCTGTTGCAAATCCCATGGACTGGTCACAGTAGTCGTGAGAGACGGCGCCTGCTGCTGAATTCTTCCCCGTTGAGTCGCCATAGTATTATTAGTTCGTCGTCCAATCTGGCGCGACTGTTGCCTAGACAACAGCAAGAGTCGTTGCGATGGAACCATGTTTATTTTATTTTTATATGTTAAATTCGTCGCTTGTTGTTTTTGGATACGAATGAAATCTCTAGCTAGCTAGCTAACTGTTGGCCTGCAAATGGACAAATAGTGAGAAATTATTGTGATTCATTTGTAGACCACCAAAGCAGCTCATCATCGACATGCAGTACATCTCCTCCTTCGCAAGATCTTTTTCGTGGTTGTTTCTTCATTCCATGCTTCGCCATGCCAATTCATTTGATTCGTGTGGTTGGTTGGTCGGGTGCGGCATTCATTGCCGAAGCTTCCAGAAGAAATTTTAGACGACTTCTCATAAGCGGACGAGGAACGGACGTTCTGGGATCCATAGTCGTGACTAAATGAGGTATCTTGGGTGTGACTGACTCAGTCACACACAGTCGATTGACTCGAAGAAACAAACAACGACAACACCGACAACTGCATACAGTAATGTGGTAATACCAACATAATGATCTCGGCTTGTGTCAAGCACAACTCAGTTCATTGTTTCTCAATAGCTAGCTAGAAGACAGCAGGCGCTTAATATCGCAGAATTACTAGAAAACTGAATTTTCGAAAACGAACAATGATGTTCCATTCTAAATCCTTGGCGTTCGTGAGCCTCTTCTTGGCGGCAGTATGGGAGGCTCCTTCTGCCGCCGCATTTTCTGCCTCCAGTGATCGAAGGTCGTTTTTGCAAACCACTGTAGGTGGTGCTGTGGCCTCGGTCTTTTTGCCTCTTCCTCAGACGGCACTGGCTCTGGACGTTACCGTGGGAGGAAAAATTCAATATGGCGATGAATCCATCATGAGTCCCAAAGCCCATGGAACTTCAGAACAACCCGTCCAATCCGATTTGCTTTATGGTGTCAGCAACAAATTGGCTGACAAAATTTGCAATTTCAATCGGTACGATACTTTTGTGGCGTATTTTCGTTTGCGAAACATTCCTGTGGGTTTTTCCTCAGCTTCTAAACAACCTTTATCCTTTTCATCATCACCATCGTAACCTGTTCGTGTTGACAACAGTCACTTTGCCGAAATGGGAGGTTATTTTCAATCCACTTCTTTTGAAGATGCCGTATTAGAGGCCAAGGGACAACCCATTACCTTTTATGATTCCGTCACGGGCAAGCCCTTGTTTGTGGCTCCCTTGAACCGCTCACCGGAAGAATTTATTCGGGAATCGGAAATTCATGGTTGGCCGTCGTTCCGGGATGAAGAAGTCGTATGGGAAAATGTTCGTGTCTTGAAAACGTCAGGAGAAACCGTGTCGGTGGATGGTACGTATCACTGTACTGTGTACGCTGATCTTGGGTATCATTGCATTGGAGGGGCGCATGTATTGGGCCCCCAGGTCAAGTTTTCTTGTTTGATTTCTAACAACTACGTGTTTACTTGTCTCTCATTGTCCAATCCAATGGTTGCAATTATTGTAGGAACACATCTTGGACACAATCTTCCCGACAAACGAGGCAATCGCTATTGCATCAACTTGGTTTCGGTTGCTGGTAAACCCAATACCGCATAGATAAAGAATTGTCATTCTACGACGAAAAAAGTACAGGAACAATACAGACTTGCACGTGTTATAGCTAGCCAGGCAAGACGCCCAGCAACAATCAATCAATACATGCATGCGCTAGCTAGCAATGCAAAACATGACAACCAATATCTACTACTAGACCAATTAACAGCTACAAGCGTTTCGGTGATTCTTTCTCAGTAGTCATAATAGTAGTTTGCGACTGCTGAAACAAATTGTGTGATTACTAGTAGCTTAGCTGAGAGTGTCTATGCACTGTCTCAATATGGTACATATTTAGAGTAGCGGGCTTGCGAAATGAATTCTACTCCTAAAAGTGAACCAAGTCAGCGTTGAGAACCAATGCTTCCGTGTGGAGTCACACTGGTCAGGAGTTGTGGTCCTATCTCCTCGAACTGATCCCATGGGTTTCTGAAGATGGATGGAGAAAGCGCGGAAAGCCGATGGACCTCTACCAAGGTGCATCCGTGCTGTCGCAGCGGGGTACAGTTGACTCTTGAATACGGGCCAGACGGGAGATCTTGGATGTTGGAGAGGATGGCGACAGATTCTCCGAGAGCGGAGCTGCGACATGGCGCATGGTGAACAAATGCTTCTGGTATGTTTGCAGCCGGGGCGAGTGGTCCGAGTTTGTCCCCAGTACCGGTTTGCAGCACCAAGATTCACAGGTAGAAAGTAGTGAAGCAAAGCCTACATTCCTTGTGTTGCTTGGCACAAAAGGAATACCCAGTTCTGCCTCCATTCTTATAGTGAGGAAAGCCAGCTAGACTTCAAAACAAACGTCCAGGTCCTCTTCGGCTTCTGGTTGTTGCGGCTGCCGCCGTCTAAAGTCCTTGTCTGGAGCGGACCCCTCTGGTATCTCTGGTAGAGCGAGTACGGGTGTAGTTTTCTTATGAAAAGCTAAATCGTGCAGACGGTCCGTGAGCTCGTCGAGGTTGTACGGCTTGGAGAGAAATCCCACTGCTCCAGCTTCCATACACTCTTTCCGATGGCTGTCCGTGACATGAGCAGTCAGAAAGACAACTTTGGGTGTCGCGTGGTCACCGTGGACTCGCTTAAGGATCTGTTTGCAAGCCTCAACACCATCCATGATTGGCCTGATAAGCAGGTGGGGAATGTAATCGGAAAGGAATGTCAGCCAAACATAATCCAGCATTTTCCTTGTCATACCATGTTAGCACTACAGATTTGAACTTACATCTCCATATCCATAAGCACCACATCATAGGGCTCCTGAGCCTCGGCATCAACAGCTTCCTTGCCATTCTCGACCAAGCGAAAAGCTTCAATGCCGATCCGTTTGAGGATGCGAGAAATGACTTTCTGATTGATCTTATTGTCTTCCGCCACCAGTATTCGGAGTTGACCAAGGTCAATTTCTATGGATCTGACCGAAGCCTCCTTCATCCACGTTGCCTGTGAGTCGAAGCTCTGAGTAGCTTGGTAGAAGGAAAGCATGAATGCGGATGGCAATACTTGCTGAAGATTTCGAAAATGAAAGTCACTCCGTCGCACCGACATCTTGGGGCCAAACGTGACGAGTACGGCAATGCTGGCCGCAGCTACCAATCGAACGTATGGCTGTAATTCGAAGAGGTCCTCCTGGACAAGAAAGACATGGTTGTGGGCGGGAGAACTTAACAGCTTGTCCCTTGTTGCAGCGGATTTTGAGAATTGAAAGTTGGGATAGACCTGATAATCCATTTGGAAATGCCGAAAGATGCACTGCACCCTCTCGATTGTAGCTTGGTCAGTGCTCACAAGATGCACAGTTGTCTTTTCGAAAAAATCAGCAGGGCAAGTCTCGACGTCATCGTCTTTGTAAACATCCCTGCCATCATATGTCTGGAGTGGAATATCTACCAAAAATCTGGCATACTTTCCAGGCTCACTTTCCACACAAATAGATCCACCCATGGCCTCCACAAGCTTTTTGGTGATACTCAAGCCGAGCCCTGTACCGCCATACACACGCTCCGTCTGTAGGGTGGCTTGCTGAAAGGGTTGAAAGATTTGGTTGAACTTTTCTTCCGGGATACCTTCCCCGTGATCCTCGACATAAAAGCGTATACATTCGGAAGAAGTAACTCCATAGGGTCCAGATTCGCTTACAATGGTAGCCCCCAGGACTACTGTTTCATCTTCGGGGCTGAACTTGATAGCATTTGCTGCAGTGGGTTCATTGCAAAAGATAAAGAAGAGCGTCAGCAAGGGAGTGCCATAGAATTACAAACCGCATGGCACACAGTTTTGGATTCGACTTACAAAGAAGATTGAACAATATCTGTTGCAGCCGTCTACCATCTGTGACAATAAAAGCCGGCACTCGTTCATCAAAGGCCGTGTGGAGAGTGATTCGCTTGAGCTTGGCTTTGGTTTCCGACGAATAAATGACCGCCGCCAAACAGTCTTGCAAGTCGGTACGACACATTTCAATGTTCTGATGCCCCGCAGCCAGTTTGCTATAATCCAAGACATCGTCCACCACCGTCCGAAGCAATTCTCCGCTGGATTGAATCATGCGCACCGATTCTTGTTGTGGCAAGGTCAAATTGTCACCATCCAGGAGACATGCCATGCCCAGAACGCCATTGAGGGGGGTTCGAATTTCATGACTCATCATGGCAAAATGTCGCAATTGAAGCGCCGAAGCTTGTCGTAGTTTATGATTGGCTTCTTCGAGACGACGATTAGTTTTGCGTTGTCGACTCCCGACTTGCGAGTCGTACGACAAAAAGGTAAAAAAGGTGAAGGATAGAACCACCACGGCCAGGGTGGTAAAAATGGCCGGATTGGAGGACTTGTGCTGCACTTCCATGGCAGGAGATGGGTACACGCTGATGTAAAAGGGACAATACTCTTCGTCAATGGGGATGCCTGTGTAGGCGCCAGGATAGGACGAAAAGTCATTGAGACGCAACAAGGAGGAGGTCGTTTCGAGATGGTCAAATTTTGACTCGTGAAGATCTCCCCGGCCCAAGAATTGAACATCGGATCCATATAAGCGGTAGGTAAAGGTTGGATTGCATTCATTTTGGAATACTACATCGACACCCGTTCCCTCTTGCAGAATATCTTTGAGGACATCTCGCCAGTAAAAGGATACGGCAATGACGGCCACCAAGGTGACATCGTCATGATTGTGATCGTGCTCAAAAACAACGGACGAGTCCATTTCCTTAAAGACGGGATAATAAACATCACTGACAGGTTCCATAGGATCATCGTCCGGATCAATGTAATCTTGAAACCAATCGGCAGTGATATTGGCTTCCTCGAATTCCGCTTCATTGTCCAAATCTGGCAGCATATAAGCACTGGAAACCACGGCGGTATGATTGTTAAAGACGTTTACCAAAAAGGACGAGTCAATCTGGGTCAGGATATCCCAATTGTAGATTGGATATCCCGGAATCACGGGAGCCGATTGCCAATTGGGAAGATAGATGGGTCCTGTTCGGTTTGTGCCTTCTTCCCCTGGAGTTTCCTTGTAGTATTCATCCCACCCATGAATGACATTGAAATCTTCACGTTCGGTAATAATGGGACCCTGATAATTGGGATCAGTTTTTTGCATGGCAATGTCTTTATCAATCCAACCATTGTGCGTGGCGGTATAGGCTTCCCACTCCAGTCGTTCCTCGGCCGTGACAATGTGATAGACGGTCGTCCAAACGGCATTGGATTGTTTGGCATACTTTTTGGAATTCAAGTAGAAATTGGGTATGGTAACGAAGGGCCATGTCGCATTGACGAGACTTGCATAACTGGCCAAACTGACGGCCATGGCATCGGTGCCTCCCAGTGTATTGTCAATCGATTCGCCAATGGCCGCCAAGACGCGACTCGATGCCACTTTATAATGATATTCAAACTTGTTTTGATCTTCTCGGGAAATAAAATAATGCACCAACATGGCGCCCGCTACAGTTAAACACAGCAACAACCCTAACAGACAAAGTTTGAGCTTGTACACGCGAGTGTCCTCAACCGAACTATCGGCAGAAGTACGAGCACCCGTCGTTCGTTCCGTCGCGTCCAGGTCATGGTCTGTCTCTTATACACATCTCCGAGCCCACGAGACTAAGGCGAATCTCGTATGCCGTCTTCTGCTTGAA
>ENA-ORBV01009085-ORBV01009085.1-microbial-mat-metagenome-genome-assembly--contig:-NODE-9085-length-16471-cov-13.535989_pt1 | contig 16471 bp, 6 predicted proteins | sample MGYA00237777_ERZ505514 | MGnify/ENA primary metagenome ERZ505514 (study PRJEB26160, sample SAMN06269048) | microbial mat metagenome | isolation source: Oligotrophic lake microbial mat | place... | reverse complement strand
AGAAGACGGCATACGATATTCGCCTTAGTCTCGTGGGCTCGGAGATGTGTATAAGAGACAGCCTAGTAATAATACTCCTTATATTATTAAAATAGATTCGAAAACCACCATATCTCCAACTTATTGTTATAGTATAGGAACTATACATTTTTTTGCAGATAATCTAGGCGCTCCAGCAGGTAGAGTAGACCCCTCAGAGTGGCAATTTAAACTTGGTAGTGGTCAATGGCAAAGCGGACAAACATTTAACAATGTTTTACCTGGGATCTATAATCTTACTGCTAGGAACACCGTGACAGGATGTGTTACTTCATTTGTCAATAATCCAATTTATTTTGATTATAAATATTCAGGTGGAGAGCCAACTATCAATAATGTTGCTGTAACAGAAGCTTCCTTCTGCGCTAATGATGGTCAAATTATAATAGATGCTACGACAGGTGTACCGGGCGGAGCCAATACGGATTTGAGATACCGATTAAATGGCGGTGCATGGAATACCAGTAATACCTTCAACAATTTAGCAGGCGGAAATTATACGATAGAAGTAGGTACGAGTGATGGAAGATGTATTTCTTCCCAGATGGCGACCGTGCCGAAATTGACCGCTCCAACCCTCAATAGCGTCACCACAACTGCTTCTAATAGCTGTTCCACCCCGAATGGTCAGATTCAAATTAATACGACCAGCACTTATGATTTAATGTACAGCATTGACAACGGGGTGACTTGGTCAGGTGACCCTATTTTTCCTAATCTCACGCCGGGTACGTACCAAGTTGCGATTGCAATATCGGGTGATGAGCGGTGTGTCATTCGGCGCACGGCTACCGTGAATGGGGTGAGTTCTATCAATATTTCAAGCGTAACGACTACGGCTGCTACGACCTGTTCGGCTGCCAATGGTAAAATCACAGTGAATGCGACTGGTGGTTCTACGCTTTATTACAAAATACAAGGTGGGCAGTGGCAAACTCAAAAAAAATTACCGGATTAGTGCCGGGCAGTTATAATGTATTTGTCAAGAATAGTGATGGAAGCTGCGAAAGGGCTTATCCCAATAACCCCGTGCAAGTAGCAGGAGCAGGCTCCATTGTTATCAATAGTGTCAATACGGTAGCTCCTACTAATTGTGATACGCTGACTGCCAACGGACAAATCACCATCAATGCAACAGGCGGTACGGGGGTGAAATATAGTATCAATGGCGGTACGACTTTCGTCACCACCAATGTCTTTTCTAATCTAAGAGCAGGTACTTATAACATAGTGGTATCCAAATCAGATGGAAGTTGCCCGGTGAGTTATCAGCCCGTCGTGCTGGCAACACCATCGGGCATTACAATCAGCAACGTAGCAACGACCAAGCCTACTGTATGTGGCTTATCTAATGGAGCTATAACGATTGCAGTTACGCCATCCGGTACTTATCAATATAGTATTAATGGTGGACAGACCTTTCAATCCTCTGCTACTTTTTCTAATTTAATGCAGGGCAATTATTCCATCGTGGTTAAATCTACCACCACCGGATGTGCAGCTTACTATTCCACCAATCCACTCGTTTTATCCCCACAATCTTGCCCTGAAATCTGCAATGATGGAGTAGATAATGATGGAATGGGAGGCATTGATAATTGCCCAGACGCGACTTGTAGCTTGACTCCTATACAAGTACAAGTAACCCAAACCAACTGTCAAACTAACGCAAAAGGCATCATTAACATCAATACAGCACATGTGTATAAAACTTGTGCTGCATTAAGTGCTGGAGCTATCAAGTTTACTTATTACGATAAGAGTGCTGGAGCTTTTCAATTTTCTTTTGTCCCCTTAGTCAATATTGCAGGCGGTACTTCGCTTATTTTTACCGATAAAGGATGGGTCAATTCGACCATCGGCTTTTGGTCAGGAGAAGGCATTATTCAATGGACTGCTCCTACTGCCGGTATCTTAGCAGGAACAAAAGTTGACATAGTCGGTGTTGAAGTTTTTGGCAGTTATCTTGTAAGCACAACTACAGGAACTGTTAAAAAAGATAATAATGTACCTAATGCCGCTGCTTATGGCTCTAACCTAAACTTTAATTTAAGTGGCAGCGGAGATCAAATTATAGCCCTTTGCGGCACTTCTTTTGCAATAGGAGATTTAGGAAACTTGGTGTTTTTAGCAGCTATTAATGCTAATGCAACTACGTGGAATGCAGGGGGAGCTACAACCGACAAAACTTCGGCTATTCCTCCTGGCTTAACGAATGGCACTACAGCAGTAGCGGTGGGTAATACCTCTTCCTGGTCAACGACCGCGCCTACCATTGATAATACGATTTCTTATAGCATCAATGGTGGGGAAACGTTTCAGGCAAGTGGTACTTTCTCCAATCTCAATCCGGGCTTCTATAAAGTTGTGGTAAAAAAAGGCAGTTGCCTTACTGCATACAGTAGCAATCCGGTGCAAATATATGGTTGTAGTGAACTCTGTAACGATGGCATTGATAACGATGGAAACGGAAAAGCGGACTGCCTTGATGTAGCGTGTAGTGTAGGTTCGGTAGCGGTCACGCCTACGCTACCTGCCTGTGTACCTGCCAGCACATTGGGTAAAATCAGTATCAGTTTGTCGCCCAACACCGGCGGAAGTTATCAGTATAGCATCAATAATGGTACCACTTGGAAAACCAGTGCTTTATTTGACAGCCTTGTTGTGGGCAACTATCAAGTAAAAGTAAAAAGAGTAGACAATGGCTGCGAAGCGACTTTTGCTACCAATCCAGTAGTGCTACCGCAGCCTACTTGTGTAGAAATATGCAACGACGGTTATGACAATGACGAAGATACATTTATTGATTGTGACGACTCGGACTGCGGCGCAAAACTCGGTGATTTTTTGGTAACGAATGTACAACCTGTTTGTCCGGCTAACTCGCTGACAGGTAAAATCACTATTGCTCATAAATTCTCAAGTCCTAATTATCAATACAGTATCAATGGTGGACAAAGTTTTCAAGCCGATACGCTGTTTGCGAATCTCGCTTCTGGGAGCTATCAAGTCTTGGTAAAAAATGTAAGTTCGGGCTGTGTGGTGTCTTTAGGCGCTCCGGTTGTTTTGCAAGCCCCAAACTGCCCCGAAATCTGCAACAACACCATTGACGACGACGGCGACGGACAAATGGACTGCGCCGATACCGATTGTGGCGTTCCTTCTTACGCCGTCGAATTTATCCGACCAGACTGCCCACCTGAACCCATTACTGGCAGCATTACCATCACGCCTTTTGGTGCAGCGGCTGCATATCAATACAGTAAAGACAATGGCAGCACTTGGCAAAGCTCCCCGATTTTTTCCAACCTGCAAGAAGGCGATTATCAAATCGTGCTAAAGCGCATAAGTAGCGGTTGCACGTTGGCGTACTCTGGTAATCCGATCGTGCTGCGCCGCTACCTGTGCCAAGAAGTATGCGATGATGGTATTGACAATGACTTAGACGACTTGATAGACTGTGCCGACCCGGATTGTAATGTGCCCGAAATAGAGGAGACACAGACGAATCCTCCTTTATACTGCTATAACAATGACGGGATCATTACAGTTATCGCAGTTGCTGCCGGAAGCGGACCTGGGGTTCCTTCCGATTGGGAATATTCCAAAGACAATGGCGCCACTTGGCAGGATAGTAATGTTTTTGGAGGATTAGCAGTTGGTACGTATACGCTGAAAGTACGAAATAAAGTAACCGGCTGTCAAGTGCCGGAGGGTAGTGCTAATGCAAGTGCGACTGTTACCTTACAATCGCTCAATACCGACGCTGGTATCTTGGTCTCTGTAGAGCCAACTCCTTCCTCTTTTTGCAATGATAATGATGGAAAACTCATCGTCACTGCTACCAGCGGAACGCCACCTTACCAATATCGCCTCAATGGAGGTACTTGGAGCAACAACAACATCTTTTCTAATCTAAGTAGTGGAAATTATGTGATAGAAGTCGCTGCCAATGGTGGTAGGTGTATAAGCAGCACCTCTGTTGCGCTCCCAAAACGCGCCGATATAACCATCACCAACGTCACTTCCAACCGTAACTGTACCGCTGAAAGCGGCACAATTCAAATCGCTGCATCTACCACAGAAAGCCTTGCGCTAGAATATAGCATCAACAATGGCAGCACTTGGAGCGACACGCCCGACTTTACTAATCTCGCTGCTGGAACATATACAATAGCCGTTCGGTACAAAACGGATACGAGATGTGTGAAGAATTATGCGACCGCAGTAGTGATTCAGGAATTTGTACCGATTACCATCTCACAAGTAAACCCTACCGCTACTACCAAATGTGATGCAAATGATGGTATGCTGACTGTAATTGCCACAGGTAATGGCATATTGGAGTACCGCATTACCAGTGGACAATGGCAAACTTCCAATCAGTTTAGAGGATTGGCACCAGAAAGTTACGATATATATGCACGGTATACAGATTATCCTGACACCATTTGTCAAGCATTTTATAGGGCAAGTCCAGTAAAAGTTAATCCACCAATTTTACCTTCTATCAATAATATTACTTCTACCAATCCAACAAGCTGTGCAGCAGAAGACGGAACTATTATTGTTTCACCTTCAAGCGTGGAAAATTATATGTATAGTGTAAACGGCGGACAAAGTTTTCAAGATGTGGGTATTTTTACTAATCTTGGAGCAGGTAGCTATAATGTTGTTGTAAAAATAAAAGGTAATAATTGTGATACTATCTATGCAAATAATCCGGTGACATTACAATTTGTCACTCAAGCTGAGATTTGCGGCGATGGAATTGATAACGATTGCAATGGGAAAACAGATTGTGAAGATGTGATTTGCGAACCAGCTTTTTTTAGTATTACAATGACTGGGCTTACTTGCCCTCCTGAATCTCAGTTAGGAAAAATCATTATAATACCATCTGATTCAAAAACGTATCGTTATAGTATTGACGATAAAAAGACTTGGCAAAGTTCACCTGTTTTTTCTAATGCTAATGTTGATGTTTATTCTATTTGGATTGAAGATGTAACGACAGGATGTACTCGTGCCTACTTCGGTAATCCCATGTTAATATCCCCAGCTTTGTGTCCGCCCACTGATGGAAGAGATGAGGATAAAGTAATTTGTGAAGATGAATGCGTCACTATCGGAACTGAACCGACGGCTACTTACTGCTACAAATGGGAATCTGCCGAAGGCTTGGATGATAAAGACTTGACGTTGCCAAATCCTCGTGTATGCCCGACTCGTACTACTACTTATAAACTACAAATAACAGATGATCAAGGGAACAAACAAGGAACAGATGAGGTAACGGTAGTTGTGCAGCCTAAACCAACCGTGACCATTACGCCTACCAACGCAAAAGTATGTAATGGAACGCCCATTATTTTGAATGCAGGTGCAGGTTTTACGACTTATTCTTGGAGCAACAACGCTACCACTCAGACGATTCAAGTACAAACAGCCGGAACGTATTCTGTAACGGTCACCAATAGATTAGGCTGTCAGGCTTCTGCGAGTATAGATGTACAAGGCTCTAATGTAAGCGTTTCTATCACCCCATCTCAAGCAACTATTTGTGTCGAGCCTGTTGCTTTGCAAGCTACGCCGGGGTTCATCGGTTACACTTGGAAAGACCAATCAGGAGAAGAAATTGAGTTTACATCAACTCTTTCGGTAGAAGAGCCTGGCACTTACACAGTTGAAGTGCAGGATGAATTGGGCTGTACGGCTACTGCTTCCGTTACAGTGAACAAAGCAGTTAGTGATATAATGGTCACTCCTAACCCCGCCTACCTTTGCTTAGGAGGAACTGTTACGATTACAGCACCAACGGGATATAGTACTTATGAGTGGAAAAATGCAGGAGGGGCAATAGTGAGTACCACCCGAACCTTTGAAGCAGATAGAACAGGCAGCTATACTTTAACAGCGACAAATGCCACTGGCTGTAAAGCTTCTACCATGGTGAAAGTGGATGACTCAAAAGCCTCCTCACTTGAAATAACGCCTCCAGACCCTTCAATCTGCATGACGGAAGAACCGCCTGGACTAACGACGAGTAAGCAAAAGTTAGAAAAGCGGTTGAGTAGCGGTTGTGAAGCAAACAATGCTTTCCTAAATGCTGGAGATGGGTTCACTAATTATATATGGTCAACAGGGTCTGTCGCTCCTGCTATTATCGTAGGCACTACGGGTACTTACTCGGTGACGGTGACGGATGTCAACGGATGCCAAGCCTCCCAATCTATAGAAGTTAAATCTTGCGCAGAACCCGGATTGGAGATTACGCCTGACCCAGCGCTATTATGCGAAGGAGAGCCATTAACCCTGGATGCTGGGGTAGGTTTTCAAACGTATGAATGGTCGAAAGATGGTGCTACAGTTGCTACGACTCAAACTCTCGATGTCACAGAACCAGGTGAGTATAAGGTAATTGCTACAGATGCGGGTGGGTGTATGGCAGTAGATAAAGTTACAGTAGAAGTAGCAGCGGATAGCGCCGAAGTAGATTTGGAAATTTATAAACCAAGTGTTATAACTGGAAATACGACTACGCTGGTTGCTAACGAAGATAATATAGGAGGTATGACTTTTGTAAATCTGGATAATGACGACCGAAGTCCAGGTTATGATATTGATGAAACCTCAATGACGAGTGCAGATGATGAGTTTATGCGCATACGATTAAAATTGAGTATTAATGATTCGACTGCCTCTCGTAAGGTAACTTTGTCAGCAATTACCGGAGCTAATTCCATTATAGTATGGCAATCAGCCGATAAAAAAATGGGGAAATTCAGTTTAGGTAGTCAAATTGAATTGACACAGCAAGATGGGGCTTATTATATAAAAGATTTGTGGGTAGAAGGTATCCTGCCGCATACGATGCAGCGAGAGACTAAATTGTTACTGTTGTATAATACTAATCCTAATTGCCCAATTGTAGGGGATACAGTTGGTTTAACTATTGTGGGAGTTGATAAATTAGAATGGCAAGGTATAAATAATAATTTAATGTCGAATGGAACAGATTATCGGGTGTTCCCTGACGCAGCTAATCCTGGAGGTAACGCTCGACAAGAAATAGACCTCAAAGTGACTTTAAGCGTTGCCCCGGTAGAAGATTTAGATATTTACTTAAAGGCTTTTGATGTGGATGATCCTGAAAACAAGGATAAACAGTTTATTGATCCGAATGATAAAAAGAACGTGCAAGGGATGCAGCCATACGAAGGTAATGCTGGGCTGACTTATGATGAGAACAATGACAATCGGGGACTGCCTAAAGAAGGACATTTGCAGCAAGTCTCTCTCATCTTTCCTGCTAATAATGCAGTGGATACAATTCAGTTCCAACAATTGAGTCTCCATCCAGGCGATAATTATCAGATTGTAGCCAATGGAGATAGAGATTTTTTAAATGATCTCCGGAATAAAGATGCGGATGATGGGGCTGATATCATAAATATTCATACAAAAAAGATTGTAAAAGAACCTACCCATTATCTTTCTCCTGTACTTACAGTGTGGAGAACTTTACATTTAGAACATGATTCTATGATGGATTTTATGTGGAGCGAAAATGAAGTACAAGATACCTTCACTGATTTTGATGGAGGGAATAACCTAGGATCTAGAATCAAAGCAATCAAAGGAATATTGAAGGATTTGGAATCAGCACCAACAGGGAATGGGCGATTTGAAAATGGAAGTTTGATAATTGGAAACACTATTAATATAAATCAAGTTAAAAGTAATACGAAAAGAGAAGTCAAATTTCCGACTTCGAGTATAATAGGATTAAGTTATGAACTAAAGGATACTTTGAACACAGATACTATAAATGGGAATATAATCGAAGTAGAGAAAATTTCAGGCGATAGATATAAATGGACTTTAAAGATAGTGCCTGCCACTACAAAGTTTGACACATCTTTTATCAATGGCAGACTTTCTGTTGCAGGTGGACACGGTGTAAAAGTTTTAGCAGTTGATACCACTAAAGTTAAGATAGTTGACACTGTACTGGTGAAAATAATTACAGATTCTTTGTTTATACCGTTCAAATTAAGGGATGATGACCAGCCGCCTGGTACTTTACCAATTATTCCTCTTGATCTAAGCGTTTTAATGGGAGAATATGAAAAATCTTATCTTCATGTAGATTTTCCTTACACTGGCGGAGCTTGGATGAATGAAAATACTATTGATTTTGAAGCAAACGTACCTGATTTAATTAGATACGGCAGACTAATTGCTGGTAGGCGACAATCTGGGTTACGTGAATCAAATGTTTTTTGGGTTGTACATATTACTACTTGCTGGCAAAGTGCCGAGGATAGGGATTATGATCCAAAAACAGAAGAACATACAGGAATTACTCGAGGATTTACAGATGGACCTGCAAGTCATGTAGATGTAGCAACCGGAGGCACAACCTCTGCAATCTTTATAGAAGTTATCAATGATAAAAATTCTATGTGTCGTACTATTGCAAGAAATGTTGCTCACGAAATTGGTCATCAATTTGGACTTGATCATGGATATGATACTCCTACCAGCAAACCGATAATTCCAGAGTTCCCAAAAGTTGGATTAATGCATTACAATGCATGCGACTCTTTGAATACAAAAGGTGATGCACTTATAGAAAGGCATATAAATTTGATTAGAAGTCGTATCCAATCACCTGGTGGAATAAGATAAATTATGATTAAAAATAACAATATGAAACTCTTACTTATTAATATTATATTTTTTAATTATTTTTCGAGTACTCTCCTTGCTAATTCTAGTGCAGTAAAGTTGACAATTATGTTAACCCAGCAGAAGATAGCATGCTTAGATGCTTTGCCCATTAGAGTAAGACTAGTAAATTCAAGTTCATCAAATAAGGAAATATATGAGCCAAGAGCTAATTTAACTCTATATGCTGAAATTAAAAAAGTAGATGGTAAAATTTGGGAGTCACTTATTTTACTTGATCCGCTTAATGGAGCATTAACTTCTCCTGAAGATTTTCCTGTAAGTATAAATATTTTAAGTAAAGATACTATAATCTCATTCGTTGCAGCAGCACCATGGAAATATAAAGGTGAAAAGGTAATATATTCATATTTGGAAAAAGGATTATATGAAATTCGATTTAGTTATATCAGCAAAGCTAAATCAAAACCAATTTATTCAAATATAGAACAATTTGAAGTAGGAGATTTTGATGGATATGGTGAAGAAGCAACGGAATACTTAGAGAACTTATCAGTTCCATATTTTATTTATGACATCTGGAGTTATGTCGGAAACCTTGAGCCAAACAACTTCCTTGATGCAAGGAAACATCTTCAGTATATAATGACAAATTTTCCTAAGTCTAATTATGCATTGTGGGCAAATTTTTTCTTATTAGAAGCAAAATACTATTACCAAATGGATATTATAGTTATTAATAATGATGCCTTTGATAAGTATTTGTACGACGTACAAAATACTAATAATCCCTTCTTTCAAAGGAAAGCAAATGCATTACTAGAATATATAAAAAAGAAAAAAGAAAAAAAGAAATAGAATTCAAAGTCCTGGAAAAGGACAATAAATTCACAAAAATGAAAACTTGTATCAATTTTTTTATCTGTATCCTTCTATTTTTTAATTGTAGTTTGTATTCTCAAAAAATACAGCTAAGCATTAAAATTTATGACAAGGAAATTGGTTATATAGAGCCAGTAATACTGGAAGGAGCATTAATAAACAAAAGCAATGAGACAAGATTTATTGTTGCCCCCAAAGAAGCAAGTATCCAAATTAGAAAGATCGGCAACAAAGATTGGTTAAATATTCGCTCTCTAGATCCAATTGATGATTTAGAGCGAATGGCAGAGGGGATGACTTAATAGATAGACATATTAATTATCTTAGGAGTCGAACAGGGTCACCGGGTATTAGTATTAAATAAGTATTAATAAAAAAGTTATGAAAAATATTTTTTGCACTGCATTATTTATTCTATTTGCTAAATGCATACTTGCATTTAATGATGGGAGGTCTTTAAATGTTTTTATTGAAATCATTAATAAAGAAATAACTTATTTAGAACCTTTACCTATTCATTTAAAACTAATAAATCCTCAAAATGCAAAAAAAACAGTTTACGAGCTATTTCCAGACGAAACTATGAGCGTAGAGATAAGAAAACACGGAGAAAAGGATTGGGAACAAATAAATTCATTTTTACCCCAAGAAGGCATTATGTCGCCTTTAGATTATTTTCCTAAGTATATTGATATTTCCCCAAAAGATACAGCTTCAATAGTAATAGGAACTATTCCATGGCTTAAGAATAGTCAAAAGAATTATTATCCATATAAAAAAAGCGGAATATATGAGGTTAGAGTCAGTTATTTGCCTGATGCTCGAAAAAAAAGAATTTACTCAAATATAACTTCATTTAAAGTTGATAGCAGATTTGATCAATACAATGGTAAGGTACTAGATTATCTTGACACTTTATTAGTTCCACATTTTATGTATAGTGCTTATTACTATGGCAATTATATAAAACCGAATAACAAATTTTCTCTAATAAAGCATATTGAATACATACTTTCAAATTATCCTAACTCTAATTATGCAGCTTGGATTAAATTATTCCTAATAGAATCAGATATTAAGTCAGAACAAGATATAACAAAGAAACTAAATATAGATAATGAGCTATTCTTGCTATCACAATCTTCCAATCCTCTGATTAAAGAAAGTGCAGAAGAAGTTATTAAGCTCGTTAAATGGATACGTCAAAATTGATAGCAATAAAGCTTACATAAATTGAGTAATTAATGGCTTCTTAAAACAACACCAGATGACCTTATTTACACTAAGCCTTCGAAGTATTTTCACCATAGGATTGCTATATTTTACCTACGCCGCTTTTGCTACCATAACTATTGGTGAAATAACCCCAGCCTCAGCAGGCGCTTGTGATGGCAGTATACAGGTGATAGCCAATGGTGATGCTGGTCCGTTTGACTTGTATGTAAGCGGCTCTAATAGTTATCTTAGTTTTAAAAGCGATCTCACTACCGGTCAGCATACCTTCACTGGTTTATGCGGCGGCGGGTACACCATCACTGTCATCAACGCCTATATGTGCGAAACTACCCTCAATACCACCGTAAGCTGCCCCCTCACCTTCCAGAAATTGGTCACGGAGTCTTGTACAGGTAGTGGCAGCGGGTCTATCACCATCACCCCACAAGATGGCACGGCACCTTATACGTATATATGGAAAAACAGAACAGGTGCAACGGCAGGTGGTAACACCACCACTATCAATAATCTTCCGCCGGATCGGTATTTTGTTACCATCACCGATGCAAATGGCTGTAAAGCAACCGGTGATTTTTCAACTGTGCCGACGGGCGAGCATGCAATATATCCTTATATAAAAAAAGTAGAAGTATATGCCCTGGTTAGCGGAACGGAGACTTTGATCTATCAGGCAGAGTGGGTACTGACAGCAGCAGGGTGTATCAAATACACTGGTGGCTCCTTACCGATCTCATTGGCTATATTCAATGCTTTTAAAGGTGGCACCGCAGGTATGCGGGTAGAAGCTACGGCGAATAAGGAATTGCTGGATTTGGATGTTTTTGTGGGTTCCAATACACCTTCTCAAAAACAATTATTTGGTAGTAGTACTTGGAAATTCACTTTTTCAAATATTGACCTAAACTTAACGGAAGATGGAAAAATCAATCAAGTCTTAGCATTCCTGGGAGAAGATAATGATGGTAATGAAATCCTTAGATTAACTACCAATGGTGCTTGTGTCCCTTTACCAAAATTGAACGCAGACTGTGAATGGTCACCCACCCCTTCCACAGGTAGGGATATTTCACACGTTCTAAAGCGAGATTGCGATGCTAATCCGCCTTCCCTATCTGTTGATCAAACCAATGCGGTGTGTCCGAGTGCAACAACAGGAAATATTTGTTTACAAGTGATGGGAGATAGGAATATCACTGCTTACTCCTTTTTATGGGAAGATGGTTCTACGCAACCATGTCTCAATAACGCCTCCACTGGAAGATGCTATAACGTGACGGTGACAGATGCCTGTGGTGCAAGTACCCAAGGCTGTTTTGCAGTGCCAGTGAGTCCTGCCCCAACGATCACACCCGTTCATATAAATCCTTCTTGTAGTAAACCAAAAAATGGAGAAATACAAATCAGTATAACTGGAGGAGCACAACCTTATAATATATCATGGAGCAATGGAGCAACGACGACTACCAATAGTAATCTCGCATCAGGAAATTACTGTGTGACAGTGACAGATAGTAAAAACTGTCAATCCAGTGACTGCTTCCAAGTGACGGAATACCCACCAATAACCTTAGCAACGGAATATATTAACCCTGCTTGTAATGGAGGACCAAATGGGCAAATATCAACTGATATTTTGCCAGGTTTACCTCCTTATGCTATCAACTGGAGTAATGGACAATCCTCAACTGTAAATTCTGGCTTGAGAGCGGGTAATTACTGTGTGACGGTGACAGATGCCAATAGTTGTGTTGCAGAAAATTGTTTTGAAGTTCCGGCAACTACGCTTAATTATAAGATAGTCAAAATCAAGCACGCTGCTTCCCGTACGGTAAGTAATGGAGAGATTCATGTAACTGCTACTTCGTCCACCGGAAGTCCTGTCTTTTATAATTGGTCTGGTCCTGATGGATTTACTTCTACCAATAATCATATCACTAATTTGAAAGCTGGAGATTACACACTGACTATCAGAAATCAACAAGGATGTCAGTTGGTTTTATCCTTTACGATTGAAGAATGTTTTAGCCGTCTGGAGGATGAAAACCTACCAGGGATATTAATCGTAAATGGAAGTAGAACACAAATAGAGCCTCCAACTACACCGAAAGGCTCTATTGCCTTAACAGTGTCTGGGGGAATACAGGCTTCCTACCAATTCAAATGGACAGGACCTAATGGGTTTAGCTCCACCCAGCAAAATATTAATAATTTAGATGCGGGTAATTATTGTGTGACTTTGACGGATGGATGTCAAACAGTTAGTCAATGCTTTGAAATTGTGGATTGTGCTACAGTAGGTTTAGGCGTTTTCGCCCAAAAAATTGAAAACACCTGTTATGGAACAAGTTATGGAAGTATTTCAGTATCAGGTATATTAATTTCGCCTCCTTATTCCTCATCTCCTTACTCCTATGTATGGAGTAATGGAAAAAGCGGTTCATTGATTACAAATTTGTCAAATGGAGAATATGCTGTAACTGTAACCGATAAAAATGGATGTAAGGCGCGTGGAGCTTTTTCGGTAAACGACAGTAGTCCTATTCGCACAGGTAAGGTACCGGAAAATTGCTTATTCTTTGATTATTGTAACTATCCTCAAAATAGCGTAGGTAGAGTAAAACGTGGCATTACAACTTATCTAGATCCACTTATAAGCGGAGCTGGTGCAGTAGCTTCCTGCACTGTAACGGAGATATGCACTTATCAAGGTTTTCTGGAAAGTAAATTTATTTTTAACCGTGTAAGTAAAAGAGTACCCAGTCATGATAGTCGTAATTGTTACACGCTAGATTATTGTTATAGTAAAGAAACTCGGAAGGAATACTTTTCTGGCAAAACTACTGTGCAGCCAACTGTGGGGAATCTTCCTAGGGGGTCATTTGGCTGTGATCCTACGGATTTAGTGCGCGGTTATTTTTGCGCCGATGGGTATTTAATAAGAACTGAATGTATATCTGTACCATTAAAGGATGACAATCCCGAAGTAAGTATATTAAGTGTAATAGAAAATGAGGAAAATGCCATAGATATAAACGGTGTAGAGCCGCCTTTATTAAATTTGACTTCTGGATATAATGAAGTAAAAGAACTTTTTATAACAAATGTCTATCCAAACCCCTTTGAAAATTCTGTTGAGGTCGTTATCCAAACTTCCTTTCCAGGCAACATTGAACTATTTATATTTGATGTATTGGGTAATAAGATAATGCAAAACGAGGTATATATTGATTCTTTTGGTGCTGGATTAAAATTAGAGTTTAATGACGGATTTCCGTCAGGCGTTTATCAGATAATGATTAAAGATGAAAAAGGCAATACTGCGACTCATAAAATAGTTAGGATCACAAAGTAGAATATATGAACATAATCCCATACCAGAAACGAAAGCATATTGTTTTATTTATTGGCATCTTCTTATTTATTTCAATAATTCAGCAAGTGAATGCCCAGTCCTTTACTTTTGCTACCGATACCGTATTGCGACAATTTAGTCCTCGAAACCCACCAGTTCCAGTTATATTGTATGGTATTTTTGATATAGCTTCGTGTGACTATGAGGTGTATATTCAATCAGATCAAAATGCAAATCGGGATCTCACTATACTGCCCAATGGAGATTTGTATGGATATGACTTTATACTATATAGTGGCATCAATGATGGGGTCAATTATATAGACCTCACCCGACGTCTTTTTGTAAGTAGAGGGCGTTTTCAAGATAGTTTAATCACTGCGATGGGATGTGTGGAAGAATCTGGCTTAGTCTATGCTGCCGGTAAAGGCATCAGCACTTTTGATCCAAATGGCAGGGTGTTTAAATACTTGGGAGATTTACCACCTGAGATGCAGGCAGGCGGTGATTTTACCTATCGAAATGGTAAACTGTATCTTTCTACAATTCACAATGCATTGATAGAAGTCGATTTGCAAAATCCAATGAATAGTACCTGGGTGATGGATTTTCCTGCGGGTATTGGATTGATTGATGGCTTTGCTACGTATCATTATGCTTGCGACAGTACGGTTACTTATGCAATTGCTACGACGGATACTTCGGGAAGCATTATTTATGAGTTTGACATTGATAATCAGCGATTAACGGAGGTTTGCAGAACCGATATACCCATTCGGGGTGCTGCTTCTGCTTTCGAGTGTGTACTACCAGCTTGTGAGGTATATGTTGATTTGGATGGAGATAATAATTCAGGGGGAACGCGCTATGATTTTAATCCAAAACCCGTGTGTATTAATCCAATTCCTATAGCAGATGATGACCTGGAAATCTATGCCGAAGAAAGCATTGATTCAATTATTGTATCATTAACTGGTGTAATAGATTTAAGAGAAGAATATTTGACAATTGGAAACATTCCGAATATTAGTATTAGCAGCTCCGGTACTGTTAAAATAAAGCTGATAAATATAGGATCCGCTACTATTGAAGATTTTGAGCGGGCTTTAAAAAATATATTCTATAAAAATGATCGTCTCATTCCAACTTTTGGCAATCGGGAAATATGGGTACGGGCTTATACTAGGAGTTTTATAAGTGAAATTGCTACGGCTAAAATAAAATTAGAAAATAAATTAACACTAGCGCAAATAACTACTTCCACAAGTTGTTATGGAGGAACCGATGGTGCACTTTCCATTGAAGCAAAAGATGGGATGGCACCTTACCGTTATCAGTGGTCAACGGGGGATACTAGTTCTGTTAGAAATAATTTGAGTGCTGGAAACTATTTAGTTACAATTACCGATCAAGGTGGCTGTCTATTTGCAGATACGATTCAAATTACGCAGCCAGATTCTCTTATTGTGGATATAGTCTCCGATTCTGATACCATTTGCGGTGCTTCGGGTAAATTAACTGCATCCAGCATAGGAGGTACACTCCCCTACACCTATGCCTGGACAGGTGGTACTACTTCAAATGACAGCATAGCAGGAAACTTGCTCCCGGGAAAATACACAGTTACAGTCACTGATAGCAAAGGTTGTCAGGCTACCAGCGCCCATGAATTATTCAAAAGTGACACTATAAAAGCACAGCAACAAATTACCCTTTGCGAAGGCGAGTTTTTCGAATGGCAGGGACAACGCATTGTGCGGGATACAAGTGTGTGTGCTAATTTTACGAGTGCACAGGGTTGTGATTCCTTACATTGTGTAGCAATCCAATTTCTGGATAGCGTATTGGTACAAAAAATGGTAACGCTTTGTAATAACGAAACTTACAACTTCAACGGACGGATAATCAGCCGAGATACCATAATTTGCAATACCTTTACCAGCGCAAATGGCTGTGATTCAACTTATTGTCTGACGGTTCAATTACTAAAACGGATTAACAATCTTTCTGCTTCTATTTGTGAAGGAGAAAGCTACTTGTTTGCTGGGAAATCACTTATTGTTAGTGGTATTTATATGGATACAATTCGAGGCGGGGGCAGATGTGACAGTCTATTAGTTTTGAATTTACAGGTAAATCCTAAGCCGCTCGTACAACTTACTACAAATGGCAGCTTATGTGAAGGCGGCTCCTTAAAAATTGAAGCACCGATTGGTTTTTCTCGATATGATTGGTCGAATGGTGCTTCGACTGTTGCTATTGAGGTGA
>ENA-ORBV01009083-ORBV01009083.1-microbial-mat-metagenome-genome-assembly--contig:-NODE-9083-length-16474-cov-10.957065_pt1 | contig 16474 bp, 16 predicted proteins | sample MGYA00237777_ERZ505514 | MGnify/ENA primary metagenome ERZ505514 (study PRJEB26160, sample SAMN06269048) | microbial mat metagenome | isolation source: Oligotrophic lake microbial mat | place... | reverse complement strand
GTCATTTGGTGCGATGGCGGCGATTACGTTCGGCAGCATGCTGCCGAACGTAATCGCCGCCATCGCACCAAATGACGCGCCTGCCGAGATCCCGAGTGTGTAGGGCGTGGCGAGGGGATTGCGCAGCAACCCTTGAAAAACAACGCCCGCTGCAGCCAGTGTGCCCCCGACGACCGCGGCCGCAAGGGAACGGGGCAGGCGGGCCAGAAAGAATATTTGTGCATCGATGTTGTCTGAGAAGGGCAGCGACATCGAGAAGACCCGCCCAAACTGCAACGGCGTCTGCCCGATGAACGGCGCCACCGCGACGGCCATGACGGCGACAACGGCGCTGGTCAGCACCCAGGGTACGCCTCGTCGCAGTGGAGAGGTCATGCGCGCACCCGAGGCAGCAGCGGCGCCGCGAGCGCCCTGGAAATGCCGTATACCGTTGAGAGGGCGTCCACGGTCAGCACCTCGACCGGCGGTCCATGGGCGACCACACGGCCTTCAGACAGCAGCACGACGGTGTCGCACAGCGAGGAAGCAAAGTGCAGATCGTGTGTGGACAGCACGACGGTCAGCGGCGCGCCCGCGGCTGCCGACGATTCGTGAAGCCGTCCCACCAGTGCCGCCACTTCCACCTGGTAGCGCAAGTCGAGCGCTGCGGTCGGTTCATCCAGAAGAAGCAGCGGAGCCGTGCGGTCGTCGGGTGAGTTTCGGCGATCAAGTTGCGAGAGGGCCGAGGCGATGATGACGCGTTGCTTCTCGCCGCCGCTCAGCGTTTCGTACGCGCGGTGTGACAGATTGAGCGTGCCGGTCGCCTCGAGCGCGGCCGACGCAGCGGCCAGGTCGGCCGGGCCTTCCACCTCGAACGAACCCAGGTGCGGAAACCGCCCCATGAGTGCGACGTCCATGACGGTGTAGTCGAAGGCGAGGTGTGTGTCCTGCGGCACCACCGCCAGTCGCCGCGCCACCGCGCGCCGGTCGAGGCGCGAGATGTCCTGGTCGTCGAGGGTGACCCGTCCCGATTGCGGCTTCAATGTGCCGGCGAGGACCCGCAGCAGTGTGGTCTTGCCCGACCCGTTCGGGCCGAGCACACCCACCAGTGCGCCCTGCGGCACCCCGATCGAAACGCGATCGAGGACGCGCTGGGCGCCGAATGCGACCGTCACGTCGAGGGCACGCAGCAAGGTGTTCCTTCTCCGGCGTCATACGCGCCGGTCTGATGCGCACAACGCGCATCAGTAAAAGGACGAGCCCGTGACCAGGTATCCTGACTTGCGGATCATCACCAGCGTTCGCGTCTTCCCAGGTCATCTGGCAGTGCCGGATTTGTGACCCAGTGACGGTTGAGGTTCCCGTGGTGAAACGACGGGCCCCCAGGCACTAGAACGCTGACTCCCCGCTGACAGTGGCGTCACCGTGTGGGATTCGCACCCACTTCCCAGTGGCCGCCGGGCAAGCGTCGGTTGTCGGTCTCGACTATACCATGCGAAAATAACCGCTTGGCTCCCACCATGCGCAGCTCGGTAGTGACCGTCCGCTCAGCACCCGTCGCCCAGGCGACATCGGTCTCTGGTCCTCTTCATGTGCGGGCGGAAATGCTGACCGTCGCGACAGACAAACCGCTGCAGGTGCTGGATCTCACCGAGTCGGTCAGCGGCCTCGTCAAAGCGCTTGGGGTGCGCGAAGGCACCGCCACCCTCGTGTCGTTGCACACCACCTGCTCGGTGTTCACCAACGAAAGCCAGCGCGCGCTTCGCGAAGACATGGAGCAGTTTCTGCAACACGTGGTGGACCCGGCGACGCCGTGGCTGCATAACGACCCGGCCCACTCCGACTGCGACCGCATGAACGCCGGGGCCCACCTGCGCGCCCTGCTGCTGAGCCACAGCGTGACCCTGCAGATCAGCGGAGGCGAAGTCGTGCTTGGGCAATGGCAGCGTGTGTTGATGGCGGAACTCGACGGGCCGCGCTCGCGCTCGCTTCGGCTGCAGGTCATGGGCGTGGCCTGACCATAGGGCCCAAGATGCAGGCACGACTCTCCACACTGGGGTTGGCGGATATCGCCGCAAAACTCGACGCCAGCGAACGGCTCTCGCTCGACGACGGGGTGAGGCTCTTTGCGTGTCCTGATCTTCACGCCCTGGGCTGGCTCGCGAATCGCGAACGCGAGAAGCGCCACGGCGGCCACACGTTCTACAACTACAACCTGCGCCTGGAGGCCACAAACGTCTGCGTGGCCACCTGCCTGTTCTGTTCGTTCTCGCGGCTCAAGCCCGGCGACGCGCAGGCCTACACGATGACGCTCGACCAGGTCTTCGACAAGCTGCGTCAGCGCGCCCATCAACCCCTGACCGAAGTGCACGTCGTGAATGGCTTGCACCCCGACCTGCCGTTTGAGTACTACCTCGACCTGCTGCGGGGTCTTAAGGCCATCCGCCCGGGTATTCACCTGAAGTGTTTCACCGCGGTGGAAATCGCGTTTTTCTCGGAGCTCTACAAGCTGAGCGACGAAGACGTGCTTCGGCAGTTGATGGCGGCCGGTCTGGACTCGCTGCCCGGTGGCGGCGCGGAGGTGTTCTCAGAACGCGTGCGCCGAAAGATCTGCCATGACAAGGCTGACGCCGATCGCTACCTCTCCATCCATCGCATCGCCCACGGCCTGGGCATGCGCTCGAATGTGACGATGCTGTACGGGCATATCGAGACGATGGAGGAGCGCGTCGACCACATGATGCGCGCGCGCGCCCTTCAGGACGAGACCGGTGGATTCCAGGCGTTCATCCCTCTGGCATTTCACCCCGACAACAATCAGATGGAGAAACTGCCGGCGCCGTCAGCCAGCGACACCCTGCGGGTGCATGCGGTGTCACGCCTGATGCTGGACAACTTCCCGCACATCAAGGCGTTCTGGATTGCGACCGGTGTTGACGTGGCGCAGATTTCGCTGTGGTACGGCGTGGATGACCTGGACGGCACCGTCCAGGAAGAAAAGATTTACCACATGGCCGGCGCTCGCACGCCCGAGAGTCTGACAACCGGGCGCATTCGGGCGCTCATTCGCAACGCGGGCCGTCTGCCTGTGGAACGCGACACGCTCTACAACGTCGTCACCCCTCCGGATGCGGCGTGAAAAAAACGACCTCTGAGGTAATTTTCAGGACTTTCTCGCGCAAGATTACCTCAGAGGTCCTAACCCCAAGGAGTTTTACAGAATGGCTCATGAACTGGCACCACTTCCGTATGCGTTCGACGCGCTTGAACCCCACATCGACGCGCAGACAATGCAGATCCACCATGGCAAGCATCACGCCGCGTACGTCAACAACCTGAACGCCGCGGTCGAGAAGCACCCTGACCTGGCGGGCAAGAGCGCCGAGGACCTGATCAAGAACCTCGCCACGGTTCCCGAGGACATTCGCGCTGCGGTGCGGAACAATGGCGGCGGCCACGTCAACCACACCATGTTCTGGCAGATCATGGGCCCCGGCCAGGGCGGCGCGCCCTCGGGCAAGCTGGCTGACGCGATTAACGGCGCATTCGGCAACTTCGATACCTTCAAGGATCTGATGCAGAAGGCTGGCGCCACGCGCTTCGGCAGCGGCTGGGCCTGGCTCGTGGAAGCCGGTGGCAAGCTCGCAGTCGAAAGCACCGCCAACCAGGACAACCCGATGATGGACGGCAAACGCGCCATCATGGGCGTGGACGTGTGGGAACACGCCTACTACCTCAAGTATCAGAACCGACGGCCCGACTACCTCGCCGCCTGGTGGAACGTGGCCAATTGGAACGAGATCGCCAAGCGGCTGGGCTAGGACGGTTCGCGACTTCGGTCGCCCCAATTTCGTCACTCCAATTGAGGGTTGAGGATTGAGCGATTGAGGATCGGGATGGGGACGCATGGCGTGATGTGGGATTGCGGATGGGAATTGAGGGATTGTGGCAACGATGATTGGCAACGTGCTCGATGGGGCGATGGGGCGCAATCGCCCAATCCTCAATTCCGCTAGTCCCGCATGCCCCGCCTGACCATTGCCCTGGGCGTGCTCGCCGGTCTCCTGATGGGGATCGGCGGGTTCACGTTTGTCTACGCCAAAGGCGGGTCGTACTTCACCAACGACCCGGCGGCGTGTGCCAACTGCCACGTGATGAACGACTACTACGCCAAGTGGCAGCGGTCGAGTCATCGCAGTGTGGCGGTCTGCAATGACTGCCACACGCCGAAGGGCTTCATTCCGAAGTACGTCACGAAGGCCCGCAACGGCTTCTGGCATTCCTTTTATTTCACCACCGGGAATTTTCCCGACAACATCCAGATCACACCGGGCAATCACAAGGTGGCGGAAGCGTCGTGCCAGAAGTGTCATGCGGCGCTGATTCAGACCATGTCGCCGGGCCACGGTGAACCGACCGGCTGCGTCAAGTGCCACGGAAAGATTGGACATCCACAATGAGAGCTTCCCGACTGATTTTCGTGACGGCCGTGGCGGCGGCTCTGGCTGCGGCCGGCGCCACCGCGCTCCTGGTGTCGGTCTTCGAGCGGAAGCAGGAAGCGCGCGACCCGTTCTTCCGTGTGGTCGAACTGACCGACGAGATCGACGACCCGGCCGTGTGGGGCAAGAACTTTCCGTTTCAATACGACGGCTATCTGCGGACAGTGGACCAGATCAGGACTCGCTTCGGCGGCAGCGAAGCGGTGCAACGCACACCCACCCAGGCCGACCCCAGATCCATCGTCGCCCAGTCACGGCTCGAAGAAGATCCCCGGCTGAAAACGATGTGGAGCGGGTATGCGTTTGCGACCGACTTCCGCGAGGAGCGGGGCCACGCGTTCATGCTCGACGACCAGACGTTCACCGAGCGGCAGCAGGTGGTGACCCAGCCGGGCACGTGCATGCATTGCCACGCGTCGGTGTATCTGCCGTACAAACGTCTGGGCAATGGCAACCTCATCGCCGGGTTCGAGGCGATGAACAAAATGCCGTACAAGGAGGCACGCACCAAGGTGACGCATCCGGTGGCGTGTATCGACTGCCACGATCCAAAGACGATGCAGTTGCGTGTGACGCGACCGGGCTTCCTGGAAGGGATTAAGGCGTACAAGGCCTCGCAGGGTGTACCGGACTATGACGTGAATGCGCAGGCCACGCACCAGGAGATGCGGTCGTTCGTCTGCGGCCAGTGCCACGTCGAGTATTACTTCAAGGGCAGTGAGAAGCGGCTGACGTATCCGTGGACCAAAGGCCTCAAGGCCGACGAGATTCTCTCCTACTACGAAGAGAACGGGTTCAAGGACTGGACACACGCCGAGACTGGCGCGCCGGTGCTGAAGGCCCAGCATCCTGAGTTTGAAATGTGGAACCAGGGGATCCACGCCCGGTCAGGAGTGGCCTGTGCCGACTGTCACATGCCGTACATGCGGCAGGGCGGCCTGAAGGTGAGCGACCATCATGTGCGCAGCCCGCTGCTCAACATCAACAACGCGTGCCAGGTGTGCCACAACTGGCCCGAAGAGGAACTGCGCCAGCGGGTGCTCACCATTCAGGAGCGCACTTACGCGATGCGCAACGTGGCGATGGACGCACTGGTCGAACTCATAGGCGATATCAAGCTGGCGCGATCGGGCGGTGCCGCCGCCGCGGTGGTCGGCAACGCGCAGGCGTCGCAGCGCCGCGCGCAGTTTCTGCTCGACTTCATCGAAGCCGAAAACTCAATGGGCTTTCACGCGCCGCAGGAATCGATGCGGATTCTCGCGCTCTCGATCAACCACACGCGAGTCGGGCAGCGCGGGTTGCGCAGCGCGCTTCGGTGAACTCGCTCCCGCGCGGGCGCGCCAGAGATTGAGGGTTGAGGAGTGAGCGATTGAAGATCGGGGCATGGCTGATCGCTGATGGCGCGATTGCGGCCCATCGGGCAATCTGCGAATCATCGCTGCCACCCACATCCGCCATCCGCCCCATCCCGATCCTCAATCGCTCAATCGCTCAATCGCTCAATCGCTCAATCGCTCAATCCTCAATCCTCAATCCTCAATCCTCAATCCTCAATAGAAGCGTCCTCGTACATCGCCACCGTCACCATCGCTCCCTCTTCCAGGGCTTCGGTGGCCGTGGCAACGGTCACATACCCGTCGGCGTTGGCCATGCTGGTGATGTCGCCCGAAGCCTTGAATGCGGGCTCGGCGTGGCCGTCGATGATGCGCACCATGTAGAACTGCGTGCGGCCCGGAGTGGACGTGATCCGTCGCGCCAGAGGCACCGTGACCTGCCGAGGCTGCCAGGGTGGCAGGCGCGCTGTGGCTCGCAGGAGAGGGATTAGAAACAGGTGGGCGTTCGAGAGGCACGACGTCGGGTATCCCGAGAGGCCCAGCACAGGTGCGTTGCCGATACGGCCGAACACGGTGGGTTTGCCCGGCTTGATGGCCACGCCGTGAAAGATGACCTCGCCGTGTTCGCGCAGCGCGTCAATCACCAGGTCGCGTTCGCCCACCGAACTTCCGCCTGAGAACACCAGGATGTCGCAGCCGTCGGCCTGACCGAGTGTCTGCGTCAATGCCTCAATGGAGTCGCGGGACGTGGGCAGCACCATGGCCTCTCCGCCGTGGCGCCGTACCAATGCCTCGAGCGTGAACCGATTCACGTTGTAGAGCTGGCCTGCGCCCAACGGTGATCCAGGGTCCACCACTTCGTCGCCCGTACAGAGAATGGCCACGCGCGGCCGCGCGTACACCTCCACGTGTGTGCGCCCCAGCGCCGCCAGCACACCGACCCGGGCCGGCGTGAGCACAACGCCGGCGTCGAGCACCATATGGCCCGACGCAATGTCACCCCCACGGGGTCCGACGTGTTGCCGCGGCGTTGCCGCGCGATGAATCAGGACCGCGCCATCCCCGGACGTCGTCTGTTCCACCATCACGACGGCGTCAGCGCCATCGGGCAGCGGCGCGCCAGTGGCAATCTCTACGCAACAACCGGACGTGACACGTTCGGGTGATGGATCACCGGTGAACACACGGCCGATCAGCCGCAGGGTTGCTGGCGCATCATGTGCCGCGCCGGTCGTGTCGGCGGCAATCACGGCATATCCGTCCATGGCCGCGCGGTCGAACGGCGGTACATCGAACGGTGCCAAAACCTCGGAAACCAGCGCCCTGCCGTCGGCTTCGGCCAGCGGAACGCGCTCGGTTCGGCCGATCGGCCGCGGCGCGGCGAGCACGTGGCCCAGCGCCTCATCGAATGGCAGCGTGTACGCAAAGGGACGCATGGGTTCAAGTATCATCCCACTTATGTCTGCCAATGCTCATCGCGCCGCTTCACCCTCGTCTGTGCCGTGCCTGGTGCTGACCGTGAGCGATACCCGCACCCGCGAGACAGATACCAGTGGTCAGACCATCGCCAGCCTGCTTGAAGGCGCCGGCCACACGGTGGTGGCCCGCGAGTTGGTCCCCGACGATCCGATCAAAGTCGCCGAGGCCATTCGCGCGCACCTGGGACGAAAAAACGTCCGGGCGGTCATCACCACCGGCGGGACGGGCGTGACGTCGCGCGATACCACCTACGAGGCCGTGACGTCGATGTTCGACAAGCAGCTGGACGGGTTTGGCGAACTCTTCCGCATGCTGAGTTATCAGCAGGTGGGTGCGGCCGCGATGCTGAGCCGTGCCTGTGCCGGTGTCGTCACCGGCTGCGTGGTGTTTGTGTTGCCCGGCTCCGAATCCGCAGTGCGGCTGGGGATGGAGAAACTCATCCTGCCGGAACTGGGCCACGTGGTCAGAGAGACATCACGATGAAATTGGCGCTGGTGCTGGTCGCCGGCGCGTTGTCGGCCGTGGTCGTCTCTGCCGGACAGGCGCAGGCGCCCGTGCGCCGACCGGCTGCCGTGCAGCAGCCCGCGCCACTCCCGGTACCCGCCGCCGCGCTGCCGACGGCTCTCGACCGCGTCGCCCTGCGCTGGGTGGACGACACGTTCAAGAAGATGACCCTGGACGATAAAGTGGGACAGGTCGTGATGTCGGGGATCGATTCGATGTACCTCTCAGCAGACACCGACCAATTCGACCAGCTGATGGAGAAGGTGACGAAGCTGAAGCTCGGCGGCTTCGTGGTGTTCGGCGGCTCGGAACGCGCGCCCGGCGTGTTGCTCAATACCGCCTATGGCACGGTGACGCTGGGCCAGCCGCTGGCCGCCGCGTCCACACTCAATCGGTTGCAGGCTGCCTCAGCCATTCCGTTGCTGGCCTCGGCAGACTTTGAAGCCGGCGTCGGATTTCGCATCGCCGGCGCCACCACCTTTCCGCGTGCCATGGCGTTTGGCGCCGCGATGGATGAGGAACTCGCGCGCTCGGCGGCCCGCATCACCGCGCAGGAAGGCCGCGCGATCGGCGTACACATGAACTTCGCGCCCGTCGTTGATGTGAACAACAACGCGCGCAACCCGGTCATCAACACGCGCTCGCTCGGTGAGGACCCGGCGGCCGTCGGCCGGCTCGCCGCCGCCTACGTCCAGGGCCTGCAGTCGGGCGGCATGCTCGCGACGCTTAAACATTTCCCCGGCCACGGCGATACCGACGCGGATTCCCACATCGGCCTGCCGATCATCACGCATCCACGCGATCGTCTCGACGCCGTGGAGCTCCCATCGTTCAAGGCGGGCATCGCCGCCGGCGCCGACGCCGTGATGACCGCACACATCCAGCTGCCCGCGCTCGATCCAGCCCAGTTCAGTCCCGCCACGCTGAGCCGCCCGATCGTCACCGGCTTGTTGCGCGGCGACCTCAAGTTCGACGGCCTCATCGTGACCGACTCGATGGGCATGGACGCCGTCTCGCGGCGGCTCTCGCCGGGCGACGCGGCCGTGCGCGCGCTGCAGGCCGGCAACGACATCGTCTTGCACTCGCCAGACGATGTGGCGGCAGTGATTGGGATCAGGACCGCTGTCGAGCGTGGCGAGATTCCCCTCGCGCAACTCGACGCGTCCGTGCGGCGCATCCTGACCGCCAAGGCGCGGCTGGGTCTGCACTTGAAGAAGCTGGTCTCGCTTGATGACCTGCCGTTCCTGGTCGGGGGCCGGCAGCGCGCCCAGACGGCGCGGCAGGCGAGTCAGCGATCCATCACGCTGCTTAAAGACGACCGTAACCAGGTGCCGCTGCGCGCGCCGCGCGAGGCCGCGGTGTTGTATTTGTCGGTGCTCGACTATCCGTCCGGCTGGCGCATTGCCGCGCCGAGCCGCACCGTGATCCCGGAGCTGCGCCGCCGCTGGCCGTCGGTGACCGCCATCGAGCTCTCGGACCGGTCCTCCCCGTCTGAAATCGATCTCGTCCGCGCCTCGGCCCTCCGGTTCGACGCCATCGTCGTCTCCGTGTTTGTCCGGGCGTCGTCGGGCAGCGGCCGCATGGACCTGGCGCCGCCGCTTACCAAGCTGCTGGGTGACCTGGCACGGCTGACCGCGGGCACGCCCAAGCCGTTTGTGACGATGTTTTTCGGAAATCCCTACGTGCCCACGTTCCTGCCCGACCTGCCGGCGGTGCTCCTGACGTACGATTTCTACGATTTGGCAGAAAGCTCGGCGGTGGCGGCACTGGCCGGGGAAAACCCCATCGGAGGGCGCCTGCCCATTTCGCTCTCGGGATTTGACGCGGGGTTCGGCCTGGTCCGCGACCGCATCGTTCGCTGAGACTTGGTTTGATGACACGCGAGTCGAAGGGGTATAATCACCAGCTTGTGCGCCCTTAGCTCAGCTGGATAGAGCGTCTGGCTACGAACCAGGAGGTCGCAGGTTCGAATCCTGCAGGGCGCACCACTGATCCCATGGAGCGACGCGAGTTCATCAATACAACCGTGATCGGCGCCGCGGTGGTGGCTGCGAATCTGGCCACCGAGGCCGCCGGGCCGTTCACGCGGGACCATCATGAGGCGCGCGAAGTCGGGCGTGGGCGCGCGACGCGGAAGATCCTGATCGCGGGCGGGGGATTCGGCACGAGCTTCATCAGGTACATGGCGGCACTGACGGGCAAGCCCCGGCCGAAGCTCTGCTACCTGCCCACGGCATCCGCTGATTCGCCGGCCGGCGTCATCACCTGGTTTCGCAATTGCGCCCCGCTCAACGTCGAGCCTTCAGTTCAAGAAAGCTTCATCGCGAGTACTCAGCAGAATCGTAGTTGGGAAGACGTCTTCCTCTCCGTTGACGGCATCGTCGTCTCTGGCGGCAACACGCTCAATCAACAGGCCATCTGGCGCGCGCAGGGTATCGACGCGGTGCTCAGAACGGCGTGGGACCGTGGCATTGTGCTCGGCGGCGCCAGTGCCGGGTCGTTGTGCTGGTTCGAAGAAGGCACCACGGACTCCAGGCCGAAGGCACTCTCCACCGTGTCGTGCCTTGGCTTCCTGAAGGGGAGCCACAGCCCGCACTACGACAGGGAGCCTGGCCGGCGGCCGCTCTATCAGAAGCTCATCGGTTCCGGTGAAATGAAGCCCGGATACGCCTGCGACAACGACGCAGGAATCTACTTCGAAGACAACGAGGTGGCGCGCGTGGTCTCCACCAGAGCCGAAGCCAAGGTGTATTACGTCAGCCGTGTCGGCAATGGGGCGGTTGAACGTGTCCTGGAACCGGAGCGGATCGCCGACGCTCCTGACGCCGACTAGAACGGCTTCCAGATCCGCGACGCGGGCGTCCCAACTTTTCCCTACTGTCCGGCTCCGCTCTGGTGTCATAGTCATTTTCAAATGACTGCGACCACTGCGCGATTCTCTCTGGCAGCCGGGGCCTGTGCGCTGGCTGGGCTCCTCTCGATACCGGGCGCGTCGGTCAACGCGCAACAACCACCGCCGCCGCAGTTCCTGACGACCGCGACGCAACTGGCGGCCTATGCGCAAGCGGCCACCCGCGACCTCAACTACCTGCCCGGTGAAGTGATCGTCAAGTTCCGTGTGGGTGTCAGCGTCAATCAGCAGGCGCGGGCGCTCGCCTCGGTGCGGTCGCGGCCGTCCACGGACCGGCTCCAGTGGATCGCCGACCGGACGGCGCGCCTTGTGGTGCCTGAAGACCCCGACTCGATCGCGGTGGCGGCCAACCTGATGCGCCAACCCGAGGTGGAGTACGCCCAGCCGAACTGGTTGCGGAAGCCCTCGGCCGTGCCCAACGACACGCAGTTTGCCGCGCGACAGTGGAATATGACGCTGCTCGACCTGCCGCGGGCGTGGGACGTCAGCAGAGCCGCCGGTGCCGGCGTGACGGTTGCGGTCATCGACACGGGCCTGACCAGCGTCAATGCGACCTACGCCCTCAAGACGTGGAACGGCACGGCGATTGTGACGGCGCAGGTGCCTGTGGGCATCAATCCGGACATGGACGCGTCCCGGATTGTTGGCAACAGGGACTTCGTGTTCTGGACGGGCCCCGTGGTCGATTTCGACGGTCACGGCACGCACGTATCAGGAACGGTCGCGCAGTCCACGAACAACAATCTGGGCTACGCCGGTGTGGCCTACGGCGCGCAGATCATGCCGCTCAAGGTGTGCCTGAGCTTCTGGGATATCCAGATCCTCCAGGCGGAAGCCGGGATCACGGGGTTTCCGCCGCTCAACGTTGGGGGATGCCCGACATCGGCCGTGGTGGCCGCCGTCCGGTACGCGGCCGACAACGGCGCCAAGGTCATCAACCTCAGCCTCGGCGGTACCGACGCGTCGCCGGCCGACCTTGACGTCATGAACTATGCGCTCACCCGTGGTGTGTTTGTGGCCATGTCTGCGGGCAACGAATTCGAGGACGGCAATCCCACCACGTATCCCGCGTCGTACGCCCGCGGGGTCGGCGGCGCGATGGCCGTGGGAGCGGTAGGCCGGACCTCGGTGCGCTCCTTCTATTCGACGACAGGTGATTTTGTGGAGATCGCCGCGCCTGGTGGCGACTCGCGCGAGGGTGGTGCCAACGGCGTGGTGTATCAGTCGGGCATGTTGTTCAGCGACTACAACCCGGCCGTGGTGATCCTGCCCCGGTTCAATCGTTATTCTGATGTCGGCTATCAGGGCACGTCGATGGCGTCGCCGCATGTCGCTGGGATTGCCGCGCTCCTGATGAGCCAGGGCGTCACGTCGCCGGCAGCTGTTGAGGCCGTGATTAGAGCCACCGCGAAGGATCTTGGTGACCCTGGGCGCGACAATCTGTATGGAGCGGGTTTGATTCAGCCGCGCACGGCGCTGCGGGGACTTGGAGTGTTGAGGTGATCATGTCGCGTCGCATCGGCATTTGTGTGTCCGCGGTTCTGTTGTCATCGGCCACGTCCGCGTGGGCCCAGGGCCCTGCCGCGGCACCGGCAGCGCCGCGGTTTGGCTTACGCGCGTTTGGTCACTTCGAGTGGCAGATGATGGCCGCGACGGACACCTTCGAAGCCATCACGGGCAAGTCCACGTTGACTGGAGTGGGCGGCGGCGTGGAGGTGCAGCGGCTGTGGCGTGGCGTGTTCGCCCGCGCCGCTGTCTCGCGGATGTCGCAATCCGGAGAGCGCATCTTCGTGTTCGACAACATCGTCTTCCCGCTGGGCGTCCCCCTCGACATCACGATGACGCCAATGGAGCTGGCCGCAGGCTGGCGCTTCAATCCGATCGGCTCACGTGGAATCGTGGGCTATCTCGGTGCCGGCGGGATGTTTCTGAACTACAACGAGTCGTCCCCAAGCGACGCGTCGGGTGAAGAGGTCAGCGAGCGTTACAACGGGTTCCTCGTGTTCGGCGGCGTCGAGGTGCCCGTGTGGCGGTTTGTCACGGCTGGCGCCGAAGTTGGCTGGCGCAAGGTCGAGTTGCCCGATCCGGGTGGGGCGATGGGGGCCCTGGGCGAGCAGGACCTGGGCGGCGTCACCATGCGCGTGATGGTGTCGATTCGGCGATAGCGGCCTCAGTGGCGCATGACGAGTGGATGCGCGAGGCCCTGACGCTGGCGCGTGAAGCCGCCGCCGCGGGTGAAGTGCCTGTGGGCGCCGTTGTGGTGCGTGATGGTCTCGTTATTGGCCGGGGTCGCAACGGCCCCGTGGGATCACACGATCCCACGGCGCATGCCGAGATCGTGGCGCTGCGGGATGCCGCAGCACGCAGCGGCAACTACCGCCTTCCCGGAGTCATCCTCTATGTCACGCTCGAACCCTGCGTCATGTGTGTGGGCGCCTTCATGCACGCGCGAGTGCAGACCGTGGTGTACGGCGCCACTGAGCCAAAGGCCGGCGCCATGGAATCCACGCAACGGGCGCACGAACACGCGGCGCTCAATCATCAGGTGACGGTGATATCGGGAGTGCTTGCCGCGGAGTGCCGCGACGTGTTGCAGGCGTTTTTCAGGGAACGACGCCCTCGTACGTAGCGCGCGCTGGGTCTCACGCGCGCGATGAGACACTCACTCCGACGCGTAGGGACCCTGCACCGAGGGCACGCGATAGGTGTTGAGAGCCGAGTTGTCGGCCTTAGGCCACCTGCATTTGGCGATTCGGCGCGGGATATGCGATCCTGTTGAGCCGCCCACCCTCTGCGGAGAGGTACCGAAGTGGTCGTAACGGGATCGCCTCGAAAGCGATTTGTCGGGCAACCGGCACGTGGGTTCGAATCCCACCCTCTCCGCCACTCCAGAGCATTTGTACCTGTGCGCCCGCCACGTGGGTGGGTGTTCCACCCGCGGTCGTGGCCCCTGAGAAGTCCCTCGAGCATCTTCCGCACACGCCTTTCGCGCGAGCGCATCCGCTGCGGAGGGTGGGAGTTATTCGAGTCTGGGCGAGTAGCTCGTGCTGCGCCCACCGCCTTCGTCTTTCGTCAACAGACCCTGGTCGACGAGGCTTTGAATGTCTCGCAACGCTGTGTCGTGCGAGCACTTCGCCAGGACCGCCCATTCTTCGTCGTTAGCTTGACCGGTGAAGCCGTCGAGCAGGCGGTTCAGCGCGAGGCGCTGCCGGTCAGTGATGGTCAGCCGCGTGGCGCGTTCCCAGAACCGCGCCTGACGTCGCACTGCCGCGAGTGTCGTCTCGGTACCGACGAAGGCGCGGCCGAGACAGCCCAAGAACCACTGCAGCCATGGCGTGACATCGAGCGTGCCTTTCTGGGTGCGCTCGAGGATGTTGTAATAGTCGTTGCGCTCGTGCCGGATCTGGGCCGACATGCTATAGAAGCGCTGCGCGCTATGCTCCGAACGCGCGAGCTGCCAGTCCGCGATCGCGCGCGCGATGCGTCCGTTCCCGTCATCAAACGGGTGAATGGTCACGAACCACAGGTGTGCAAGTGCTGCACGCAGCACTTGGTCCGTTCGATCGGACTCGTTTGCCCATATCAGGAATCGGCCCATTTCGTCCGGCAAGAGTGACGCCGCGGGCGCCTCGTAATGGACGTTCTCCTTGCCCTCGTGGCCGGACACGACCTGCATCGGTCCGGTCGCATCATCGCGCCACGCTCCCACGACGATCTTGCGCATGCCACTACGCCCGGTCGGGAAGAGGGCGGCGTGCCATGCGAACAGGCGATCCGAGGTCAGCGGCGCCGCAAACTTCTGCGTGGCATCGAGCATCATCTCGACCACGCCTTCGACGTCGCGGTCTGCGGCCGCCGTTCCGCCCGCGTCTAGCTAGCCCCCCAGTCGCAAGTGGCGCCAACTGTGAATCAGGTCGAGGACGTGGTTGACATGTCATTGCAGGCAGACGAGGTGAGGCATGCCCTCGGAGCTAGTGAAGTGGTTCTGATAGAGTTTGCTGACTTTCAATGTCCCTTTTGCGCGACTCATGCGACGTCCACCGGACCAGCTCTAGAGGAGGAGTTCGTGAAGTCGGGCCGGCTCCAGATGATCTTTGTCAACTACCCGCTGACCATACATCCGTATGCACGGAAAGCTGGTGAGGCCGCTGTGTGCGCTGGAAAGCAGAAGCGCTTCTGGGAAATGTACCATTGGCTGTTTAAACACCAGGCGGAACTTGATGACACTAGCTTGGTCCGACATGCCGAGGCCGTCGGCCTGAATCGGCCCACGTTCGTCTCCTGTTTGAGCACCGGTGAGACAGCAGCTGACATTGAGGCTGATGTGAACACAGCGCGTCGACTGGGGGTTTCGTCGACACCCCTCTTCTTTGTTGGGCGCCAAGCGCCTGATGGCGACATTCGTCTCTTGAAGAAGATCAAAGGGACGGCTCCTATTTCGACCTTTCGCAGGGCGATAGCCGAGGTCTCAAGCGACTCATCGAAATGACCGGGCCGATTCAGGGAGTTCAGTTGCATGTTGCGTAAACGAACGATGATCGCGGGCGTGGCAGGCGTATCAGCGTTGGCGCTAATGGCCGCTGGTGTCACTGCCCAGGAGCTCAAACCCAGATTCACGTCGGCGACCATTGCCGCCGCTGGCACCGGTAGCAGTGCACCGACAGGAGCACCGGACACGGGTCTGTTTCGTCGCTCGAATGTGACGCTGGCCGGACTGGTCCAGTTTGCGCACAAGATAAGTGGTCTCCAGTTGATCGGAGGCCCTGACTGGATCCGGGTAGAGCGGTTCGATGTCACAGGAAGCGCGAGGCGCATTACGTCTGATGCCGAGATGCGGCAATTGGTGCAGTCTCTGTTGGAGGACAAATTCGCACTTAAGCTGAAGGCTGAAGTCCGTGACATGTCGCACTATGTAATACGCGCGTCATCTGACGATTCCTTGGGGGCTGAGCTTGATCCGATCCCGTGGACGGTTTAACTACGCCGCTTGAGTCATCGCCCGCCGTTCGAACTCAGCCGGACTGATCTGGCCGAGGGTCGAATGCCGACGCCGTTGGTTATAGAACACTTCGATGAAGTCAAACAACTCCATCTTGGCGTCTCCGTTGCTCGCGAACTGGTCGCCAAGTTCACTCTTGACGGTCGAGAAGAAGCTCTCGGCGACGGCATTATCGTGACAATTGCCCCGACGGCTCATGCTGCAGCTGATACCACGCGCCGCCAGGCGCGCCTGGTAATCGGCGCTCGCATAAGTGCAGCCCTGGTCGGAATGCCACAGCAGACCAGGTTCCGGGCAGCGTCGACGGAGTGCCATCTCGAGCGCCTTGAGTGTCAGGTGCCGGTCATTGACGGCACTGACGGCCCAGCCGACGACGTACCGCGAGAACAGATCCAGCACGACGGCGAGGTACAGCTTGCTGCTGGTCCCGATGACGAACTCGGTCGTGTCACCCACCCAGCGCTGATTGGGCTGCGCCGCCGTGAACTGGCGATCCAGCACGTTGGCTGCCACGGGTTGATCGTGGTCGCTCATCGTGGTGTGTTTGTACCGGCGACGCTGGCGCGCCTGCAGCCCCTCCTCCTGCATCAGCCGGACCACGCGCTTCCGACTGACGTGCTCGTCGAGGTCGATCAAATCCTCGTGGACACGCGGGCTGCCGTACCGGTGCTTGCTCTCGTCGAAGGACGTCCGCACCAGCACCTTCAATCGCCGATCGTCGCACGCGTGGCGGGATTCCGGTCGCGCCTGCCACGCGTAGAAGCCACTG
>ENA-ORBV01009082-ORBV01009082.1-microbial-mat-metagenome-genome-assembly--contig:-NODE-9082-length-16475-cov-10.698195_pt1 | contig 16475 bp, 6 predicted proteins | sample MGYA00237777_ERZ505514 | MGnify/ENA primary metagenome ERZ505514 (study PRJEB26160, sample SAMN06269048) | microbial mat metagenome | isolation source: Oligotrophic lake microbial mat | place... | reverse complement strand
TGGTCCTCAACTACTGCGATGATCAAATTTGGCTGTGCCCTGACAATGATCTGATAGAGTCCTATGTCCTCAAATTGAAGAACCTCGGATATGATCTTGAGCTGGAATCCCAAGGCGACATCTACAGCTTCCTTGGCATTGAATTTGATACTGTCGGAGACCGCATTCATCTTTCTCAGAAAGGCCTGATTGACAAGGTTATCAATTACACCGGCATGGGAAACGCTGAAGGCAAAGATGTTGAATCCATAGCTCCTGATCACTCCTAGGTCCTTGCTGTGTCCATAAAACAACAGCTATCTAGTAGTATCTAAGCTAAGAGGCTGTAGTCTAACACAAACCAAACATTGCAGTTAGAATGGCTACTATCTAGCTAGTTCCCTTGTTGCTGCTTGTTGTCTGTCCTCCAACAGGGGTCATTCAGTCACAATAGGGGTCAGTCCCCAACACAATCCTGTAGTCTAGGCATTGCCTGGATGCCGAAGGCTACCTTCAGTCTATTGCATCTTTGTGGATTGTTGGCAAGTTCATGATTCGCTGTCTGAACTTGCGGAATAGGCTCCCTTGAAGGGGCTTGGTGAAGAAGTTGCCGGTCATCTCTTCTGTTGGGCAGTGCTCGACTCGTAGTTCCTCCTTGGTGATCTGATCTGTTACAAAGAAGCACCTCACATTCAAGTGACGCGATCCCTTACCAGCTGACCCACGTCCATTCTTCTCTAGTAGGATGGCACTCTTGTTGTCCTGGTGTACAATGTTGTCGTTGACTTTGTATCCTTGCGCTTCAAGGAAGCATCTGATCCAAAGTGCCTGTCCCATCAGGTCGTCCACGCTGACTAGCTCAGCCTCGGTTGAGCTCCTTGTGTTCATCTTTTGCCTAGTGGACGATCCGTAGATTGCACCCTTGCCCATTGACATCATTCCTCCGGTGTGGCTCCGCATGTCAGGATGGACCGCATATGATCCATCGATCCACCACTTAATGACATGTATGTTGTTGATTTCTGTCGTGTGTTCTAAATCCTTTGTGTCTCGCAGATGCTGCATCATCCTCTTCAACTTCTTGTAGTCGTCGGTGTCTGGTCCCTTCACCCTGGTGCACAGGAAAGCCACGGTTGGCTGGATATCCGGCCTTGCTCTCTTGCATAGGAACAGGGACTTAGCCACGTAGTGGTGTAAGAAAGTCGCATTTTCCTCATTTAACATCACAGGGTTGTCACTGTTCACTTCAAATAGGTGTGACCCCGCTGGTGTGGCGGCCACTCCTGCGAACTCATCCGGCAGGTCCTTTAGCATATCCTCGATGTAATCCTTCATTAATATTTTCACTTTTCCTGTCACACTGTAGTCAATTGTCATTCCGAGATATTCGTGTATCTTTCCCCTTTGTACCGTGATTGGGGCTTCCTTGCCATATGTTGCGTTGAGTTTGTCGAGTATGTCAGTCACTACTTCTGGGTCGACGTGTGAGATCTTCAGATCATCGACGTGCCATAGTACAGTGCATTGTTTTCCATTTATGGTCTTATTGGCCACGCACCAGTCATAGGGATTGATTTCAAAACCCCATTCCTTCAGCTGATTGGATAGCTCTCTCCAGAACAATAGAGCAGCTCTGAGGGTTCCATATAAGGCCTTCACCAGTTCCACGCACAATGCGGTCTTGCCGTTCTCGGTGCATACATATTTGCGGTACAACAGTGGATCGATCTTGGTCAATAGTTCGGCCATGGTCCCTTCCAGTCTGATGTGTACGGTCTCATCCATGTCCGCGTGCATGAATGCTCCAGGTATGTCAGCCGTTGCCACGTCCCTTCCTTCCATCGCGTCGATGGCGCATGACAGCATGACTGACTCTATGGCCGCTGTTGGCGCACTGGCATCCTCTTTGTTGGTTGTCGCCCTCTGTTTTCTGCCGTCGGCGCATCCGCGGCCCTTGATCCTTCCACACTTCTTTTGTTTCAGGAACATCAAGTGTTGCAATGACGCACGTTTCTGCTCGTGAGTCAATTCCTTGGCTATGACAGGCTTCACTGTTTTTCTGATGTGCAGTTGCTTTAGTTCTGATGTGACTGCCTCCACACCGTCCTGTCCGAATTCTTTTATTCCGCGTTTCATGTTGTGTTGGGTCATAGCCACGGCCTCCAGGTCTGGTAGCGCCAAATGGTGGTCGCTCGGTCTGTAGATTGTCACATTGGCACCTTGCCTTGATTGGCTCCGAGTGCGTCCTTGAATGATTTCCGGTGTTTTGTCATTTATTTTGAGTTTGTTTAGCGCTCTCAGAACCTTGTCTGCAGGCTCGGCTGCGGGGTTGTCATTTTCTTCGGGATCATTACCCGGTTCTGGTTCATCGTTTTCTTCGGGATCATTATCCGGTTCTAGTTCGTCATTTTCTTCTTGGTTGTTGTTTAGCTCTTGTTCGTCCTCGTCCTCGTCATCGGATTCGTCGTCGCTATCATCATTTTCTTCTAGTGGGGGAGGATCCTCGTCCTCGTCATCATCTTGTTCGTCGTCCGTTGGTGGGTGCTGTGCTTCTGCCTGCAGGTCGTTTAGTTCTTCGTCATCCACTCCTGCGATGGAGGCGTCCAGGTCGTCATCATCATCGGCGATGCCGCCATCGGGTTGGTAGTCGTCATCATCGTCTTCATAGGCTTGGTTCCGGTTGTCTGTGAATGTCAGTCCAGCCGCGGAGTTCCGGGCAAGCACGTGCACACGCTGGATAACTTCTGCCGGCATAGGGAGTGCCGTCCATCTGTTGCGATTGAGTAGGCGCCCTGTGTTCAAGCTGTAGAACCAGTAGCTGCCTTGAGCATTACCAGTAGGCCGCATTGCCAGCGCCCCGGTAGTGCGAGCTACCATTGAATTGTCGTGTTCCTCGTGAACCTGTGTGTACTCTCCAAATTCCAATTGGCAATGCTTGTTAAAATCGATTTCGCAGCCTGTAATTAATTCACGAGGGCATAGGTCTCCGCTGATGCCGTCCTTTGGTGGAAATACGTTCAGCCAGAAATTGCTGTGGTACACCATTTGTACAATCACTTGAGCAGGCATCTTCTTAAATGGTAGAGTGTGATAGGTACTGCGAGTTTGTTCCTTCAAGGTTCTGATCCGACGTTCTGCAATAGGCACGTGTTCTTCCCGCGCTGTCGAATTGAGGTTGACCCCGATGCCAGCTAGGTCACCCCTCAGGCATTCAAACTGTCCATCCATCAGAGTAACCGTGACACGGAAACCACGCCCTCTGTACAAGTCGCAGACGCGCTTCACAGCCTTGTAAATTGTTGTCGACTTTTGATTGGTGAGGAGTTCTACGGTACCGAACTTTATGGCTCTGCTGATTGTCACCAAGAACGGGATTTGGTTGACCTTCATGATGTCCACGCCGAGTGTAACCCACCTGTATCGTTCCATGATTATTGGGGGGATTGGCATCAGCCTTACTTGCACTTGGTCCGAGGCCTGTCGTACCGTCTTTCCTTTCAGGCCATCCACGTTCGCTCCCCAAATATCTTCTGTCGCCATCAGATCCTCTCTCTGTAATGGGCAGTTCTTGAACCGTTTGCCGTCCACGATCCGCAAGAAAGTCTTTAGACTAGGGTGTCCTACCCTCCTTTGTACTTTGCGGGCTAGTAGAGCTTTCGAGTAGTCGGTTTCGGTGTGTTTAGATTTATTTTCTGCTACGGTGTTAACAAACACTGCGCCCATCTCTTCTTGCACCGACTTCACTACATCCAAATGACAGAGACCACGCTTGGATTCGTTGAATGTCCTTGTGGTGCCGTCACTCCTGTGAACAACGAACTGATTGCCCTCGCAACTGTCGAATGTCACCCTATATTTCTTTTTTATGTTCGATAGTGACAGGATGTTGGCAATCCCATCCTTGCAGTACCATACCTCGCCGTATCCTCGGAGGTTGCCTCGCATCCTTGTCGTGGTAGCGCCTGCCTGGGTGTGGATCTTAAGCGACCCTTTCACTGTGTGGATGTCCGTGAGCAGTTTCGGGTTCGAAAAGACGTCCACCGTGGATTGATTGTCGAGTAGGATCCATGTCTCCGGGATCATCTTGCTATCGAGGTTAAACACCACATTCGTGTCCTCTGCTACGATCGAGAAGTTGAAATGCTCTACCATATCGAACTCCCCGCTCTCCACTGCGTTAATCAGCAGCTGTTCTCCCGTTTCTTCCTCTTCGTCAGGTTGCTCTGCGCCTGCCTGCACGTTGGTGTTGCCGGCATTGTTGTTGTTGTTGTTGTTGTTGTTGTTGTTGTCGTTACTTGCAGCAGGCTTGTTGCACTCGTATGAGAGGTGCCCTAACAAACCGCAATTGAAGCATCTCATGTTTTTCTTGTTGCGTGTACCGCCGCTTCCTTCTGTCGCGAATGATACGCCTTCCGTTTCGATTGCTACTCCTCCAGAGTTCTTGTCTCGCTTCCAATTGCTCATGACGCGGTATGCGTCCGTGAATGTCTTCGGCCATTCGTCGCGACCGGCCGTATACGCATTCTCAAATTCTCTAATCATGCTTCCGTATCGAGTTCGATCCGCTCCTAGGATGAATCCTACCGCAAGCATTCTCTCGCGCGCCGTGCTGTTGACCATGTTCAGTTCCGTGGGCGAAGCTGTGGTGATGTCCAGGCCTTTCTCCTTGAACATGGCCTTGAGTAGTCCTGCTTCCTTACCAATGGATCCACCACACTGTTCAAGTACTTGCGCGCTGTTGTGGTACCGCTCATAGTACTGCACTGGGAGTTCGTGCTTCAGTTGCTTCAGGTTGAAGAACCTGTTGCTCGCCTCATGTATGGATTGGGGGACGTACTTCTGGTCTTCGAAGTTGTAACAGATGCTCTTGATGATCTTGAGCAGACCTATGCCGTCCATGTTCTGGTTGATGGCCGTCCAGTCTTGGTGCTGCATGACACGGCTGGTGAGCAGTTCCGTGCATTGTCCTAGGACTAGGGCGTACAGCTTCTTCATCAGCATTGCCACCTCTTTCTTGTCGCGTATGGCTTCCTTGGTCTCCAGCTCCCATGCATGCTTGTCTGTCGCGCTGCATGCGTCGGTTCCGCATCCTGTTGGTGTCGGTGGCATTGCGATCACTGGTGGGGTTAGCTTCTCTATAGCCATTGCCATCGTACCACCGTGCGCGTACTCGCTCCCGACGTAGATGCATATCTTTTCGAGCGTCTTGGTGAAACGGTCGGCCTGATCAAATCCAGACGAATCAAATATGTGGCCCTTCAGGCCAACACAGTTACCTTCGAACTTTTGTTGTCTTGGGACGAATCGCTTGGCGCCTCCGCCGCCGCCTCGTCCTCCAAATCTTCTGTTGTTGTCGTTTGAACCGCGACCAGGTGTGCCGGCCTGTCTTCCGCCGCTGCCTCCGGCCGCTGGGGTTCCTGTCGGTTGGTCGGTCATCGTCGCCGATCTTATCGCCGTTCGAGCCGATTTCGATCTATCTCTTCCTTCGTCAATTTTCTAACTGTAATGTGTTGAATCTATAGCTCCTGATCACTCCTAGGTCCTTGCTGTGCCCATAAAACAACAGCTATCTAGTAGTATCTAAGCTAAGAGGCTGTAGTCTAACACAAACCAAACATTACAGTTAGAATGACTACTATCTAGCTAGTTCCCTTGTTGCTGCTTGTTGTCTGTCCTCCAACAGGGGTCATTCAGTCACTATAGGGGTCAGTCCCCAACACACTCCTGTAGCCTAGGCATTGGTTGGATGCCGAAGGCTACCTTCAGTCTATTGCATCTTCGTGGATTGTTGGCAAGTTCATGATGCGCTGTCTGAACTTACGGAATAGGCTCCCTTGAAGGGGCTTGGTGAAGAAGTCGCCGGTCATCTCTTCTGTTGGACAGTACTCAACTCGTAGTTCCTCCTTGGCGATCCGATCTGTCACAAAGAAGTACCTCACATTCAAATGACGCGATCGCTTACCAGCTGACCCACGTCCATTCTTCTCTAGTAGTATGGCGCTTTTATTGTCCTGGTAGACGATGTTGTCGTTGACTTTGTATCCTTGTGCTTCGAGGAAGTATCTGGTCCAAAGTACCTGTCCCATCAGGTCGTCCACGCTGACCAGCTCGGCCTCGGTCGAGCTTCTTGTGTTCATCTTTTGTCTAGTGGACGACCCGTAGATTGCGCCCTTGCCCATTGACATCATCCCTCCGGTGTGGCTTCGCATGTCAGGATGGACCGCGTATGATCCGTCGATCCACCATTTGATGATATGTATGTTGTTGATTTCGATTGTGTGCTCTAGATCCTTCGTATCTCGCAGATACTGCATCATCCTCTTTAGTTTCTTGTAGTCGTCAGTGTCCGGTCCCTTCACTCTGGTGCATAGGAAAGCCACGGTTGTCTGGATATCCGGTCTTGCTCTCTTGCATAAGAACAGGGACTTGGCCACGTAATGGTGGAAGAAAGTCGCCTTTTCCTCGTTCAACATCACAGGGTTGTCGCTGTTTACTTCAAATAGGTGTGACCCCGCTGGTGTGGCGGCCACTCCTGCGAACTCATCCGGCAGGTCCTTTAGCATATCCTCGATGTAATCCTTCATTAATATTTTCACTTTTCCTGTCACACTGTAGTCAATTGTCATTCCGAGATATTCGTGTATCTTTCCCCTTTGTACCGTGATTGGGGCTTCCTTGCCATATGTTGCGTTGAGTTTGTCGAGTATGTCAGTCACTACTTCTGGGTCGACGTGTGAGATCTTCAGATCATCGACGTGCCATAGTACAGTGCATTGTTTTCCATTTATGGTCTTATTGGCCACGCACCAGTCATAGGGATTGATTTCAAAACCCCATTCCTTCAGCTGATTGGATAGCTCTCTCCAGAACAATAGAGCAGCTCTGAGGGTTCCATATAAGGCCTTCACCAGTTCCACGCACAATGCGGTCTTGCCGTTCTCGGTGCATACATATTTGCGGTACAACAGTGGATCGATCTTGGTCAATAGTTCGGCCATGGTCCCTTCCAGTCTGATGTGTACGGTCTCATCCATGTCCGCGTGCATGAATGCTCCAGGTATGTCAGCCGTTGCCACGTCCCTTCCTTCCATCGCGTCGATGGCGCATGACAGCATGACTGACTCTATGGCCGCTGTTGGCGCACTGGCATCCTCTTTGTTGGTTGTCGCCCTCTGTTTTCTGCCGTCGGCGCATCCGCGGCCCTTGATCCTTCCACACTTCTTTTGTTTCAGGAACATCAAGTGTTGCAATGACGCACGTTTCTGCTCGTGAGTCAATTCCTTGGCTATGACAGGCTTCACTGTTTTTCTGATGTGCAGTTGCTTTAGTTCTGATGTGACTGCCTCCACACCGTCCTGTCCGAATTCTTTTATTCCGCGTTTCATGTTGTATTGGGTCATAGCCACGGCCTCCAGGTATGGTAGCGCCAAGTAGTGGTCGCTCGGCCTGTGGATTGTCATGTTGGCACCTTGCCTTGATTGGCTCCGAGCACGTTCGTGAATAATTTCCGGTGTTTTGTCGTTTATTTTGAGTTTGTTTAGCGCTCTCAGCACCTTGTCTGTAGGCTCGGCTGCAGGGTTGTCGTTTTCTTCGGGATCAGTATCCGGTTCTAGTTCTTCATTTTCTTCTTGATTGCCATTCGGCTCTTGTTCGTCCTCGGACTCGTTCTCAGATTCGTTGTCACTATCTTCTCTTTGTTCTAGCGGGGCAGGATCCTTGTCCTCATCATCATCTTGTTCGTCGTCCGTTGGTGGGTGTTGTACTTCTGCCTGCAGGTCGTTTAGTTCCTCGTCATCCACTCCTGCGATGGAGGCGTCTAGGTCGTCATCATCTGCAATGTCACCATCGGGTTGGTAGTCATCATCATCGTCTTCATAGACTTGGTTCTGATTGTCGGTGAATGTCAGTCCAGTTGCGGAATTCCGGGCAAGTACGTGCACACGCTGAATAACTTCTGCCGGCATAGGGAGTGCCGTCCATCTGTTGCGATTGAGCAGGCGTCCTGTGTTCAAACTGTAGAAACAGTAGCTGCTTTGAGCATTGCCAGTAGGCCGCATTGCCAGCGCCCCGGTAGTGCGAGCCACCATTGAATTGTCGTGTTCCTCATGAACCTGTGTGTACTCTCCAAATTCCAATTGACAGTGCTTGTTGAAATCTATTTCGCAGCCTGTAATTATCTCTCGAGGGCATAGGTCTCCGCTGATGCCGTCCTTTGGTGGGAATACGTTCAACCAGAAATTGCTGTGGTGCACCATCTGTGCAATCACTTGAGCAGGCATCTTCTTAAATGGCAGAGTGTGATGCGTGCTGCGAGTTCGTTCCTTCAAAGTTCTGATCCGTTGTTCTGCAATAGGCACGTGTTCTTCCCGTGCCGTCGAATTGAGGTTAACCCCGATACCAGCTAGGTCACCTCTCAGACATTCAAACTGTCCATCCATCAGAGTAACCTTGACGCGGAAGCCACATCCTCTGCACAAGTCGCAGACGCGCTTTACATCCTTGTAAATTGTTGTTGACTTTTGATTGGTGAGTAGTTCTGCGGTGCCGAACTTTATGGCTTGGCTGATTATCACCAAGAACGGGATCTGGTTGACCTTCATTATGTCCACCCCGAGTGTCACCCATCTGCATCGTTCCATGATTATTGGTGGGATTGGGATCAGCCTCACTTGTACTTGATCAGAGGCCTGTCGCACCGTCTTTCCTTTCAGACCATCCATGTTCGCTCCCCAAATGTCTTCTGCTGCCATCAGATCCTCTCTCTGTAATGGGCAGTTCTTGAATCTTTTGCCGTCTACGATCCGCAAGAAAGTCTTCAGGCTGGGGTGTCCCACCCTCCTTTGTGCCTTACGAGCTAGTAGAGCTTTCGAGTAGTCGGTTTCGGTGTACTTAGATTTATTTTCTGCTACGGTGTTAATAAACACTGCGTCCATCTCTTCCTGTACCGACTTCACCACATCCAAATAGCAGAGACCACGCTTGGACTCGTTGAATGTCCTCGCAGTGCCGTCACTCCTGTGAACAACGAATTGATTGCCCTCGCAACTGTCGAATGTCACCCTGTGTTTCTTTTTTATGTTCGATAGTGACAGGATGTTGGCTATTCCATCCTTGCAGCACCAGACCTCGCCGTAACCTCGTAGGTTGCCTCGCATCTTTGTTGTGGTAGCCCCTGCCTGGGTATGGATCTTCAGTGACCCTTTGACCGTATGGATGTCCGTGAGTAATTTTGGGTTCGGGAAGACATCCACTGTGGACTACATTCAACCATTTTGCTACCAAATCACAAATTCTCGCAACCTCCAGTACTAGTAGGCTTCGTGGAGGTACGGATCAATCGTTTGTACTATGTATCTACGGTGAGGTTGCACTTCCAGTTGCACATATTTCATTTTGCATTTTTATTTCATTTTTGCATTTCTACTTTTTTAGGTTTGGGCGAGGGGAAATTCCGAATTGCTACATCATTACTGGGAAACTGTGCTACCAAACTCTGTGGTGTTCAGTGATTTGCTCTAAATTGTGTTCAGATCTGTCCCAATTTTGTCTTGACCTCGGCGGAATTACTCAGCGGCATCAGTCGAATTTCCCGACTTGGCCTTCAAAACAGTGGTGCCAAGTCGTGCAGATTCTGGGCTCTTCAATTTCGAAACGTCACGAGTGGGCACCTTCAGGGCGTCGCCAGCAATATCGATGCAATCAGACTTTTGCACGCGAAGGCCGCTGGTTCCGAGGATGGCATCGACCTCAGCCTCCGATGGGAGCTCAACCAAAACATCATCGCCTTCAACTTTGACAGGGAAAGTGATGATAGAAAGTTCACCTCCGATCTCCTCGCCGTTCTTCAAGTCGAATTGTTTCTTGTGCAAAGGGCACGCAACCTTTGGAGTGTTGGCGGCATCTCCCACGATACCCTGGGAAAGAACAAAGGCTTGCTTATGGGGGCACATATTTTGCGTGCAGTGCCACTCACCTCGCTGCTTGTTGTTGAAGACCGCAAGCTGGGTGTCACCATAGAGGATGGGAGATCCGACATTAGGCATAAAGTCACATGTCTTTCCGACCTTGACCCAAGACTTCTTAGAGTTGGCGAAGACATCGTCAGTGGGTGGCTGCCACAAAGTCTGGGGTTGGCCATCCTTAGGCCAGTCGGCCGGTCGCTTTTGTCCACGGATGTCAACGAATTCAATCATAGATTCCTTGTCCACCGTCGCGTCTGAGTTCACGAACTGCTTGAACTGGGCACGACGAGCGGGGTCCTTTACAACCTCAGCCTGTTACAATAAGGACGAGGAGGTTAGCAGGAGGCAGCCTAGGGAGTAACCGGTTTCAAGTTATTGGACAGATAGGAACTTACCCATTCGTCGTGATATGTGTCGACCAAGTGCTGCATGCGCTTGTCAAGTTCATCACAGATGCCCAGAGAATCCTCGATAATAACTTCCTGTAAATGTCCGATGGGTCCACCACCGTTTTTACCGGAAGGCAACTTGGCTTGCCAAACAGCTGTACGTTCCAGTCGGTCTGCTGTTAGGATGTAATACATTATGTATCTGTCCAGGTACTTGATCACAGTGTCTTCGTCTATGTCAGTTGCGAAGAGCTGAGCATGCACTGGGTTGGTACCGCCGTTGCCACCAAGGTAAAGATTGTATCCGTTTTCTGTTGCAATCATACCGAAATCCTTGCCTACAGCTTCCGCACATTCACGAGTGCAACCGGACACGGCGCTCTTCATCTTGTGCGGAGACCGGACCCCCTTGTATCGGTTCTCAACGCGGACAGCAAAGGAGACCGAATCTTGGACCCCATAACGGCACCAGGTGGATCCAACGCAGGATTTCACTGTGCGGAGCGCCTTACCATAGGCATGACCAGATTCTAATCCTGCCTTGCCCAATTCTTCCCATATGTCGGGAAGCTCATGCTTAGCAGCTCCAAAGAGATCAACACGCTGAGCTCCAGTAACTTTGGTGTATAGGCCGTACTTCTTAGCAACTTCTCCCATGACAATCAATTGTTCCGGTGTGAGTTCACCTCCTGGAACACGGGGAACGATTGAGTAGGTGCCGCCGCGCTGCATGTTAGCCATGGCACGATCGTTGGTATCTTGAAGAGCGTTACGACCGTCATCAATTATCACGCCATTGTACAAGGATGCCAACATGGAACCGACAGCAGGTTTGCAGATTTCACAACCATCTCCGTGTCCGTGTTTGACCAAGATCTTTTCGAACGAGTCAACCGACTTAGGATCTGAGTCTGTGCGAACGAGTGCCATGAGTTCAGCGCGAGCATAGGCAAAGTGTTCGCACAAGTTGTTGGACAAAGATCCGCCCATGGCCTCCAACTCTTCCTTCAAGATAGTCTTGACATCATTTTCGCATCCTCCGCATCCAGTGCCGGCCTGGGAGCACTTCTTGACAGCTGGTAGAGTAGCTCCTTCAACTCCCAGTTCGTGGATGACAGAGGTTATGGCGCCGCGAGTGACATCATTACAAGAGCATATCTGAGCGTCTGGGTCTTTAGAGACACCGGCTTCGACAACTTCTCCAACTCGTGCGGAAGGAGGGGCAAGGAGTGTACCAGGATTTTCAGGCAAGTCCATTTCATCAGTCATTGCCAGCTTGTGCAAGACGGCATAATCGGAAGCATCGCCGACCAAAATCCCCCCGCGAAGCTTGTCGCCTGCCTTGTTAAAAATGAGTTTGCGATAGATTCCAGCAATGGGGTCATTCCATACCAGTTCTTTGACATCTTCATCATCTGGAGAAGGCTGATTGACTCCAAATGAGGCCACGTCACACCCCAACAACTTGAGCTTGGTGGACATATCAGCACCAGTAAAAGCAGGTGTTTCTCCCTCAAGAGCTTTGATACCAAGATCATTAGCCACACATTGAGCAGCGACTCCAGCATGGACGTATCCTGTCAAAAGTTGAGGTGGCGTTTAATAAAGATGAGAAAAAAAACTGCAAAAAATGCGTAAAAAAACCATTTAAACACCTAATAAAAACACAGGACGACAAATTTGCTTGCGTAACTGGAACTCACCCGGAGCAATCAATCCATAAATAAAATTCTTGTGCAATGCAATTTCTCCAATGGCGTAGATACCATCGGCGGAGGCACGAAGTTGATCGTCGACGACAATACCGCCACGTTCTCCAACCTCGAGACCCGCATCCCGCGCCAATTCATCACGGGGTTTAATACCACAACTAACGACCACCATTTGCACGGGGAGATCATCCCAGTCTTCATTGCTGAAGCGCAGGGCAGCAACGGGTGACTCCGATCCTGCATCGGTGCTCCCATCGGTACCCACAAAGGACTCCGTACGTGCTCCACAGTGGACCTCCAGTCCCATTTCTTCAATTTTCCCCACAAGGGCATCATGTCCTCCCTGATCGATTTGACGGCACATAAGGATGGGAGCAAATTCGATTATGTGAGACTTGACTCCCATATCCTTGACCGCCTTGGCGGCTTCGAGCCCCAGAAGACCCCCTCCAATGACGGCAGCGCTTTGCACATTGTTCTCCTTGGCATATTTCAACATGGCCTCTAAATCTTCAATGGTTCGGTAGACAAACACGCCTGGACGCTGCTTGCCAGGAATGGGTGGCACAAAAGGAAACGACCCCGTAGCCATGATGCACACATCGTATGGAATAGTCTTGCCACTCGCACCCGTGACAGTCTTGGCTTTGGTATCGACCGCGACGGCCTTGTCGTTTAACAATAATTCGACGCCATTTTCGTCATACCATATTGTGCGTCCTTGGTCATCAAATTCCGAAGTCATACTCAGAGCTGAAGGATTACGTGTCTCAAAGTACGATGTGAGCTTTACGCGATTGTAGGCCGCGCGAGGTTCTTCGCAGAATGTAGAAATTAGACATTCCTTGTTTTCATCCAGTTTCAACAGATTTTCCATAAAACGTTGGCCGACCATACCATTTCCGACGACCACTACCTTTTTCTTTTCCGCTTCATGCGCGGAAGAAGACGTGGTAGGTCGGTTGGCGACGAGGAATGGTTTGGGAATAAATGCATGGCCCGTATTGGCCAAAGCCAATAATACTCCCGACAATAGTGAGCGGTAGAGTATCATCTTGACTTCTATTATATTTAATTAATTGCGTCTTATCTTGTCTTTCAAAAAATTATGAAACTAATGAGTAATCAAATGTGTTCTATGTGCTCGATCCAATACTATTGTACTGTGTTGTTATGGTGATGATGTTCTGATTACCGGTATTCAATTTACCTTCTTTCTCAGTGATGCCGAGCTCTAAATTGCTGCAAGAAGGAATGATTTCAAGCTCCGGAAATCTTCTGGCGAAGGAGGAGGAATTTTGAATTTCAGTACTTGTACTGGAGGTTCCGGGAATCAATGATTGGTAGAAAGAGCGGAATACGATCCAGCAACAACAGAAGGTACGACGTATTGGCCAACGCAAGTAGCTACGTACTGTAGTACTAGCTACGTAGTAGTGCTACCGGTACATTGTAGTACTGTGTACTGGTAGAAAGACACGGTATTATGAGGCAGGACAGGCGCATTGTAAAGCACAGTCGTACATACCGTATTGGTACTAGCTAGTAGCAGAGTACTATGCATAGTACTAAATTGTGGTTCTGTGATAGTACTGTTTGCCAGAAAAGATACAAACCCGAAGCAATAAACTGATGGCAGTTTATGGTCGCTTCTGGCCCAATCGTCGGGTCGACTTTCAAACTTCCGGAGAAAGGGTTCTTCCATCCATGCTATCTCTAGTAGCTAGCTAGTATCGTAGTAGCTAGCTAGCTACTAGAGCTAGCTAGACCTACTACTGTGAAAGTACAGTAGTAAGAAGTAATAGTAAACACGAAATGTGACCGCAGGACATGGTACTAATTGTACGGAACAGTGATACTAGTAGTAGAACCATCTCACATACCTATGCGCTTCGCGCACGGCGCGAAGTTTCGAAGAAGTGGTGCAGAACAAATGCATAAAAAAAATACAAGTTGGGCAAACAAGCAAAAACTACTATTTTTACTGCTAGTTAACTAGCTACTAGTTTTGCACACTTGCCTTCTAGATTTCCGCCCTCACTCTATTCGATTGGAAGATAGCCGTCGGATTACCAGTACCCACACCATTGATCTCAGCTAGCAACGTCCCTTGAACTGCGATCGAAGTGCCCATCAGCCTCGGAACATCGGGACCCCTGAAGATGGGGGCAATCATGCGCTGAGTTGGTAGGGCTGCTACTTGACCCCCATTCCTGTCACCACGACCACCGCCTCTAGGTCCACGGGGGAAGGTTGGATCGCGCTTGAACATGACCGACGTGGGGAGGTCGAATGTTTGGATGCACAGGCAGGAGCTTGATGGCTTCGCTAAGCTGCGTTACCGAGAGTTAGCGGCCATGAGCCTCTCGAATCTGATGGTTCGCTGCTGCTGGCGATCTGCCTTCATCTACTAGCTTCTGCTGGAGACGCCATGTCTTGAGTCAACGGCAGTGCTTCATCTTCTTTCCACGGTGCCCATGCCCCCCACGTTCTCTAGCAGCAAAGTGCTGGGCAGCCTTGCCTCCACCCAAACCGAACTTCCATTCGTTCCAGAGATCTTCAAGTGTGTGAAGGTTTGGAGTCAGCTCAGCAGCACCATCACGTTCTCCTGGCTGATGGTTCTGCATCTCGGCTAGAGCTTGCCTCCGGTCGGCAGCTTACATCGGATCCTACTGAGCAAACCCGCCTTGAATCGTACCACCGAAGCAACGGATGCAATCATTGATCATAGCATTCTGTCGCTGCATGTAGCTCTTCATGCTGGAGAACCCCGTTGTCAACTTGCTGTTGCAAGATGGCTACTTTGTTCTGGGTGCGCTGCTGATTCAGCAGAATGCTCTGCTGACTGCCTCATGGGCAGTACCAGCAATAGTAGGCGCACCACCAGCAGCCCCCCCCACCACCACCACCAGCAGGACCCTGTTGCTGCATCTCATCAACGCACAGGTTTCCATTCACTTGGTAGATGTGTAGGGGGGGGTGCTCCACACAATTGGTCTCATAGTTGATCCCCTGTAAGCCAGCTGCAATCTGAGTGACGTGAAACTCAGTGAGGAGTTCACGCAGTGCAGGGTTGCAGTGAGCAAACAGGGTATGTATGTATGTTAACTGCCCACCAGTGTCCAGATGGTGGAACGTCCAGTCCGTTCTCTTGCTTAACGGAAAGGGCATCCACCAAAGGATACACCACAAAGTGGTGCAGGAGAATGGCAGCTTGCCCGTCTGGCAAGCTGGGGTCAACCAGCAGCCCAGCTGCTCCAGTTCTCCCACCAGGGTTTACTCCTAAATATTCATTATTATCTACTATTGGTATCTTTTGTTGCCTTGGAAGCCATCAGGATCAATGCCGCCAGCTCAGAAGGAGGGAGAGGATGGAGCGTTGCCAGGGCTACTACCATCATCACCTCCAAAACACTTGCAAGGTTTAGGGCCCTGGCCCAAAACCAAGCAAGAAGGGGAGGATGGAAACTCAAGGTCTTTACAGACCAAGAGCTCCATCCTCCCCATGCTCGTCAACAGGCTTCGCCTGCCTTCTCTTCTGATCCCACCAATAGACAGTCCTGGGAGGGGTCCCAGGCTGCCGCCTCGCCGCCATGCAATGAATCCAAATGGGTCTTGTGGAGACATAGTCCACCACACGTTGTTGCCTCTTGGAGACATAATGTTCCATGGTGTACACACCAGCCTTCTTGAGCGCCTCCTCAAGGGAGGGATAGATCCAACCACCACCTGGGCCTCTGTAGGCCATCATGTCTGCCATTCTTCTCACTGCCCGATGATGAAAGCCCTTCAACACATTCCACATAGCATCAGTCATAGTCCAAGATTCACAACCAAAAAGTAACACAGTCTGTACCACCGCCTTGTAAAACATGCCAAAGATCCTAGGGTTAGCTCCTTCTCTGTGGAGAAGCTTGGAGAGCTTGTACCACTTGTAACGGGCCCTCCTGAGGTTAGTATACAGGGCCCCCCAATCAGAGTCAGTACGAGCTTCCTGCCTCCCTAGGTAACGAAAAGTGCCCACACTCTCTATAGGTGTGCCATCAATAGTGAAAACCTGCTCTTCAGCCTGAAGAATTTTGTTGGCTATGTCTCTGCTCCGCTTGGTAATCCGGCCCCTAATGCAGGTAGCTGACTCAGTGTGGCTCCTAAAGGTAGGAAATTCACATTGGAAGCCACATAGCTCACACTTGGGCCAGGGGTTCAAGGACTCATTAGTGATATGGATAGAGTCATAGGGATGCCTGTACATGAAGTGGTTATGGAAGTTGGCATTCGTGCTTGCATAATAGGGGCAGCCCTCCACAGGGCACTTCCATTTCTTGTGCACGCGGGGCCAGTTGATGACGTAGGCCTTGGGCTGATGTGAGGCCAGGAATGCTTCTGGAAGTTCTGGTAGCACCACGCAGGGCTCTCCATGAATTCTCTCCATG
>ENA-ORBV01009081-ORBV01009081.1-microbial-mat-metagenome-genome-assembly--contig:-NODE-9081-length-16477-cov-5.857744_pt1 | contig 16477 bp, 6 predicted proteins | sample MGYA00237777_ERZ505514 | MGnify/ENA primary metagenome ERZ505514 (study PRJEB26160, sample SAMN06269048) | microbial mat metagenome | isolation source: Oligotrophic lake microbial mat | place... | reverse complement strand
GTACACATGTAGCCAAAACCTCCCGCTCGGAATTAAAAAAAAACACTAATATTCCAACTCACGCGGAAACTTGACAATGGTCAACGGCTCCCTCACAGAGGAACCACCAACCACCCCCACTCTGCTATCCGACGAAGAAGAAGACAAAGAGGCTGACTTAGACGAAGGCGCAGACGAGGCACCATCTCCTACGAGCGTCAATATTACTTCGAAGGTCATCATGGAGTCTCCCATTGCCTGTGCCGTAGCCAAGCAGCACAACAACAACTCGTCGTCCTCTTCTACTGCTACTGGCAACAACAACAATAATAATGAGAGCACTACTACTAATAGTAGCAGCCACCAACATATTCAAGACGAACGGCCACAAAATTCTCCGACGAGAACTGGAAGCCCCGGCGTCCCGCCGGCGCCTCCCTTTGACGATGATCCTCCCTTGGATCGAAGTCCGACCATACGAACCAGTCATCGGTCGACAGCTACCAGCACCAGAACGTCTAGCAATAACAGCAAGTCTTCTGCTACGAGTGGTAGAGCTACTACTACCACTACTGCGACTACTAGCGGCGGTCGTTGGGGCAATTCTTCTACTACTAGTCATTCGCCTTCTACCGCTGCCGCCGCCGCCGCTCCTCCTGCTGCGGGTGGTTCGATCACGCCCAAAACCGTCGCCAAACGACGGGCCCGACGCCGAATTTCCAACGACAAAAATGCGACGCCTCAAAATAATAATAATCATAATCATCACCCTACGGCTCCTCCTCCCGCTCGTCCTGGAATGAATCGAGACCGGGCGGCCAATTTGAGTGCTCGATGGTTGACCGACACGTCCAATTCCTTCAAGCGAAATTTGCCCGGACGTGCGAGTAGTGCTGCCGCACCTCGCATGCCCGGACGCGGACGACGAACCTATGACAGTGACAGCGATGCAGATGAGAATAGCATTCATCATTCTAGTAATAGTGACAGTGACGGCAGCCTCCAACATTCCAAGCATGACCATGATCACCTTGACGACTCGAATAAAAACAGTAACAAAAACCTTCCTCCCACGCCGCAACATCCTTCCACAACGACTGCTTCGTCAAGTCATCATCCTTCCACAACGACAGCTTCGCCGCCAAGGCATGGTCGCAGTGGAAGTGGTGGTTCGGAGGATCATCATCATCACATGATGGATGGGAGTGCCAATTCGCAATCCTCACGACGGAGTAAATCCAGTGGAGATTTGCGAAAACATGGATTTGGAATGGGGCGCATGAAAACCAAACGAGTGACCGAGGATGACGGTAGTGACAATGACGACAACAATAACAATAATAACAGCAGCAGCAGCAGCATCCAGAGTCCTACTTCGACGCGTCACAAGCCATTCAAGACCAACTCGGCGGAAGCCTTGCACATTCCTCGACGGCGGAATCGAAATACCACGGAAGCTGTAATTGCGGCGAGTGGCGGTAAGATGGCGTCTCCCCCTTCCCAAAAAGCCATGATGAGGAGCAATAAAAGTATGAGTAGTCTAGATCATGCCTCCTTTCTGAATAATGACGACGAAGACAAACCCGTCCAGCGAAAAAACTATCGACCCCAACGACGATTTGGAGGGGGAGGACGAGACACTCGGCGGGCCACGGCTCAAGACGACGAAGAGGAAAAGGCAGTTCCTGTAGTACAAGCACCTGCTCCTGTCGTACCAGCGCCAAAACCACAACCGCCGCCCCCGGAAGAGCCAACACTACAGCCTCCTCCTGCGCCTGCGCCTGCACCTGCACCACTCGTAAAACAACGGCCAGCACCCGTCAAACGGTGTAAAACCGAAGACTCTCAGGTCATTCGGAAAAAGTTTACCATGCAACGGCGGCGTGTGCCAAGGGCGACCAGTGACGACGAGAAGGAAGATGAGCCTACTATCAAATCCTCTCCTCCTCCTGTTGCTACTCCGAGTGGAATTGCCCCAATACCGAGACGAAGACGATCCCCATCGCCGGAACCGGATCGTAGCAGTAGTAATAAGATACAGGAGGAAGTGGCAACAGCAACATCAACAACACCTCGGCCGCCATCATCATCCTCGGGCATGTCTCCACCTGTACGACGGCAACGATCTCTGTCACCTGTCGAATCATCACCCCCGCCACAGCAGCCAACACAAGTGCAAGGACCAGAAAAACCAACCATGGGAATTTCTCCTCCTGTGCGACGACCAGTGTCACCAGCAGCAGAAATGGAAGTAGAGGAACCCAAAGTCAAAACTGGAATTTCTCCTCCTGTTCGGCGATCAGTGTCACCAGCAGTAGAAATGGAAGAGGAAAATTCGGCAATGGAAACAAAGGCATTGTCTGGGATTTCTCCTCCTGTTCGGCGACCAGCATCTCCAGAAATGGAAGAAGAACCTGAAGAGAAGAAACCTAAGGAAATAAATTCATCTTTTGGGATTGCTCCTCCCGTTCGGCGACCGGCATCTCCAGCAATGGAAGAAGAACCTGAAGAGAAGAAACCAAAGGTTGAAACTGGAATTTCGCCTCCTGTCAGGCGACCGCCTTCTCCTGTCGACGATGTGAAAATGGAGGAAGCACCGCCACCCACAGAAGCACCAGCATCGCTTGGGTTATCTCCTCCAGTGCGCAGGTCAGCCTCGCCTCTCGAAGAAGAAGAAAATGATGGGACAATGGAAAATGAAAAGGACACACCAACATCATTTTCTACGGCTCCCGCATCTGGTGGATTGTCTCCGCCCGTGCGTCGGCCAGCTTCGCCTGTTGAGGACGAGGACGATGATAATTCTGTGGAGGACGAGAATAATAAATCAAAAAGTTTGTCTACAGCCACCGCATCGAGTGGATTGAAACCGCCAGTACGACGTGCTGCTTCACCTTTGCCTAATACGGAGAATGACGACGACGTGGTAATGACGGAGGCAAATGTTAATGCTACTCCCGACACGGGAATGTCACCACCGGTGCGACGGCCTTTGTCACCCCCTCCACATGAGGACATATCTGCATCTCCCGCCGCTACTACCAACGTGGATGCTTCAAAACATAACAAACCAAAAACTGATACTGGAATGTCACGACCTGTTCGTCGGGCCCCATCGCCGGAGTTGTCGGACGCGTCATCCACGGATATCGCGGATGAGGCGAAAGACGAACCGAAAACAACTGCTTCTGGACTTACTCCACCAGTTCGCAGATCGGTATCTCCTGAAATTATGGATACTTCTTCTGCGGAAGAGGACAGCGAGGCTGAGAACGATGTCGGTGATGATGTTGTTATGCTCAAAGAAGAAGAAATCTCCAAACAAACAGTTTTACCTCAAAAGCGAGATCTCTCGCCAAGTCAAGAGGCCAGCAAAAGGCCGTCCCTGACTATGGCAGAGACAGTTGAGGCGCCCGCAGCTATAGCGGGCGGCGAAACAGGAGTGACCGCCACTGGACCACTGGGGTCAATAATGGCGGCAGTAAGTAGTGTAGCGAATTCAGCAACTGCAATGGCTTTGCCTTCCGGTGAACCAGCTGCCGATTCGATTGAAATTGAATTTAGTCCTAAGGATGAAGAAAGCGAGAAGTTGTTCGCTGAGAGTAATCCAGGTCTCGCAGGAATTTCTAGTCCAGGGCAACTTCTTGAAGATGAGAGCAGTGAGGAGGATACGGATAGCGAGGACGATGAAGACGAGGATGAAGAGGGGGATTTTGTCTCCGAACTCGACAGCAACAAAGAGGAGCCGGAGATGCCGTCCTTGCTTGCTAGTCTTGCTCCCCCTTCTTTGGTGGCTCGTGTCAGCGGGGAACAGAACACACGTAAATGGCGTGCACAACAACAAATGAGAGGGGACGATTCTTTTCCCGCACCCAGAGCATATTCTCCTGGTCGCCAGCCAATGAGATTTAATAATAAATTGGAAACCTCTCCTTTGGTCAAGAGACACCAAACGCGGCGACCCACTGTCTTGCCTGAACAAGGTTTTTCTGATGATGATGATGGTTTATCTGACAGTGACGACGGAGCTGATGACCAACAGCAAGCTGCCGACAAAAGAGCCCAGGGCAGGAATGATGATAAACCGCGATACGGCAGAAATAGTAGAGACGCTGATAAAGACCCCGAAGAGGCCCCGGTGACGAGGAAAAAATTTGTACCGCGAAAAAGAAATTTTGGTGGACGTGCTTCAGCAGAAGAGTCGGAAGCATCCGCGGAAGCTGGGAGAGAAGACAAGAAAGTTTCGCCAACAAAGCTGCCTCCGCGACGAATGGGCAGCGTGAGCGACATTTCTTCGGATGCCGAGGACGAAAGTGATGCCCTGTCTGATGAACCAGAATTGGCAGGAGCTTCTGAAGACGAAGATAATGATTTGTCGCTAACAAGTGATTCCAATGGTGATTTAGTAAATGCAACTGAAGGGGGTACAAATGAAAAACCTAACAAAAGCAAAAGTGATAAAAAGGAAGCTGCGAGAGTTCCTCTGAAAAAAATTACTGGTGGTTCAATGAGAGCGCCTCGCAGGAGAGGAAGTTCTTCAGACGACAGTAACTCGGACTCAGCGGGTAGAGCCCCAACCGAAAAGGGTTCAGGCCAGGCGTCGGCGAAACCCGCAACAATGCGCCCTCCTCGACGACGTGGTAGTGATTCCGACGACGAAGCTAGTTATACGGACAAAGCCCATTCTCAAAAGCCGACGAACGAAAAATCTGGTGCAAATGCCGGAAAACCCTTCGCTCCCCAACAGTTTGGGATGAGAGCACCTCGCCGGTCCCTAGAGGATTCTGATGAATCTGATGCGGACGAACCGCCAACAAAGAATATTCCCCCAAAGTTTGCTCAAAAGTTTGGCATGAGAGCTCCGCGCAGATCCCTAGAAGATTCAGATGAATCTGATAAGGAGGAAGAGGCAGCAATAAAAACTTTTGCACCAAATAAGTTTGGAATGCGAGCATCGCGCGGATCCTTAGAAGACGATTCAGATTCAGATGCGTCCGATAAGGAGGAGGCACCACCAGTGAGAGCTCAAGGACGACTTGGTCGACTGAACTCTCGTGTCACGGTTTTGCAACGCGGTGGGCGTGGTGCACCGGGAAGAGCAGTGAGTATGAGTGCGGGTGGGTTAAGCTCTCTTCGCGTCCAGCGCATGGAAAGTAACACTGGGCTTCGGCAAATGGCCTCTACTCTGGGGAACCAAGACGGAGGAAATGCAAGGAATCAACCGGAAGCTAGCAGGCCGGGGAGGAATGTGCCGGCACGGGCGATTAGTGCAAAGGCCTTGCGATTTACACCAGAGCGCACGGTGAGCGGGCTGAGGAGACAAGCCCCGGGGCGTGCTACAGCCGACGCCACAGAGAGGCAAGGTGAAGTCACCGTACTAGAACGGAGCGGTCCTGGACGGGCTGCCCCTCTTCGCGCGGCAAGTATGAACGTAGCAGCTATGCGTAGATTGCCTGGACGCACACCAAGCACGATGGTGAGGGAAGGACAAGGAGCGCCAACAGGCGCAATTGAAAGAGCTGGCCTTTTGTCAGATATGTCTGGGCGAGCTGTACCACTTCGGGCCGCTAGTATGAGTGTTGGACAAAGGAAGGCTCCTCTACGAACTGCTAGTAGCATGAGGAGGGACCTTCTAGCAGCCCGATCAGTTGCTCCCATCAGCGAGAGGAGTAGCCAAGATGATGGTAGAGGCCAGCTTGGACTGCCCGCTCAGCCTTCTGCAAATGGGCCATCTGAACCAGTAAGGAGGGCCCCAGCCCGCACTGCCAGCAGTATGAGAAGGCAGGCTCTGGCAGAACAGTCTGTTGCGCCTATTAGTGAAGACTCGGATGACGCATGCTCTCCTCCCACACCACCATCAAGGACGGCCACACCTGGAATCATGGGACTTGTTGCGGCTGGTCCACAGAGAATGACACCAATGCGCACAACCAGTAGTCTACGAAGGCAGGCACTAGCCGATCAGTCAGTTGCACCCATTAGTGAAGACTCCGAGGAGAGATCTGGGCCAGTAAGAAGGGCTCCGGCACGCACTGCAAGCAGCATGAGACGCCAAGCATTGGCAGATCAGTCTGTGGAACCAATAAGTGAAGACACTGCTACATCATTGCCAATTATGCCGATGAGGAGGGCTTCTGTGGAATCATCATCCCAGCCAGTTAGAAGGGCTCCAGCACGCACTGCAAGTAGCATGAGACGCCAGGCTTTGGCGGAACATTCTGTTGCACCTATTAGTGAAGACTCAGATGATGCATGCCCTCCTCCTCCCCCACCTCCATCAAGGACGGCGACACCTGGAATAATGGGACTTGTTGCAGCTGGTCCACAGCGAAGGGCACCAATGCGAACGGCCAGTAGTCTCCGCAGGCAGGCACTAGCTGAGCATTCTGTTGCACCAATAAGTGAAGATACCGAGGAGAAATCTTCTGAGCCAGTTAGGAGGGCCCCGGCCCGCACTGCAAGCAGCATGAGACGTCAAGTCTTGGCAGATCAGTCTGTTGCACCAATAAGTGAAGACTCAGATGAGGCATGTCCTCCTCCCCCCCCACCACCATCAAGAACGGCCACACCTGGAATCATGGGACTTGTTGGAGCTCCACCACAGAGAAGGGTGCCAATGCGCACTGCAAGCAGTTCTAGAAGGCAGGCTTTTGCAGACCAATCCGTTGCTTCAATTAATGAAGGAGGGGAAGAGGAAGATTCTTCCCCTAGGAGACCTTTAAGAACAACCCCCGGCAGGGCTGCGAGTATGGGATTTGCACCTCAAAGGAAGGCTCCAATGCGTACTGTTAGTAGCCTGAGGAGACAAGCTCTTGCAGAAACCTCTGTAGCACCAATTAACGAGGACGAAGAGCTCAGCGATGCTTCAGAGCGCGCCAGTCCTCCTCGATCGACGCCGCTTCGTGCTGCTAGTATGAGTGTTGTGGGTCTCTCAAACCGATGCCAAAATGCGCCGCCTTCGAGGCCGTCCCGCAACCAGGGACCGCAACGGAGTGTTCCAGCTCGCACGATTAGCGCCAAAGCACTCAGGGTGACTCCTGAACGCAGATCGAGTTTCAGCAGGCAAGCGCCAGGAAGAAACCAACAAGAAGACGCTGGTCAAGACACCGGCGAAGTCACTGTTCTGGAACGAGACGAAGGCCCTGGTCGTTCTGCGCCTCTCCGCGCTGCCAGTATGAATCTAGCGGCAATGGGAAGACGACCCCCCGCGCGTAGCGTTAGCGGGATGAGGCGACAGATTCCTGGACGTGACGGAGCAGCGGGAGATGATGCCAGCATAATGGGAGCCGGAAGGTCCACGCCTATGCGCGCCGCGAGTATGAATCTGGCTGCAATGGGACGTCGACCGCCCGGTCGCACAATCAGTGGGATGGCGAGTAGACAACCGCCAGGTTGGGGCGGGGAACCACAAAGAGGAATTGGTCGTACAATCAGTGGAATGGCAAGAAGACAACTTCCAGGCGGTGGCGAGGAACCACAACGAGGAATTGGTCGTACAATTAGTGGAATGGCGAGTCGAAATCTTCCAGGCGGCGGAGACGAACCACAACGAGGCATTGGTCGCACAGTCAGCGGAATGGCGAGAAGGCAACTTCCAGATGGCAGCGAGGAACCACAGAGAAGCGTTCCCTCTCGGACAATCAGTGGAATGAGGAGACAAGTACCTGGTAGAGTAGGCGCTGCAGTTGAGGACGATAACCCAGGCAGCGTGACGGTTCTCCGGAGAACAGGTGACGGCAGCAGAGTCACCCCGGCACGAGCAGCGAGCATGAATCTCAGTGCAATGCGGCGAATTGCTTCGTCTGTTGACACACCGGATGAAACACGGGCCATCCCAGTGCGCGGGGGTCCACAACGCGGTGTCCCGGATCGCACAATTAGCGCGAAAGCTTTGAGGGTGACACCAGAACGGACAGTGAGCGGACTGAGGCGACAAGCTCCAGGCAGAGCAGCACTTCAGGCGGACAATTCTGGCAATGTGACAGTTATCCAAAGGAGTGTTCCAGGCCAGGACGAGCAAGAAGCGGGCCTCCGACGGAACAATCCAGCTCGATCTATTCCCTTACGAGCTAGAAGCATGAATGTTGCCTCTGTGAGCTCATTCCGAGTTCAGAGACAGGAGAGTATGTCGGGTCTACGAGCGATGGCTGCGATGGCCTCTGCACAACGAGGGCAAACGGGCGAGCCAGAACAGTCTGCCGCTACTGGCGGTGACGAGGAAGGCCCAACCAAGCAACTGCCCGGGCGCACTATTAGCTCGAAGGGATTGCGAGTAACCCCAGAACGCAGATCCAGTTTTCGACGACAGGCTCCTGGGAGAGAGCCCGACTCAAATGAAGCGGACGGAGAAATTACAATGCTCGAGAGGACAGAACCCGATGCACCTGTCACTAACGAACAGCCTAAGCCTGAACCTCAGCCTGAACCTGAAAGAGTCACGCCAGACAGGACCGCCAGTATTACTATGAAAAATTTTCGTGCCCAAAAAAGAAGTTCCGTTGGAAGAATATCCCCTACACCCATAAAGACGATCCAGCGAAGAGGCTCCCCGGGCCCGCCTAGCCGTAGCTCATCTCCCCCGCCACCTAGCCGCGCTGAAGAGAGAGCTGCCACAGAAAACCCATCTCCTGGAGAGGTTTTGCGATCAGAAAATATTTCTGAGAATGCTGCAGCTGACGGCGAAAGCAATACCTCGCGGCGACTTCCTCCTCGCACGTCGAGCGCTACCCTTGCAAGGCATTTCCCTTCTCCTCCTGCACGCCAAACTCCGCTCAGGGCACACAGTGTAAGTGCTGCTGGTGCTAGGCGACAACTCCCCCAGAGAACTACCAGTGGGCGACAACGAATTGCTCCTGTGAGGACGAATAGTGGGGCTGCTCCCCGCCAACTGCCTCAACGGACGAACAGTGGGGCTGCCCCCCGCCAACTGCCCCAGAGGACGAACAGCAATAGGCAGAGACTCGTTCCTGTGAGAATCCCGAGCAACAGCGGCATGGCGCAAATGGGACAGTCCAGTAGTAGCCAGCAACGCACGGAACCAGTTAAAAGAGTGGGGTCCGAAGAGATTGGTTCGTTGCTCTCTGAGGAGACTAAGTCGTTTCCTCTCACATCACCTCAAACATTGGCTGTTGGCCAACAGGAACATCGCGACGGCGAAAGTGACGATGATGAAGAGAACGATAACTCCTCCAGCCTGAATGATTCCATTTCTGATATTGATGCTCATAGTGAAGAACAAGAGAGTCTTACTGACTCATATGCAGAAGGCGAAAATGGGAAAACTGAATTCGGCACCGGCGAGATAATGGCCAGCAATTCAATCAATGCTGCCCCGACACAGGTGAGCATGCGCATGGAAACTTTGATGTTAGGGATTACTCTTGACGACGTATTGGAAGGAAGCAAGGAGACAGTCAAGAGCTCTTACATGGCAGCAAGCGACAATAATCTTATTGGCGATGATAGCAGTAGACCAGACGACAGCTTCATTTCACGGAATGATAAGAGCGCGACTTCTGAAAACGGGGGTTTCGCCACTTTCGAAGTGCAGGGGGGAAATGATACTTCTGCAGACGGCGCATCCGAACATAGCACAAGTACAGCCGATCACCGGAACAATCAAAGCGATAGCGATTTGCCGTCTCTTGTTGATTCAGAAAGTGACGACGAACAGCGACCGGAAAGCATGGAGCGCTTGTTTCCAGACTTAGCAGAGAACAAGTCAGAAAGCCCAAGTAAAGTGGCTAGAACTGAGGACGGACACACTCGTGAGGATGCGGCGCAATTACGACCTAAACGGCAATCCTCTTTCTCAGGTGGCGTGCCAGATGAAGGCAACGTGGATGCCCAAGTGACGGACCATTCGGCTGACGGCACAAAGGATGCCCGGAATGAAGCCGTGCAGGCATCCGCAGGGGGGGAAACAAAGACAACCAAAACCGAACAGGGGAAACCCCATGCAAGAAATACTGCTAGCAATGCTGGTCCTCCAAAGAGGCGTGGAAGCGGGAATAGCCAAGTGAATGAGGCTGCTGATGATTCCAAAGGGACCCATCAGGTTGATTCCAGATCGCTTGAGGGAGAAAATGCAAAAGCAACAAACAGCAGTACACCACCCAAGGTTCCTACCCGTCGTGTCTTTGATGAACCCCTTGAGGATGACAGCAGTGCTGCTGGCAGCAGCAAAGATAAAGATGGACACACTGCCGGTGACCAAAGTAGCAATGCCGGTCCTCCAAAGAGGCGAGGAAGCGGAACAATGGATGGTGCAGAAGATTCAGAAGGGAACCATCAAGTTGCTTCCCTGTCGCCAGAAAAAGGCACAGCAGCACCCAAGATGCCCTCCCGACATGTCTTTGATGAGCCCCTTGAGGATGACAGCAGTGCTGCTGGTAGCAGTGAAGAGAATGATGGACATGCTTCTGTTGATATCCGCAATAACAATGCTGGTCCTGCCAAGAGGCGTGGAAGTGGGGATAGCCAAGTGAATGATGCTACTGAAGATTCAAAAGGGACCCATCAGGCTGATTCCAGATCGCTTGAGGGAGAAACTGCAAAAGCAACAAACAGCAGTGCACCACCCAAGGTTCCTACCCGTCGTGTCTTTGATGAACCCCTTGAGGATGATAGCAGTGCTGCTGGCAGCAGCAAAGATAATGATGGACACGCGTCTGTTGATATCCACAATAACAATGCTGGTCCTCCCAAGAGGCGTGGGAGCGGAGATAGCCAGGTGCAGGAAGTTGCTGAAGATCCAAAAGGAACCCATCATGTTGGTTCCCTGTCACCGGAAAGAGAAACTGCAGAATCAAAACACATTAGCCCAGCAGTGCCCAATATTCTGCCCCGCCATGTCTCTGAAGAGGCGGTTGAAGATTATGGAGGCGCTGGTGCTGGCAGCCAAAATGAAAATTCAAACATTTCTGGTGATAATACCAGCACCCATGCAGGTCCGCCGGATAAGCCTGGAAAGGGCGAGAGCCAGGTAAAGGAGGTTGTGGAGTCACCAGCTATTCAGTACGCCAATTCTGAGGCCCCAGAAGGGACAAATGCAGGACCGATGTACAAAAGCTCTGGACCACCCAAGATTCCGTCGCGTCGTGCCACTGTCTTCGAAGAGCTTGTTGACGATGAGAGTAGCGTTGCCAGTAGCATTCAAGATGAAGACGAAGACGCTTCTGGTGGTTACCAAAAGGAAGTGCTAACTGTCAATGATCAAGAAACCAAAGACACGATAACAGTTGATGCCGCGAATGCAGTTCCCAGCGAGACTTCTGATGTTGGCATTGATCTCCAGAGTGACAGCAGGCTTGAAAACGATGCTTTAGCCACGAAGAAGGATTATAGCATAGATTCCGCTGCAGACTGCCCACATCGCATCAATGAGTGCGCTGTGCTAAACAGTGACAGGCAGCATCAGCAGCAAGAACATGAAACGATCAAGGAAATAATCTCCCAACCCAAATCCAATTTGATGGCACCTGCCCCAGCAAGGCGACCAAGCACAGGCTCGCACTCTTCTCAGGGCGAGAGGCCGCTAGGCTCGGATGGTGGCGAACACTCTCGCACGTTGGGAGCTGAACCAAGCTCTGGGCCCAGTGAGATACTGCCTTCGGCAAGCGCGAACGACAATACAGCGGTTTCCCGGGCAGAAACGTCAGCTCAATCCTTCGAGTTCCAGCTCCAGCTTCCCCAGAAGGACCAGCAGGGGGTTAGCATCGAAGACGAGGTCAAAGAGATTCCAGCCGAGAATATCTCAAGTCCAGTCGGAGGCAGCACAGCAATCGATTCAGAGGAGAAAAGCCGCGACTCTGAAAGAGGCGAGACTGGACGAAGAGAAAGCGTTCCAGCATTAGATGAGTATGCGTCCGGTGCTGATAGCGTTGACGATACTGACGCGTCGTGTTTCTCAAGTGGAAACGAGGAAGATGACGACTGCCGTAACGTTAACGATACGCCACATACTTCTCAGCAACAAAACACTCGAAGCGAAGACACAACGAAGAAGACAGCCTTCAGTGTGAAGGTCTCGTTTGTCGACGACAGCACCAACGAGAAAGCAAAGACATCTCCAGAGGATGCCGTTGCTCCTTCGATGGGCAAGTTTGGCATGAATGCTCGGCCACCGAGAAGAAGGGAAAGCGTTAGAAGTACCGACGAGGCCCTCCTCGATGAGTTTCATGGCCTCAACAATGATGATGATGACGACGACGAAGATGATGATGACGACGAGTTCACCGTTGGCGACGATGACGATGAATCGGGTATGCCCGCCTTGGATGATTTGGCATCACTGAGAGACGACGAGTCTATGCCTGCTCTTGATGATATTAACTCCGTAAGAGACGATGAATCTGTGCCTGCGCTCGATGACACACACTCAGTGAGAGACGATGAATCCATGCCTGCACTTGACGACATCAACTCAGTGAGAGACGATGAATCTATGCCTGCTCTAGATGACATTAATTCTGTGTTTGATGAGGCCACATCTGTCCGTGACGACGAATCTTATTTTACAAGAGATGATGGGCTCTCAGTTAAGGACGAGGATTCAATGCCGCCATTAGATGGAATGTCATACAAAGACGACGAATCTATGGCGGATGCTATTTCCATGAAAGATGATTATTCGATCGCTGATTCAATGCCCCCATTGTCGGATATTGCGTCGGCCTCTGTTCGAGATGACGAGTCTATGCCTGCCTTCGACGACGACGGAAGACGAAAACCGGCGACTGTTCGATTCAGTCACGATAAAGAAAGAAAAATGGAGAAGCGCGACGACGCGCATGGCATCCCTCCGATCATCAAAACCTGCATTTTGAAAAAGCAGCGAATAGGGCCAATTGGAGTTTCCTTTCAAGGCGGAACGGGTACCGTTGCTGTACCTCCTGTGATCGACACAACAATTTCACTTGATCGTGTTCTCATCCCGAAGGAGAAAATCATTAGTTCCGTCGTAAAATCAAGCGGCAACCCCTTTCCACATGATCCATTTTTATTGATGAATGAAAAGACAACCACCAATCCTGGGAGCACCCCCCTTCTTCTTCTTCCTCCTTCATACGAACCTGATTCCGAAAGTCCCAAGGGTCGAGTGGTAATTGATGTCGATGATTTGATTGTTTCGAAACAAAATGCTATTTCGCAACCAACAGCAACTGCTGCAACTGCTGCAAGCGCTAAATCCATCTCTAGTGAAACCAATGAAGCAACCAACGTGGCCGCGTTGCCAGCCAAAGAGGAGCCTGACAAGAGTACTGCGACCGGAGGTGGCTTGAAGAACGGTTTGAAACCATCCGTATCGGAAGAGATGCTCGCAAAGGATGGCACTACCAATGACGCTTTGATTGCAAAAGAAAGCACGAGCGCAGCTGTGGCCATGTTCAATCGATGGAGCTGAAAAAAGAATACGACTGCTTCTTGCTGGCCGCCCACCTATCTAAAAACCAATACACAACACATCCAAGAAACGATAGATAATGATACCAATAACAGTTGACTATAGACTATGATTTTTTAGAGGAAAGAAATCGACGTGGACTTGCCTTTGCGTCCGTTCCTTCCCACTACACAGTAGAATGAGTCATAGGCCTAATGGGAGTGTCGTGTCAGCAATATTTGCAAGGGTTGAGCGAAGTATTTTTGTAGATTATACGCACTGACTGGCCTCAACTGACATTAAAAGAGCAGCTTCACCGCCTGTCGAATTATGTAGACGGATGGATGCTGGTACCTGTGCCGACAGATTGAACTCCGGCCAGCGAAGAAAAATCGGAATCCAAATATGGTTTCTTTGCTCCCCAGCCACACTCAAGAAGACAGAAGCATCAGATTACCATAACTGGCAATCGCTGTTGTTGGTTGCTACTGCTTGTAGCAGGCCCGGCCGAGGTCAATGTGAACAAACAATAATCACTTGAAAACAAATAGAGATCCTATTCATCCTTGAGCTCCTGCAAGAGAGACGACATTCTGAACTGTAAAAACAGACCACTGTAAACATCAGATAATCGTACATTAGCTCTACCATGAAGCATGTATGTATGTGCATGTCATATATTTTACTCAAGGGCAACGTCAACGAGGTATTGATCGGCCAAAACAAGACTCGGCACAACTGAAGGTGAAGAAAAAAGAACTGTTGGCAGTGTTCACGTCATGAAGATAGAAACGTGAAAGAGCATTAGTATGAGAAGGCTATGGGTTGATGCATTTCAAAAGAGAAGGAATAATTTGACCACGTCATCACAATAACGAGGTAGGGTTGCAGACAACATTCCTAATTGTTAGTTTTGACGGAAAGGGAACCCCAACTAGTTCCTTTACTGTGAAAGCATTGAATGCTGCATAGACATGTGTAACTGTCAGAGGAATGTGACATGCCGAGCTTTTGCTTATACTTCAAGTGCAGTACGCTTTCGTCCATAACTATGGATGATGCTTCATCTATTCATTATTCTAATATTAATGGTCGACAAACAGACTTGTCCCGCCTCCACAATTGGGCCGCAACGTTGTCGGATTCGGGGCGGGTCAACTCTTTATGTCATGGTACCGCTTCCCCCCTCTTCTGCCGGTGACGCATCAGCAGCAGGAGAACCACCCACCGTTTGAAGCTCTTGTTCCATGCGCAGTTTCCGTTCTGCATCCAACACGGAAAAATCTCCTGTCACTTCAGCAAAGTAGAGTGACATTTCTTCCAGCGACCGTCCCTTGGTTTCCGGCAGCAAAAAGTGCACAAAGACCAGGGTACACAAACAGATAATGGCCAACAGTAAGAAAAAGCCTTCCCACGACAGTGTATTCCTCATGGTCAAGAACGACGATGACATGACGGTGGCGGCCACACGATTCAGCATGGCAGCGAGACTCATGGCTTTGGCCCGTATGCAAGTGGCAAAGACTTCACTGGGGATCAACCATGCCATGGGACCCATTCCGACACTGAAAAAGGCCAGAAACAAAGCCAGACCCATGACGGTAAAGATTGTATTGGGGTTTTCTTTACCAGTTCCATAAAAGGTAAAACTGATCAAGAGCAAAGCCGCTGTCATGCCCAACAAAGAAATGATCAAAAAGATGCGCCGTCCACGATAATCGCAAATCTTTCCCGCAATGAAAATACAAACTAGCTTGATGAAACCCAGCATAATGAGAATGACATGTTGACCCGTCACGGAATCCACCGTTTCTTCTAGAATGTCCAGCAAGTAATATTGAATGGCGTCGATGCCCACCAATTGCTGCGCCGTGGCAATCCCAATCCCCACAACGAGCATGCGTCGAAAGGCCGGAGTAGGTCTCAAGATGGTCATCCACCCAATCGTCTCTTCGGCGAGTCGCTCTCGTTCCAGAGCTTCTTTAATGTCATCAATGACCAATTCCACATTGTATCCTTCCGGGTAAATGTCGCGCAAGACACTTCTCGCTTCATCATACCGGAATTTCAGAGTATACCATCGGGGTGATTCGGGCATGACCTTCAACGCCAAATAAATCATGAGGCACGGCAAAATAGTCCCCAAAAGAAACAAGGTCCGCCATTGCAATTCACCCGTCGTGGTCAAGGTAACGACAAAGCCCATGATGAAACCCAGGACAATGCCAACGTTAATGCCAATTTCACTCCAAGTCACCAATTCACCACGGTGTTTGGCGGGGGAAATTTCACTAATGTACAAGGGATCAATCTGTGATTCATTTATTTGATTTGAGGTTTTTTGGAATGCGGTGCAGAGTCAGAAGTGGGAGATCTTGCATGTCCCGAACATTTGGTAACAGAAAATATACTACTACTACGACTCCAAAACAAACGTACCGCTAATCCAACACCGGTTCCCAAGCCCACCAAGGCTCGTCCCGTCATTAACATGGGATAATTGACGGCGGCTACCTGCAGTAAAAGACCCACAATAAAGCCTACCGACGCAATGACAAAGGTTTGTCGTCGTCCAAAGGTATCACTAAAATATTGACTGCAGAGGGCACCAAAGATGCTAAAAAAATTGAGGGCGCCAATGAATATCTCGCGTTCTTCATCACTCAATTCCCAATCCTTTTGAATCAGGCGTCCAATGCTGGTGGAAGCCCCGACATCATAGCCAATATTGCACGAATTAATGGCGGCACAAAAGGCAAAGACCTTGACACTCCGTGTAATGGGAATGGCGGTCCCACCAAAATCACCATGATGCTCTCCCTCGTGACTTTGAAGGATGGCGGGCATGGACGCAGCAGCAGCAGCAGCAGCAGGCTGTTGTTGGACGACACCGGGATCCGAACCGGCCACATAATCCGACTCGGCCGACATGATGATTGTGCTGTTATGATTAGTGTGTCTCTTGTTTGCTCCAAAAGTCTATAGTAGCTACAATTGTACTAGCTACTCGTAGTAGCTCATGTAGCTTGGTGTAATTATGACGCTTTGCCCAACAAGCAGTGCAAGAAGGATGAACTTGGCGTGCGATACTTAGTAGCTACTCGAGTAGTACGT
>ENA-ORBV01009079-ORBV01009079.1-microbial-mat-metagenome-genome-assembly--contig:-NODE-9079-length-16478-cov-5.141089_pt1 | contig 16478 bp, 10 predicted proteins | sample MGYA00237777_ERZ505514 | MGnify/ENA primary metagenome ERZ505514 (study PRJEB26160, sample SAMN06269048) | microbial mat metagenome | isolation source: Oligotrophic lake microbial mat | place... | reverse complement strand
CTCTCCCCCGACCGGATCGCCGAGGCCAGAAGCGTCCTCTGGTAAGCGTCGCGCTGGGCATGAGAGCCGCCGAACACCGACAGATGGTGGCGCAGCGGAGCCAGTTGATCAATCACCTCGCGGTCGTCGCCGCGACCAAAGGCGGCAAGCGCACGCGCAGCGGCGAGGCCGGCCCCGCGCACCATGATCCGATTCGCCGAAGACCCAGAGGTACCCGCCGCGAACTCCTCCAGACGCTTGACCACCGCCTCCGCCTCCGCTTGCCGGCCGGCTCCCACAAGAGCCATGACCGCATGCAGGTCGTTGAAGACATACCAGGGAAGCGGGTCTTTCTTTACCCACGCATCGGCCAGCGCTTCGAAGCGCCGTTCGGTGTCGACGCCATCGAGATACAGCCGAAAGAGGAGGCCGGAGGCATCCAGCATCTCCATGGCCACACCCGCGGACCGCTCGTTGTGGATCATTTCGTCGTAGATCGCGAGAGCGCCCGCCTGATCCTCCAGCTCCAGCCGATAGATCGCGAGGTGCCAGCCATTGTGAACATTGAGGAACGTGCCCTCCATCCAGTTTTGGCGGCGGGTCTCGAGATAGCGAATACCGTCTTGCACACGGCCCTGCATCTCGTAGGTGTGAACCACCGCGTGAATGCCCCAGACGTCGTCCGCGTTCGCTGCGACCGCGCGCAGGCCGGCCTCTTCTGATCGCGCGTAGTCACCGCACTCCTCAAGGCCGAACGCCCACATGCCGTCCAGGAAAGCCGCGTCTGGATCCTGAGCGGAGAGCGCCGGCCGCGACCTCTCGGCACGCCCGCGCAGATTCCGGGCGTCGCCGGTGAGGAAGTCCACCTGATGGCCCACGGCCAGGGCCAGAAGGTCCCGAGGATGATCCGAGAGGATCGAATCGAGGGTGCGCCCGGCGGCGAACATATCGCCCTCGACCCACGACGAGATCGCGCACAGGTGGGCCTTCTCGCGGTCATTCGTTCCCGCGACTCCGGCCACCAACTCTCCGGCGGCCAGGGTGTCGGGCCACTCGCTGGACATCGCACCCACGTATGCGCGGAGAACCTTTGCCATCACGCAGCCGGGATCGGCCACAAACGCCGCTTCGGAAGAAGTGACCACTTCCGGCTGAAACCGCAAGAGGTGGTGAACCGCGCGGTCGTAGTGTCTGATCGCTTCGGCGGAGCCGTTCATCTCGAGTCCATATCGGTCAAGGGTCATGACTTCGTCATCTCCAGGGTCGTGGTTCCGAGGCGGCGAGGAAAGGGGATCGTCCGATCAACGTTTCGGAGCATCAGGATCCGGCTTCCATCCCCAGGCTTCGAGCATGATGTGGAAAAGCCTCGTGTTCGGAAAGAAGCCGCTGACCCGCTCCGAGCCCGCGCCGATGGCGATCGTCGCCACCTCTTCCCCACTATGGGAATTGTCAACCAGCACCGACTTCAGGCGAATCGGCTGATTCGTGGCCCCACCCGCCGCCTTCCACTCGTCGTAGCCGGCCAGAAGCTGCCCCTCGGATCCTTCGCCTCGGGTGCGCAGCGCGAACGAATGATCGGCGGTAAACAGCAGAAGTGTGTCATCGAGTTTCACTCTTGCCTGAACCTCCTTGATCAGCTTGTCAAAGGCCACCATGGCCTCGATCCCGATCTTAGGTTCGTGGGTGTGGGTGTCCCACTCAACCATGAGGAAGTACCCCTTGGCGCTCTTCTCGACCTCGTCGAGCGCCCGCATCGTGGCCGCGCGCACATCGACACGTTCGCTCACGACGATCACCCGCCCTCGTTCGGCGGTCGAAGCCTCCAGGGTCGGATGGATCGCTCGCCGATGCCGCGCTTCTAGCGCCCCAAGGCTGCTCCCCGCGGCCGCCAGCTGTTTCTCGATTCCGGCACGTCCGGCGCCGATCAGCACGTCCACGCCATCGCCGAAACGCGGTTCGAAGGCCTGGGCGAAGATCTCCGCCCCTTTGGAACGATCGTTGGCACTCGCGTAGCAGGCCGCGGGTGTGGCATCGACGATGGGCATGTCGGTGACCACGGCGGTCTTCAGTCCGCGCTGCTCGGCGTACTCGAGGATGGTCTTCAGCCGGCGACCATCCGATTTGCCTCGCACCGCCTCGGGCCCTTGGCTGATAACGCCATTCTGGGTTTTCTGTCCGGTGATGATCGCGGTCATGGTGCTCGCGGAGTCGGCCACGAAACCGCGCGCCGGAGAGGTGTCGCTCAGGCCCACGTGCGGCCAGCTCTGTACGTGCAGCTTCAAAGGCGCGTTGTGTCCGTACCAGCTCGCCGCATTGAGCGTGGGGATCCCGCCCGCATCGGCGATGAAAAGAATCACGTTCCGCGCCTTCTTCGGCGCCGCTCCGGCCAGGGTCGGGAGTGCGGACAAGGTGGCGACTACAAATGCCATGACGGGTCGAATGAACATCTGCGGAGTCTATCGCCCGGCCGAATCAGCGATCGCCGGGCGCGGTAGAGTCCGTGCCAGCAAGTCGGTTTCCAAAACATCACTCCCCGAGGTCTCATGCGCCCACTGCGATTGTTCTCCTTCACGGCCGCTCTCTGCCTTCTGTTCCTATTGAATCCAAGGGTCGGACGCACCGCGGATCCAGGTGAAACCAAGCTCCTCACCCAGCCCGCGATCAGCGCAACCCATCTCGCGTTCATCTATGCGGGCGACCTCTTCGTGTCCGACCACCAGGGTGCGAACGTTCAGCGGCTGACCGCCGATGATGGCCTCGAGTCGAATCCTGTCTTCTCCCCGGATGGCCGAACCATCGCGTTCAGCGCTCAATACGACGGCAACATCGACGTCTACACAATCCCGGTCACCGGGGGCGCGCCCACCCGGCTCACCTATCACCCGAACGCGGATGTGGTCCAGGCGGTGACACCGGATGGGAAGGCCGTGCTTTTCACCTCGCAGCGCGCGACCTTCACCACCCGCTATGCCCAGCTGTTCACGATCCCGCTCGGTGGAGGAATGGAGGAGGCTCTGCCGATTCCGAACGCGGCCCGTGCCACCTACTCTCCCGACGGATCGCGGATCGCCTACAACCCCATCGCGGGGCGCCACCTGCAATGGAAGTCCTATCGGGGCGGGACCACCTCGACCCTCTGGCTCTACAACCGGGAGGGCCACGGCACGCAGACCCTTCCCCAGCCGGCTGGACGCTCGAACGACACCGACCCGATGTGGATAGGGGAAACCGTCTACTTCCGGTCGGACCGTGCGGGCGAGTTCAATGTCTTCGCTTTCGACACCAAAACGAAGCAGGTCCGCCAGATCACCCGACACGATGACTTCCCCGTCCTCAACGCAGCCGCGGGCGACGGGAAGATCGTCTACGAGCAGGCGGGTGTCCTCCACCTTCTAGAGCCCTCCACCGGGGTAAGCCGTGCCCTCGCGATCACGGTGGCTTCCGACTTACGTGAGACCCGACCTCGCTTCGCCAAAGGAGCGCGTTTTGTCCGGGACGCCGCCCTCTCCCCCACGGGAGCGCGGGCCGCCTTCGGTTTCCGTGGCGAGATCGTCACGGTTCCCGGTGAAAAGGGCGACGTGCGGAACCTCACTTCGAGTGTGGCCGCTCACGACCGTTCGCCTGGTTGGTCTCCCGATGGCAAGTCCGTGGCCTGGTTCTCCGACACGTCGGGCGAGTATCAGCTCTACATCGGCGGACAGGATGGCAAAACGGTGCCGCGAGCCATCAAGGTTGTGGGCGAGGGCTTCTACGAAGGCCCGATGTGGTCACCGGACTCGCAGAAAATCGCCTATTACGACAACTCCCAGAGCGTTTATTGGCTTGACGTGAAGTCCGGAGTATCAAAGAAGGTCGCGCAGCAGCCCACCTACAGCCCCGTCAACGTCCTCCGCTACTCATGGGCGCCCGATTCGAAGTGGCTCGCGTACGCCATGGACAACGAGGCCGGAATCACAACCGTGTTCGCCTATTCGACCGAGCAGACGAAATCGTTCCAGGTGAGCGATGGTCTGATCGACGTCCAAAGCCCGGCTTTCGATCGGAGTGGCAAGTACCTCTTCTTCCTCGGGTCCACCGACGCAGGCCCCGTGAAGGACTGGTTCGCGCAGTCGAACGCCGACATGAATGCGACCTCCGCGGTCTATCTCGCCGTGCTCCGCAACGACCTGCCCTCACCGCTCGCCAAAGAGAGCGACGAGGAGAAGGCGGCGGCAGATAAGAAGGAAGAAGCCCGGGCCGACGAGAAGCCTCAGGCCACGCCGGCCGCGACCCCGGCGTCGGCCCCGAAGGGCGATGGGGCCAAGCCTGAAAAGAAAGAAGACCCGTTCCGTATCGACTTCGCAGGTCTCGAATATCGGATCCTCGATTTGCCCATCGTCGCCGCCGATTTGAGGAGTCTTCAGACCGGCACGGAAGGACAGGTCTTCTACCTGAAGCGGGTCGACGGTAAGACCTCCCTCAACCGCTACGACCTGACCACCCGAAAGAACGAAGTCATCGTCGCCGAGGCCAACAACTATGTGATCTCGGCCGACGGCAAGAAGCTCCTCTATCAAAACGGCGAGAACTGGTCGATTGTCGGATCGGGCAAGCGGGCGGAACCGGCCGAGGGCAAACTGGCGGTTGACGGCATTGAGGTGCGCGTCGACCCGCGCGCCGAATGGAAGCAGATCTTCGATGAAGCCTGGCGGATCAACCGAGACTACTTCTACGCGCCCAACATGCACGGCGTCGACTGGGCGATGCAGAAGGAGAAGTACGCGGCCTTCCTGCCCCACGTGGCGAGCCGCCCGGATCTGAACCGGCTGATGCAGTGGATGTCGAGCGAACTGGCGGTGGGACACCACAACGTCGGCGGCGGCGACGTCCGCGCGGAGGCGAAGGTGGTGCCGGGTGGACTTCTGGGCGCCGACTACGAACTCGCCAACGGTCGCTATCGAATCAAGAAGGTCTACGGCGGTCTCAATTGGAATCCGCAGCTCCGAGCGCCGCTCACCGAACCCGGGGTCAATGCGAAGGCCGGCGAGTACCTGCTTTCGGTCGGCGGTCGGGATTTGCGTCCGCCCACCAACCTCTACAGCCTCTTCGAAAACACCTCCGGCAAGATCGTCGAGATCACCCTCGGCCCCAACCCCGACGGCTCGGGGTCTCGCACCGTCGCCGTGGTTCCGATTGCGCAGGAGGGCGCCCTGCGCAATCGCGACTGGGTCGAGGGCAATCTGAGGAAGGTGGACAAAGCGACCGGCGGCAAGGTGGCCTATGTCTATGTGCCCAACACCGCCCAGCAAGGCCACGCCTACTTCAAGCGCTACTTCTATCCGCAGGTACACAAGGAAGGCGTGATCATCGACGAGCGCTTCAACGGCGGCGGTAGTGTCGCCGACTACTACATCGACATCCTGCGCCGTCCCTTCATCGCGAACTGGGCGATGCGCTACGGCGCCGATCTGAAAACGCCCTTCGCCTCGATCCAGGGGCCGAAGGCCATGATCATCGACGAGACCGCGGGCTCCGGCGGTGACCTCCTGCCCTGGATGTTCCGGAAGTTCGGGGTGGGACCGCTCATCGGCAAGCGCACCTGGGGCGGACTCGTCGGCATCCTCGGCTTCCCCGTTTTGATGGACGGGGGCAACATCACCGCTCCCAACCTCGCGATATGGACGGAGGAGGAAGGCTGGATCGTCGAGAACGAAGGTGTCGCCCCCGACCTCGAGGTCGAACAAACCCCCGCCGATGTCATCGCCGGCCGCGATCCGCAACTCGAAAAAGCGATCGAGGTCGTCCTGGCCGAGCTCAAGAAGAACCCCACGAAGAAGGCGGCTCGTCCAGCCTATCCCGTCCGCGGCAAGACCCAGCGCGGAACGTTCCAGAAGTAGCACCAGGAAAGCACCCACCATGAAAACACGATTCACCACCGCGCTCGCCTTCGTGGCCTTTGGCCTCTTTCTCCCAACCTCCGCTCTCGCCCAGCCCGCACCCATGTCAGCCGCGGACAAGCAGAAGCGGGTCGACACCGAGGCCGAACTTCAGTCAGTTGCGATCGTCGAACGCAAACTGCTGATCCCCATGCGGGACGGCGTGCGCCTCGCCACCGATGTCTACCGACCGAAGAACGCCCCAGGTCCGGTCCCCATCGTGTTCTCAAAGACGCCGTACAACTTCAACTTCTGGGACGTGAAGAACGGAGTGCCCTCGGACCTCACCACCGCCCTCACGGCCGTGAAACGCGGCTACGCCTACGTCGTTCAGAACGAGCGCGGCCACTTCTTCTCCGAGGGGAACTACGACATCCTCGGCCCCCGACCACCGACGGCGTCGACACTCTCGAATGGATGAAGAGCCAGGTCTGGTCGAACGGCAAGGTGGGCGCCACCGGCTGTTCTTCGACCGCGGAGTGGCAGATGGCGGTGGCCGCCCAAGGACATCCGGCGTTCGCGGCCATGAATGTCCAGGGCTTTGGGGCGGGGGTGGGCCGCGTGGCTCCCTACTTCGAGCAGGGCAACTGGTATCGCGGCGGTGCCGTGCAGATGCTCTTCATCGCGTGGCTCTATAGCGAGCAGAACCAGGTGCGTCCGATGTTCCCGCCGAATACTCGCGCGAGGATCTGATTCGCGCGTCGAAGTCTTTCGACCTCGCCCAACAGTTGCCTCCCGTCGACTGGGACAAGGCTCTGCGCCATCTGCCGGTCCAGGATATCTACAAGGCCATCGACGGGCCCCACGGAGTCTTCGCTGACAGCATGCCCGTGCCCACCGGCGGCCGGATGATCCAGCGGGCCCCCAACGATCCCGCCTGGTACAAGGGCGGCCTGTGGCACGACAATCTGAAACTCGACGTGCCCGGCCTTTGGTTCATGTCCTGGTACGACGTTTCGGTGGGGCCGAACCTCGCCATGTTCAACCACGTTCGGAAGAACGCGAGCCCGCAGGTCGCGAACCAGCAGTGGGCGGTGATCGCCCCGGTGGTTCATTGCGCGTTCACCCGCGCTACCGAGAACACCATCGTTGGGGAGCGAAGTATGGGCGACGCTCGGCTCGACTACAACGAGATCGTCTACGGCTTCTTCGACAAGTTCCTGAAAGGCGACAAGGAGTCCCGGGTCGACAGGTTGCCGAAAGTCACGTACTTCACGATGGGGAGCAACCAGTGGCAGACCTCCAAGACCTGGCCGCCCGCGGGGGCCTCGCCCCTGACCTTCTATCTATCGAGCGGGGGCAAGGCCAACAGCCTCTATGGCGATGGCGCCCTCGTGGTCTCCCCGTCCGCGAAGAACCTGCCGGATACCTTTGCCTACGATCCCATGAACCCCGTGCCCTCCTACGGGGGCAACGTCTGCTGCACTGGGAACGCGATCCAGGCCGGCTCGTTCGATCAGCGGAAAATGGAAGCGCGCGCCGACATCCTGGTATTTACCTCGGAGCCGTTCAGTAGCGCGGAACACCCTCCACCACTCCACCCAGTACCCGTCAAGTGTGACGGTCACGGTAGTGAAGGGGGCGGCCCAAGGGCGGTGACACCAAGGTCCCGCCGCGGACCGCAGCGGGGCCGTGCTACGCTCCAGGATCTGGAGGGTCCTGCTGTGAGTTCGCTCATCTGGACAATCGAGGGTCTGCCCCACTCCTCGGTGAATCGTATCTCCCAGGACTCTCACGGCTACTTGTGGATGTCGACGTTCGGAGGGGCCGTCACCTTCGGCGGCGTGCGATTCGAGGCAGTCCGGCTCTCAGGCCGTACCGGGGAGTTGCTCCCTGAAGCAATTGGCGACACCATCGAGGACGCTGACGGGGCCTTTGGGTGGGAACGCGGCAGGGCCTGTGGATGCGTTCGAAGGCGGCTGCGTGGTCCCTCGTCTCCGGTGCCGGTCTCGAAACCGTCCACGTGTGGAGCGTGGTCGAGGATCCTGCAGGCACGCTATGGATCGCCAGCCGACGAGGCGGCCTCATCTCCTGGGATGAGGGACGCACGCGTCGGTAGACGCGGCGCGATGGTCTCGCCCACGACGTGGTGCGCGCCCTGTTCGAGAACCGCGAGGGGAACATCTGGGTCGGGACCGCCGGCTGTGCGCTATCCGCGACATCTACGACTGGCCCGCGGGCTGCTTCAGGCTATGGCCAAAGAGCAAATCCCCCACGAGGAGATGCATGAGCGAGGCTGAGGGTCCCTTCTTCCTCGATTCAGGACGGCCGGAAGTACGGCACGTTGAAGGTGGCGAACCCCTTCTTGGAAGCCACTAGCTACCCGAAGAACAAGTAGCAGACCGCGACGGCTCCGAGGAATCCGGCAAACTCGGCGATCAGCCCGCAGGCGATGGCATGCCGGGTGTTCTTGATCCCCACCGAGCCGAAATACACGGCCAGCACGTAGAACGTGGTCTCGGTGCTCCCCTGAATGATGCAGGCCAGCCGGCCAGCGAACGAGTCCGGGCCGAGCGTCTTCATGGTCTCGATCACGAGGCCGCGCGAGCCGCTGCCGGAGAGCGGGCGCATGAGCGCCACCGGAAGCGCGTCAACCCAGCGCCCGTCGAGTCCTATGGCCGCCACCATCAAGCGGACGGTGTCGAGCATCTGGTCGAGCACACCACTGGCTCGCAGCACACCGATCGCCACCAACATGGCCACCAGATGGGGAATGATTCCGACCGCCACCGAGAAGCCCTCCTTGGCACCTTCCACGAAAGTCTCGTAGACCGCCACGCGTTTCCGGGCCGCGAGCCACATGAAGCCCACGATGAGCGAAAAAATCATCAGGTTGGCGAAGAGCGAGGTCTGCCGCTCCAGCGTCTCCTTGTCCAGACCTCCGAAGTAGGCGGCCAGGAGGCCAATGGTGAGCGCGGCGCTGCCGAGGTAGCCCAGAGTGACGGGGTCCATGAGACGCAGCCCCTGTATTCGCGCGGTCACCACGATGGCCGTGAGCGTGCTGCAGAAAGTGGCGATCAGCAGAGGCAGGAAGATGTCGGTCGGATCGGCCGCCCCCATCTGCGCACGGTAGGTCATGATCGCGGTCGGAATGATGGTGACCGCGGAGGCGTTGATCGCGAGGAACATGATCTGGTCGTCACTCGCGGTGTCGGGCTTCGGATTCAGTTCCTGAAGTTCCTTCATCGCCTTAAGACCCAGGGGCGTGGCGGCGTTGTCGAGGCCCAGCACGTTCGCGGACATGTTCATCACGATCGAAGCGCCGGCCGGGTGCGCTGCGGGAACCCCGGGAAAGAGCCTTCTCAGGAGCGGGTCGAAGGCGCGCGCCACGATGGCCACCGCTCCTCCCTTCTCACCGACCCGCATGATGCCGAGCCAGAGGCACATCACTCCCGTAAGTCCGAGCGAGATCTCGAACCCGGTCTTCGCCATGTCGAAGGTGGACCCCACCATCGCCGCCCACACGCCGGGCTCTCCCAGGACCAGCCAGCGAAAGATTCCGGCCACGAAGGACACGAAGAAGAAGCCGACCCAGATCCAGTTCAGCATTGCCGCCGTATGTTAGGCGCATGCCGGCCGGAAGCTGCGAGGCGGGAGAACGCTCCCGCGACTCCGAGTACTCGCGGTCAGGATGCCGGCCAGTGGTCTTTCGTCATCCAGCGGACTACGTCCGCGCGACTCACCACCCCCAGAAGACGACCTGCTTCCACGACGGGGACCAGGTTGACCCTCTTTCCGACCATCAGTTCAGCGAGGGCTTCAATACTCTCGTCTGGCCCGATGGTCCACACCTCCTCGGTCATCACGTCGCGCGCTTCGGTCCCGACCATGTGGCGGATTCGTCGCTCGAAGTGGCCCTGCGTCTCGAGCGGAATGCGGCCTTCCAGCAGGGGAAGAAACGGCGGCGGATCGATACGGGTGTTGCGAACCACAAGATCGAAGTCCGTAACAATGCCGATCACCCGCCCGGTCTCGTCCACCACGGGCACACCGCTGATCGACCCCTTGTCCATCAGCTGCGCGATGCGGCCCACTGAGGTATCGACGCTCGCGGTGACCGCGTCTGCGGTCATGATGTCGCGGACGCGCAGGCCTTCCTGGGCATTGGCACGCCCAGGTTCGCTACGACCGGTGGGCAGACCGCGTTCCGCCTGCTCTGTGGGTACGTCGGTGGAAGTGGTCATGGAAATTCCTTTCAGGGATCTATCGGGACGAGCCTACGGGATGTTCCTGTACCAGGGTCAGGCCCGTGCTTTGAACCTCGCCCGGCGGGCCCTTCAGCCGGAGCGGACGAACGGTGAGAACCGGGCAGGTGGCGGCCCGAATCACGTGCTGGGCATTCGACCCGGAGAAGAGGTGCTCGAAGAGGCCATGACCCTGCGCACCTATGACGATCAAGTCGATGCGCTCGGTCGCGGCGAGACGGAGGGTCTCCTTGTAGGCGCAGCCCAGCACCGCCCGAGGCTCCGCGGGGACCCCTGGCTCACCGGCCCCGTCAATGACCTCAAGCAGCCTCGCGCGAGATCGTCGCTCGACGTCCGCTCGGAGAGCCTCAACATCGATCAGAACGCGAGACGCCGCCTCCCTCACCTCCTCCAGGTTCTCGACCACGTGCAACAAGAGCACCTCGGCTCCACCCTTCCCGGCGATGGCGAAGGCCAGATTCACCGCCTCATTCGAGGTGTCGGAGAAGTCCGTGGCGCACAGAATCCGGCTGATCAGCCCGGGGGCCGCCCAGGTGCGTCCTTCTTCACGGGCAACCGTCAACACGGGGCAGGGCAGGCGTCGGATCAACCTCTCCGTTACCGAACCCAGGAAAAGATGCTGAAGGCCACTTCGACCGTGGGTTCCGAGCACCACCAGATCCGCTCTCATCACTTCGGCCACGGCCACGATTTCTCGCCAGGGCTCGCCGGAGCGCACCTCGATCTGGTGGTCGATCCGGGCCTCGCGGGCGGGCTCCAGGAACAACCGCATCTGGGCTTCGACCCACCCGTGGACCTCCTGGGTCTGGAGCCAGGGTGGCCCGACGTTGCCGGTCTCGGCGCCCGCATAGGGATCGGGAATCACATAGACGATCTTGAGTCGCGACCCGAACTGCCGCGTCAGGGCCAGGGCATGCCGCAAAGCCAGGGCGGAAAAAGGAGAGAAGTCGGTCGGACACAGAATGCGTTCGAAATGGGGGGTCGCCATAACGTCACCTCTGTATCGTCACTGCAGCAATCGCGGTGCCATAACACGTCGAGGCAACTCCCATCCCCGGATGGCTCGCATTCCGACGGGACGAAACCCGTGCGCCCCACCCTAATGGGACTTCGGAAATTTTTGCGCGGTCCGCCCGAAGACGGGTTACTCCCGCCAGCCCTGCAGCATCTGGACGTAGTTCGCTCGTTCGTAAGCCGCAGGGTCCGGGCAGCGCTTCAGACTCATGTTTCCGCGCATGGTCTCGAGCGACTCCCACTCGAATTGGGCCATCCAGTCCTTCATCTCCCCGAGAATCGCCCCCAGCCTCTCGGGGCCGTGCTGAAGCAGGGTCGACACCATCTGGACGGCGTGGGCTCCCGCCATAACGCTCTTGATCGCATCCCGGCCATTGTGAACGCCCCCGCTGACTGCCAGAGAGGCCCGCAGCTGGCCCGACAACGCTCCCAGCCAGCGCAGACGGAGCGGAAGTTCGCGATGGTCGGAGAGGTACAAGCTTCGATTCAGCTCGAGGGTCTCAGGATCGATATCCGGCTGGTAGAACCGGTTGAACAGCACCAGGCCGTCCGCCCCGGCCCGATCGAGCTGTCCCGCGAACTGTGCCAGCGACGAATAGAAAGGCGAGAGCTTGACGGAGAGTGGAATGCGAACCGCGCGCCGCACCTCCTTGACCACATCGACCGCTTCCCGCTCGATTTCCTGCCCGCTCAGATAGTGATCGAAGGCCAGGCGATACAAGTTCAGCTCCAGGGCGTCCGCCCCCGCGGCCTCGATCACGGGCGGATAGTTGAGCCAGCCGCCGGGGGTGGCGCCGTTGAGGGAAGCGATCACCGGTATGTCCACCGCCACCTTCACCCGCCGGAGATGTTCGAGATACTCATCGGGCCCGAACAGGAAGGTCTGCGGCTGGGGAAAGTAGGTCAGGGCTTCGGCGAACGATTCCGAATGCGACTCGGAATGTTCGAAGGCCGAGACCTGCTCGCGGAGGATCTGCTCCTCGAATAGCGAACGCAGGACGATGGCGGCGGCCCCCGCATCTTCCAGACGGCGCACGGTGTCGATGTGGTCCGACATCGGCGACGCCCCCGCAATCAGAGGATTCGGCAGGTCGAGACCCAGGTAACGGACGGAGAGATTCATGGGTGATTCCTCAGTGCTTTTCCGTGGCGGGTTGGCTAGGGCCGGGCGGATCGCCCTCGCTCGGCCCCGCCCCTTCGAACAGGGGCACGGTGATGCCGGACAGTTGCTGATAGACGGCGAGCCTCTGCTTCATGGTTCGCTCGGCCAGCTTCAACAGTCGCTGGTAGCGCACGGGGTCGGCTTTCTCCACCACACGGAACCGGCCCTCGTTGCGCATGTAGTCGGCGATCTTCGTCTTGGGCGCGCCCGAGTCGAGATGCAGCGGAGGTTCGCCCCGGCCCACCCGGCGCGGGTCGTATCGGTAGAGGGGCCAGACCCCGGAACTCACGGCCAGCTTCTGCTGATCGACGCCGAAGGCCATGTCATAGCCGTGAGCGATGCAGTGCGAGTAGGCGATGACGAGCGAGGGGCCAGGATAGGCCTCGGCCTCCTGCAGGGCCTGGACGGTCTGCGCCATCTTGGCTCCGAAGGCGATTCGGGCAACGTAGACGTGCCCGTAACTCATGGCGAGCAGACCCAGGTCTTTCTTCGGTATCTCCTTGCCCGCCTCGGCGAACTTGGCCGACGCTCCGAGCGGGGTGGCCTTCGACTGCTGCCCTCCGGTGTTGGAGTAGACCTCGGTGTCGAGAACCAGGATGTTGACGTTCCGATTGCTCGCAAGGACGTGATCGAGACCGCCGAAGCCGATGTCGTAAGCCCAGCCGTCTCCGCCGACCAGCCACACGCTCTTGCGCACCAGGTAGTCGGCGAGGGTCTCGAGGCGTCGGGCCAAGGGGCTCTCGATGCCCACGAGACGTGACTTCAGCTCACGCACCCGTTCCCGCTGGAGCACGATGCCCGCGTCCGTGTCCTGCACCGCTTCCAGGATCTCGCCCGCGAGGGGATCGCCGATGGGGCCGCGCAGGGCCGCGAGGGTCTGCATGGCGTGATCTCGATGAGCGTCTACCGCGAGTCGCATACCGAGACCGAACTCCGCGTTGTCCTCGAAGAGCGAGTTGGCCCAGGCGGGCCCGCGGCCTTCCTTGTTGACGGTGTAAGGCGTCGTCGGCAGGTTGCCGCCGTAGATCGACGAACAGCCGGTGGCGTTCGCGATCAGAGCACGGTCGCCGAAGAGCTGGGTGAGAACCTTGATGTAGGGAGTCTCGCCGCAGCCTGCGCAAGCCCCGGAATACTCGAAGAGCGGCTGAAGGAACTGCGAACTCTTGAGGTCGATGGCTCCAAGCCTGGTGCGATCGGCTTCGGGCAGATCGAGGAAGAACGCGTAGTTCTCGCGCTCCGCGTCGCGCAGCGGCCGTTGCGGCGCCATGTCGATCGCTTTGTGCCGCGGGTTCGTCTTGTCTTTGGCCGGGCACACATGGACGCACAGCGTGCAACCCGTGCAGTCCTCGGGCGCCACCTGAAGTGTGTACTTCATCCCGGCCATGTCCTTCGACCGGAAATCGTCCGCCTTGGAGGTGGCCGGCGCCTGGGCGAGGGCTGCGGGGTCATAAACCTTCGCGCGGATGGCGGCATGCGGACAGACCAGAACACACTGGTTGCACTGAATGCAGATCTTCTGATCCCAGACCGGTATCTCCACCGCGAGATTGCGCTTCTCCCACTGTGCGGTTGCCACGGGCCAGGCGCCGTCGGGCGGGAAGGCGCTCACCGGAAGGAGGTCGCCCTTCCCCGCCATCATCACCGCGGTCACCCGCTTGACGAAGTCGGGTGCTTCATCTGCGACCATGGGAGGTCGCCCTCGGCGGGCCGTCATGACCGTGGGCTCCGGCACTTCATGGAGATTCGCCAGGGTCTGATCGACCGCCGCGAAGTTCCGCTGGACCACCACATCCCCGCGCTTCCCGTAGGTCTTCTCGATGGCGCCCTTGATCTTCGCAATCGCCTCCTCGCGGGGAAGCACACCGGACAGGGCGAAGAAGCAGACCTGCATGACCGTATTGATCCGGCCGCCCATGTCGGCTTCCTTCGCCACCTTGTACGCGTCGATCACGTAGAAGCGGAGCTTGCGCGACAAAATGGCTTCCTGCATCTCCCGGGGCAGACGGTCCCACACCTCGTTCGGACCGTAAGGCGAGTTCAGGAGGAAAACCCCACCCGGGGCCGCGCGTTCGAGCACATCCACCTTGTCGACGAACTCGAACTGATGGCAGGCCACGAAGTCTGCCTGCTTGATCAGATAGGCGGATTGAATGGGCCGCGGTCCGAAACGCAGGTGGGACACCGTGGTGGCCCCGGACTTCTTCGAGTCGTAGACGAAGTAGCCCTGCGTGAAGAAGGGCGTTTCTTCTCCGATGATCTTGATCGAGTTCTTGTTGGCGCCCACGGTTCCGTCGGCGCCCAGGCCGAAGAAGATGGCCCGCTTCACGTCCTTGGGCTCGATGTCGAGGTCGGGGTCCCAGGGCAGGGACATATGGGTGACGTCGTCCATGATTCCGATCGTGAAATGGTTCCGCGGCTTGCCCTCCGCCAGATTGGCGAACACCGCCCGCACCATCCCGGGATCGAACTCCTTCGACGACAGACCGTAGCGCCCTCCGACCACTCGCGGCGCCTTGGCGAACATCGAGAGACCATCGTCCTCCGCCTCGCGGAGTGCGCCCAGTATCTCCAGATACAGCGGGTCGCCCACCGCCCCCGGCTCCTTGGTGCGGTCGAGCACCGCGATCGAGCGCACGCTTTGAGGAAGCGTCTTGATGAAGGCATCGGTGGAGAAGGGATGGAAGAGGCGCACTTTGACGAGGCCTACTTTTTCGCCGCGCGCCACCAGATCAAGAACCGTCTCTTCCGCGGTCTCAGCTCCCGAACCCATCATCACGATGACGCGATCGGCCTCTGGATGGCCGACGTACTCGAAGAGGTCATAGCTCCGACCGGTGAGCGCGCCGAAGTGGACCATGGCCTCGCGCACCAGCCCCGCACAGGCCGCGTGGAAGCCGTTTGAGGCTTCGCGAGCCTGGAAGAAAGTGTCGGGATTCTGAGCCGTCCCCCGCAGGACCGGGCGGTCGGGGGTCAGCGCTCGCTCGCGATGAGCCCGGATGGCGCTTTCGTCGATGAGAGTACGAAGGTCGTCGTCGCTCAGCTCCTCGATCTTGGCCACCTCATGTGAGGTGCGGAAGCCGTCAAAAAAGTGCATGAAGGGAATGCGGCTCCGCAGCGTCGCCATGTGGGCGATGGCCGCCATGTCCTGAGCTTCCTGTACGGAGCCCGAGCAAAGCATGGCGAAGCCGGTGGCCCGGCAGGCCATGACGTCGGAGTGATCACCAAAGATGGAAAGGGCGTGAGTGGCGATGGTCCGAGCCGCCACATGCATACAGAAGGGCGTCAGTTCCCCGGCGATCTTGTACATGTTGGGGATCATGAGAAGAAGGCCCTGCGACGCGGTGAAGGTGGTCGCGAGGGCTCCGGCCTGGAGCGCGCCGTGAACGGTTCCCGCCGCTCCCCCTTCGGACTGCATCTCCATGATCTGGGGCACGGCACCCCAGATGTTGGCGCGGCCGTGGGCCGACCAGGAATCCGCCAGTTCTCCCATCGTCGAACTCGGCGTGATGGGGTAGATGGCGATGACTTCGCTGAGACGGTGAGCCACCGCCGCGGCGGCTTCGTTTCCATCGACAACAATCCGGCGGGCCTGGGGCATTTCTTGACTCTCCGCCTCCGACACCATTCAAGTCGCGTGCCATCGCGGCCTCGGCTCGGAACCCCTCCATTCCCGTAACCTTGGGCGACACACTTTCGCGACCACCGAAACAAGTGCGCGCCCGAAGTCGATAGAGACGCAAATAGTGCGACGGCGAGCTCTTTTTGCGCCGACTCGTCAGACGACGATTCCCGTGCGGGTCAGGCCGTGGGGGGCGCGGTCTTGTGGGTCCGCGAGTGATGTGTCAGCGGCGTGCCGGCGTCGGCCTGGTAGTCCTTCAGCTTGTACTGGATCTTTCGCGGGCTGATCTCGAGAATCCGCGCGGCTCGCGAGGTGGACCCGCCCACCGACTCGATGGTACGCAGAATCGCCTCCTGCTCTATGGCCGCGAGGCTGCTCCCTGGAATGGCAATGCCACCCTTGGCCTCGGGGGCCTCCGCCACCTCCAGTCGGCCAACCAGGGTGGGAAAATGGACCGGCGTCAGCACAGACTCCTCGGCCAGAACGACTGCGCGTTCGATGGCGTTCTCCATCTGGCGGACGTTGCCCGGCCAAGGCTGGCGAAGCAGAAGGGCCATGGCCTCGTCAGACAGGCTTCTCACTTC
>ENA-ORBV01009078-ORBV01009078.1-microbial-mat-metagenome-genome-assembly--contig:-NODE-9078-length-16479-cov-4.300634_pt1 | contig 16479 bp, 10 predicted proteins | sample MGYA00237777_ERZ505514 | MGnify/ENA primary metagenome ERZ505514 (study PRJEB26160, sample SAMN06269048) | microbial mat metagenome | isolation source: Oligotrophic lake microbial mat | place... | reverse complement strand
GTGCGGGGATTGGGGAGGAGGGCGGATTTTTCATGGAGGATGCTGAATCATGCACGGAGTGGGCGCCGGCTCAATATTTCCGTGCGTCGGGGCGGCTTGAATGTCTCCCCAAGACCTGCGGCGCGTCGGGGTTGGTTGTCTGCCATGCTTCCATTTTCCGCGATCTCCTGCCGCCCGCGCTTTCTCGCGCCGGTGGCGTCTTTCCTCCTCGTCACACTCGCGACGTGCGCGGCCGAACCGCCGAAGACCGTCGAACCGACGAATGCCGCCGAGGCCGCGGCGAAAAAGGCGGCCGAGAACGACGCGATCGCGGCGCAGTATCAGGCGCTGGTCGCGAAGTTGCCGCCCGAACAGCAGGCGTGGGAGCGCACGCTCCAGCAAAGCCTCGGCACCTTCTATCTGCCGATCCACAAGCGCGAGAAAGTGCGCGGAACCTCGAATGCGTGGGACTTTGTCGCCGACGATCCGAAGCTGCCGCGCGTGCTGCTCATCGGCGATTCTGTCTCGCGCGGCTACACGCAGGCGGTGCGCAAGGAACTCGCGGGCAAATTGAACGTCCACCGCGCGCCGGCGAATTGCGGCCCGACCGCGAGCGGCCTGAAGAACCTCGAAGTGTGGCTCGGCGACTCGGCGAAAAAGTGGGACGCGATCCATTTTAACTTCGGCATCCACAACCGCGCGACCGCACCAGAGGTCTATGAAAAGGAACTCGAGGAAATCGTCGCGCGGCTGAAAACCACCGGCGCGAAACTCGTCTGGGCTACGACCACGCCCGTTCCTCCCGACACGAAAGACGGAGAAGCTGCGACGGCCGCGATCGTGGAGAAAAACAAGATCGCCGCTGCGGTGATGAAGAAAAACGGTGTGGTCATCGACGACCTCTACGCGTGGGTGCTGCCGGACCTCGCGAAATTCCAGAACCCGAAGGATGTCCATTTCACCGGTCCCGGCTACGAACGTCTCGCGGAGCGCGTCGCCCGCGTGCTCGAGACCGCGCTCCCGCCCGCGCCCGGCGTGAACCCGGCGACTGTCCCCGTCGGCAAACTCGAAAACGACGGCTACGGCTGGGAGGGCCGGCACGCCGCCGTCATGGCGGTGAAGGACACGCTCAAGCCCGAAGTCGTGTTGATCGGCGATTCGATCACGCATTTCTGGGGCGGCGAGCCCGACGGCGGGAAGATGGGCAACCGGGGTCGCGAATCGTGGGCCGCGCTTTTCGGCAACCGCAAAGTGCTCAACCTCGGCTTCGGTTGGGACCGCACGCAGAATGTCCTGAAGCGCATCGAACTCGGCGAATTCGACGGCCTCGATCCAAAGCTCGTCGTCATCCACATCGGCACGAACAACCTCGCGGGCACACCGCACTACCGCGCCGGCACGCCCGCGCAGATCGCCGAGGGCGTTTCCGCGATCGTCGATCGCGTGCAGGCGAAATGCGCGAACGCGAAGGTCGTCGTCATGGCCATCTTCCCGCGCGGCAAAGGCGCGACCAACCCGCATCGCGAGTCCATCGCCGAGATCAACCAACTCCTCACTCCGCTCGCGCAAAAATCGCGCGTCACCGTGCTCGACATCACGCCCAAATGGCTCGGCCCTGATGGCGCTGTCTCCACCGATCTCATGCCCGACACGCTCCACCCGAACGAGAAAGGCTACACCGTCTGGGCCGACGCCCTGCGCCCACTCCTCCCCGCGCCATGATTGATCGCCGCACTTTCCTCACTACCACCGCGCTCGCCGCCGCCGGACTCGCTGCTCGCGCCGCGTCCCCGGCCACCCGGATCGTCGATACCCACACGCACTTTTACGATCCGACGCGCGCGGAAGGAGTGCCGTGGCCGGCGAAAGGCTCGCCGCTCTACCGGACCGTGTTGCCGCGCGACTGGCTCGCGGTCTCGTCGCCGCTCGGCGTCAATGAAACCGTCGTCGTGGAAGCAAGCCGGCTCGTGGAAGACAACGCGTGGATTCTCGAACTCGCCGCGCGCGAAAAATCGATCGTCGGTTTCGTCGGCAATCTTTCGCCGCACGAACCGGACTTCGCGGCGCATCTCAAGCGCTTCGCCGCGAACCCGATCTTCCGTGGCATCCGCGTCTCCGGCGCCGCATTCCTCGATCGCGTGAATGACCCCGCCTTCCGCGCCGGCATCGCGCAACTCGCGGATGCCAGCCTCTCGCTCGATCTCAACGGCCCGCCGACCCTGCACGCGCCCGCCGCCAAGCTCGCGGCTGATTTTCCCGCGTTGCGGATCATCATCGACCACGTCGGGAGCGCGGGCGACCCGGCGCGCCTTAAGCCCGAATGGCGCGAAGGTATGAGGGCGCTCGGAAAGCAGCGCAACGTCTGGTGCAAGGTGTCGGCGCTGATCGAGCAGACCGAAGCCTCGGGCAAAGCGTGGGGATCGGCTCCGCGCGAGACGAGCTACTACGCGCCCGTGCTCGATCATTGCTGGGAGTACTTCGGCGAGGAGCGGCTCGTCTATGGCAGCAACTGGCCGGTCAGCGAAAAGGGCGGCACCTACGCGGACCAGTTCCGCGTCGTGCAGGAGTATTTCGCGGGGAAGAGCGAGGCGGTGCGGGAGAAGTTCTTCTGGAAAAACTCGCGCGAGCTTTATCGCTGGATCGACCGTGGCTAAATGACGCGCGTCGACCGCACTGCCGCCTCGAGGCACGGTCGTTCCGGGTCAGTCGTGGGTGCTTACGAGCCAGCCCGCAGGTAAAGAGCGCTGAAGCGGATTCCGGTGTTCCGCTGGCCCTCGAAAGTGACGCGGATGCGGATGCGCTCCGGCAGATCTCGGGCTTCCTCGCGGCTGCTCCAGCGGACGGGCGTTTGAAAGCCATTCTGGCGAACGATCGCCGCATCTTTGCCCGAAAAACCGGGCAGCGGCTTTTCGTCGGCACCGAGTAATTCGATCTTCAACGCGGCCTCCTCGCCGAGGCCATCGGCGTTCAAGTAGAGACGGTGCGCCGCACCTGCTTTCACCGGCAGCGCGGCGGTGACAAACTCGCTCGTGATCGCGGGGAGTTGGTAGTCGCCGGGCCCTTTGCCGATTTCCTCCACCACCAGAGCGCCAAAGCGATCACGCGGCACCAAGGCGATCCCGACTCCGCCTCGCGGAGCCGCGCGCTGCCGCGGATCCCACGCACCGTAGTAGATGAGGCTCTGCTCGCCGATGTTCTCAAAGCCTTGGCCTTGCAGGAGTCCTCCCTCGTCCCAGGCGCCATCCTCGCCACGAGGGAGGAAAGTCCACTCATGCGCGGGCTCGCGGAAGTTGAGCCCGTCGTTGCTCACCACGAAACCGAGGTCGAGGGTGATGTCCTTCCATTCCTTTGCCCCGTGCCAGCGACCATAGATGCCGAGCAGCACGTTGCGGCGATTCCAGACGCTGATGCCTTCGTGATTTTGCTCGCCCTCGAGACTGCGGCCCGCGCCCAGCAGGGTGTGCTGCGCTGTGCGGACAAAGGCGAGGCTGCTCGACGGCGACCAATGGATGAAATCCGGCGAGCGGTAGATGCGCGCCACACGTCCGTGGTAGGGGCGCGTGGCGTTCATCGCGTTCTGGCCACAGATGTAGTACATGCCATCCCACCGATACAGACCGCCGCACGGTTCAAAGTGAACGGCGGGAAGGAAGAGATCTTCCTTCCGCAGCTCTGCCTTTAGCGGCTGGGCCGCGGCAAGCAGCTTCCAGCGCAAGCCATCCGCACTCGCAAAAGGCGCGAGCGTGCCGAGACGGGTGTGGTGGCGGAAGTAAACGTGGGTGGAAATCTTGTAGCGATGTTCCGGGTTGGGATCGTCCGGATCCGCGAGCACCTTCAGGTTCACGAAACCCAAGGGTGCGGGATCGGTGAGGATGAGATTGTTGTCCTTGTTCCCACGATACTCGACGAGGCCGAGCTTGGGTTTGATCCAGCGCACCCCGTCATCACTTTCCGCGTAGGCGGCACGCCAGCGCGCGGAGGCCACCTTATTGGCGGTGTCATCGTCCTGGGCGACATACCACATGCGGAAGCGATCGCCCTCCCGGATCACCGAGCCATAAAACTGCACTCCCATGGCATCAGGCGTGCCCGGTTCTCCGCGGGGCACCACTGGATTTCCGGGATGCTTCGTCGGCGCGCGCATTTCGAGCCGGAGGTTCTGCGAGTGTGGGATCGAGACTTCGTCGAAGGCAAACACCGTGGTGCTGGTCGTTTCGTCGAATAACTGCGCGGCCGGCGAGGCGGACAGACCCAGAAAAACCAGTCCGCAGAACGCCAGCCACGTGCTGCCTGGCTTGAATGGGTTGGGGATCATAGAAGGGGGGACGATCGCTTGTGAGTCACTTCTCAGTTTCGCGGAGGCGTGATGCTCTGACTCTTTGCCTGATTCACCGGGCCTAGCGCTACACGAAAAATCGCGACTCAAAAAGAATTCGTGCTGTCGAAGAGCGCGGAGCGCGCCCTGAAACTGGCGCGCCACCACGAAACCCGCTCTGCGCCCCAGGCCGAATCGGGACGGCCGGGAAGGAATTTGGCTAAGCCGGTACGACCTGCCGTGATAAGTGAAGGACGACTGCGTTACTCGACCCTGCCATGATGCCTCCCCGCTCCCCCACTCAGATCCCGGCGCTTGCTCCTCCGAGCCGGTCGGGGAACGAGCGTTCACGAGAGAGGCGGGTGCTGCCGACGCAGTGGCGCGGGGCGACGCGACTGCTCGCGTTGATCTTGGGGTTGGCGGGGATCTCGCGAGGTGAGGACGCGTCGAAAACGGACGCGCGCTACCCCTTCCGCACCGACTTCGCGAATGCTAATCTGCCGTGGTATCAGCCGAAGCCGCTGGAGTTTCCGCCACATCACTCGGATCGGCGGATCGGCGGGGAACTGGTCAGCGTGGATTTCGTGCATCGCAGCGGACAGTTTCGGATGAGCAAGACAGGCGAACTCGTGGACTTCACGATCCCGCCGTATGGCGCGGTGAATTACCTCAATGCCGAGGCCGATCTGCGCGATCTGCCACTCGGGACGTTCTTCCTCTTCTTTCTGAATCAGGACGCCGACGGAAAATTCACGCGGTTGGCGACGATGCAGGATCAGTTCACGATGGATGCAGGGCACAGCTTTTCCTATCGGCTCGATGAGGTGAAGCTGAGCGAAGGAAAGCTGCTGACGACGAAGCAGAGCCTGCCGAAAAACCAACCTGATCTCGGCAAAAAGGAACTGCTGGTGAAGGACGAGACGCGCGTGTGGAAAGGCGCCGCCCAGGTGAAGCTCGCCGACCTCACGGCGGGCGATGAGTTGCTCTTCAACCTCACCGGCAAAACCGCGACCTCGCCCGGCTGGTGCAGCGACATCTGGGTCGGCGCAGAGACGCATCGACTCGCGACCGAAAATCAGCGCCGACGGTTCGCGGAGTTCACCAAAAAACGCGGCGTGCCGGGCTGGATCGAGAAGACCGAGGAAAATTTTGTGACCGTGACTTTCTTCAGCGGCGACGACGCAGGTTTCAAAACGGAGCTGGGAAAAGACTTCGTCGCCGGCATAGGCGGGCGCGGGGTCTGCATTGCCAATGACGAACTGCGCACGTGGAATCCACCCGTGGACGGTGAGGGGTATTCCATCGTGGAGGTGCGCGATGTGCCGAGGAGCGGCTACGGCTGTAGCGGCGTGCAGGTCGTCTTCAAAGTCTCCAACATGCTGGAAGGCTTTCGCAAGGGCCGCGTGGTGCGGGTCTTCGGGCCGGGCTGGAAATTGCAGGATCAATTCTACGGCGAGAGCCTCATGGGCTACGGCTTCGGGCGCATGCTGAATCAGGAACTCGTGGAAAACGTGGCCAAGGAATACCCGGAGCAGTTCCCCTTTCGCACTGACTACGGCAACGATCATCTGCCGTGGTTTCAGGTGACGCCGGGCCAGCTTCCGCCGCCGTTCGCGGAGCATCTCGTGATCGGCGAACTCGTGAGTGCCGATGCCGCGACGGGCACCGGACGTTTTCGCACGGAGCGCACGGGTGAGACGGTCGAGTTCACGCTGTTGCCGGAGGGCGCGGTGAAATTCCTCAATGCCAAAGCCACGCTCGCCGACCTGCCGCCGGGCACGCGCTGCCGGTTCAGCCTGTTTCAGGATGAAAAGGGCGCGTTCACCCGCGCGAGCCTCGTCACCGATGAATTCACCCGACTTGCCTCGAACGTCATCACGCATCGCATCGAGGCGCTGAAGCTCGCCGAGGGCAAGCTGCTCGTCGCGCAGCAACTCCCCGAAGTGAAGAACTACAATGGCGACATGGAGCGCCCGCCGGATATAGGTCGCAGCGAGCTGCGCGTGAACGAAACCACGCGCGTGTGGAAAGGAGAGGCGCAAATTAAACTCACCGACCTCGCCATCGGGGACCTGCTCCTCGTGAATCTCACCGCCGAGCAAAAGGGCGCGCCATCGGTCTGCATTGACATCTGGATCGGTGCCGACACGCATAAGCTCGTGACCGAGCGCCAAAGCAAGAAACTCGCATCGAGCAAGAAATGAAGCGGCTCACGAAATGACTTTTCCCCACCTCATGAAACTCACCCTGGCCGCTTTTTTATCCCTCGCCGTCTCCGCCTTCGCCCTCGATCCCCACGTCGAAGCCGTCCTCCGCACCGTGGAGGGCGCCAAGGGCCGGGTGGAAAAAACCGACGACGGGCAGAGCTTGAAACTCGTCGATCTCGCCGTGCCCAACACCGGGCCGCACGACCATCGCACGGTTGATCCGTACGACGCGGCCTTCTTTGAGCACCTCGGCCACATCCGCACGCTGGAGTCGCTGAATATCATCTCGACGAAATGCAGCGACGACTGGATCGCGCCGATCGGGCAGCTCACGAATTTGAAAGCGCTGCGCTTCACCAACAACGGCAAACTCACCGACGCCGGCATGGAGAAGCTCGCGGGCCTCACGAATCTCGAGCAGTTCTCGTTTGTCGGCACGGCGATCACCGGTCGCGCCTACGCAAAGTTCGACGGCTTCGCCAAGCTCGCGCGCGTGAGTCATCGCGGCAGCAGCATCGACGACGAAGGCATCAAACAACTCTGCGAACATCTGCCGAATCTCGAAAGCATCAGCCTGGCGCATGCGAAGTTCACCGATGCCGGCGTGCCGCACCTGGTGAAACTCACGAAGCTCAAGGGGCTCGAACTCGGCCTGCGCAACGCCACACCCGCGAGCCTGAAACATCTTGCAGCATTGCCACTCGAATACCTCCAACTCGGCGACGGGCTCGATGCGCCGGAAGGCATCGCGGCGATCAAGGCGATCCCGACTTTGAAGCGTGTGACGCTGACGAACTGCACCAAGCTCGACGACGCCGGGCTCAAACTCGCTGCCGATCTCAAGCAACTCGAACAGCTTGAACTTAGTGGCCTCGAACTGCCCGACGAGCGGCTGGCGCAGTTGCAGCAGTTTGCCTTTCTCAAAGAGCTGAAGCTCATCCGCCGCCCGCAGCCCTATCCCGCGGAGACGCAGGCGAAGATCAAGGCGCTGCTGCCGAAGACTGACGTGAGGTTTCAATGAAGACGACGATCGCCCATCTCACCCGATGCGCGCCGCTGCTCGGTGGCTTGTTTTTTGCCACCACCGGGCAGGGCGCGCCGGTGACTGCGCTCGATCCGAAGGTCGGCACTTATCTCGAGCAGCACTGCTACGACTGCCACGATTCCACGACGCAGAAGGGCGATTTCCGCATGGACAATCTCTCGCCGAAAGTGGGCACCGAGAACACGCCGCAATGGCTCGAGATCATGGAGCGGATCAGCTCCGGCGAGATGCCGCCGAAGAAGGTAAAGGTGCGGCCCACGGCGGACGAAAGCGCGAAAGTCGTGGAGTGGCTGGCGGTGCGAATGAAGGAAGGTGAAGCCGCGCGGATGGCGATGCGGGCGCCGGTTTCCTACAACCGCCTGAGCCGCGACGAGTATGTGAACACGGTGCGCGATCTTTTGGGCGTCGAGTTTAACGCCACGGACCCCGGCGCGTTTCTTGAGGACCCGGAGTGGCACGGCTTTGAGCGCATCGGCTCGGTGCTCACGCTCTCGCCTTCGAACGTGGAAAAATATCTCGCGGCCGCGGAGACGATCCTCGCGGAGGCTTATCCGGAAATCATTCCGATGCGGAAGGGCGCCAAGCCGCCGGAGCCCTTCGGTGGCAGCAAGCCCGCGCTCTATGCGGAGCAAGTAAACGAGCGGCATCGCGACCGATTGAAGGAGATGGGTGTGCTCGAAAAGCTGCCGTATGAAATGTGGCCCGGCGACATCTTCCGCTATTCTCTTTTGAAGGATCCGCTGCCGGAAAGTGGCGTCTATGAAATCAGCTACACGATTAGCGGTTTGAAGCCGGAGAAAGGTCGCGCGCCTCGCATCAAGGTTTACGAAGCGAAGCTCGACCGGACGCTCTTCGAGCAGGACATCGTGGCGCCGGAAGACCAGCCGGTGACGGTGACGTTCCGCGCGCATCTGCCGAAAGGGCGCCCGAACATCGAAGTCTATAACGACGTGCCCGGCCCCTCGAATCTCCCGCGCTCGGGCCGCCACGGGAACCGGCCATTCGTCAGCCTCAAGGACGGGCGCATGCCTTGGCAGATCAAGCTGACCGACGAGCAGGGCCGCCCGCGGTATCCATTCCTCATCCTGCATTCCATCGCGTGGCGCGGGCCGCTTATCACCGATCAGGAGAAGCAGCTCCGCGATGACTATCAGCCGAAGGCCGAAGGTGACCTCGTGCAGGTGCGCGAAGGACTGCGCAAGCTGGCGACGCGCGCCTTCCGCCGGTCAGTGACGGAGGAGGAACTCCATGGCTTCGTCGGCATCGTGGAGGCGGAGTTGAAGGTGGGCGAAAAATTCCCGAGCGCCGTGAAGGCCGGCATGGCGGCGATCCTTTGCGCGAAGAGTTTCATTTTCCTCACCGAGGGCGATCCCGACGCGATGCGGCACACGCTGAACGATTGGGAAATCGCCAGCCGGCTCTCGTATCTGCTCTGGAGCACGATGCCGGATGCGGAACTGTTCGCGCTCGCCGAGGCTGGCAAACTGCGGGACAAGGCGGAACTCGCGCGGCAGGTCGCGCGGATGCTCGCCGATCCGCGCGCGCAGCGGTTTGCGGATTCGTTCAGTTCGCAATGGCTGCGGCTGCGCAAGGTCGGGATGTTCCCGCCGGACAAGATGATCTACCCGGACTACGACAAACATCTCGAAGCCTGTATGACCGGCGAGACGCGCGCGTTTTTTGGCGAGGTGCTGCAGCGCGGGCTCACGCTGCGCGAGTTCCTGCGCTCCGACTGGACGATGGCGAATGCGCGCCTCGCGCAGTTTTACGGCCTGCCCGCGGAGAACCTGTCGGGCGACGGTTTCCAGCGCGTCGCCCTCACGCCCGAAAGCCAGCGCGGCGGCCTGCTCACCCAGGCGGCGATCCTTTCGCTGACCAGCGACGGCACGCGGCATCGCCCGGTGCATCGCGGCGTGTGGGTCATGGAATCCATCTTCGGCAAGTCGCCGCCGCCGCCGCCCGCGAACGTCGATCCCATCGAGCCGAATCCCGTGACCGCGCCGAAAGCCACGCTGCGGATGAAACTCGAAGCGCACATCAAAGACGCGAACTGCGCCTCGTGCCACGCGAAGATCGATCCGCTCGGCCTGGCGTTTGAAAATTACGACGCCATCGGCCGCTGGCGCACCACGGAAAAGACCGAAGGCACGGGCGCCGACCCGAGCGTGGATCCGACCGGAAAACTCATCGACGGCCGCGCCTACAAGGATGCGGACGAATTCAAAAAGCTGCTCCTCGCCGACCTCGACGCCTTCAATCACACCTTCATCGAAAAGCTCTCTACCTATACGCTGCGCCGCGCGATGTCGTTCGACGACAAGGCCGACCTCAAAGCCATCGAAGCGGTGAGCAAAAGCGCGGACTATCGGGTGAAAGACATCGTCACCGCGCTCGTCACTTCCGACCTCTTCCAGAAACGGTAAGCCCCCCAGGACAAACAAACCTATGAGCAACCTCAACCTCAAACACTGGCAGATCAGCCGCCGTCAAATGCTGCGCGGACTCGGTGCGACCATCGCCCTGCCGTTGCTCAATGCCATGCTGCCCGCCAGCGCGCGGGCGGCTGCGGCGGCGGTTGCGAAGCCGAAGCGCAGTGTCTTCCTCTACATCCCGAACGGGGTAAACACGCTCACCTGGCAGATCGCCAAGGCGGGTGCGGACTACGAGTTCTCCACGCCGATGAAGCCGCTGGAAAAACATCGCGCGGACATCACGCCGATCAGCGGACTGCATCACCCGATGGTCATCGGAAAACATCACAACTGCGAAAAGGTCTGGCTCACCGGCGCGAACGTTCCGGGCGACGGCGGCCCTTTCCGCAACAGCGTTTCCGCCGATCAGCTCATCGCCGAGGTGCAGGGGCAGACGACGCGCTTTTCCTCGCTCGAACTCGCCATCGAAGGCAACTCGCTCGCCTGGTCGCGCGACGGTATCCAGCTCCCCTCGGATCGGAATACGCAGACCATTTTCAACACGCTCTTCGGCGTGGAAAAGGACGGCAAGGACGTCGTGCGCCGTCGGCTCCAGCGTCGCGGCAGCATCCTCGATCTCGTGGCGGACGATGCGAAGCGCGTGAACCGCAAGCTCGGCAGCGAAGACCGCAGCAAGCTTGATGAATACCTCACCGCCGTGCGGCAGGTGGAGGAGCGCACCGAGCGCGCGAACTCCTGGCTCGATGTGAAGAAACCCGAGGTGTCGCCCGCCGATGTCGCCAAGCTTACGCGCAAGCTCAGCATGGCCGAGGCCGGCGAATATTACCGGCTGTTCTACGATCTCATGGTGCTCGCGCTGCGCACCGACAGCACGCGCGTCATTACCTGCATGATCGGCAGTGAGTCGCACGCCAGCGGCATTCCCGAGATCGGCATCTCGCAGACGCGCCACGGCCTTTCGCACCACAATGGCGACCCCGAACAGCTTCGCCGCCTCACCGAGACAGATACTTTCCTCATCGGGCAACTCAGCTATTTCCTCGACCAGCTCAAGGAGCAGCCGGAAGACAACGCGCCGCTGCTCGACACCACGCAAGTATTGTGGGGCAGCGGCATGGCTTACGGTCACAGCCACGGCAACGCCAACCTCCCGCTCATCCTCGCGGGCGGCAAAGCGCTCGGCTACAAGCACGGCCAGCACGTCGATTTCAACCTCCCGACGATCGGCGCTTACAACACCGCCGACACGCAAGGCCACTACAAAATCTGCTCGCGTCCGGTGGATGCCGACGCCCGCGTCAGCAACCTGCTCCTGACCATGATCCAGCGCGCCGATGTGAAGGAAGAGCGCTTCCAGGACAGCCTCGGTCCGATCAAACAAATCCTCGCCTGATCCTGGATGCGCTGCGCATTTCCTTCACTCGTCATCCTGCTCGCGTCGGCGCTGCTCCTGCACGGATCGGACGCGCCCGCTTACCGCACCGATGCTGACGGGCCTTCGAACAAGAAGGTCCTGAAGCCGGATGGCAAGTCGCTGGAGTGGTTCCAACTCGTGGACGGCGAGTTTCCGCCGGAAGGCTCGGGGCACGCGATTTCCGGCGAGTTGATCCGCGTCGAACATCCGCTGCGGACTTTCCGCATCCGCGTCGATCGCAACGACAGCCAGGATCGCGGGGTGTGGGATTTGCCGCTCGAAGCCGGGATGCTGCCCTACGGCGCGATCGCCTACCACGGCACTTACGCGGCGCTGTCGGACATCCCGCTCGGCACGCATCTGCGCGGACTTTTCTACAAGCGCAGTGCTGACGACAAGACACCTCCTCCCGAGGGCCTGTATCGGCGGGGTGTGACGCCGGATGTGGATTTCCGCCGCTGCTTCCGCCTGGAAGACGACTTCTCGTTTCACGCGCGGCAGAAGCAGCTTTGGAAGATCGAGGCGGTGAACCTCGACGAGGACAAGCTCACCGCGCGCTTGCATCAGGATGGCCAGCTCGTCGGAGAATCGAAGATCTTCGAACTCACGAAAGCCGCGCGGGTGCTGAAGGGGAGCGGCTTTGCGAAGTTCGACGCGATCCAGCCCGGTCAGGACGTGCTCTTCAATCTGACGTGGGCCACGCTCTACGGCCCCGGCCGCATCACCGATCTGTGGCTCGATGCCGAAGCCCGCGAACTCAGCATCGCCCAGCAGCGCGAACTGCATCGCCTCTCCATCCGCGCCCGCGGCTTGCCCGCGTGGGTCTCCGCCGTGGATGACGAGCAGGAGATCGTCACCGTCACGCTCTTCAGCAACGTCGATCCCGCGCTTTTCGCCGACCTGAAACTCGACGCGCCGATCCCCAAAGGCATGCCGCCCGAAACGAAAACCAAACCGTCGGCCAACCTCTTCGTCGCCGAACCCAGCCTCCTGACTTACGACCCGATCAACGACCGCAAAGGCGGCGAAATCATCGAGAGCAAGACCATCCCCGCCGCGCCTGGCAGCAGCGGCATCCAGCTCCGTGTGAAGTGCAGCATGCTGCTCGAAGGCTACCGTCCGCGTCGCATCGTCGTCGTCCAGCCTGCCACATGGATCTACCGCACGCTGCCGATGGAAGAGCAGCTCTTCGGGCGCGAGTGACGACCGCTTTTTCCTGCCGATGAAGCGACTCCTGACCACCACGCTGATCGCCCAAGCCGCGCTCACCGTAGCAATGCAAGCGGCCGTGCAGACGGCGCCGGCAGCCGGGCTCGATGCCATCGTGAAGCCGTTCTTCGAGGAGCATTGCAACAAATGCCACAACGAGAAAAAGCATAAGGGCGACCTCCGCACGGACATCCTGAAGACCGACTTCGATTCGCCGAAGACGATGGCGCACTGGGAGGAGATCATGAACCGGATCAACTCCGGCGACATGCCGCCGGATGACGAAAAGCGGCCCAAACCTGAGGACGTGGCGCGCGTCGCGGAGTGGATCGTCGGTCAGCTTCACGAGGCCGAAGTGGCGATGCAAAATTCGGGGCGCGAGCGCGTCGCCTTCCGCAAGCTGACCCGCGAGGAATATGCGAACACCGTGCGCGATCTGCTCGGCGTGAACTTCGACGTGACCGCGCCGACCGGCCTGCCGGAAGACCCGGACTGGCACGGCTTCGAGCGCATCGGTTCGGTCCTCTCGCTCTCACCGGCGCATGTGGAAAAGTATCTCGCCGCGGCGGACACGGTGCTCGATGAAGCGCTCTCGATCCGGCCAGAGCCGCAGCGCGAGGTGATCGCATGGAAGGCGTTCGATCTGCGCTGGAAAGGCTTCCAAAAGGAGTACGAGGCGCGCGGCATCGCGGATCAGGTGCGCATCGAGATCGTGCCGAACAATTACACCACCGACTCGTGGGATCTGACGGTGAAGACGACCGGCATGTATCTGCTGCGGCTGAAATTGAGCGGGCTGCGGCCCGAAGGTGGGCGTGCGCCGCGGCTCAAGGTCTACATGTCGAGCATCGACAAAACGCTGCTCGAACAGGACATCGACGCGCCGGAAAACGCGCCGATCACCGTCGAGGCGCTCGTGCATCTCACCGCGGGGAAATATCCAATCCGCATCATCAACTCCGTGCCCGGCCCGAATCCCGAAGGTCGCCGCTCGCGGCACAGCGGCACGCCCAATGCCTTCACCAACACGCGCAGCCGCGTGCCGTGGCAGCTTAAGCTGACCGACGACGATTTTAAGCCGATCCAGCCGACGCTGATCATCGACGAGATCACCTGGGACGGGCCGATCGTTGATTCGTGGCCGACCGCGGCGCATCAGCGCGTTTTCTTCGGTGGCGAAAGCGCGACCAAAGATCCGGCGTATGCCCGCGAAATTCTCACGCGTTTCGCCGAACAAGCGTGGCGGCGTCCGGCGCGCCCGGCGGAAGTGGATCGGCTGCTCAAGCCCGTGGAGCAGGCGCAGAAGCTGGGCGACAGCTTCGAGGGCGCGGTGAAAAACGGGCTGATGGCCGTGCTTTGCTCGAAAAGTTTCCTCTATCTCGAAGAAGGCGAAAGCAGGAAGACGGCGCCGAAACTGAACGACTACGAACTCGCGTCGCGCCTCTCGTATTTCCTCTGGAGCTCGGCGCCCGATGCGCGACTGCTCGACCTCGCGCGCACGGGCAAACTGCACGAGCCCGAAACGCTCCGCGCCGCAACGCGCCGACTGCTCGCCGATCCGAAGGCCGCGGCGTTCGCGCAAGGTTTCCCGCGCCAATGGCTGCAACTGCGCAAGGTCGGCATGTTCCCGCCCGACAAGGCGCTTTACCCCGATTACGACGAGAACCTCGAGCAGAGCATGGTCGCCGAAACGGTCGGCTTTTTCGGTGACGTGCTGAAACGCAACGGCCGCCTCGGCGAGTTCCTGAACTCCGACTGGACGCTCGTGAATGAGCGCCTCGCCACGCACTACGGCATCACCGGCATTCGCGGCGATGCCATGCAACGTGTGGCATTGCCGCCCGAGCAACATCGCGGCGGCCTGCTCACCCAGGCGGCGATCCTTTCGCTCACCTCCGACGGCACGCGGCATCGCCCGGTGCATCGCGGCGTGTGGGTGTTGGAGTCGATCATCGGCCGGCCGCCCCCGCCGCCGCCCGCGAATGTGCCCGCGCTCGACACGCCCGCCGCCGGCGTGAAGAAAACCACCGTGCGCGAAAAACTGGAGCAGCACCGCGCCGATCCAAACTGCACCGCCTGCCACAACAAAATCGACCCGCTCGGCGTGGCCTTCGACAACTACGACGCGATCGGCCGCTGGCGCACCGTTGAATCAGTGCGCGATGGCACCGGCGCCGATCCCGCGCTCGACCCGAGCGGCACACTGGCCGACGGCCGCAAATTCGCCGACGCCCGCGAACTCAAGCAACTGCTCGTCGCCGACCTCGACAAATTCGCCGCCGCCTTCACCGACAAAGTGGCCACCTACGCCCTGCGCCGCGGCGTGACCTTCGGCGACCGCGAAGAACTGAAACGCATCGCCGAACAATCGAAAGCCAGCGACTATCGGCTCGCGGCGCTCATCGAAGCGCTCGTCACCAGCCCGCTGTTTCAGAAGCGCTGACCGCACCTCGCCATGAGCAACATCCAATCCCAACGCTGGCTTCTCAATCGCCGTCACTTTCTCCGCGGACTCGGCGCCGTGATGGCCCTGCCGCTCCTCGATGCCATGATCCCGTTGCGCGCTCGTGCGGCGGTCGCAAATAAACCGCGCCGCAGCGTGTTCGTTTACATCCCGAATGGGGTAAACGGCATGACCTGGCAATGCCCGACGGCGGGCCGCGACTACCAGCTTTCGGCGGCGCTTCAGCCGCTGGCCAAACATCGCGAAGAATTCACCGTCTTCAGCGGACTGCATCACCCGAACGGCCTCGGGCAGGCGCATGTTTGCGCGGACACCTGGCTCACGGCGGCGAAGATCGATGCGCAGAGCGGGCGGAAATACGAGAACACCGTCTCGGTCGATCAGGTGATGGCCGAAGTGGTCGGCCAGCAGACGCGCATTCCGTCGCTCGAGCTCTCGATCTCTTCCGGCACCGGTCGGCCCTTCAATGCCAACACGCTGGCCTTTACGCGCGATGGCGTGCCGCTCCCGGCGGAGGACAACCCGAAGCAAATTTTCAACCGCCTCTTCGGCGAGGAGACCGGCGGCATCGCCAGCCAGCGGGCGCGGCTCACCAAACGCCGCAGCGTGCTCGACGCCGTGCATGACGACGCCCAATCGCTGCGCCTCGAACTCGGCAAAGACGACCGCACCAAACTCGACGAATACCTCCACTCCGTGCGCGACGTGGAGCAGCGCGCCGAGCGGCTCGATGCGTGGCTCGACGTGCCCAAGCCTGCGCTCGACAAGAAAGTCGCCGTGCCGTTTCAGCGTGACGTGCCGAAGGCGCAGGCCGGCGAATACTGGCGCACGATGTTCGACCTCATGGTGCTCGCGCTGCGCACCGACATGACCCGCGTCATCACCTACATGAACGGCAGCGAAGGCAACGGCCTGGCCATTCCCGAGATCGGCATCACCCAGGCGCGGCACAATCTTTCCCACCACAACGGCGATCCCGTCGTCCTCGAACGCCTCGCGAAAAGCGACACGTTCATTATGGAGCAGTTCGCGCATTTCCTCGACGAACTGCGCGCGACCAAGGACGGCGACGAGCCCATGCTCGACCGCACGATGGTGCTCTTCGGCAGCGGCATGAGCTACGGCCACAGCCACGCGAACAGCAACCTGCCCATCCTGCTCGCCGGCGGCCGCGGCCTCGGGCTGAAGCACGGCCAGCACATCGATTACAACCGGCCGCACCTCAAGGAAGACTACACGCTGAGCTACGACGAATGGCGCGCGCTCTGCGGCAAACCCAAGGACGACAAAGCGCGCCTGAGCAACGTGATGCTGACGATGTTGCAGAAGATGGAGGTGAACTCGGAGAAGTTCGTGGACAGTCTCGGGCCGGTCTCGGAGGTCGTCTGATGGTTTTCATTTAGCCACGGATGAA
>ENA-ORBV01009076-ORBV01009076.1-microbial-mat-metagenome-genome-assembly--contig:-NODE-9076-length-16479-cov-6.638825_pt1 | contig 16479 bp, 12 predicted proteins | sample MGYA00237777_ERZ505514 | MGnify/ENA primary metagenome ERZ505514 (study PRJEB26160, sample SAMN06269048) | microbial mat metagenome | isolation source: Oligotrophic lake microbial mat | place... | reverse complement strand
TACACCTCTCTATTCGTCGGCAGCGTCAGATGTGTATAAGAGACAGGTTGTAGACTTGTTATCCACTTGGGAATGACTGTGCTGCAACAGCAGCTCGTGTTGTGCGATCTAGAACAAAACGTGTTCTAATCGTGCACAACGATCTAAGCCGTTATGTCACATAAACCATCGTCTCGTGACAATGGTTCATTACTCTTATAAGCAAGGTTCTTCACTGCTTGTGAAAGACAGGTCTAGTAACAACTAGTCCCATGCCGCTAAGGAGCGGCACTTCCGCGAATAAATCCCGTATAAATGAGTTTCGTGTGAGGATGCTCTGTCAAACACCCAATTTGGGGCATTCAATTGACCATCGCAAACTAAACTCTTCATTTGGCTCTTAAATGGGGGGAAACATTGGATGGGAGAATGAAAGATGTTCTGGTTTTAGATTTCTGATGAAGGTGTTGATACAGTAAGGCATCATGAAGCAATGAGAATGAGTGCCTGGTGCAGAGGATTGGTAACATAATAAACAACCAAGACAGGTCCGGGTAGGATTTGGCAGTCTGACAGGTGCTCCACGGTCATTAGTCGCCACATACTTGCCCGGCTCCAAGATTCTCTTCTTGGTTTGCCCGAGATTCATCATTCGATCGAAAACAACACGCTATTATGAATTCATTGGCCAAGTTTGGTTTGTGTCGCAGCCGAAATATACGTCGTCGACGATAGCTGGAAATGTCATTTCTTTGCCAACATCGACTTTGTAATTAATTTTGATTGCTGCATTTGATTTCTCTCAATACCAAGAAAGGAGAGACTAGATACAGCAGGCAACTGTCCTTCGAAGCATAATATTCTTGAACAATAGAATTTCCGAACAACTGCCAAAAAAAGAAACCCGAACAAACAAACATTATGTCATTGCTAGATCAAGCTGCCGCCTGGCTTTACAGTGTCAACCCAACACTATGTAAAGTTCCTCCAAGAGCCGCCGATGATGAATATTGCTACATGGGTCCCGATGGGGGCGAAGAAGGGGCTCTTTTATGCGGGGACATTCTGTACAGTCATGCTACCTGCGTGGGAAGTTGGTTGCTCCCTCCCGAGCATCACATTGTCGAGGGCATTGTGGTCACCGCATTGGCACTCTTGGCCATGAAAGCGACCATTCCCAAACTTTACCAAGTGACCGATATGCAGCATCTTCAAATCCAACATCCTCCCGGGGCTAGCGGCGCCTCTCTCTTTTGCGTGTCCCTCATTCTCTGCTATAAATATTTCGGATATCCAGCTCGAACCTATTACATGGTCATGCCCTGTAATATGCAATGGGTCCTCAGTTTTATCCAATGCTTTGTGGTGCCGGAATCCTGTAAAGTAGCACAATACACGTTGCTGCAATTGAGACTTACCTTTATCATGTCGGTCATTATTGCCATTGTCACACCGGAAACAGAAGATTGTATTCTTCCGTTTGAGTATGAATTCTATTGGATCAACCATTTTCTACTCTTGCTGTTACCGGCCGCCTATGTTGCCAATGGGAGTGTTTCCTGCCTACCCCCCAAAGCAACCACATCGAACAGCAACAATTCATCTGAGGCAGTATCTACCTGGGCTTTCAATTATTATTGGTGGCAGTTTTCGTGTTTAATGTTTTGTCTCTTTTATTTCATTCCAGTGACCTTTTTGGCCATTTATTCCGGACTCAACCTAAATTTCATGCTCCATCCACCTCATGATCATTTTGCCCTCAAGGGACGGTGGTTCCGTCTGGTGGCCACTCTGCTCCTGGCACTCCTCTTTGGAGTTTCCCGTCTGTTGGTACTGGGTGGAGAAAAGATGTTTCCAAAACAACCCAAAGACAACAGCAAAAAGAATTCGTAACGTGAAAGTATGATAAATAACTAGCTAGCTATATATCTGCTACATTTCTGATTTGCCACTGCAAGCGCTAAGCTCCCTCCTGACTCGGACAGTATGCAGCAAGGTGGTTTGGTTAGATTTTAACTACCTACACGTGGGAGGTCATTTTTCAATAACTATGGAGACGATACATCCGCTAGTGCTTCAACCCGTTTCTCCCCTGCACACAGAACTGATGCACAGCTACACATAGAATTGATGCGAGATACGGGAGCACGGTTGGAGTTATCAATAATTATTATGTAAAAACAACTATAACATCGAACATAGGTACAGTCGTTGACGCCAAGGGCAGACACAGAGTAGGAGCTTTCTTCGAGCTCCATATAATAATAGCACTATATACCGGCTCCTGTAGCGAGGAGGCTTTGGTCTTCTCCACCCATAGGGGTTGAGTTGGTAGCAAAGTTCTTGGGTCGGCGTACTTTTGTAGTCTCCAATTGACGTAGCTCTTGCTTCTTTGCTCTTACTAGAAAGCACAGGGAAAAAGACACTGCAACCACCATTGCCACCACAACGGACAATATGAAAGGGGTTGCCTGGAATTCCACCATGAACAAGAAGGGAGACTGGGACTGTTTCAGCCCTTCAGCACTTGGAGAATCGTCGATGTAGTCTATTGTATGGCAGTGAGGCCCTGTGAATCCAGGGTTGCAGAGGCACACCTTCGGTGACGCGTGGCTAATCATACTAAACATGGCGGGCAGGTCACTCGCCGATATGCAACGCCCCCTGCCCTCAGGCTTGTTGGATTCCAATCGCCTGTGATGTTTATCGCTCCTGGCAGAATCTGAGCTGCCCGAAGAGGATCTTCCTTTACTTGCCTCGTACGCCTCCGTGAGATTTTCGTGTTTGATTTCCGAGCCGCACTCGACATCCTTCTTACAGGCACCGCCTCCCCGCTGAACTCTTCGAAGTGGGTGCAAATCATCGTAGGAAAAAGGTGGATTGCGCATGTATCGATATTCGTGGCCTCGGATGAACTCCCGTGTGGGGTACTCAGGCGGATCACAACCTACCGAGTGGGGCTGTCCAACGTGTGCTGTGTCATCCTTACTCTGATAAACCCTTATGTGATCGATCTTCAGGGCGACATCGCCCTTTGCCATTACTTTACAAAACCCGGGATGGAACGCGCAAGAACATGCTGGGTCGTCGCAATCGTAGCATTTGGTGCACCAGTCTGGAACGTCATACGGGAAACCCCAAGTCGAAGAGATAGCAGTGTTCATGATCAGAGAGGACGGTTCAATTGGAATCTGCGACCCCATGGTTTTATTCAAAATTTCGTCTTTGATGGATAATATCGGTACCCAGTCTTTTCCATTACCGTCACCGGTCATGTAATATACCTCCCCCATTCCGTCGACCTTTTTGTACCCCTTCGAATACCAGTCAAGCCGGCCACCAGGACCTGGTTGCCATTCGAGTCGAAGCGTAAACATTTTCTCAAAATGAGACTCCAACAGCTGATGGACAACTCCAACAGCATCGGCCTGGAAGGCTTGATACTTGTTTCGAGTAACGGGTTCTCCAGGTTTTGTCGGTCCGAGATAAGTTCCATAAAAGAAAGGGTTGATGGATGTATTTCCAGCGTATTCGAGACCGTCATACCACTGTTGTGGTTGGAATTTGGTAAAGCCATGGCTCATGGTAGTATTCTTTGAGGGCAGATCACCCGATTGAGGACGATTCTTCTCGATCCCGGGAGCAACCTGAGTGACACACGGAATATCAAAACAAAGCAACGAGAATGAGAAATGCCGGGCTCCATGGAATACATTTGCTACAGTGCATAATGAATCTAGCGGGAAGGCACTGCGCTTACCTGAAGGGTCATGTCCGCGTACGGAAGGCCAACCGGGGGGTCGGTTTGTTTGAAGGGGCCATTGGAGTCACCTGTCATGACTTCAATGATATCGATTTCCGTCGCTCCGCGGCCTTGATGAGGATGCAAACCATAATGGTTCTGTCGGTTGCAAGCAGATATGGTTTGCCTATCCTGCATGTGACGGTCACATTTGTCAAAACTCCATGGCCAAATGTTGTTCGTCGACGCCTCGTAGGTAGCTCGGCCTAGATTGCCTAACAACCAAACCGCCGGCCACAAGCCACCAATGTAGGGATGGCCTGGCACAATCATATCGACTTCTATAATACCACCTGTAAAGCAGAATTTATTCCAGGACTGGACCATGCCCGATTTGAAGTATTTTACTTCTGACTTCCAACGCTTCTTGACGTGGTCGTAACGAGTCCAGGTTGTCTTATCAATTGTTGTTTTGATGACCATAGAACCATTGACTGTCACGACGTTGGACGAGTTATAAAACTGCATGGAGCCTCCGCCGGCAGAGGAAGAATCATCATCGGATTTATCCAATGCTGTCCACATTTTATCGTCTCCATCTTTGAAGGTTCGACCCTCTACGTTGAACTCATCCGACATGACCTTTACACAAACATTGGATGTCCAAGAAAGAGCACAGATTTGGAGAAGGTTAGAAAGACGAGAGGTACGAGAGGCACCCATCATGCCTCAACATTAACTACACAGTTATACTACGATTGGCGATAAACTACTTACAAGATCATATGTACTTCCATCCACAATAGACTTTGTTGTTCTCTTGTCTAGAGGTGTGTCCGGGTCGACCCAGCCTCCTTCGGCAACGATTGCTAGAGATAAGAATAGTAGCGTCAACATCTGGAATCCTGGCAGGCCAACGCCGGATACCTGCGAGGACTTTCTAGCTGATCTCTCGGTCATCTTGCAAGGTATATTCGTCTCTATAGAACTCTATAGCACTCTACTTCCTACTGCTGCGCAAAGGGAATGCCCGTACTCTTCAACAATACCTACTACCACTATTGAAGCTTTTAGGATAAGCTGCAAATGCAAAACAGGTTGTGTTGTGCTTTGTTGTCTCTTTATCAACGAGAGAGCCCCGTCGTAGCTCAATATTTCGCGGCACAGTTCCTGATCGGGCTGCTATGTGTTGATGCAGTATGTATCTGTTCATCCAAAAAACACAACGAACGCACCCTGCACAGTGGACCTCTGTGTGGTAGTAAAGAGCAATACGTACTTCCCCGACGCTACTAGTACGAGTACTACTAGTACTTGATGTGATTCGTCGGTTGTGATCTTTATTATTGTTGGACCCGAACAGAGTAGCAATCAATGAGAATGGTTATCAGCAGGTGATGCGGAGGCGGGAAGGCTAAGACCACGTACTTGAAATTGAGTCACGGTTTGAGTCACGAGTTCAGTGTGACGTTAGATTCGCCGTTTCCCAATTTGAATTTCCTCATCCGCGCATCCATCAACACTAACCTGAGTTTATTCCGACCATAAATGCTGATGTAGTTTTGGACGGAATGTAAACGAACGCAAGCTGTTTGTCCTACCACTGCTAGGTAGCTACCAGATAGTAGCAGGAGGATCAATGCAGAGGTACCATGCCATTCTACGTACTGATGTAGGCGGGTTGCAGCCACAAAACTCCTTTGATGACAGCAAGCAACTTGCCTTAATCCCAAAGCAACCTTCCTTTCAAGTGAAGCAGGATGTTTAAGGCGAAGCAGATGTTGCGAGAAGGTTGCCTAGTTTGGCGCTTTGTTTCCCACCGATGCGTCTGCCTGCTGATGTGTTGGTGGGTATTCAGTGTTGCCCACATTCCTTCCTGCTTGATTGGTGCAGAGGCTATGAAACTACCAAATCTCTTCGAAATCGCCAATAACATACCACGGTCAGGAACAGCCGGCAATGCTCGTGCTGGCACTGTTCCAGATCCACCGTGGGAATTTCAAGCGCGTCGCATTTATTATCAGTTTCTCGCTATTCCTTCGGAAACAGCTCAAAAGTATTGCCCACCCTGCAGGAAGATCCACGACGGCGAAAACAGTGGCAACAATAAAAAATCTCCTCTCATCATTCTTTCCTTGGGTGGTTTTACATTGGGCGGCATTGTTTGCATTGAATATGAAAATTCACCGATTGGACCCTATCGAGAAGTTGCCATTTTGTCCAGTTTGGTAGGAAGCTGGCGGTCACCACTACAACTACCAGCCATTGGAGCTTGGGCATCTCATATATTTGTCGACTTGGAGGATGCGGCCGTCTATGGAGAGAAATTTTGGGGCCTTCCCGCTTCGGTAGTCCCGATCCAGTTTTCGTCATCAGGCGATGAAAACAACGCGGGTGAACATACAAGAGATTGCGACACTATTTGGTTTTCCGACCAAGCAATACGTATATCTGGATGGAGGCAGCAAGTTAATGAGTCCATGCCGGCAAAAAGTGATGATGCACCGTCCTTACTGAGTCGCTTTAGTCTCTCGTTGCCTTCGTTTAGTGGCCTGCTGTCACTGGGCGGGCGCTCCATCGGGAAAACCAACGGTGACCAAGCAAACGGCGTTGGATCTAAAACTTCCCCGCTGCTACAGTACCCTTTGAGTATAATGGGCCCCAAGTCGATAGAACTTGAATCGTCCAAAGCCATTCAATTCAGCAGCAACAATAACAATCGACCCATGCAAGAAGTTCAAGACTTGCTGAAACAGAGCCGCCCTTTGGTTTCTGTAGGAATCACAGATGTCAAGCTCCAGGCCGGTATTCCCCAAATCATTGACTGAACAATAAACGGGGCGTTGTCAGAGCATGAAATCGGTACAACATGATTCAAGACCCACCTAGAGCCGTAGATTGTCACTGTGATCTGTAGTCAGGCAGTCTGGTAGCCGAGACTGAATCAAATGAGCAAGATACCTTACCTAGGACCTGATAGATGATTATTTCCGAGGCACAGAAACTTGAAGCGCTTCTCAATACCGCCCAAGATACTCATTTCTGGGTCTGAAGCTGTCATCGCTAGCGATATTAAGCAGGGAAGAGTATCTTTATAAACAAAATTACTTTAGGAAGGACCGCCAGACACCATTCATACACATCACCAATCCCTCTTCCATCCATCCTTTTGCTCTTTTAAAGATCTAGTTTGGATGGTGTTTTTCACGACTGCACCTGAAAGCGGTCTATTCCGCTGCATAGGAGGAAGCGCAACTGGTGGAAATGGATGACGTATGCGGCTGGATAAAGTGGAAGGGGGTTGGGGACAGTAACAGTGTTTCTGGGGAAGAGCTAAAAGGCGTGTGCTGTTTTTGTTTTCTAGATGAGCATGCGTCGGTGATGAAGTCCGAAGGCGCGCGGTCCTTTCTACACGCTGTGATCAGTAAGTTCATACTCAGTGCAGATTGAGCTCGGGCTCAATCACTGTAGTAGGATTGCAAGGAGGGGGACTGGCAGTGTTGACAAAGGCTTTGGTTATAAAATAAATGTATTTCTATCGTTTTATATTCTTGTTTAATAGTAACTTGCATAGATCCTCATTTCGATTTGTAATTCTCTGTTTGGCGTCGTGCCGTACTTGGTAGCTAGCTCGGTACTGTGCTTGGTTTTGTTCTGTCGGTTTGCTTGCTGGCTTACTGAAGGGGGAGCGTGTGCTGTATGTATGTAGTGTAGTGTAGTTGCTGGATGGAACTAGCAGCAGCAGTATGTCATTATGCCACCGTCAAGAGATATTCCTCTAGACTTTCCATTTCGGAAGCTTTTCGCAATTTCTTGAGACACTGATTGGCCAACTGCTGAACACGAGTTTCTCCCAACCCCATGGCCTCGGCACATTCTTTGAGAGATCGTGTTTTTCCATCCGCCAAACCATATCGCAATCGCATCAATCGGGCTTCACGTGCATCCAAGTTTTGGACGAGTGCTGCCACAACATCGGCATGCATTTGCGTCCGTTCGGCCAAATCGGCATCTTCTTGCATGGCCCTGTCATTTTCCAATGGCTTGGTAGTGCCACCGTCGGTTCCACTCCGTGTTTGGGCTGCATACTCGTAGTCCAAACTCATGATGCGTTGTGCCTGGGACATTTTCCGTTTGGTCGCCAAGACTTCAGCGACATCCATGTTGAGGTGATGAGCAATTTCTTCTACAGTCGGTTCACTGTTGGATCGCGACAATTTCGTCAATTCTTCGTGTGCCTTGACAATCTTGTTCCACTTGCTCTTTTCACGTTGGGGCAAGGTAATACTACCATCCGTAATGTGGGAATTTTGCAAATGTCCCTTGATCCAAATGGTAGCATAGGTACTGAATCGCAATCCCCGAGAGGGATCAAAGAGTTCTGCGGCACGAAGTAATCCTACACAGCCTTCTTGAATCAATTCGTCCTTGATGAGACCGGTTGCCTTGCGAACATGCCCGTACGATTTGTTGACGACCGCATGGACCAATCCCATATTGGCACTGACCAACAATTGTTTGGCCCGACGATAGGCGGCAACCTGTCGTCGCAAGTCCTTGGGTGAATCCAGCTCGGCAATTTCCGTCCATTCTTGACGCGTAATTTCACGACCCTCTTTTCCTTCAAAGTCGGCCTTGAGTTTGTGCAAGGCCACACCCCGTTGGATCATGCGTCCCAATTCGAGTTCTTGTTCGTGGGTGACACGGGTCCTGCCTCCATTGAGAGCTCCTGGAGCACTGCTATGGGTGGGTCCTAGCTTTTTCAATTTCTTGTCCAGGTTGTGAGTAAAGGCATCGACAGCCGGTCGGGGGAGTTGTTGGGGAATGCTGGACATGGCCACCTTTTCCATCAAGGACGCATCGGCGACGTGTGCATCCAAAAACATGTTGGGATTCAAGGAAGCCGAATCAATTTGTTGCTGGAGTTCGGCACTTAAAATTTCCGATCCCGTGGACTTTTGCAATTGCTTGACGGCATCCATGGTTTGCTTTTCGTCTTGAATGTTGCCCAAAAAGGAGCTGAAGAAATCAGCATCATCCTCAAAGTCACTATCGTCATCTTCCTCCTCCTCTTGTTGACTTTCATAATATTTCAACAAGCCAATCTTTTCCTTGGGAGAAGCTGAAGCTGCAGAAGGAACTTTGATTTGAATTCGGGGACCAGAGAGCACGGCAGCGGAAGCTCTGGTAGCTGGTTTGGCACCAGCCATGGCGACGGCGGCCTGTGGCATAGCCGCCAAGCCAGCGACCATCACAATGGCTCCTAGATGATTTCGTACTCGATGCATCTTTCGCTTGGATCTGCTAGTAGTGGTGGTAGTAGAGGCAGTTGGCAACATGGTAGACGAGACTCTATTGTACTAACTGTAGTAATTGATAAAAGGCAAACAATGAGATTGCCTTCGTATGCGGAACAGGTTGAAAGTTTTATTGTGAAGCAAGTCGTAGGCGTTCCAAAACGACTGACAATTTTTAAGAATGAGAGACCTGGCTAGTAAGTGTAACAGTGACTAAGAGATGGGATGTTGTTGGAATTTCCACATCATTCGATGTATGCATGACAGTGCTCCGGAGTAATGATTTTACTTGGTTCAGGATAGCTTTCCTTCGGAACGATACGATAATACATTAGTTAGCTGTTGATGTGACTACGATCTTCACTCAGCTGCTATCTCTTACGTTGTATTGAATAGCTATGAATACCGGCAGCTTTGCAGGTCGTGGTCATAGCAACTGAATCAGCAGCCACGGTATCCATTACGCCACATACTTCTACTTACGATAGAGACGTAAAGGGAAATCACCCGGTGGAGCGCCGTACCAGTATGTGTCGATCGTTACTACTATGCTCGGAGTAGTACATGATGTCAATTGCCCCAAACTTCATCATCAGTGAAAATATCCAGCGACGAACGTTGCACCGTGCTTCCAAGTACCGCACGGTACTCCAAATACAGCGAGCGCAGTAAAAACAGCTTAGACAAATAGCAAAGACACCAAAGATCGCACCACGTCATTCAAAACGATGGGTTGATCCTTCCGCTGACGTTGCGTGCACGACTGATTCATCTTGGTGGTCGCACACATTTCCGTCTCATTTCAATTTTGGTTGTGCGTCCATCTGAAGCTTTTCCTATCTATGAGAGACTATTACCTTAGGTTCAGAGATGATATCAGAAAGCCACTTTTGATAGTTAGTTAGCCCCAGCTAGTAGCAGCGCACCCGCCGGGACAGTCGAAGTTACAGCATCAAAGAAAATCAAGTCACAGGTTGCAAGAAGCTGCAAAAAAGAAATTTAAGGATTCATTCGATTCAATCCTGCACGGGTGGGTTGGGTAACTTTTAAGGTACGTAAAACCAGTTGACAGTGGGTCCGAGAGCAAATTGAAATTCCGTTGCATATGTTCAGCAAACTATTTTAATATATGTAAATATATGCATGCATCGTATCGTATCGTATCGTATCATTTCATGGAAATTGTTCAAAATTTCAATTTTGTCCAACATCTTTATGTGATCATTTCATACCTTGTACTCGATCCAGGGATGACTTTTCAACCTGTTTCATGCTTCGCAGTCGTCTCAACGTTGTACTGCTCATTCCGTAAGCTTCGGTACGCCTGGTGCAGAGTAGCGTGAGAGGATCGTATCCTAAAGTTTCTTTGCGATGATGATTCAATTTCACTCCATTGGCCAGTGTTTCGTGACTCAAAACAAGGGCGTCATATTTTTTTCCTTCGGCCACACTTCCTGGCGGGCCGTAAGCATCCGAAATTGGTTCAATGATGATCCGGTTCTTCATTCCTGGTGCCAGACGATGAAGAAAGTCGCGCACTCCTTGCATGCGCTCTTTGCACGAGGGGATGTATTCCGCAAATTGTTTGGTCTTTAGCATGTCATCCACAGTCACACCCACCATGAGCTTTCCCGTCACAGGAACGACCGAGGATACGGCCAAGGTCAAAAGCTTTCGGTGTCCATAATGCATGCCATCGAAAGTGCCTCCACATGCCACACAATTGTAAAGGCTATTGTCGGGAATTCGCGCGCCACCAAGTAGTAAGTTACTCGAACTGTCTTCCTCGTCGTCGACGACGCTGTCATCGAAATAATTCCCATCCACACTGCACAGTGAGGATGAGTCAAAAGGGATATCATCATCGACAAACAAGACACGTTCTTCAATGAGATTTTCCAGCGACGCCCCGGTGGGCCAATCCACAACATGCAATGCCTTGACTGGTTTCAAGTTTCGTCCTTTGCGATCGGCATTGACAGCCGAAACATGAGTGTCCAAACCTCCGGATCCCATGCCTTCTAAAAATTGAAATTGAGTTCCTCGTCCTTGGGCTCCTTCCGAGACCCATCCACAAATAGAATCATGACTGCAAATGGCATCCAAATCTTTCAAGTGGTGAATCCATTGCTCAGCTGCCGCATTGGGTAAATTTTGAGGGTAAACTACAACATCGTTGAAGGAGAGTGCCTCTTCGGACGCCATGGAAAAATCCCATAATTGACTATACACTTCACCCACATAACGCCGTAAGCTTGCCAACGACGGCGCCTTGCCACCCTCACATTTCAAAACTATACTCAATTTATTGGTGGTATGTTGGAGTGCCTCGTTGAGCACGGCTTCATTGGCAATCCGATCCATAGATGTGTAGGGCATGGTCAAAATGGCCAAGACGTGCTTGAATTTTGCGTCTTTTTGGACACCACTACTACTACTAGAAGTACTTGTAGCTCCATTAGCTGTAGCGCGGAGCGCAGAAACGCGGTTTGCATGTGTGGAAGCTGCGGCGGGAGATTGGGCAATGTTACTTCTTCTTGGGTGTTCCTTCACAAACGAAGAAGCATCCGTTTGGGTTGTCGCCTTGTTGGAGTTCGCATGGGCGCCAGCAATGAACGTCGGCTTTTGGTGATGACTCAAAAGACTATTACTGCTTCTAGGAGCCTCTGCAAAGGCAGCGCACACTTGATTTTTCAACAGTAACAGCGCAAGCAAAAGCGCTCGAGACAGGTTCATGTTGTCCGATCCGAATCTCGACCCTGCGGACGTTGACTTGTTCGGCATGATGATGGTGACAGTATTACAGTACAGTAACAGTGCAGACGGAAACAAAACAAAAATTCGATACCGCGCCAGGAAACCGTGTTCAAAAACAAAAGGGGGGTTTTTGCAAGCTAGCTAGCAAAGCCAATTTGTTTTGTTTGGGATTTCTGATTTCAATGAAGCTTTTTCTTGATGTTGGTTTTCTTGTCGTTTTGGTTGGTCGAAAGCACAATCATCATCTCATGCACCCGATCCACACATCGATCTTCTTTCTAGTTTCGTCGTCAACTTGACCCGAACTCAAAAAGATCGGAGACTCGATTGTTGTTTGCGAAGACGATAAACCGTTAAATGTTGGACACGTATGTGACGTCATCGATTTAACCTTGGACGCACGAGATTTCGCAAAGGAGCAAACGAAACACTACACAGCTACTAGCTAGTACTACTAGCTAGTGGCATGCAAAATAAATGTTTACCTTCCTACACTATTACCAGTAGTCTAGTAGCTTGCTAGTTGGCCACCTGGTATAGTACCAAGAGAGATTCATGAGAAATATGTTCCTGGAGCTGTTCCTGGGTAGCTACAGTACAGTCCAGTAATAAAAAATTCAGAGCACATTATTGTATTTTCTTTCGTTTCTGTGACCAAAGAAAGACGTGAAGGATGTAAGGTACAACCTCTTCGTACCCAGCACCTATGTCACTACTCGCTATGGTTGTTTCCACTGGGCAGACTGAAATAGAATGCGGTGCACCTGAGACCGGAATCGCTCCTTGCATTACTGGCGGTGACGGAGCGTTTCGGACCTACCCATCCCGACACAGAACTACTGTAGGATACACACTACTGTACTGGCAGTGTTGCATGTACAGTGTGGCAGGAGGAACCGAACGCCGGCGGAAGATGTAGGCGTAGTACTCTTTCTCAAGCCAATCTCCAAAACGATGAGCCGACTGTCGATACTCGGAAAGAATGTTTGATAAGCTTGCACATTCGGGGATCGCCGTGATAGCAGGTTATTCCTATCCTTTCATCTAAACCGTTTCATAGCGTAGAAGAACATGGGTGTGGCCTGCAAACGAAAAACTTGATGTTGGCCTCATTGTTATTCACTGGACTTTAGTTTGTCCAAATACTCATTGATTTCCATGGCAACCTTTTCCAATTCTTCGGGAGGCAATCCGAGGCCCAAATGGGTCACTCCTTTTTTGTTGCTGTAGAGACAAAGATGGTATTGGGGTACGTCATTTACAACCACGGAAATTTCGACTTTGGCACCCTGCAAATCCTGGGTGGACCCGTCTTGTTTTTTAATCGTTGGTGCTCTCTTGTTGGCACCACCACCATATTTGCTTTCAATGCTCCAAGCATATTCTCCCACCGTCAATTGATACGAAATAAAGGGATCCACAATGGCCTGTTTGGCAATCATCCCTCCTGCGGCCCAAAAGGGCACCATGAATAATGCCATGCCCAGCAATCCACCACTGAGGGCTGTTAGGGTTGCCGGGACCACGGCTGAAAACCAGGCCACAGAAAAGGCTCCATTGAACAGCGTTCCCGAGGTAATCCCTTGGGGTGTAATTTCAATGACCAAAGTTCCAGCATCGGAACGCGATATTTGGGATCGCGTAGTAAAGGACCGCTCTTGTTGTGGTGGTTGTTGCCATTTTGTTTGCAATGCTGCTTGTGGGAGTGTTTGTGATTGCTCCTGTAGTGACAAGGATGGCGTCGGACGTTTCAATTCACGTGGCTTCCACTTGTCCACAGGGACGAGAACGTCGTTATCCTCATCATAATCATTACTGGCATTGTGGTTCTTCTTGTTGTTGTACCGATCCAATTCGCGTTGCAAAAGTTGTTGACGTTCTTCTTCGGCCGATGCAATGGCTTGGTCCAATTTGGCGAGTCGATCCTTGTAATCTTCCTTGTTTTCTTCAGGTTGTTGCGTGTCGCTTTTTCCAATGGCTCCCTCCTTTAACAAAGTCCACGGTGTAATACTGCTACGATATAATGCTCCAGCAGCTGATGATGAAGTCGTAGGATAGTCACAGAGATGAAACCCTGGGGGAATGAAAGCCGTAGTAGAAGGTACCCAACAGGCAGATGTAGCTAGGACCAAAACGACAGATTTCGGAAGCAGCATTGTTGCCACCACAAGTTTATTGTTATGCTTTTTGAAAAAGCTCAAACAATGATTCCAATTATGCACTCTAAGCCCATCCACTTTCAAATAATGTCAGGCTCTAATGTATATTTCGTAATTACTCTTTCGTTGACGCTTTATGCGCCATTAACAAGATTATGTCCTCTGCCACAACAAATTAATTCTATAAAGAAAGATTTGCCGCGTGGCAAATTTCGAGACACCAAGAAAACAAATACTGACGCACACTATTCCCATTTAAAATTGGTACCTCTTTGATCATCTTGTTCTACATCTTTTCCTTGATGAAATCATTCATTCGTTCCTTGAGTTGCTCTACTTGTACGGTACCAAAGGTTTGATACTGGAGGTCCCAGCTACCACATAAAATATAAGTCTCTACTGATTCGACATCTCTGCCAGAGTGGCAAATGGCATTGATTGTATGGTTGAGTGAACCGATCTCGAAACAAACTTTTTGGAGTCATTTGTACTCGGGGCTGGTGAATATGATCGCTTTCCAGACAAATCGAATAAACTGTATCGCTCTGGTGATCAATGATTGCTTGCTTGGAGGCAAAAAGACCAAAAGCGATTGGTTGGAATGGATAAGCCCGGGTACGGTGAAGGGCTCGCAAATGGAATCAAACAATTAGTCCCATTCCATTTCATTCTCGGTGAAAGCGGAAGAGTTTCCTTGTGAACTTTCCATTGGTAAAGCTGGCAGCTGTTGTTCGGTCGAGGATAAATCATCTTCAGTTTTTGTGGTGTTGGTATGGGTGGCGGTGGAAGAAGCGTAAAGAGCAAATTGCAAAGGCTTACGCTCCGACAAACTACTACTAGTAGTAGTACGCAGTGCAATACAACCTTGTGCTTGCAGGATGGTATCTGGATACACACCTGCATTTTCCGCAGTACCATTTTGGAGGAAAGGATGTAAGGTGACAAGACCATCCCCTCTCACTTGTACGGATTTGGGTGGGATTTCGGGTACAAACATCACGGGAGTCGTCCCATTTGCGGCCGTAGCGTCCATCGTAGCATTGATTCGGTCCAGTTCCATGCTATGATTGCAATGAAAGTCGCTGTAGGTAATGAGCTCCACGAAGAAGGCGTTGTTGCTACCGGAAGTAGAATTTGTGGATATCTTCTCGTCTTCTTCTTGTTGTTCGTGGGCTACGTCGCCTATGGTATTGACAGTTTTGGGTTTTTTCTTTTTCAGGAGCAAAGGCGTATCTGGAGGAGGGACGCTGAATAACTCGAATCGCTTGCGAAGAAGTGGATGTGATTCGGGGGTAGGTACACTGAACAATTCATCAAACTGCTGGCTTTCCCTCGTTCTTTTGGAGGGCCCTTGATGATTCTCGTCCTCTGACAAGACTAAGGACAGTGCATAATTTGCATTATTGGCAAGCTCCTGGATGAAACTGTTGGAGTAACCAGTAGTGGTCGTCGTCTTTGCTGTAGTTGTTGTATGCTGCAAATGCAAAAGCATCAACGCAAAATGAACAAAACCAATAAAACCAAACAAACAAAAAATGCGTCGGCAAGTATGAATGGTATCCAATAAATTCAAAATTTTGACTAGGAAGGAAGTACGTTGTGGAGTCGTTTTCTCTTTTTGCTGCTGTGCTGCAAATGGCAAGGACGTGGCCATCACAAGGAAAGACTTCATCTTGGGAGACCTGGGTTGCTGCATCATGACTAGTAGTAGGAAGAATTTTCAAAAATTGCAACAGTCTATATTATACAACCCTCCGTGCTGATTCAATCATTGAGTAATCCGAGTACAATAGACTCACTACTCTAACTGTAGTACTACGTTGTAGTAGCTTTTCGTATAAGTATACAGTAGTTGGACCAAACCGGTGCATAAAATGATGCTGTTTCGATTCTCGGAAGTTGTTTATTCAAATGCATTTACTTATACCTGTGGTGGACGTTGTTATTCATCAGGTTTGATTTTCGAAAATAACTGTTTTTAACGCCATGATGAAGCAACGGTTGTGTATCATGAGAGCCAAGTGTGCGCTCCAAACATGACATTTTCGACCGCGAACCGGCATGGCTTTTTTCAGCGACATAAAAGTCTTCCAAATGAGAACTCCCAAAAACTTTGGTGGTTGGGAAGCAATTTCTTTTTCTCATAATTTTTCAAAAGAAAAGTTTGAAAGGATTGTCTTGTAGATAATAGCTACCACAAGAAAAAAGAAAAAGGAACAAGTTAATAAAAAACAGCAAAAAAAAAAGACACTAGCATTGAAGTTGTGGGAAATCGCTAGATAGGAACAATGCAGTGCTACTAGTAGAGAAGCTATGTGTTGTAAAAAGTCAACACACTGATACTTGCTATTTGTTATTTGCCGCTAGCCATAGTTGAAATCTGTATGCCACAAAGGCTCAGTCGGCTCTGATAGTCAGTACTCGTCTTCTTGCATTTCCCCCTCCTCGTTGCTCTTCTTTGCTGCTGCTTTTGGTGTTTGCACAGGCGATCCGATGATGCGAGTCCCCCCCTCTTCTTCTTCTGCTTCTTTGCAACACCAACAAG
>ENA-ORBV01009075-ORBV01009075.1-microbial-mat-metagenome-genome-assembly--contig:-NODE-9075-length-16480-cov-12.147839_pt1 | contig 16480 bp, 12 predicted proteins | sample MGYA00237777_ERZ505514 | MGnify/ENA primary metagenome ERZ505514 (study PRJEB26160, sample SAMN06269048) | microbial mat metagenome | isolation source: Oligotrophic lake microbial mat | place... | reverse complement strand
CAGGAGGGGGCAGCGGGTCGGCGGTGATTGATCGCGCGATCTCGCGGATTGTGACGCCCGGGACGCTCGTGGATGAGACGCTGCTTGCGCCGGATGCGGCGTGCGCGCTCGCGAGCGTGTGCTTTCTGGATGCAGGCGATGCGCCGGATGGGCGCATTGCGGTCGCGGTGGCGGAGCTGAGCACGGGGCGGTTTGTGGTGCTGGAGTGCTTGGCGGGCGCGCTGGTCGATGAGCTTGCGCGGCGGCAGGTGAGCGAGTTGCTCTTCGCGCAGACGGCGGATGGGAAAACTCCGCCGCGGGTGAAGAGTGTCCTGGAGGGGCTGGGGCTTGCCGGGACGCCGCAGCCGTCGTGGCACTTCCGGGCGGAGGAATCGCTGGAGGCGGTGCTTGGGCAGTATGGCGTGGCGACGCTGGATGGGTTCGGGCTTCGGCGCGATGACCCGGTGATCGCGCCGGCGGGGGCGTTGATTCGGTATCTGCGGCAGACGCAGGGTGGGGCGTCGCAGGAAGACGCAGCAGAGAGCGCGGCAGGAAGCACCGGCGGAAGTGTCGCGGGCGGAACGAAGGGAACTTCAACCGGCAAGAAGCGCAGCGTGCCCACGCTGGCCCATCTTCAACCGCCGCGGCGTGAAGCCACGAGCGGTTGGCTGCATCTGGATGCGACCGCGCTGCGGGCGCTGGAAGTGCTTGGGACGATGCGGGCGGATGTGGGCAGGGTGGGGCAGTTTGAGGGCGTTGCGGGCGACGGCTCGCTAGTGGGCGTGTTTGGCGGTGTGGGCGGGAGCAGCGGGGGGGGGTGCCGGACGGCGATGGGGAAGCGGCTGCTGCGAGATTGGCTGTGCAGGCCGCTGTGCGACCTTGAGCGCATCGAGGGGCGGCAGTCGTGCGTGGCGACGCTGATCAGCGATCGCCGCGCGGCGGGGGAGCTTGGGGAATCGCTGAGCGCGGTGCAGGACGTCTCGCGCATGGCGGCGCGGATTGCGCTGGCGCGCGCGACGCCGCGGGATGTGGTGGGGCTGGGCAGATCGGTCGGGCAGGTGCGGGTGGTTGCCGATTCGCTCGAGAACGCGCCGGCGTTTGCGGGGCAGCTCGCCTCGCTGCGGAAGATCGAGGGAGAACTGGCAGAACTTGCAGGGAAGATCGCCGCGGCGTGTGTGGAATCGCCGCCGGCGCATCTGCGCGAGGGCGGTCTGGTGCGTGATGGCATCGATGCGGAACTGGATGAGGCGCGGCTGCTGCAGCGAGACAGCGCGCTGTGGATGGCGGAGTATCAGAAGACGCTCATCCAGACGCACGACCTGCCGAGCCTGAAGGTCGGGTACAACAAAGTCTTCGGGTATTACATCGAGCTCCCGGCGGCGCAGTCGAAGCGTGCGCCGGCGGAGTTCACGCGCAAGCAGACACTGAAGAACGCGGAGCGGTTCATCACACCGGAGCTGCGCGAGTTTGAGCGGAAGGTGACGACGGCGGAGACGCGGGCGCTGGCGCGAGAACTGGCGATCTTTGAGTCGTTGTGCGCGGCCGCGGCGGGGTTGATCCCGCAGATCGCGATGTTCGCCGACACGGTTGCGGAACTGGATGTGCTGCTGTGCTTTGCGGATAAGGCGGCGCGGCGGGGCTGGGCGCGGCCGGAGATCGTGGAGGAGCCGACGCTGCGGATCATCCAGGGTCGGCACCCGGTGCTGGATGAACTGCTCGAGGGGAGCGGCGGCGGGTTTGTGCCCAACGATGTGGAGCTTGGAAAGCAGGTTGGGTTGCAGACTGGTAGTGCTGAGGGTGAGGGGGCGAAGGAGAGCGCCGGCGCAGATGAAGCCAGCGGTGATACAAGCAGCGCGACGCTCGCGCTGATCACCGGGCCCAACATGGCGGGCAAGAGCACGTTCATCCGCCAGACTGCGCTGCTGGTGCTGCTGGCACACTGCGGGAGCTATGTGCCCGCGGCGGGCGCGACGATCGGCCTGACCGACCGGATCTTCACGCGCGTCGGCGCGGATGATGCGCTGCACGCGGGGCAGAGCACGTTCATGGTCGAGATGACCGAGACGGCGCGGATCCTGCATCACGCGACCGCGCGGAGCCTGGTGGTGCTCGATGAGATCGGCCGCGGCACGTCAACGCTGGACGGCCTAAGCCTGGCGTGGGCGATCGCTGAGACGCTGGCCGGGGGAGCAAACGCACCTGGCCCGCGGACGCTGTTTGCGACTCACTATCACGAACTGACGCGGCTGGAAGAACTGATGCCGGGGTGTGTGCGGAACCTGCATGTGTCGGTGCGCGAGTGGGGGGATGAGATCGTGTTCCTGCACCGGATTCTGCCGGGGAAGACGGACCGGTCGTACGGCATTCACGTTGCGAAGTTGGCGGGAATGCCGGCGGGGACGGTGGCGCGGGCGCGCGAGGTGCTGGAATCGCTGGCGGTGCATCAGGCGGAGGGAGTGGTTGAGGGGGATGGTGCGGGCGGTGCAGCTGTGCCCGCGCAAGGCGACGACTCGCGGGGCAGCGAATCCACTGGCAAATCACGCCGCGGCAAGCGTGCGGATCCCTCTCGCATTCCACCGCCTGGCCGGACGGACCAGCTCGCCCTCTTCACGCAGTTTGTGAACCATCCGGCTGTCGATCAACTCCGCGAGGTGAAGTTGGAGGCGCTGACGCCGCTGGAGGCGTTTGACACGCTGCGGAAGTTGAAGGGGATGGCGGGGGAGTAAGAGGCGCATTCCGATGAATCCCCTGAAGACCTACGACTACCTCGTCCTCGCCCGCCAGAAGATCCTCGACTGGTCGCGGCCGCTCTCGGTAGAGCAGCACGCGGTGGTGTTTCCGATCGGCCTCGGCACGCTCGCGCGGACGCTGACGCACATCATGATCTGCGAGTGGTTCTACATCCAGCGGATGCAGGGCCTCGCAGTACCGCCCTACAAGGACTGGCCGATTCAGGATGAAACGCCGCCGCGGCTCGAAGAGATAGAGAAATGGTGGCACGAGCAGGAGCCGCGGACGCGGGCAGCAATCGATGCAGTCGAGCGCGCGGGCGAATGGAGTACCGTGATCACGTACATGACCCAGCGCGATGACGGCAGACGAGTCGAGATCAGCGCGACCAAGGGGGACATCTTCACGCAGCTCGTGCTGCACGAAGTGCACCACCGCGCGCAGGCGATGAACATCCTGCGGCAGCTTGGGGTGAAGCTCGACGATATCGACTACAACGCGATGATGTATACGCGGCGGGAACTGGACTGATCAGAGCCGGATCGCGATGATCACCGCCGCGGCGGACCAGATGACGCAGCCGGTGACAAACATGATCTGGTCGATCGCGATGGCCCTGGCATCACCCCAGACGGAGCGGATGGCTTTCATGGATCGCCACGCAAGAAAGCCGAAGAAGAGACACGTCATGGCGCAAACGGACCAACGCGTCAGTTCGCTCGGCCAGAGTTTGATCGATATCGCGAGCGGAACGAGGAAGATGTGCCCACAGATGACGATGCCCAGAAGCGCCAAAAGTGCAAGCAGCACGATGAGCAGCGTCCGAACGCAATCGGGAGAACGCGAGAGCAGCTGATGCAGCATCGGCGACCAGATCTTCATACAGCTATCGTACGGCGCGGTATGCTGCGGGGATGAAGGTCAATATTCTCGCTGTCGTCATGATGATTGGTGTTGTGATCGACGCAGCGGCAGTACGTGCCGCCGCGGCCGGGCCTGTCGAGACGGTGCACGAGGTGGCGGTCGGGGGCGGCGGCACGATGACGGTGACGTATAACGCTCCGGAGGGTGTCGCGCTGGATGCGCCAGCTCGGGTGCTCATCGTGTTTCCGCCGGGCGGGCAGACGCCGGAGCTTGAGCGGCTGATGCGGTCGATGTTTGCGGCGGAGGCGACGCGGCGAGGATGGGTGGTGGTTACGCCGCGGCCGCCGGAGGGGAAGCTTTTTCCGAGGGCAATGAAGGAGTTGTTTCCGGCGCTGCTGGAGGAGATGGACAAAGCGGTTCGCGCGGCGGACGGGCGGTATCACGTTGCTGGGCCGAGCAATGGCGGGATGAGCGCGTTTGCGTTTGCGGCGATGTATCCGGAGCGGACGGCGAGCGTGATGGGGTTCCCGGGCGCGCTGCCGGTGCGAACGGATGAGCGTGCGTTTGGGCAGAAGCTCAAGGACGTACCGATCCGCATGTGGGTCGGTGAGCAGGATGACTTTACGTGGCGGCGCTCGATGGAGGCGGTGGAGACGTTTGGAAAGAAGTATGGGCTGGATGTGGTGGCGACGAGCGTGAACGGGCAGGGGCATGTGATTCAGAGTCTGAGCGGAGCGGACATCATGAACGAGCTGGAGAAGGTGGCGGCGAAGGCTCCGGAGCCGATGAGCGCGGCGCAGCGGGAGGTGCTTGCGCTGCTGGATGCCCTCCACGCCGCGGCGTCAAAGGCCGATGGCAATGCCTACTTCGCGCTGTACGCACCCGAAGCGGTGTTCATCGGCACCGATGCGGGTGAGCGATGGACCAAGGAAGAGTTCCGGGCGTACGCCGCGCCGTACTTCTCGCAGGGGAAGGGCTGGACGTATGTGCCGCGGCCGGGGACGCGGCACGTGACGCTGCTGCCCGATACACAGGGGCGCGTGGGTTTCTTTGAGGAACTCCTGGACAGCGAGAAGTATGGCACATGCCGCGGGACTGGCGTTGTGAGGATGATCGGCGGGGAGTGGAAGGTCTGCCAGTATCACCTGACGTTCCCGGTACCCAATGACATGGCCCAGCGCGTGACGGGGGAGATCAAGGCGTGGGAACGTGGTGTTCGCTGATCTCGCTGCCTGGGTTGAAGGTGCCGACGGCGTTTAGATTGCGGACAACTTCGCCCATCTATCGCGTGGTTCACGGGGTGTCCGTAAGCGGAGGGCGGGTTTGCGAAACAGGAGTTGGGGCCGCTGCGTGCTTCGCGGCATCTTCGAGCCCAAGCCCAACACCTCCGTCAACAAAGAACCCCGGCACGGGCCGGGGCTTGTAGTAAACAGGGTTGAGTGAGGCGTCAGCTTTGCTTCGTTATCGAGCCGAAGCTCGATGCCACGCGCCGATCACGCGGTTTCCTTCCGCTTCACGCGGAGGTCGGCCAGGCGGCGGGGGCTGTAGACATCCGCCTCATCCATGAAGTACTCCGCGCCGCGGTTGTCGACCTCGGGCAGGTCGTACATCAGGCCCATCATGATCTCTTCCATGACGGCGCGGAGGGCGCGGGCACCCGTGTCGCGCGACAGAGCCTTGCGGGCGATGGCGCGCATCGCCGCGGGCGTGAAGCTCAGCTTGGCGTTCTCGATCGCGAAGAGGTGCTGATACTGCCGCATGATCGCGTTCTTGGGCTCGGTGAGGACGTTGATCATCGCGTCCTCGGTGAGCGGCATGAGCGGGGCGATGACCGGCAGGCGGCCGATCAACTCGGGGATCATGCCGAACTCGATGACATCGTCGGGTGTGACCTGGCTGAGCACCGCGGCCCGCTCGGCCTCCTCGTTGGGGAGGTCGCCGTGGATGCCAAAGCCGATGCGCTTCTTGCCGATGCGGCGGCGGATGATCTCTTCGATCCCGACGAACGTGCCGCCGCAGATGAACAGGATGTGCGACGTGTCCATCTGGATGTACTGCTGCTCGGGGTGCTTGCGTCCGCCCTGGGGGGGGACGTTCGCGACGGTGCCCTCAAGCATCTTGAGCAGCGACTGCTGCACACCCTCGCCCGAGACGTCGCGCGTGATCGAGACGTTGTGCGAGGTCTTGCCGATCTTGTCGATCTCGTCGATGTAGATGATGCCGCGCTGAGCCGCTTCAAGATCAAAATCCGCGGCCTGCAGCAGCTTGAGCAGCAGGTTCTCGACATCCTCGCCGACGTAGCCGGCCTCGGTGAGCGTTGTCGCATCGCCGATGGCGAAGGGCACGTTCAGCACGCGGGCGAGCGTGCGGGCCAGCAGCGTCTTGCCGCAGCCCGTGGGTCCCATGAGCAGGACGTTGCTCTTGTCGAGCTCGATCGGATTCTCTTCCTTCTCAGAGTGCAGCAGACGCTTGTAGTGCGTATGCACGGCGACCGAGAGGGCTCGCTTGGCCTGCTCCTGCCCGATCACGTAGGTGTCGAGGTATTCCTTGAGCGAGCGGGGCGTGGGGATCGTCTGGAACATCGCGCCCGCGGATGAGACACGGCGACGCTCCTGCTTGAAGATGTTCTGGCAGAGGTCGGTGCAGTTGGCGCAAATGTAAACATCCGACGGGCCTTCGACCATGGGGCCGACATCGCGGCTGGTCTTGCCGCAGAACGAGCAGGTCGTGACCTTCCGGCCGCGGAAGCCAGAATCGCCGCTGCCTCCCCCGGTGCCTCCACCGCCGCCTGCACCGCCACCCGAGTTTCCGCCGCCTCCGCCAGCCCCACCGCCGGATCGAGAACCGCCACCCCCGCTTCCAGTACCGGAACCGAAGTCAGAGGGAGGAAGTCCGTCGCGTGTGCCCTTGGCCATAAAGAAACGCCTCGTGGAAAAGAAGCCGCGGGCACGCCGCGGTATAGGTGCGAACAACAATGCCAACAGCCTTCTATCGGCGGATGGCTCCGTGCCCTGCACTCCCTGAGTCGTGGGAAAACTGCTCGTTCTCACGCTTTCGGGAGCATCAAGGGCGGTGATCTCGGCATTGTACGTCCGAGGATGATCGCCGCAGCGTGCTGCGCAGAAATGGCCTGCACAGAAATGGGGCAACGCCCGAATAGACAGGACACCCCGTACTGGTGGGATGGATTGACTATCGGAGGTCAGCTTGGTGGTTTACGGTCGTAAGGACTTTGCTTGCCGGCAGGAGGGGGAGTTGGCGGTGGCGAGGGGCGTGAAGGAGGCGCGGGGAGCGGTGCGCCGGTGAGATCGAAGCCGGGTCTGGCGCGGACTTCGCCAGGAGCGGTCCGCCGCGACGGCGCGGGTTTCTCGGGCGCTGTCTTCGCCGACTTGGGCGGAACAATCCGGTTGGCGACATTGATCGTGAGCGCTTTGCGCGCCGCGTCATATTCCGCGGTGGTGAGTTCACCAGACTTGTGCATGCGTCGCAGCTCGCCGAGCATGGAGGACACCTGCTCGGCGTCCTTGGCGAGAAGGCGCTTGCGGATCAGGAGGATGGCGATCCCGAGGATGAGCACCGCGACAATGAGCGCGCCAACCCACACGAGCACGTCGACCGAGGTTGACGCCCCGGAGTTCGGCTTGGGAGTCACCTGCGCGATCATCATCAACGCCAGCCCCCGGCGACGATCTCTTCACGGATGGCGCCGAGGACCTTGGGTTCGACATACGCGTCGAGCAGGTCGTGTGCCGCGGTGCGCAGCTCGGTGAGGAGCGCAGGGAGCGCGGCGACATCGGCAAAGGGACCGAAGCGGCGGACGATGAGGTAGAGGCTGATGGGCTGGTCGGGGCCGCGGGAGGGGGACTCTTCGACGCCGTCCGATCCTGCGGTCTGCGCACGGCGGGAAGAGCGGGTCTTCACCTCGATGTGCGCCTGCAGGTCATTGGTGTCGTTGAGCGCAACGCCGAAGATGGGCTGGCAGTCGACGGGCCGGAAGGTCATGGGGCGCGATCCGCCGCCGTTACGGCCGGATTGGCTTGTGCCGGTAGCGAGCTCGGCCATCGGCGTTCCGGCCATCAGCGCGTTACAGATGATCGCGTCGTGGTTGCCGGTCGCGGCGAGATCAAACCCCAGCAGGATCTCGATGCTCTCAATGTCGAGCGCGCTGATATCGAGGTAGTAGGGGGCGGATTCGATCACCGCGGCGTGAAGGGCGTAGGCGTGGTCCCACTCGCGCGGGCAGACACTCCCGGCGCGGACGCTGGTGCGACGGACGGCGACCCATTCCTGCCACGCGCCGGAATCGGGGGAATCGGCCGAGGCGGAGTCAGATTCGAGCGCGAGTTCGTTCTGATATCGGCGGAACTGCGAGAGCGGGGGGCGCTGCCTTCTGAGACGATCGAACAGACCGAGCACGGTTTCGCGCTTGGTCGGGAGATCCATCTTGAGGTTCACGCGCAGATTGACGTAGTACGCTGCGCAGGTTGAGGCAAAACGGATAGGCATACCCAGGCTCCCCGTCGGTCGGCGCGAAGTGTACCGGCATCGGGCGGGCTTGTCCGTGACATTGTCAATGCCTGGGCGAAGCGGGGACAGTGGCCGGGACTTCGCCGGCACCGGAATCGACGGTTTCGGCCCGGTTCTTACGGTGCTTGCGAAGCTTGGCCTGAACCCGGTCCTTGTCAGGAAGACGGATATCGCGTGCCAGACCAAAGAGCGACATCACTCGAATGAGCATGTAGCTGAAGTCGATCTCCCACCAGCGCAGCCCATGGCGGGCGCTGGTCGGGAAGGCGTGATGGTTGTTGTGCCAGCCTTCACCCAGGCCGAGGATGCCGACGATGGGATTGTTGCGGCTTTCATCGCCGCAGGCGAACGGCCGCCATCCCCAGAGGTGGCAGACGGAGTTCACACTCCAGGTGATGTGGTGGATGATCAGGATGCGGATCAGGCCACCCCAGAGGAAGCCCAGGAGCACGCCCGTCCAGGAGAGGGTGAGCAATCCGCCCAGTACAGCGGGGATGACTAGCCCGAGGAACACCCACAGCAGGAAGTGCTTGTTCGCGGCGACGATCACCCGGTCCTCACGCAGATCGCGGGTATAGCGTCCGAGTCCGCGCTGATGGCCGGCGAACAGCCAGCCCACGTGCGCGTGATACGCGCCGCGGAGCGTTGCGATGAAGCCCTCGCCCCATGAACCGTCGGGGCCCATGTGGGGGGAATGCGGATCACCCTCGCAGTCGGAGTGCTGGTGGTGGCGGCGGTGAGCGCCGCACCATTCGATGACGGGACCCTGGACAGCCATTGAGCCCGCCGCGGCGAAGGCATAGCGAAGTGGGGCGGGGGTGCTGAAGGACCGGTGGGTGCACAGGCGGTGGAAGCCGACGGTGATGCCAAAGCCGCTGATGAGCGACATCCCGGCCATGATGGCCAGATGGATCCAGTTGAAGGCGGTGCCCCACAGCAGGACCATCGCGACGATCAGGCCTGCGATCGGGACGAGGACCGCCCCGAGGTTGATCATCCTCAGCCGATGGTCGGCGAGACTGATTGCAGAGTTCTCGTCGTCGTGGGCGTCTGCCAGTCGACGACGGGTGCGTGCGGAGGGTTTGGCTTCGATGTCAGGAACCGGATGGGCTTCAAGCTCAACGTGCATAGGTATCCCGGCTTGTGCAGCCTTTCGCATCCTGTTGCTCACTCGGCAGGCCCACGGTTTCATACCGGTGGCCGCATCCTTGGCCGAAGGCAGGACGCAGAGGAACCGAAAAGACTGCAACCGGTTCCTAGAGCCCTACCCGTAGAAGTCTAGTAGGTTCAATCGGGTAGTGATGTCCGAATCGCTGAGATTCCGGGGTATTGAGAGCGATTCGAGATGAATTAAAGCGGTGTCACCATGAATCAGGCAACCTGATCGAGTCATCCTGGCAGCAGCCACGTCACCAGGGTGTCCGTGTCGGCCAGATCGGGCGCGACGCGGTCGGCTCCCGCGGCCGCAAGAGCCTCCTGACTGAACATGCCTGTTGCCACGGCGAGCACGCGGAGGCCATTGACCTTCGCGCAGCGGATGTCGTGGGGCGTGTCGCCGATGATGGCACATCGGCCCGGCTCCGCGTCGCGGCCGAATCGCTCGCGATATCGACGCAGCGCGACCGGGGGAAGGTGGGCGCGGTCGGGCGGAGTGTGCGGCGACTCATCGCCCCATGCGGAAATGGGGAACCGGTCGGGATCGATTCCGCAGGCGCGGAGTTTGAGCGACCCGGTGTCCTGATAGTTTCCTGTGAGCAGGCCGAGCGCTGCGCGTGATTCGAGGGCGTCGATCAACTCGTTGACCCCGGGGAGCGCGCGAGCTCCGGTCGCTGTCGGCAACTTGAGCGCGAGGTGCTTGCGATAGCCGTCACGCAGCGCGAGCATGTTCGCCAGGCTTGGTTCCTGACCGTTGGCCAGGAGCAGATCGTGGACGATGAGCGGATCGAGTCTGCCCGCGTACTCAACGCCGGTGGAGTCAAAGCCCGGGCCGAAGCACTCGCGGCCGGCTTCTTCCATCGCCCGGATGCCGACACCGCTGGTGGAGATGAGTGTCGCGTCGATATCAAAGAGGAGGAGGTGCATGGGATATTGGAAGTGGGAAGTGGGAAGTGGGAAGTGGGAAGTGGGAGAGAGGAGCGAGGGGCAAACAGACGGGGGCAGGGAACCGAGAACTAGCCACTGATCCGGAACGGGGTATCTGCACCGATCTCGGCAAGGTCGAGACGATCGACGCGGGTGATGTTCTGCCCCACTTTGTCGGAGATGCGTGTAATCAGGAGATCCACCGTGCTGGCTTGGCCCTGCGCTTCGAGCAGGACTGAGCCGTCGGGCTCATTGCGGACAAAGCCCAGGAGCTGGAGCCCGCGGGCGCAGTGAACGGCGGTCGCGCGGAAGCCCACGCCCTGAACCCGCCCCTGAAAACGGATCTGCAGTCGCATCAGCGGGGAGGATAGGTGGTCGGGGGTGTGGGAATGCGCGGGCTATCGGACCTACGACGCCGGAACTTGGCGAGAATGATGGGTCTTTGCTGCGCGGGATTGACCGGCCAAACTCCTGTGCTACCTTTTTCAAGTCTGGGAAGGTCGCTCAACCCAGGATCCATCGGGCCAGATACGGCGTCCGTGCCGACCATCTTCCGGGACCACACTTTCTGAGCGACCGACTCGCGACACCTTCCCGACTCCCGGCTCTTTCAGAGCCGCGGAGGTATCGCGGCGTCAGCGTCGCTGTTCGTGTTCCTCGGGCCGGTGATTGTGAGACCCAAGCACCTTCGAAAGTTTCTGGATCTCGTGTGGACCGTGTGTGCTCACCGTGTTGTGGCGCCATCGGCGATCTGCGAAGTGCTTGGTTTGTAAAAGCATGACGACCTTCCCAAGATCGGTCAGCTCGAATGACGACAAGCGCCGCGTCCTTGAGGCGACGGACATCGTGCGCCTGATCGGCGAGCAGCTTGCGCTGAAATCCAAGGGCCGCGAGTATCTCGGGCTGTGCCCGTTTCACAACGATCACAAGCCGTCCATGACGGTGGTGCCGCAGAAGCAGATCTTTCATTGCTTCTCGTGCGGCGCGGGCGGCGATGCCCTGCGGTTCGTCATGGACTACCACAAGATGTCCTTCCGCGAGGCCTTGCAGCACCTGGCCGACCGCGCGGGGATCAAGCTCACACCCTGGCGGCCGACGGGGGCGATGGGCACGGGCGCCAACGGCGGCGCGGAAGAGAGCGAGCAGACGCCGCGGTCGGCGATGCTTGGGGCCAACCAGACGGCCTGCGACTTCTTCCGGGCGATCCTGAACCACGAGGAACACGGCCGCGCCGCGCGCGAGGTCATCGCCAAGCGCGGTGTTTCCGCCGAGATGGTCGAGCTCTTCGGGCTTGGCGCTGCGCCCGACAAGTGGGACGGCCTGCTGCTGACCGTTCAGCGGAAGAACGTTGACCTCGCCGCGTATCGCGCGGCGGGGCTTTTCAAGGCTCGCGATGCGGGCGGGCTGTATGACGCGTTCCGGAACCGCTTGATGTTCCCGATCCACGATCAGATCGGTCGCGTTGTCGGGTTCGGCGCCCGCCGGCTTCGCGATGAGGATGACCCGAAGTATCTGAACTCCTCGGAGTCGGCGATCTTCGACAAGAGCACGACGCTGTACGGCCTGCATCAGGCGGCGCAGGCGATCCGCACGGGTCGCGTGGCCGTGGTGGTGGAGGGGTACTTGGACGCGATCGCCTGCCATCAGGCGGGCGTGCGGAATGCGGTTGCAACGCTGGGCACCGCGCTCACTGTCGGCAACGCCCGGGTGCTGCGAAGGCTGTGCGATTCGGTGATCCTGCTGTTTGACGGCGATGTCGCGGGAATGAAGGCCGCGGAGCGCGCCGTCGAGGTCTTCTTCGCCGAGCCGATCGATGTGCGGATCGCGACCCTCGCGCCCCACACCGATGCGAAGGACCCGGATGAACTGCTCAAGCGCGAGGGCGGGCGCGAGGTGCTCGACCGCGTGTTCGCCGCCGCGGTTGACCCGCTGGACCTCCTGTTCGCGCGGATGCGGGCTACGGTTGAGGGCCAGGGACTTGCCACGCGTGCGCGGCTGATCGATGAGTTCACGACGCGGCTGGTGTCGCTGGGGCTCTCGGTCGTCGAGCCGGTGCGGTATCAACTGATCGTGAAGCGTGTCGCAGAGGTCGCCGGGGTCGATTGGCAGACGATCGCCCAGTCGCTGTCGCAGAAGGTGATGCGCAGCCGGGCGCGTGTGGCCGCCGCGGCGGATATTCCTGGAAACGATCAGAACTCCGCCGCCCCGAAGCGCACAAGCATCAGCAAGCTGTCTGCGCAGGAGCACCTGCTGGGCTGCCTGCTCTGCGATGCGGGTCTGTGGCTGCGGTTCAAGGATGAAGAGTGGGAAGCGGTCACGCCCGATGCATTCCCCCCCGGCCCGGCGCAGCGCGTGGCGGAAGTCATGGCGGACCTGCGGCTGAATGAAGAGCCCGCGACACTCAACGCCGTGCTGGCGATGATCGAGGATGCCGACACCCAGCGCTACGCCACCCACATCGCCGCGGAGATCGACCGGATCACCGGTGGCGGCAGCGAACTGCTCGTGCAGCACTTTGCCGAGCGGCTGCGCGAGGTGCTGCTGCAGCGGACAGTGCGGAGGGCCCCGCCTTCGTCGGGCGGCCCGCGCGGCGTGGAGCAGGCGGGGGATGACTGGATACAGGCGGTCCTGCGTCAACGTGAGTTGCGGGCGTCATTGGGGCATGACACGACGCGCATGCCCCGGCCCACGGGTTGATGCGTGCAAGTCGATTCGCGGCGAAAAGTGGATTGCGGAGTTGTTGAAACTGGTTTCGCGGGATACGAATCAAGTGGAGGAAGTCTCGAACGGGTCGGAAAGTACGAGGGGCAAGTCATTCGCCCCGAGTCCATTGCGTACATACCTATGGGATCGTGAGCCGGCTGCGTGCACTCCACGTTTTGAGAACGTGTCGCCGGCGACTTGCGGGCTGCCGCGGAGGCAATGCGGCGTGCAGGAGGCAATCGTGGTGCAAGGTCTTCATCCGTGTATCGAGAACATGATCAGTGTCTGTGCCCAGCGAGGCTGGCTTTCGTATGAGGAGTTGAACAACACGCTCCCGGATGAGTGGGTCGATCCGGATCGGCTGCACGAGCTGCTGGTGCTGATCGATGCTCGCGGGGTCGAGCTGATCGACGAGATGGAGTATCGCGCGCGCTGCTGGCGCGAGTCGCGCAAGAAGGGCGGCGAGCAGGCGGTCGCGGCCTCGGGGCTGACGAAGGCCAATCGCGCGATGACCGTCGCGGGGGGCGAGCGGAACCTGCCGCGGAACTGGAGCGCGCCGCCCGCATCGGCCGCGGCCAAGGGCGCGGCGGGGATCGAGGAAGAGATCGTCGACGACGAGACACTGCAGCGCGACCTTCAGGAAGCGCTGGCGGCCGAGGGCAACAGTCGGATCGATGACCCGATCCGCATGTACCTCTCGCAGATGGGATCGATCCCGCTGCTTACGCGGGATGAAGAGATCCGCCTTGCCAAGAAGATCGAGACCACCCGGATGATCTTCCGGCGGCGATGTCTCGAATCCGATTATCTGGTGGGCCAGGCGGTGGGCCTGCTTCGCCAGGTGCACTCGGGCGAGCTGCCGTTTGATCGCACGATGCGCATCTCGACGGCCGAAGACAACGCCAAGGACCGCATCACGAAGCGGATTCCCTACAACCTCAAGACGCTCGACAAGCTGCTCGAGCTCAACCGCCAGGATTGGGACCGGCTGCAGACGCTGGAGCGCGAGTCGGAAGGTGCACTGGAGATCATCGAGCGGATGTGCACGCGCCGGCGGAAGATGGCCGCGCTGACCGAGGAGCTGAGCCTGCGGACGGGCCGCATCATTCCGCTGATGCGGAAGCTGCGCAGCATCAGCAAGAAGATGACCGAGATCGAGTCGGAGCTGAAGAAGGCCGAGAAGTCCCCCAAGCGCTACGACGCCGAGGATGTCGAAGTCCTCAAGGAAGAGCTCTCGGGCCTGCGATCGCTGGTGCTCGAGGAGCCCATCGACCTTGCCCGCCGCGTGCGCGATATCGATGCGGTGTTCTGGGAGTATGAGCAGGCCAAGCGCGATCTGTCGGGCGGCAACCTCCGGCTGGTGGTATCGATCGCCAAGAAGTATCGCAACCGCGGCCTGCCGTTTCTGGATGTCATCCAGGAGGGCAACACCGGCCTCATGCGCGCTGTCGACAAGTACGAGTACAAGCGCGGCTACAAGTTCAGCACCTACGCCACATGGTGGATCCGCCAGGCGATCACCCGGGCGATCGCCGATCATGCGCGGACGATCCGCATCCCCGTGCACATGATCGAGACGATCGGCAAGATCCGCGGCATCCAGAAGGCGATGCTCCAGGAAACCGGGCGCGAGCCGACAATGGAGGAGCTCGCCGAGCGGGCGGGCCTGACCGTCACCGAGACTCGCCGCGTGATGAAGATCTCGCGCCACCCCGTCTCGCTGGATCGCCCCGTCGGCGAGAGTGAAGACTCCTACTTCGGCGACTTCATCGAGGATGAAGGCCAGAAGCCGCCGAGCGACACCGCCGGGCAGGACATGCTCCGTCAGCGGATCGAGCACGTGCTCAAGAGCCTGACGTACCGCGAGCGAGAGATCATCAAGCTGCGGTATGGCATCGGCGACGGGTACACCTACACGCTCGAGGAAGTCGGCCGCATCTTCAAGGTGACGCGCGAGCGTGTGCGCCAGGTAGAGGCCAAGGCCATCCGCAAGCTGCAGCACCCGGTGCGGGCGCGGAAGCTGGCGGGCTTTGTCGACAAGAGCCTGGAGATGCAGGGCGTCGAGTAAAGAGTTTGACATGAACGGGTGAGGAAGTGATCGGCCGAGTGCACCGCGCGTGCCCGGCCGTTTTCATTGCGCGAGCGGTGGGTGGTTGTGGAGCGTTGGACGCGCGCTTGGTTCACGGCCTAACGTCGCTCATATTCGTGTGAGGCCGGCTGATGAAAGCGCGTGAACTGGCGAATCTGGGAATCCCTGATGGCGAACCGCTGCGGCTGGCGGTGCGGGCGTGCGCACGCGCGGCGGAAGCCGGCCTGAGCAAGGAATCGCTGCGCGATGCGATGAAGGGCGTGATCGAGAATCCGCAGGGCTATCTGCAGGACCCGGTGTTTGACCGGCTCGCGGCGGAACTTGTCGGCAAGCCGCGGGTGGTGTTCGCCGAGCGTGAGGAACCCGCGCCGTGGAAGAACTGGGGCGTGGGTCTGGAGCCCGAGTCGGTCAACCAGATGGCCCGCGCATGCCGCTTGCCGGTCGCCGCGGCGGGCGCGCTCATGCCCGATGCGCACGTCGGCTATGGCCTGCCGATCGGCGGGGTGCTGGCGACACGCAACGCCGTCGTGCCGTATGCGGTGGGCGTGGATATCGCCTGCCGGATGCGGCTGAGCGTGCTCGACCTGCCGGTGACGATGCTGGGCAGCGATCACGAGCGTGCGAAGCTGGAAGATGCGATCGAGAAGGAGACGCGGTTTGGCGTGGGCGCGGCCTTCCAGCGCAAGCGGCAGCACACCGTGCTCGATAGCGACTGGGGCGTGTCACACATCACCTCGCAGAACAAGGACAAAGCCTGGGCGCAGCTCGGCACCAGCGGCTCGGGCAACCACTTTGTCGAGTTTGGTGTTCTGACCATCAGCGATGAGGATGTCGCGCGGCACGCCATAGCGCTGCTCGATGGCGCCAAACGCCGCCACGTCGGCGCGGCGGCTGGGACCGCCGGTGCCGTCCACGACGGTGCCGCCTCGGATCACGACTCGTGCGCTCACTGTTCCCCCTCGATTACCTGGTGTTCGGCTGAATTCGTTGAGTCTGCTCCCTCGGAGGGCTGACCGCGCGGTCCTCGCCCGCGATGAGCCGAAGTTCGGAGTTGCTTCACAGGCAACTCCCAGCTCCGAGGCCCGGACTGTGGGTCCGATGACTCGGGCGAAATTGTTGCTGGTGGGCGATGAGGACAACCTGCGTGTGATGCTGCAGGTGGCGCTGCGCCAGAGCGAGTTCGACGTCGTGCCAGCGGCGTCGGGCCGCGAAGCGCTCGACATGGTGGCCGAGGTGCAACCCGATCTCATCGCGCTCGACGTGATGTTGCCGGACCTCGACGGCTTCGAGGTGTGCCGACGGATGCGTGCCGAAGGTCGGCGCACGCCCATCGTGTTCCTCACCGCTCGTGTGCTGCGACCTTGCACTCGACGACGACGCTCATCGGGTGACCCGCGGCGGCGCGGAGATCTCGCTGTCGCCGACCGAGTTCAACCTGCTGCGCTACCTCCTCGCCAACCAAGGCAGGGTGCTCTCCAAAACCCAGATCCTCGACCACGTGTGGAA
>ENA-ORBV01009074-ORBV01009074.1-microbial-mat-metagenome-genome-assembly--contig:-NODE-9074-length-16481-cov-4.883443_pt1 | contig 16481 bp, 15 predicted proteins | sample MGYA00237777_ERZ505514 | MGnify/ENA primary metagenome ERZ505514 (study PRJEB26160, sample SAMN06269048) | microbial mat metagenome | isolation source: Oligotrophic lake microbial mat | place... | reverse complement strand
GCAGAAGACGGCATACGAGATTCGCCTTAGTCTCGTGGGCTCGGAGATGTGTATAAGAGACAGCACTATGGCATATATCAGATCCTGGTTGCCATTGCGTTAGAAGCTATTCTAACTAGTATGTTTTTTTGTTGTCGTCGGTTATTGTTGTTCTCAATCAATAAATTCCTTTTGTTCTTGTTCTGTTTGTTGCAGAATAAGTGTGCGTGTAACAGTCACAACCCGGTCCCACACTTACTCAAACTCAGCCTTTTCCTCAAAGCTCCATGGGCTAACTATTAGCAACTATTAGCTAGGTACCACATGAAGACTACCACTTAACTAGCTAGTTAGTTAGCTAGCTAGCAACTCTAATAGCTACATAGTAGCAAGCTAGGTCGCCATGGCCGATGCACAGTTCCCTATTGCCCATTTGGCTATTGACCGAAATACCAACCCTGAATGCCCACCTGAATGCCCACCTAAGGAGCCAGGGCTCCAGAGATGTTCTAAATTGCTAGCTCGGTTCCCAAAAGTTGGTGGCACTATCATTACCAAGATTCCCACCCCACCTAGCTAGTATGGCAGATCGAGCCAATCTAAAACGCTACCCAATGTTTCGGAATTGAAAGGGAAACACATGTTTCTCAGATTTTTGTGTTCAGATCGTAGGCCCTTTGCTTTGGCGAAGCATCGGTCGTTGAGCATGGCCTCTCTCAGATTTTTACGTTCATCTTCATCCTTTTCCGAGACCACTTTTTGCACAACTTCTAAGAAAAGTGACCATGCCAGTGAATCCGGAGACCATCGATCCTATAATGATCCACTGGAAACTCGGTGTCACTACGGTGGCTCCAACGAAATGGAGAAAGAGGGGCGAGCCAGATTGGAAAGCAATCATGATAGTATCATCGGAAGATAACTTTTACAAGATTGCGGATACGCTATGCCGAACGACTGTCAAGCAACAACGTCAACCTGGGGGTCTGACGTACGGCACAGACGACCAAATTTGGAATATCAAGATTGCCTCCTATGAGAACGCTGTCATGGGCAATGATGAAGTCGGTGCCTACCAGATTGTCCCCAGTGGCACCGAAGAGATTTGGGAACACGAAAACAAAGTCATGCAGTACGGCTTCAAGGAGGTCCTTCCATGTTGTACCGACATCACCAAGTCTCTTTTGAAACAGGGAAGCGTCATCTTTTTCGATTACGACCAGACCGAGCGCTTTCTCAAAGTCTTGGATATCTGTAGGACTCGAAAGTAACCTTTTCTTGCCTTTCTGAATGCCATCCGGAAATTTGTTATTGAACATGATGATGGATGCCGCAATCACGGGTCCAACCTACAGTAGTAGTAGCAGTTACCGAATTGGAACACCTAAACAATAATAGCATTAAGTTGAGAAACAATCACAGGCCCAGGATTCATCAGTAGGCTAGTATCAGGGACACTCAAATCTCTCTCGTTAATGAAATGAACCCTACGTCTTGTTTTCCAAACGTTTTACGTGGCTACAAATAAAAGACGGGACAGGATGAACAGAAAACGCATACACTACTATGCCGTCTATATGAATAAAGGTTTATGTAAACTTATTAAATGGTGTCGTACTGTGGATTGGCGTATCTGAAACTGTTAACACATATACAGAGAAGCAGGCAAGACATGGCACGAAACAAGTGCCTGTCATGCACCGCACAGCCCACCCGACGCACAGTCATGCGTTTACTCCTTTGATTTTCGCTTTTCCTTCTTAGCTTTTTTGGCAGACTTCTTGGCTGCCTTTTTGGCAGCAGCATCGTCCTCATCACTACCATCCTTGTCGTCATTGTCGGACTCGTCACTGTCCGCCTTGCGCTTCTTGCTCTTCTTCTTTTCCGACGACTTCTTTTCCTTTTTCGACTTTTTCTCCTTCTTTTCCTTCTTCTTGGGTGTTTTCTTTTCGTCACTGTCACTGTCGTCATTACCATTGTCGTCTTTGGGCGCATCCAACACCATGTCACTGGCATCATTATAACCCGGTGCGGCGGCTCCCGTCTTGGCGGCCACAGGATCGTAACGTGCTGTCTTTTTGGCCGTCATACCGCCGGAGCCCAACGAAGATGCGACGGCACCACCGTCTAATTGTCGCAATCGTGCTTCTACTTTGGCCCGTCCTTCAAAACCAATGGTCGTATCCAATGGTTCACCGGTATCATCGCTGAGCGCATCGACACGAATGGCCAGTGACGCCTTGGCGGCCAAGACACGACTAATCTTACCCTTGTGTTTGGGGGCTGCTTGTCCAATCAAGGAGGCGTGATAAATGAGACCATACTTGGGCGTATCGTGCTTGGTTTTGAGAGCACGAAAGAGGGCCTTTTCGGCACCCAAAATTTGTACCGTCGAGGCGGGTTGTTTGGCCAAGTTCATCAAGGATCCGGCATGACTAATCAATCGTGCGCCGACGAGTTCCCCCACCAAAATGGTCAAGTTGGGAGCAATGGCATTCATGCGATTCTTGAGGTAATCAAAGAGTTGACTGCGATAATCGGTCATACTCAAGACTTGTTCCGACAAGGCCTGGATATGAATCATATCGACATCGGCCACTTCGGTTCCCATACTCAACTCGGCCGCTTCCTTGATGGTATTTTGTTGAGATTCATCTTCCAAAATACTGCTCAGATCGGTTTCTTTGAAATTGGTTCGCACTCCACACGCCAGCACCAATTTGGAATACTTGACATTGTCCCCACAGAGCGCCTGCAATTCGGGAAAGTGCCATCCATACCATTCCTTGACACGCATGGCATAGGTATTGATTTCCTTGTCCAATTCATCCAACAATCCCACCGCCTGAATGACCATGGTATCGACCTTGTCGGCACTGAATTTGAGTTTGTAGCGCCCCAACGAATGCGACAAGCCCAATTGCATGGCCCGCAAGTCCTCGCGCGTCACCGCATTGTCGTCGTCGTCGTCGCACAACAAATCTTCCATGTGCGCCCGAATCCCACGATACAATTCTTGCGTCTTGTCGTTGTGAACAATTTGAATATTCTTGATATTGTCTTTGAGGGAGGTGGCCATGTTTTTGTCGGCCACGCACAAGACCTTGTCGGATTGTTGTTTGAGCTTTTTTTTGAGAAATTTCTTGAGCGAGGCGGAGACCTTGCCTTCCATGCAAGCCGTCATGGCCACGACCGCATCGGCGGTATCGGCAAAGGGTTCAAAGGAAACTCGCTCGAGGAGCTTTTTGGCCTTTTTCGAGTCGTCGCCCGCAAAGAATTCCTCGTGGAAATCTTCACTGTCGGTTTTTTCATATTTCTTTTCGTTGGTCACCTAATCAGTGGTAGTAGTAGTACGTGGGAGGAAGGAAGATAGGAAGAACGTTTGTGGAGTCGTAGGAGAAGGCATGCCGCCGACGACAAGGTAAAGAAAGCGAGAGAAGAGGGGATTGACTAGGTTAGGTTATTTGCCAGATACATTCACACAATACATGTACAAGAGCTGTGCGTGATCAAGAGATCAAGGACAGAGAGAAAGCATGATGCATAGACGAACGCGTAGGGAGTCCAATGAAAGAACTGTTAGAGGCGACGCGATCTACATTGCGTACCTTGAACAGGGAATAACCGGCCGGAGTTTCAAAGAGAACCAACATGATGGCGGATGTGTACAAGGGTTCGGTGATTTGATATTGGCTGTTGTGGTCGGTTGTCGGATTTTATCTATCTAGGTACTTGGTACTTTCCGGTGCCACGCTTGTTGTTGGTGTCAATTTCTTGGTGTTGCTGGGTCTAATGGATGGTAAGCTTCTACTAGCTACTAGGGGGGGCTGGGAAGCAGATGGGGTATCGGAATAAGAGAAAGAGCTATGGTCGATAGATGGATACAGCGACACAGCCAGTTGAGTGCTTTAATTTTCAATGGGTCGTCGGCGCTTTTGCCTTTCAATTTGGTCCGTCCATCAGCCCGTCCCTCTTTGTTGTTTCTTGTTGTTGTCCTTTTATCGGAGCTCCGGTTGTGTGGTGCCGGCATGCATGTTGGATTTAGGCCTTATTGGACGCACAGAGACTCATTAGATGACAAGGATCCAAACTGACGCAGCCGGGTGGGCGGATTTTCCACCTTGTCGCCCCCTTCGAATTCAGAATGTGAACCCCATTGACAAAGAACTTATTTACCAACACATGTAACTTTTCCAATCAGAGCTACCTGTAATAATAGTAGGCTAAAGTCATAATTTTTATGATGTGATGAGAGCCAATTGTGTTTTGTGTCATAGTCAGCACAAATGTTTGACGATCTTTCTTTTGGAAAAAAGAACAGTTTCCGAAAAACTGCAAAGCATCAATGTCTCTGGGAACACTACAAATGCTTCTCCCAGCACCTGTTTTTAAAAAAAGTGTAACAGTTTTGAATGTAAGGGCGACAAGAATCAGTTAACTCATCTGGCATCAAAGCAGCATTGCCAAATCAGTGAGATGACATTGAAGCCATGATGTTGAAATTTGAACATCAAGACCATTCTCATGAACTTGACCTGTGACAGAGCAAAATTTTAGCAAATTTTGAAATGACCAAGACCATTTTTGTTTGTGGTGGATTGCATTGGCTGGCACGGCTCTCCAACCACTCAACAATGAATCAGTGTGGGTGGTGACACACAATGAAAGTTTACAAGTGTCTCACAATTTGAAAAAAATTGCATGGGCATCTCAAGGAGATGACCCGATGCTTCAGATCATGATGATGGGCCATCCTTGCCACACTTGTTGTGGATGAGAGATTGGGCATGGCAGTGGTGCTCAATGCCAACAAAACAATGTCAGCACAAACCAAAATGTGGAAAAGATGAACAAGACATTTTTAAGGAAATGGAAACAAAAAGAAAGGTTGAACTCTCATGATCTGTTTGACTTTTGTTTGATGATGGGATGAACATGTGTGCATTTTAAGCAAACATCAGATAAGCACATGTCTCAATGGAGTGAGAATGGGAAGAAATCAAAAGAGAATTGAAGATAAAACTCGCTGTTTGGATGTGTTGTTCCATTTTGGCATGATGATTTCTTGAGAAACTTCTGCAATGTGGGTTTGTTGCCTGTTGTGACATTCAGTGAACCAACAATTGTTCGTGCATTTTGTAGATTTGTCAACAAATAACCAAATGGTGAAGCTTTGATGAGACAGCTTGCAGACTCGCTACATTGGCTTTGTCATGGCGTTTGCACTGCGCTAAAAGCTACATGCCTTTTGAGTTGTTTCCAAATGAAAATTGTAAGCTTAGAAAGGAACTGAACTCAACATGACATTTGAGAGAGGTTCGGCTCTAGATCTCTTGGCGCAATCCTCTCTCCACTGAGATGAATGACACTTCTACGTGAAGAATCGGCGTGCCAGTTGCACAGTTTGTTATGACTTTGGGATGGCGTCGCACGTGATGTGGTGTGAACAGTGGAGTTCATAGCTTTGCAACATGCAGCCAGCACAACCAGCCAAACTCAGGATCAAGGCCATGCCTGTCCCTCATTTGCCATGTGCGAATCATGTTGGCAAGTGTCTGATGACACCGCTCAATCATGGAGTTTGCTTGCGGGTTTCTGCTGGCAACAATCTTGCGATGTGCACCGCACTCGCTCTTAAGTCAATCTGCTGCTTCCAGTGCAAATTCTCTTCCCTTATCCATGACAATCTCTGTTGGCCATGGTCATCGAGCAAGCCAACTTTTCTCTAAGTGGTTGGCTATGTGATCAGCGTGTTTGCAAATGATTTTGCAACATTCAAAGAATCCAGTTGTTGGATCTGTCATTGTCAAGCAATGCAGTTGCACGAAGGTGTCCTTCTCGGGTTCCTTTTCGTTTTTCACTCCAAAGTCACATCGACCAATCAGATCTGCACACAGAGTGTGCCAGGGAATGATTTCCGGTGTTGGCTTTGGTGGAAGAAGTCCATGTTTCTTGGAGTTCTTTTTGCACAACTCGCAATTAGGACATGCCTCAATGACGCGTTGAACTGTTGGGCGCAACCCTACCCAAGTGCAGTGTTGGGCTATGGTGAACTCTGGTCATGTTTCACCAGGATGCATTGGGCAGTCGTGGCACCATTTAGCACACTTGTGCTGTGATGATGCTTTCGGGAGGAAAATCTTTCCACCCTTAGCAATTGTTTTTACCTTTTGTCTGAAAACTTGCACGGTGCCTTCTGGCACAATTCAGGATCGTTCTTGAGTTTCTTTTGCAAGGCCTCATCTTTGCCTTGTCGATAAGCAATGTCCTCATAGGAGAGAGGGAGTTCATTGGGGAATTTGTCATCGTCAGCTGCTAATTCTCCGTTGAAAGCATCTTGAGAAAAGCATTCTTCACTGATGTCCAATCGACTGAGTGCATCCGCTGCGATGTTGTTCGCCCCCTTGATGTGCGTCAATTGGGGTCCGAACTCTTCCAGAAGGAGTCGCCAACACATGACTCTTTCGGTGTTGAAGTGCTTGCACACTAGATTCTTGTGATCAGTGAACACTTTGATCGTCTGACCAAGGAGCATGTTGCGGTGCTCCTTCAAGGTTTCCACTATGCTGAGAAGTTCTCTTTCAGCAGCAGTGCAGCGTGTTTGCGCTGGGTTCAACTTGCGGCTGCAGAAAGCTATCGGCTTTTCTTCCTGTGAGACCACTGCTCACAATTGGCAGTGCCTGGCATCCGCATGGATTTGGAAAGGCTTGTTGAAGTCCAGACAGGCCAACAACGTTTCCTTTGCTATGACCTTCTTGGTCACAGCAAAGGCTTTCTGATGCTGCAGTTCCCATTTCCACTTCGTGGTTTCAGAGGCAAGTGCAGCTGATGGTGCCAACACATGGGATCATCTAATCCACATGTCTCGGCAGCAATTTGCTACTCCAATGAAAGATCGAAGTTCTTTTCGAATCTTAGGTTTGGCAATCTTCATGATGGCCTTGACCTTGTCGCACATGGGTTCAGTTCTGTTGCGGGCAATCCAGCACCCTAAGTGTTCCAGTTGCGAACGACTAAAGAATGACTTCGTGATGTTCACTTTGAGTCCTGCTCTTTGTGGTCTTCTCAGCACTGGTTCAAGCTTTTTGAGATGATCACTGAATGTTCCCCATGTTGGACACAGCAGGTCATCAATGTGTGTGCAAACGAATGCTAGTCCATCCATTAGTTCACTCATTTTCTCTTGGAAAATGTCTGGGCTGTTGCACAATCCCATCGGGATTGCCTGACATTCATGCTTGCGGAACGGTAGTGCAACAGTGCACAGTTGTTTGGAAGCAGGATTCAAGCAAATGTGATGGCAGCCCATGTTGAGATCAAGGCTAGTGGACCATTGAAATCCTTCTGGATTCAACAGCATGTCTTGAATGTTTGGAATTGGATATGACTTCTGCAACATCCTCTCATTGAGTTCTCAAAAATCAGAGATGAATCTCACAGATCCATCTTTCTCAGGAATGATGAAAGTTGGTGCGGGCCATTCAGAGCAATTGAATTTCTTCAGTGCACCTGTTTTGACGAGGCGTTCTACCTCGGCTTTTGGTGCCTGTGTGTGACATCGTGGAATGTTGTGGGCACGTGAATGACATGGTTTCGCTCCTTCCTTAAGTTCAAGTTTGACTTCTTGATCTTGCCAGCGTCCTAGCTGTCCATCGAACAGCGGTTCACATTTACAAAGCAGCACCTCTAGTTGACCTTTCTGTTCAACAGTTGACTCGGTCTGACTTTGACAGACTGTCTTAAGATCTGCCTTTTTGTGCTTAACGTTAAGAATTCTCTTCACGCGCGAGACAGCTTCATCCATGACGTCTCCTTCCGCTGTGTGACAAGCTTCTTTTGGAGTGGCTTTGCCATCCTTGAATGGAAATTCACTTCCGTCCCATTCTGCTACATTGTCTGTGAACCTCAGATCAATCTTGAGGAAGCAGATGTCCCTGCCAATTGTCATGTCACACTTGCCAAGGGCTTTGGCAACGTGCAGATTCCACTCTGTCAAGCGGTCCTCATGCAATTCTGGAATGGTGAATTGCGCTTTGACCTTCTGGTTGGTGCACATTTCTCCTCCAGGTGCAGTCCACACTGTGCTGGAGTTGCTAGACTTCTCAAGTCTTAGTCTCTTCACAAACTTTCCCGGTCACAAGAGATTCGGAACCTCCATTGTCTAGCAGAGCCTTTGCAGTCACCGGCTTAGGTTTCCCTAATGAGGTGTTGAACCTCACAAAGGCAACAGGCCGCCAATCAGAGGACTTTGATCGATTGACAGGGCAGCCTCGGATAAGATTGGCTGACGACATTGTTTCCAATTCACATGATTGATTGACACAATCATCAAGTGTTTCGAAAGCCGTTGTTGATGAAGATGACATTGAACTGCTGTCATTGTCATTCGTGCTGTCCAGTGCAAAAGTTTCTCTGCACTCTGGTTTGCCAACAGTGTTAAGAAATTTTGATGATGAATTTAAATCAAATTTGTCTTGTTTGACTCTCTTGGAGTTTTCTGTCTCATCCTGGCATGTCTTTCAGACAGACATTTCAGCAGAGATGGAGGCGTCATCGACGGATTGACACGGGTCTCGATGCCCGTCAACAAGTTCCCTTGCAACTTGATTTGTGAAGTGCTGGCGTTGTGTAGCAGGGAAAAGGGGAGAGTGCCTGAGATCAGATCATGTTCCAAACTCAGATGGAACAGCCGCTTGAGGGCGCCAATTTCACTGAAGAATGGTGATTGGGGCCAATTGGATGACAAATGAGAATGATCAGAACAAGGAAATTCTCGAAGGGGGAGAACAACACACTTGCACATGTTTGCTTTCCTTAGAAGAGCCCCCTGTGTGAAGTTGTGGGACAAATGCAAGTTTCGCAAGATGGAAAGTTGTCCCAATTCACTTGGCAATGAAGCCAAAAGATTGCCATGGACACACAAAGTTTGCAGATCTGACAGTCTGCTGATTTCAGTCGGAATGAGATTTGCGCCTGATGCAGATGCCGACAGCCAATTTCTGCAGGCAAATGGTGAGACACATTGTTGGCAGAAGCAAGGAATTCTGTCATGTTGGTCAATCCAATGGCGGATGGTGCGCTGCCGGTGAGACTGTTGCTGGATGCAGCAAGTCTTGACAGCGCTGTCAGAAACCGGATCCTGGGTGTTGTGCTTCCGAAGATGTTGTTTTTGTGTGAGTCAAGATTGGATGAGGAAGTCACGAAAGCAATGTGGCTGGCCATTGTTCCTGAGATGACTTGACTCGACAGATCCAAGATCTGCATTGCGGTCAGAAGTCCCCTGAAGGATTTTGCCGGTCCCTGTCAAATCTGGGAATCGATCCTCATCTTCACAGTCAGATGTCTAAAGAGATTTTTGAATTGCGCCCATTCCACAAGTTTTCGCACAAAAGCAAAGAGCATCATTGAAAAAGCTTGTTTGGAGCGCTGCCTCCCGTTCCAAATGGTCTCCCCAAACTAAAGCAGGAGTGTCAAGGTTGGTTGGCAAATCTCCCGCCGGTGCACAGCAGAGGGCATGGCTAACGCTGTTGCTTCATCCTCCTGCCCTCTGCCACACACATCCTTTTTGGATGTCAGAGCCTGGCAACTGTTCAGTTGAGATGCAACTGGGGTCAACCAACAGCAAGAGTTCATCTGTGCTGTTCAAAGGGCTCTCACCAATGAATGCCACTAAATGCTAACCATTGCATCTGTGCTAAGAATTCCCGAATGATGTCACATGGACCTCACAGACCCTCCAAAGACTGCAACATGAGGGACAGCTGCCCCCTTCATCATCTCTCCACTTTGATGTGTTGCGGGGCACAGACATGCCAATTGTGTCATGGGAAGCAAGGCAGGGAACATCAATTGATCTTTCCTGTTGCCGCTCTGCCAGGAGAACTCACAGCTTTCATCTTTGTCCTGCTGTCCCTCAGAGCTCTTCATCTCACTCCAAGCAATGCCAATCGTGACAGCAAAGGAGCTGTTGCAGTCTTGTGATCCAACAAATTCACTCGTCAGCAAGTGCTTGGCCATCACGAGTGCGGATGGAATGATTGACCAAAGACAAATGCACAGACATGGCGTCATCCGAGGGCGTCCAGAGTGCAGTGCAAAAAGGGGGGGTTGACAGGCAAGGGAGAGGGAGGGAGAGGGAGGGAGAGGCGCGAGGGAAGCAGTCATTCAAGTTAATTGTTGATTGTTGTCCTGTTGTTGCAGTGAAAAGAGAGGTTCGAAATGAATGGATGACAGACCTTGCCAGCAGGAACTCCATACAAAACGCGCTTGAAACGCATCGAAACAGCGCCACACTCATCAACTCGAAACTTGCATCTTCATCTCTTGTTAACTCAATCTGGCAGCTATCGAATAGCAACTAGCTCTCCTATCTTTGCACTTAGCACGCCATCTCCTGACACATGCACAGACCAACAGCACATCTCGCAGCTGTGACACAAGGGGTCCCTTCAGATGCATGGGGTGTTGATCCGCGATCGGGAGGAGTGGCAAGGGCTGTGAACCACTAGCGCTCGGGTGTCCCGCAATCCATCTACCGGCAGGAATCTGGCCATGCTATCCCATTGAAGGATTATCAGAAGGTTGCCAATGCCAGAACCCCTTTTTCTGCAACTGGTTGTGTTTTGTTTGAATTCAAGATGAAGCGAGACCCAATTGTGTGCCTTTTGTTGAGCAGAATTAGGTTTCAGAGTGGCTTCGACGGTGTCTGAGGGAAGGTTCTCTCACAATCCGGCTTATGCAGGAGTTCGATGGGTGAGAGAACAATGTCATGGCCCCAATGCCACCATGTGCGTTATCATTTGGTGCTTTGCCTTTGGTGTCCTTGGCTTGATTCCTCTATGCTGCCCCTGTGACGACCGACAAGTTTACGTCATTGGAGGGCAGAAATTCACTTCAAATGGAGACCGCATTGGCTAAAGGAGCAACCGTGAAGCTGACATCGCCACCTTTGCGACGGGTGGGCGGCTGAAAGCAAAAAAGAACCACACCCAACCAATGTTGGTCCCACGCCGGTGAAAATACATTGATTCATCTGAAGCCTGTGTTGCTTATGCATATCATTAAGTTTTTTGTCCTAATTTCCAGCTAACAACCACACGCGACTAATGGTAGAACTTATAAAAAGGACTTCATACATAACCATAGCCCGCGCCTGCCCTCATCGCCCGCCCGATTCTTCAGCGATCGTCGCTTCCTACCAGCAATTATGGAACCTAAAAAAAAACTCTCTTGTTTTGCCACTGCTTGACTTTTCTCCACGTGGTGTGTTTTGGAAACGCACCGTTGTGGGAACAATCCATTTGTTCGTCCTTGCATTTCGATTATCTTTCCAGAACTAGCAACTTCCTCCGGGACTGGACGCGGCTCTTTCGTTAAATAGACCAGGCTGTCTATGATTTCAAACTCAGCGTTGCCTCGGACGGCCCCACAATGATCTCGGATGGGCACACTGGGGGCTGCTACAGTACATGTTGGCACTTTATTGTATCGATTGGGTGTCGGCGGTGGTAGATTTTGATGTGTCGTAGTCACGGGCATCGGGCATCATAATAAAGCAAACACAAAAGAATACAATACATGTGTAAGCACACTGGGAATCGAACCCACCACCTCTGCAAAATATTTTGGCCTGCTGACCATTCTTTTTTAAAGGCGAACAGCGGCTCCAAAAGAAAAATGAGGCGCAGGCCTCGCTCAAAGATACAACAACGTACTGTCATGCATGCATGCAGTGACGAAAACATGTTGAGAACCCGACCGCCATATTGCAGTCAACAGCAGCAACAGCAACAGCATCAAAGAAGTCTGTCGATCTCACAAAGATCTACATCGAACTGCTAGCTTGCTACTACAGTACTGTAGAGGAAACGAATCTCCCTCTGGTCTACTTTTCCCTTTTTGTTTTATCAAAATCTCCCCCTTCATAGAATTAATGTTCTGTCGACCCAGCTCCCGACTGTTACCCTTCTTGTTGACGACTGCCAACAGGAATGGTCGCAGTCTTTTAAGCCAGCAACGGCCTGCTGCAACTGTCACAAGATGGATGACAACCACTACACCCAGTGACAAGATTGACAAGGATTTGCATTGGAAGCCACCGCCTTCCGATGACAAGCCAATGCAAATTGTGGTGCTAGCAGACACAACCAGTCCTGCCTACCAAGCGATTGCTCAAATGAATCAAGGCCAACAATTGGAAGCCGCCCACAATATCGAATTATTGGTGGGAGATAGTGTCGACGGATTTGTTTCAGACTTTGGAAATGACAAACTGCGACAAACCGATGCTGTATTGGTAGTGCCTCCTACCGACATTCAAGTCTTGGACCAATTGTGGCAATCCCATTGGAGTCCCAAAGTCAAATGGATTCATTGCTTTTTTGCCGGCGTCGACAGTATGGCGGATTTTATGCAACAACGCCTTAACGGGGATGCTGTCACGGTGACCAATGGACGAGGGGCCTTTTCTTCGTCCCTGGCGGAATACATCATGGCGAGTGCCTTGTATTACAACAAACAAGTCCCAAGATGCCAACAAAACTTGCGGCAGAAAAAATGGGACAAATTCATCATGCCTGTCCTCAAGGGCAAAACGATGGGATTTGTCGGATATGGCAACATTGCCAAACATGCCGCCCAAATTGCTAAGAATGGCTTTGGCATGAAGATTGGGGTCCTCCGAAAAAATCCCAACAAACTCGAGTCGGAAAGTGAAGTGGCGGTGGATGTTGTCTTTACCGACAAACAAAAAGTCTTTGCCAATTCTGATTTTGTGGTATGCACACTGCCAGGGACACCGGAAACGCAACATTTTTGTTCGACGGCCGAATTTGCAGCCATGAAAGATGACGCTGTATTTATCAGTTGTGGACGGGGCGTGGCTGTGGATGAAACAGCACTGGCCCAAGCTTTGAATGAAGAGCGAATTTATGCTGCACTGGATGTATTCGAGATTGAACCACTACCTCAAACGAGTCCACTGTGGACAGTACCGGATGGTCGGCTCTTAATGACGGCTCACAACGCCGATTACACGACGGATTATTTTGAATTGGGCATTCAAGTCTTTTTGGAAAATTTGCATTGCTACAAAGATGGACGGCCTTTTCAAACCATCGTCGACAAATCGGCAGGATATTAAATATATAGAAGTAAGTAAATTACAATTCACAATCGTACCGAAGGCTGCAACTACGATACTATGATTCTTGGTGGCTGTTCTGCCGCATCGAGAAACCACGAGATCGATTGGCAGGAGAAAGTGGGGCCTTCATTTGTCCCAGCAAATTACCTCGACCATTCCTTTTAATACATGCCACAATAGAACTCTGGCTACAAAAAGTGGCGTGATGGTCCATTCTTCTTCTAGGTATATTTTTGATTTCTACATGCTGCGTCGGCACCACCACCACAGCTTTATATTCGCTATACAGGGTCCACTTGTGGTGCCACCACAAGCCATACTAGAGGCAAAGCAGCTCTACCAGTCTGATTGACGAGTTGGCCCGGAATTGCTTCCTGGTTAGCTAGCTAGTAATTACTTTTGTAGACTGCCTGGCGATTCCTAGCCTGGTATGGCACTGGCTACGCCTAAAGTAAGGAGTAGGGATGGGGAGAAAAAGATTCGAGAATCGACCCTTTTTTCGGGCGTCACCACATCTATCATTTCAATGACTTTTTCAAATGCAGTTAGCTATATTCCTTTTTCCAGTAGTAGACATTAGCAGTGCATGTTCAGCCAACCAACTAGCTACCAATTGCCACGGTGCTACGAATTATATATATATTGCTGCTGTACTATACGGGATGAACTAATGTCGGGCTATGGTTTCCATTGTCTTATTGGAATCATCATAGCCACCTGTGTTCGTAGCCCGAGGTCCATGGTGACATTACAAGCCTAGTAGACTATGATTGATTGCCGCGGGTATCCATTCAACTTTCGAGGTACCGGGGCAAGCAATAAGGTATGAATTTTCCAATGTGTTTTTTTTTAATTTTTTTATACTCTGAGCCATTCCATTACTTCAAGATGGCCACATTTGTTGCCACAAAGCTTATTTTCACGATCCGAACTATCCGTGACGAATAGGGAATGGTGAAATTTGCCCAAAAAAAGGAACTGGAACTAATTTGGAGGGTGCAAGCAAAGGAGCCTTGGGATCATCAGCTTGCCTACCACAACATGGACACTTAGCTCGTCGTCGTCGTCGTCGTCGTTGTGTGTGAATTGTGGTGTGCCAAACTTTTTCTTACTCTCTCTCTCGACCCATGTCCCGTCGAAACCGCCAAACATCTACAGTGCAGTGTCTTCCTCACTGCCACCCTTTTCCAGGCCGCATGCAATGCTTTTGACACTTCAGAAAGTCTGCAAAGGTTTCGGGTTTCTTTCCAGTCACCATTTCCAAATCCTACAAAAACGTAAATGAATTAGACAAAACGAGGATGACAGAAGAAACCGACCATGAAAACACATCAAATGAAAATCTTGTTCCGCATGTCTCTTGGCACACATGAAGGGCAATTCATCAAATCCCATGGCTTTCATTTGTTCAAATTCCGCTGAATCCTTCACTTGCCAAATCGGTAATTTACAAACATGTTTGCAATGCTCGACACATTCGTGACATCGGAGGGGCATGCATTCAATCTCAATGGCAGGTTTGGGGGGTTCGCTTTCTCCATCGGCGGTCGTCATGTGCATGGAGGTTTCACTCAACAATTTGGTAACCAGACTGTCCTGGGTCGGACCTGGACCGGTCAAATTGTAGACTTTGTTGGCATGAAGATGGGGTCGCAAAATGACCATGGCGGCGGCATCGGCCACATCGTTGGGACTGACACAATTGACGCCCATGCCACAGGATGCCGTGCCATGTGTGTGACCATGCCGCAACAGATTGCCTTGCAAAAAAAAGAGAATTGGACATTGAATGGGCACACGTGAGAACACAGCAGTTCATGCTGGCACCACCTTGTCGTGTTGTTTGAATCAAATAGTCATCAAAGTTTCCATGAAAGGTGCAACAAGGAACGCGTTCTCGACATTGTTGCGCGACTTGACTGAAGGTTTTGGCGGCGTGCAGATCTCCACAAGCGGTGGTTCGTGCGGTAGGAGGCAAAAAAGAGACTTTGACAAATTGTTGAATGTTCTTGCACATGCATTTTCTGACAAATTTGGGAAAGACATGTTGCCATCCTTCGACACGACAAATCGCACAAAAGACCGTTTGGACGTCTTTGAGGGCGGTGTCGAAATCCACATGAGAAAAACCATTGTTGTGTTTGGGAAAAGAAAAAAGGCAATGAAATGTAGAAAGTGTGAGAGACAAGGCACACCCTCAAATGAAAACATGCACACACGCATGTGTGTGCATGCATGTGTGCACATGCATGCATGCACATGTGCACACACAAAATTGTTTGACAATGGCCAAGATTTTGGGCTACCAGAGCTGCTAAACGTTAAATCAAACTGCCCACAATGCACTCAGGGACTGCTGGGGTGATCGCGATCGAAAGTCGCAAGAGATTGGAGCCGATTCTGGCAAGTTTCACCATCCAAGCGGGCAATGTTGTTGGATGTGGCAACAGCCATTTGCCTTGCTGCAACACCAAGATGCGTTTCACGCAGCGGCATGTCAGGTTGCCCAAGCTTTTCAAGGTCGGATTCTTCCTCTTCTGTCCAGGGTTCAGGCGGCGGCGGCTCTGGGTTTGCCATGTGCAAGTCAACAGTTGTTCTTTCCTTGTGAGGTTGTCGGTCTTAATTCGCTTCCACTTGCATGAGAGTTTGATGGTCTTGACTTTGAATGACTTGTGCGAGTCCGCACTCAACTGACCTTGAGTGCTCAAAACAGCACGGGCCTCTGTCTCCAATTTCTGAAGAAGAAGCCGCTTCTCTTTTGGTCTTGTGCTTATTTGGCCTTTTCCAATCTGCTTGCATGTTCTCTGGCCTGAAAAAATTCATCTGAATTTAGATGTTGACCACCAGTCGCGCAAAACATTTGGCCTGCACGTTTAGCATTCTTCATGGCCATGATGCGTTCTTTTGATTTGGGAACAGTGACAGCTGGAAGCTTCTTCCGTGACCTTGGTGCATTCTTCCTGAGCGGATCAGCAAAGAAACCAGAAACAGTCAAAAAGTCACAGTGAAAATGATCAAGGGTTTCAATCTGCTTCAACCGTTCGGCCTCTTGAGTTTCGGGTCAGCCATTGTTAGCACGTGCCATGCATGCTTGGATGACAGCCTTTCACTAGCCAAAATGGTTTCATTTGTTAGAGCTTGCATAGCTGCTAAATGATCGTTGAGTCCTTGAGCTCTTGCGGCGTTGGTTCCGTCGTCTCTGTTCACGGCACCTGAGCTGTTGCAACTGACGTGGCTCTAGCTGGTGCAGCTTGAACTGGCACGTTGTGGTTGAATCCACTTAGAGCAGATCCACAAGCAAACTGTTTTATCATTTGGTAACGCAATTGTCCGTTGTTGCTGTTGAGTCCTGCAAAGG
>ENA-ORBV01009072-ORBV01009072.1-microbial-mat-metagenome-genome-assembly--contig:-NODE-9072-length-16482-cov-5.930997_pt1 | contig 16482 bp, 12 predicted proteins | sample MGYA00237777_ERZ505514 | MGnify/ENA primary metagenome ERZ505514 (study PRJEB26160, sample SAMN06269048) | microbial mat metagenome | isolation source: Oligotrophic lake microbial mat | place... | reverse complement strand
AATGATACGGCGACCACCGAGATCTACACCTCTCTATTCGTCGGCAGCGTCAGATGTGTATAAGAGACAGCTATTGACTTCGAGTATTTCAGTACCGTATGCTCAGTCCATACTGTACGTCTGTACGCACTGTACCGTCTTTGGCTAACAAGCCTAACATGTAATCTCGTTGTTCCTCCTTCGATTGGTTTCGCGCAGTATCGAGCAAAAGAGAATCAAACTAAACGGCAAAATGAGCTGTACGGAAGTTCCCTTCTTCTCCGGAGAAGACAAGATCTTTGCGGATCAGCCAAACATGTCCTCCCTGAGACCCTGACACAAGCGGCAGAACAATTCGTTGCCACGGTAATGAAATGTGCAAGGGGGAATCTGGGGGATTGACGAGGAAGAATAATTTTTGGTGTATGCAGTATTTGATTGTCGTTTTTGTTCGAAAGTTGATGCGGACATGTCGAGGGGGAAGCGTCCTATAAAAGTATGCATTTTTCATTGTTCTTTTAGACACCACGTGCTTCAAGGAAGTCTTCCTCGATGGATAAAAACACGTCATAATCAAAAAAAACAGTACTGAAACTCACTACCAACTAGCTGTTGTGAAAAGCTGGTGCTGCCGTACCGGTAAAAACTTCACAACAACAAATCCTGGACGAGGACTTCCATCTTCTCACAATTTCAAGCACACAGCAAACTGATTAACTTAACTAACAAGCTAATTCGATCCACCATACATTTTAACGATGACTTATCAGACCCTGAAACATACTTCACCCAGCACTGCCACATCCGGCAAGTTGTATTCTCCTCCTCGAGGGAGGAAGCAGCTGTCTCCAGGTTTCAATCCTGGATCCTTCGATGTGATTTGTGCACGCGGTAAACAATGCTACAACCATGAAGGAAATGTGCGCTTCAGGAGCCTCGTCAGTCTTCACGTTGAGGAATATACGACGGCCATTTGCAAGTATCAAAAGAGCCAAATTGTGAATCACATTCTAAACACAGTTCGAAGCCTCAGTCCATATGGAGGTTTCGTGAGAATGGTTAACGGATGCAATGAACAGTGGGTAGAAGTGGGCGACAGAGCAGCCAAAGAAAAGATTGGCCAAACCTTTCGCGACCTCAGGCCCAAAAAGTGCACCTCTCCTAGTAAGAAAATCAAGACTGTAGCTCGCGCACCGGAGCAGAAATGTATGAGTATGGACGTGAACCGTAGTGCTTGGAACCCCACCATGACCATTCCGACCTCGGTTCAGGTACAAGACACAGCTACTGCTGCTACTCCAGATGCGTTTTGCAATCAATATTCCTTTGGTCAAAGGGAACTTTCGTTTGATAGTAATACATCAGGGACGATGACATCCTTGTGGCATAGCATGGCCATGAGTTCACGTGAGAGCAGCAAAAGAAACCACAACACCCTACAGGTAATGGGTTTCCAGTCGATGTTTATCAATCCAGCAACCTCCCTTGCTCGTCCATCTGCCAGCAATATCGCGGTCGAGGATGAGCCAACGCTAATGAAGTTGGATGTTCGGCCGACGGAAAGCCTCTCCGAATCAAGTATTGAAACCTTTGATTTCCCGTCAATTTCAGATATCTTCCACGAAGATATTACCGAGTTTGATGCCTTTGAATCACTGGAATCACTGGAATCACTGGAATCATTCCAATGGTAAGGTGCACTGAAGACAGGTGAGCCACATCGCTCAGCAATTTTAAAAGCGAGGATACTAGATATTTTGTACATCATTCGATGTCATCAATTTTATTAAACCACCAGTAGGGGCCTACAGCTAGTATTTTTTTACAGGAGTTTGGTAGAGCATGCACAAAAGCATCGTCATGATTCTGCATCGGGTTCCTCCGCTCTGAATCTTCAATCCAAGTTAGCATTGCCATAACCTCTCACATCCATAGAGGCACCGTGACTCAGCAGGCAGCCCATCATATTTGGGAGGAGGAGTCTGAATAGTCCGCGGGGAGGATCAGACAGAGTCTAAGTGCACACTTTCCCCCTTCTCAACATTCACTGACGGATATCCCCAACTTTGAAATTTGGGCGCAGAACATCACCTTTGGATGGAGGAGTCTGGCCACCGGCAGCTGGCCGGCGGATTCAGAGAACCTACTGTATCCAATTCCCCGCTTCTATTAGTAATCCCCAACTTTGGGCGCAGAACATCACCTTTTAGAGCTGTAGGACGGAGTCAGTCTGACCGCTGACCTGGATCCAGAGAACCTATGATCCACTGCAATTCCCCGGCTCGAATCGCACTGGCCGGTTAGATACTCCGTCGTCGAACACCACTTACGAGCAAAGAATGGTATCTTTTGGTTTGACACTCAAACCCGAAGGTTCTGTGCGATCTTGTTTCACTTTTCTCATTTCGTTTCTTTCGTTTCAGGTCTTGGTTCTTCGTCTTCGGAGCTTTCCCACGAGTTCGTCACAGACCGCGCCATTCATGATTTGTGCTCAGAACTTGAAGAGTTCGGCTGAAGTACCAGCAAGTTCGAATTTGGTACACCAATGGAGTGTCAATGCGATGCCCGGAGCGCCTGCCCATCATGGTCAGCTCAAGTGCCTGGGACGGGCATTGATGGACGGTGCAGCAATGAGAATCAGAATGCTAAAATCATTTTTTCGGGCGAACTGCAATTGTGTGCCGCAATGAGAATTGGAACGCTGGGTTTTGTGGCGGGGGGCTTTCCTTCTCCAGCACCAGTAGGTCGGCCGGTGCAGTGCCGCTCAAGTTGAATGAGAACGAAGATGCGTTTCAAGGATCAGTATTCGGATAATGGCATCTTTCAGGGGCTGTTGGCTTTCGGTGTACGGTATGGTATGTACTGTGTAGTACTGTAATAGCATTCCACGGAGTGCTCCCGATTACATAAGTATTGTCTAACTGACCAGACATGCAATGATGCGAAGGAGATAACAAAGTAGCAAACACGTTACTCGGAGTAGATAAAAGTGTTACTGATGATTGGTCTACGTACTCGTACAGGCGTGTTACATGACTTACATCACAACACTACGGTAGCAGTACTGGTACAAGCCATATTCGATTTTCGAATACAGCGAAACGAATGCGAAGGCAATGCTTCTTTAAGTCATTTGACCTTTAATTCATTCGCTCGGCCCTTTTGTACTGAGTGTGACAAATGTGATGTTATGCACGAGCGGATAGACGTACGTCACCGCGCTAGCCCTTAATTCACGAAGATTGTTTTAGCCTAAAAACTTCTGATACGGTACTCACCATACAGGAGCGGTACTCACTTCCCTCACGATGAAAAGGTCGGTATCTACAGTCCATTCGTATACTCGTGATCCAAAGCTTCCCTTTGGTGCCCTGAACCGAACTCTTCTCATTCCGTCCCTTCGGATTGGCATCTGATCATTCTTCGCATTACTACATTCAGAGAAACGCAACCTCACTCACTATTTTTCTGGGTAACAAAAACCGGGCTCACAAATCCAATCCATCTCCAAACAAAAGCAATTACAAAACCAAGATCTTTCAAACATCTCTACTAACAAAATCCATCACCATGAGTAACTCTCCATTCTTCTCCACTGCCAACTTCGACGATTTGAACCCCGATATCTTGAATTTGCTTCTTGCTGGCCGACCATCCTCGTCAAACCCGAGCCCCCCTGCTATTCCCCAAGCGCAGGGAGTTTGGACCACTTCGGGCCAAAACTGGATGGCGCAAAGCTTCTCTAGCAATAACAGTAACAACATGTACATTCCTCAGCTGCCATCCCAGCAGCAGCAATTGCCAATGGCCCCCAAGACGGCCGCTCCCAGGGCCTCCATGAGAGGCTCCAAGAAGAATCTTCGCTTTCTCATTTTGATTCGCATTCTCATGAAAGATCTCGAAGCCACGCAAGACTTTCAACTCAAACAGCGTGTCAAGTTTATCATTCGAGAGTGCAATCGCATTCGACGAGAAGACACGACCAATACCAACAGTCTGACTCTGCAAGAACAAGTTGAGACCCTCTTGAAATTGACAGTTGGAAATCAACGATGGGAAAACGTCACACGCCGATTGAATGTCATGATGATGCAACGAAGACAACGCCATTCTCTACCATTTGTCTCTCAGACGGTTTAAGAAGTGTGTCTTTCTCTATTTGGCAGGACGGAAACCTCTGGGGAGGTTATCCGGGCCACTACCTACTTTCATTTGTATACTTGACTGTACATTTAAATATAATCTCTATACATTTACACACCAAATACTCTCAGAGCGTCACTCTTTCTTTTCGTAGATCGACTAATGGTCTAGTTGTAGTTAGTAATCTCAGAGTAGCAGGGGTTGTCCAGTCAGCAGTTGAGTCCTGCCTTCAAGGCAGCAACACGAAAAGATCTCGTTTACACGGCGCGAGCTGGTCTACCCGTTCTACAGCTGTACTACTGGTACTTGCTACCGGTACGACTACTACCAGTAGCATTTCTCCTGTTCTTAGCCATCGCATCAACTACTGCAACAGTGCAGTGTACGTATCAACTACAATTCGGATTCGTAGCCCACCGGCAACCGAGTACATAGTAGGTACTCCAGTAGCTCGCAATTACATTCAGCACTTCAAAAAAGAAGAAGCATTATCATTCATAGTGAAGAGATCAAAGTCGCGTGTGGGTTTCGCAATGATACTACCAATAGTGGTTAGGCTGGTTGTACAGTAGCTACGGGAGCTAATAGCTAGCTAGTAGCTAGCTATAGCTACTAGGTACGTACCGTAGTACGTGTAGTATTGGTAGGTGGTGGCTAAAGCTAATAGCGGTCCTGGCTTGAAACCGTTTGATGATTGCTGATCACGTCAGCACTGTAGTAGACCTAATACTATTGTGATGTAGTAATACTACTACTACTAGACTAGTAGACTAGACTATTAATTTTGTACTAGTAGCCAGTCGCTAGATAGTACATATTACTGGGTAAAACTCCGTGCGTCATGTCGGGTGGCAGACTGACAGGATGGTTCGGATTGGGAGCTTCCTTGCGGAACGAAGAAAACTCCGGTTTTCCTGTTTTTCACTATGCGGGAAGTGATTAGGTGTTACCCATAAAGACACCATAGTACGTCATCTATTTTTCGGACTGACACACTCACTATTTCCTTCCCTTTTCGATGACGTGGGGTAGCGAAGTATGTGATGAGGGCACTTTACATAATGCTGACTTGTCTTCAACGTAGAATGGAATACCAGAGTTCACTTTTCGGCGTGAAATAGAGGGTCAGAGATCGCATTGCAACAGTCATACCGGATGTGAAATCCACAGAATTTCTTCTCCAAGCTGCATTAATGTGAACGAAGACATCAAAAGGATCGGATCCCGGCATCTTGACAACCGTTGACTGGCTACGGCAGCTACTCCTGCTAGCTAGCTAGTTTAGGTCGTCTCATAGGAATGCACAGAATACGAATATTGGAAGGGAACGAATCAATTGCCTAAACCAAATGAGAACTACAACAGATACATTGGATACAATAGATAGCTCAATTTGAAACTACGTCCATCACATTGGCTTTCTGTGATCATTCTTTCTCATTATAATGCAAAGTCGCATAAAATAAACTTCAAAATACTTGAAACACCAGCTTTCCACTTTGAAATTAATACAAATATTCGATCATGAAGTCCCAAGACGACACAGCGGCCCGCGATATGTTACACGTTCTCTGTCAGGTTGCACAAGTGCAGTCGAATGTGCCATTGACGACGCCAAGCAATGCGACGGCTGCACCCTCTCCATTCGTTCCACAAAGCGCCGTACATCAAACCTCTCTTTTGCAGGCCATTTGGGTCAACTCGCGACCGTCGCATCCTATGAATGTATCGCAAGCATTGAAGACGGCCACCGCGGCATCGAAATCCTCCCATGGTGGACATCGCCGACTTCACGCGAAACGTCTTCGTTTTTTGATCTGCGTCAAGATGTTGTTGTTGGAATTGGAAGGGGCACAGCAACACAGCTTGAAGCTCCAAGTCAAGCAAGTCGTCAAAGATTGTATCCAACGAAATCGAAATGGGGACCCCGGTTTTAACCCTCTGGACGAAGCAGCCGAGATTTTGGTCCGAACCACCGTGGGGGACGATTTGTGGAATGTTGCGACCATGAGATTGGAGGAAAAGATGAGTGAGCGAAAGCAGAGGTTGATGATGGCTCGTGGGTCCTGCAAAACTATATAACAGTTATGGAGGCCTCCAAGATTGTTCATTTTTTGTACCTTCCCGATGGCCATGCCGGCGCAGTGCTGGGGACTGGTTTTTTCTTCTTCTTCTCCATTGCTTCTCGACGGGCATGGCCAGCTGCTGTCTGTAACCATACGTGTACATATTCCAAAAAAAATCATAACCTTACTAAATGTTGTTCAGTACAAAACATTGCTTTTTGTCAATCATAATGACACACTAGCTGATGAATTTGCAGTGAGTGATCCGAGGGACACTATGGTTGTGCGTTGGGATCTCACTGAGGAAATGCTCACAAACACCCGTTTACTTGATGGCAATGTGCAAACCTTGTTGTCCAAAGTTTCAGTCCTTCTAGCATAATGTTTGTACTGTAGTTTGTAACTTTTACCACAAACATTATGACTGCAAACATCATGACTGATGTCTTTGTTTGATCTCAATTCCTGCGCATGGACTCCGCTGACAATGCCAGTGTCCTGGATTCACACAAATGAATCCTTAAACACAATGCACTCAATTGCTCCAAACTTTGTTTGAAGAGCTGCATGTCACTCAAAGAGGGATGTCACACAAGGGACATGTCACAGTGTGCCTGATTATCTTTTGCATGGATGCGAAGAATTTTATAGTGTTAACTTGTTCAATAGAAACAGAACTGCAATGATGGCGCCCCTATCAACAGCTCCGGTGCAAGAAAAATTCATCAAATTGAGTCAGTGATGTTTCCTCACTGCTTCAATGAAGGTTTCCAAATAGGCTACTTGTGCAATTTGATTGCGGACCCTCAGTGCACAAAATGTATGCCTTTTCTTAAAAATGCCATGTCCATCTGGTGGCCCAAATGCCCCTGTCCAAAGCCTTGTTAAAATGTGTTGTTGTTTAATCAACATTTCAGTGGAAAAGGCAATTTTAACCAGTGCTTTTAGTTCTTGCAGCCACAGAACAATCAGTTGATGAATCAGAGCGACAAAGAAGTTGTTTCTGAGCATTTGGATGGGCACTTGCTCAAGAAGCTCACACTGCTGACACCACTACTGCTTGTGTGGTAGCAGTATAGGAATTGGGAGGGGAGCAACCAGCAAAGCAATAAGTGATCCAAGTGGCTGTGTCTGCCTACAGCACAGTGATAAAACAGTGCCAGGCACTGCACAGTAGTGAGTGCACCCCGCCCACTCGGTTGCCCCACGCACACGGTTGGTCAAGTGTGGGACCGCAAAACCAAATCTCAGCACAAACACCACACACACCGTTGAGAATGAACTTTTTCTCACTGGTACGTGTAGAGAAGTAGACAACTAGCTAGCTAGTACCGGGGATTCATCATTACCCTGCAAATTTTTATCGATAGTACCGTTGCCAAACAGCCAATTTCCTTTCGTCGGTCTCCTTCTAAACATACCACAACTATGGCAGAGCTTCCGATTGGATTCGAGAATCGGACGAACCAAATGTCAGAAAAGGTACGAACAGTTGCCTGACGCTTGCTGGGGGCATTCCGTTTTTTCACTGGACTCGGTCCCTCGCTCATTTACTCCTGTTTGTTCGAAATAAAGGACATGAAGCTTGGAAAGGATGCAGCCAATCGGTTCGCCAACAAAGGCACGGGTCCAATCCTGACAAATGCCTACGACGGCGATGGTGGATCTACTGGATACAAAACGTCTGACGAAGTGAGGGCTTTTTACATGCAACAAATCGAGCATCAACAAGGAAAAAATGTCGCGACAGACACCACGCTACAACAAGAAACTAACAGCTCTCTTCCTGTGGGCTGGGAAGACAGGCAGCGAAATCGACACTTGGAAGTATCGCAAATGGGCGTTTTTAGCAGCAAAAACACAGAATTGCAAAAAGGGTCGTCTATGGTCGTTCCGGCATCCAACAACACTCCACAGGTGCAAAATACTGTTCCTCGACAACAAGCACAACAACCATCGCCATTCTCCCCCGAAGCTGCATTGGTGAACGTCGCCACTATTTCGCTGGATGCAATGGCCAAGTCCTTAGAGCAACGTCCTGTACCTTTGTCATCAGACGAGCGAGCTGCCTTTGCTACTGCTATGCAACGGGCTATGAAGGCCATTGCTAACTGCCGATGATGGATGGATGGATACAAGTGCGGTACTACTTTATTTGTATTCGGACGGCTATCTAAGTATCGGCATCACGCTACAGTTCGGGTCTGTCGCTGGCGAACATGTTTGCTGTTGTCTGATGACACGTGGGCTCAAAAAAGTCGAGTCATTCAGGTCCATAAATATCTAAAACTCCAATTTCTCATCCAATTTGCGAAAGTTCTTGAAGAAGGATTTGAAGAGATCCACTCCATAGGTCACTTGTCATATATTGAAATGTCAAAAAAGTTAGATTGGATTGTTTGCATGCCGGGTTGTAAAAGCCATCACGCGATGTACATATTCAAGTTTTTCAACTTACAATCCGCAGTTCCCATAACTTCTCTGCACGAGTGCATGGAGAGCTGGGGCATGCCAGCGTCGACAGTTCTCACGCCTGTTCGCGTGCTAATGATGGGACCAATGGTCGATCCACATGGACAATCATTGCGGACGCAAAACTCTTGGATTGGCAATTCACTCATACGGGCCAACTCTCGGAGCACAAAACCAGTCGTACCATTTGTTGTATAGCGCTGGTTTTGGTTTGTCTTGATCACTAAACCTGCATTGATTTTGGGTGCGTGTTGCGCTTCGTGTTTGGATGCATAGTTGGGATGAACCGCATGGGCTTGATCAATGGAGAGACAAAAGGACTTGGCAATGGTTTCGGCATACAAGTCTGGAGTATCCTGGCCACTGCCAAGGCCAGCCGAGATTCGGCGAATTGCCTCCTCCATCACTGGCGACCCCGCTCCATGCGAGGAATCTGTTGACGGTTGTTGCAGCGGGAACGAGAGAATCAAAATTAGATACATTCGTTCACAACGCTATTGCTTGAGCACCATCGAAATAGAAAAAGACATCACTGTTTGCATGAACATTGCGAATCAAAGAAGCTTACCACTACCAACTTCTTCATGATCAAAGAACACGACGAGTTTGATGTCTTGGTCCTCGTCCATACCAGCACCCTTGGCATGATCCAAAATAGATTCCATGGCCACAAACACGGTCGCAAGATTGTCAAGTCGTGCCGAATAAAGAAATTCCTTGGCCACGCCTCCCACAACAGCACCCTGCGTGTCGTATAGATTGAGCTCAAAGTCGGCAATTTGGTCCACCGAAATTTCCAACTGATCGGCGATCAATTGCAAAAGAAGTGGTTCTTGCTGAGATTTCCAACCCTCTGCAATGGCAGCCTTTTTCTTGTCACCGCCATCGCTCGCTGCAGCTCCTTCATTCAATTGACCCTCGGTCGTCTCTGCCAGCACTTTTTTCATTTCGTCTTCGGTCGCCACAATGGGTTGCGTATGGTCCTCCTTGTTGACTTTGAAAGCAACGCGATCATCTGTGACGAAAGGAATCACATATGGAAATGAGCATACGACCTTTCAGCATAATAATCATCACAATGAATAATTGCGAATACTCATTTTCTTACCAGCTGACTGCAAATGGATGCAAAGATTGGACACACGAGCCACTGGCTCTGAAATATTCACCAATTTGGATTGGATTTTGCCATCCGATGTTCGCACCAAGATTTTGCCGCTAATTCCCAAATCACTATCGTCAAATGACCACAAATTCCGCAGACAAAATTATTGGTGTGAGTGGTGCACAAAAGAACAATGAATGAATCCATCGAGATGCAATGGAAAATTGAAAATGCCGTGGTCGTTCTACAGACATGAATAGAAAAAAATAATAGTACGTACCGATCAAACCACGTATGCCACAATCCTCCTCCATAACATTCGACTCCCAACATGATACATCCATTTTTGGGTGGTTTCAAGGAACGAGGCTTGACTTTGAGATTGGGAGAATCCGTGTGTCCTCCAATCATATGGAATCCACCTTCGCCAGGATGGTACTTTTTGCCAACCGTAAAAGCCACTAACGTCGATTGATGGACGGTGTAATAATACTTGCCCCCGGCGTGGAGTTGTCCTGTAAAGGCAGCGCCATTTTTGAGAGCCTTGAAACCCGCCGATTCCAATCGTTTCACGCAGTTGGCCACGGCATGAAAGGGATCTGGACTGGCCGTCAAGAACTTGCAACATTCCTCTGCCAGAGGCAAGTGTTTGGCGTAGCTGGAAGTAAGACGTTGAAGCGTGTTCGTTGCTGCCATGGTGGATGGTTACTTTTAAGTAGTATTTTATTTTGTTGATGGTAATACGGTATGCCGGACTTCCCAAACGCAATGCAGCCAGTGATTTATTGATTGTCGTCCCCTCGCTCAGCCATCCACAAACAGCGCAAACAACGGATGATGCTTGTGCTGTTGTTACGTGTGGATCTGTGCATGGATCTTTGTGATGGCGTTTAACGGCACAATCGGAGGACCTTAACCCTAACAACATGGAATCTCGGAAACTGGGTGCTACGAGTACTTGGACTCTTGTAGCGCATGATAAATTGTTGGCAGTAAACGACAACACAGTTGCTATTGCTAGTAACCGTCAACAACGAGATTCATTCACTGATTGAGGCAGCGAGTCCCGTTTTCTTTGCCACCTTGCAGAATGACGTGATCTTGTCCTTCTTGTGTTTGTTTGGTCGGTGATGAGAAGCGTCTCGATCCCAGACGAGGATGAGAAATTACTGCCACTTGGCAAATGGGATTCATGATACTCACTGGTACTACTAACTAGCTAGCTAGTAGTAACCATCAACTCTAGCTAGCTATCTACTCGCTACTCGTACAGTAGGTGGTAGTTAAGACTGCCTTGACATCCTTTCTTCTTTGGTGATCCCATCACTTTTCCAAATCATTCGGACTTTTAAAAAATGATCGATTTCATTGCCTGATCTTCTCATATTTTTGGAAGTTGCACTTCTTATTTAAAATCCATTCTCACGAAAAAGAAGAACAATAAATTTATTGGCAGCATGAAGTACTCGAGCAAAAAGTCGATTCTTACGGCGCTGTCCCTGGCGGCCGCCGCCCCCTCTTGTGCGTTTACTCCTGCCCACATGGCGGGTTTGAGAACCGCTCCATCCACCCTGAAGCGCCCTTTGACCACGGCGGTTCCCTTGTGGAATTCCATGCATCCACCGGATGATGATGTGGATATCCACCAAGACGTCGATGTGACGATTGAACAAGAACAACAGCGAGGAACGAAGCATGCCAAAGGGACTCCTGTTCTCTCTCGTTTTCTCCAAGAGAACTCGACTCCACGGAACGCTCTCGTAGCAAGTGCTGCACTGGCAGCTGCCTTGGCCATCGGTCCCATGCAAGCGGATGCTGCCATGTCGGGTGGACGCATTGGTGGGTCTTCCTTTTCCTCTCCTTCGACCTCCCGATCCTACTCGGCACCACGTGCTTCCTACTCGCGAGGATACTCGACGGGTGGGGGTTATTATTCCCGTGGCCCCAGTATCCTTCCCGTACCGGTTCCTTTCATGGGGGCTCCCATTACACCCTTTTACAGCCCCTACTCGTATGGCTACGGCTCCCCCGGGGTACTGGCTGTGAGCCGTGGTCCTGGCCTCTTTAGTTTTATCCTGCTGGGTGGCATGGCCTTGGCCTTATCCAATGCCGTCAGCAGCATTGCTCGGCCTGGTGGCAGGTCGGCTTCGTTTTTTGAAGACAATCGCATGTCGGACAGTGTCTTGGGAAGTGGAACCAGTGTGTTGAAGGTGAGCGTGGCCTTGGATGTCACGGACCGGGATGATCCCAACTCCATTCTCAACGTGTTGGAACGCATGGCGAATACGGCTCGCACCGACAATCGCGTGGGGATTCAAAACCTGTCGAGCCAAATCGCCGTCGAGCTCTTGCGTCGCAAGTCCTCCATAGCTGCCGCCTCTTCGGAATACCAACACTTTCGCAACCGCGACAAGGCCCAACGAGAATTCAACTCGTTGTCGGTCAAGGAACGAAGCAAATTCGAAAAGGAAACCGTGAGCAAATATGGCGGCGTAGATTACAGCAACGGCAGGTCCAGCGGTGGTAGCAGCAGCGGATTTCAGGACAAGGCGACGGTAGCTGTCGTGACACTTGTCTTGGCGATTGATGGAGATTCCACCAAGGTACCTCAGATTCGATCCATTGCCGATGTAGAGAATGCCTTGAGGAAGATTGCTTCGGATGTGCGGGTTAGTGATTGTCTGCAGGGAGCTGAAGTTCTTTGGACGCCCGAAGATCGCAGCGAAACTTTGACCTTCCGGGATGTGATTGCCGACTATCCTGAATTAAACTCGGTGTAGAAAACGAACCATTCCTATTAGCGAACTTTAGAATGCCGACGAACGCGAAAATTGAATGAAACTACTGTACGAAAATGCAAAGGATGAAAGATCATTCAAGAGGACATGCCCCGAGCCAATAGTCAAGATGTATAAATGACGGCGGGGCATGAACGCATGGATGGGTATCAACAACATCACTCTAAATTACTACTACTAAAAGATGAAATACAAACAATTGTTATAGACATTACATTCACTAATTAGCGCCCAATTCAATGAGATCATCCCAATACAATAATATTATACGAAGCCCCAGTTGTGACATGACGCGATGTCTTGGTTTCACATATTGCAATGTCTTGTGTCGTTTCATACCATGGCCATTCCTGGCGAAAAGATGTCTCCGCCGGCACCGTTGTTGTTTCTATCGTTCGCTTGAATGGTGCAATCACGATCCGGACCAATGGGGGCAGGTACAGGAGCCATGGCATCCTCGTCATCTTGGCTTCCGTCTGCCGAATTCAGCATGTTGTGATCCTCGTGATGTGCATGATCATTCATAATGAGAGCATCCAACGCATCCTCGCCGTTGTGATAATTGTCAAAGCCACCATGAATGTTCAATTCGGCATCGTTGTACTGATTGGAATCAGGATTCGGCGACGGGCCGAGAGCATCCACAACATTGTTACTGTTGCTGTTGATGTCGCCATTGCTGTCATGATGGCGATCTGTTTTGTGACGGACCTCCCAGGAGAATCCCAAGGAGTCCAACATATCCACTCGTTCTTGGGTCATGCAGGATTTCTTGCCCTTCAACTGGAGGCGACGCTGATGGCGTTGTGTGTGGACCCATCGACCCAGTTTGGGATTCTCGGGGCAGTGCGTTGGGACTTCGCATGTCCCATGAATGGCTTGATAGTCCTTCAACTCATTCCAGTGCTCCGTCCACTTGTCGGCGTGTACGGTAAAGTGGAACCCCATGTCTTCCAGCTGCCTCATCCGTTCTACTACCAAATGACTTGGGTGTGCGTCCTTGACCATGTGTGCATGGGTCGTCCTCTGTCGATGCACCCATTCGGCAAAGCTGGGATCCTCCGTGTAGCCATGCGGAACCAAACAATCTATATAATAAAGACGAAGAATAAATATGAAATGAAAACGAAAAAAAACAGTTAGTGAAAGGCCGTATATAGTATTAGCAAGACTAGACAAAATATATATCATGATGCTTACCTCCATGCTGGGCCTTGTATTCTTTCAATTGCTGCAATCGAGCTTCCCAGTCTTCCTTTTGATGCTTGCTTCGTTCCGTCGACCACACAAAACCCAATTCTTCCAATTGCTGGACACGTTCTTCTGTGAGACTGCACTTTTTGGTGTTGGTCTTGCCATTATTCTTGTGGTGGCTATCGTTGTCGTTCTCATGGCCCTCCTCGTGTTGCTGCGAAAAGAGCTTGTACTGTTCTCGTGTATTGTGTACAAACTTGCCGAGGGACGGATTTTCCTTGAACCGAATGGGAATGAGCAAGTCTCCATGTTCTTCTTTGTATTCTTGCAATTGTTGGATGCGTTCTTCCCAGGAAATACGATGTCCCGATCGCTTGCGTTTGATGGGGGGTGGTTGTTCTTCGTCTTGCGGCTGCTGCTCGTTGTTGTCTTTGCGCGTGGTAGCAGCGGAAGGATTGTGGTTTTGGTTGGCATGATTGTGGTTGGCATGATTGTGGTGATTGGTTGTGTTTGCTGCGGAAGGATGATCCTCGTCCATGTAATCATCACTGTCATGGTCTTCTTCATGATGACGCTTCATGCCATGATCATGCGGCAATACTACTCGACCATGAGACGCTGGCTGCTGTTGCTGCGGTTGTTGTCCATGAGACACAAAATGAGGGGCGCCGCCGCCTGGATGGTGGTGACGCTGCTGCTGCAATTGATGATGACTCACAAAGGATGCTTCGGCTTGAAGAGCGGCCATGGCTGCCATGTTGGTTTCTTCTGGAGTCGGTACGTCAGCCCCTTGTACGGCGTCCGCTACCGCAGAAGCCATGAGGTTGTTGGGGTCCATCGCATTATGATGACTGTGGTGCTGCTGTTGTTGGCGGTGAGGATTGTGTGGATGGTGGTTGGTGTGATTGGCGATGGTCCGTCCTGCCGCGGTGGTTGGACTCCCATAGAGATTGTACTCTCCTCCTGGTTGCTGCTGCATAATATGCTGCTGATGGCGTGGCTGCTGCTGCGGAACAAGTAGAGCAGGAGTAGGACCAGGTGCAGGCGCATAGTAGTACTGGTTGGTAGGAGGAGGAGGACTCTGATGAGGATGGCCATAATAGTATGCTGCTCGATGGTTGTGAGGTCCACCGTTCGCATCGCCGTTGGGGTTCGGTTTGCTAGTAGCAATCATAGTAGCGCCTCCAAATTGAGGGCTACCCGCGTTGTGTGGATACTGAAGTCGATGATCATGGTGGTCTAATTTGATGGAATTTGGGTCGGCGTTGTGAATGCCAGCGTAGGGGTTGTGGTGCTGTTGGTGATGAGGGTGAAGGTTGTTGGGATCCATGGTGAACTGGAGTGGAGCGATTCGTTGGTAGTGTTGTTGGCTTTTTAAGGTTTGTTCGCTGTGTTGTTAGACCTACATGTTTTATGAAGGAAAACAAGGATGCAACAAGTAGATAGAGTGACACGAGGCAACGAACTGGTTTCGAACAGGGAACGCCTGGGCTTCGGGTTGACTGATATGTCGCTTCGGTTTCCACAATTCGCGTCGGCCAGACAGGAGGAAGATGGGCAGACTAGATGAAAGATTTTACGCACTTTCCGAGTCAATCCGAATAGGAGCTCGAGCTCGAGAGCGAACCCATCCTCAACAATGGCAGACCCGGCGCGGCAGGTGCGCCTGGCCTGTGACCGGTGCTGATCAATCCAGATCTCCAGTCGTCATCGTCGTCAACATCTGATCCATCTGCTGCTACCAGGTACTGGCTTACGCAAAGGAAAGGCCATCAACCCGTGTTCGTGCAGCGACCAACGTGGATGGGCGTTGTGCATGACGGCATTGATTGATCCGTTGTCATCCACCCATAGATAGCCAAAGTAGCAAGACTAGCAAGACTAGCAAGACTAGCTAGTACTGCAACGCTCCTGCTTTCTTCACATCCTGGACGGAGGCAAGCAAACAAGACAGCCTTCTGTATTAGGAGCCAAAAGACACCATCGTTTGTTAGGCTAGGTATCGTTAGTTGTCACCGCGGCTGACTGGTACTCTTACTTCCGCACAGACAGGCAGACGACGAGAAACACGCGATAACGCTGAAGTCATCATTGTTGTTGTTGGGAGTTGACTGGAAGTCAATCAAAGAGGATAGTTGCAAGCGCTAGAGACGAAGAGAAAGTGCTATAGCTAGCTAGAGATACTTTATTGTACCATTGCAATCAGCCGCTTGACTGTTGGGTTTGGAACGACTGAAGTCAGTGTGACAAAATTTTGGTCGACGACAGCATTGATTGACGCTTTGAACTTGGCACTTTTTTTACGGACATCCAGTGGAATCGAGACGCATCATCACGTTTGCTCTATTCTACTCCTCCTTGGATTGGATGACAACTAGAAACTCTATCTTGTGTAAATTGAAAACCTCACTTATAGTAGAGAGAAACTCATTCATTCACACTCTACTGCACAACTTGATTGATTCATTGATTCATTCGTTTGCTTGCTTTCATTGAGTCCATTTTGATTTTACAATCCAATCAACAAACGAAACACACGCACCTACCAAATCATTTATACACACGCAACCATGTCATCTACCATTCTTTACAAGTTTCGGTCGGGAACAACCTTTGAGGCTTTGCCTCTTCCAGGATCAGCGGCACGACTGTTTGATCTGTCTCTTATACACATCTGACGCTGCCGACGAATAGAGAGGTGTAGATCTCGGTGGTCGCCGTATCA